>Ga0207705_10001963_pt1 | contig 16043 bp, 15 predicted proteins | sample KBSC13metaG_FD_184314 | JGI IMG/M metagenome (GOLD analysis project Ga0207705, IMG submission 184314) | Corn rhizosphere microbial communities from Kellogg Biological Station, Michigan, USA - KBS C1-3 metaG (SPAdes) (version 2) | ecosystem: Host-associated > Plants > Roots > Rhizosphere > Soil ...
AGATCGCCAGCACCATCTCGGCGACGGCGATGCTGTGCTATACCAGCTCCGGCTCTACCGCGCGCCGGATTGCCCGCGAGCGTCCGCCGGTGCCGCTGCTGGCGATGAGCGCGTCGCAACATACGGCGCGCCGCATGGGTCTGCTGTGGGGTGTCCACGCGCTGCATACCAAGGATGTGTCGAGCTTCGAGGAGATGGTCGAAAAGGCCAAACGGATGGCGATCCGCCACCAGCTCGCCAAGGGCGGCGACCGGGTCATCATCATGGCCGGCATCCCGTTCGGCAAGGCAGGATCGACCAACGTTCTCCACGTGGTCCGGCTGATCGGCGACGAGCTCGATCGCTACGAGCGCTAGCCCGGCAACACGGCCGGCACCGCGTCGGCGATTTCGCGCGCGAGGAACCCGACGGGGCCAATTTGCTTGCCCAGGCGAACGCCCGCCTGACCGTGCAGCCACACTCCCCACAATAAGGCGCTGAGCGGTTCGGCCCCCCGCGCAAGGAGGCCGCCGACTATCCCGGACAACACGTCGCCGCTGCCCGACACGCCGAGCCCCGGCGCATCCGAATGGTGGGTCCATACCTCCCCTGCTGGACTGATGACGTGTCCCGTGGCGCCCTTGACGTGAACGACTGCGCGGAAGCGTTTCGCAGCCCGTAACCCGCACGCCACGGGATCGGCTTCGATCTCGGCCTCATCGCAGTCGAGCAGGGCGGCCAACTCATCCTGGTCGGGCAGCAGGACCGGCGGGCTGGTGCGCGGCGCGCGCGGCGGTTGCAGGGCCTTGAGCATCGCAACGTCGAGCGCCAGCGCCGCCTCGGTCGCCAGCAGCGCTTTCGCGATGTCCACGCAGGCCGCGCTTGGTTTCACGCCCGGTCCGGCCACGACCGCATCGGCCTTGGCGGCAAGTTCAGTCAGCTTTCCTACGGCCGCAGCGGCGAAGCCGCCGCCGCGCGTCTCGGGAAGGCCGGTGACCATCGCTTCGGGCATCGCGACGGCCAGCGCCATGGCGACACTCTCGACGGTGGCGATGGCGAGCTGTCCCGCCCCGGTTCGCATCGCTGCGGTCGCCGCGAGCAAGGCCGCGCCGGGAACATCGTGGCTGCCGGCGATGATGAGAATGCGGCCCTTGCTCTCCTTGCCGTCGGTGCCGGACGGCGGCAGCGGATGGGCAGCGAGCGCGCGCCGGTCGAGCTTCACCGGGTTCCCGTCATCGCATCGGGCGCCGAGGTCTTGGGTGCGCCTTCGGCTTCCAGCGGCGCGCCGTAATTCCACAGGTCGAGCGCCGGGACGCACAGGCCCTTGGGGTCGGCATCGAAGTCATAAGCGGCGATACCGCAATTGAGCACCTCGGACTGCCGGTCGATGCCGAGGATCGCGGCCTCGTCCAGCTCTTCCAGGATATAGCGGAAGCAGAGCACCACCACCTGATGGCAAACGATCATCACCCGCCGGTCGCAATAATGGAGGTTGATCGTGTTCAGCATCGACCGGAGGCGCAGGATGACGTCCGCCCAGCTCTCCCCGCCTGGTGGCCGGTGATAGAATTTGCCCAGCCGCCGCCTGTGCGCGGCTTCCTCGGGGAAGCGTTCGCGGATGCCGAGCGTGGTCAGCCGGTCGAAAATGCCGAACTCACGCTCGCGCAGGCGCTCGTCGGTCATTGTCTTGGCCTGGCCGCCCGCCAGTGCTCCCGCCTGGCAGATGATGTCGGCCGTCTGCTTCGCGCGAACATAGGGTGACGACAGGATGATTTCCGGACGCTCGTCGCGCGGCATGGCGGCAAACCAGCGGCCCGCCGCCTTGGCCTGCTCGATGCCGAGCGCTGACAGCGGCACGTCGACATCGCGCATGTCGATGTCGATCTCGTGCGCGCCTGTCTCGTCCGCCGCGTCGCGCGCGACATTGCCCTGGCTCTGTCCGTGCCGCACCAGCCATAGCCGCTCGGGCCAATTCTGCCGCATCCGCCGTTCCTCCTGACCGCTCAAAGCACGAGCGGCAGGTTGGTGCCGTTACTCGGCGGCAACCGCTTCGGGCGCGCTCGCTTCGCGCTTTTCGTCCATGCGCCGGAACGTTGCCAGCGCCTGTCCGACGATCTGGTCCATATTGTAATAGCGGTAGGTCGCCAGCCGCCCGACGAAGGTTACGCCCTCGGTGGCGTCGGCCAGCGCTTCGTAGCGCTTGAACAGCTCCTGATTTTCGGCCCGCGGAATCGGATAATAAGGATCGCCCTCGGCCGACGGATATTCGTAGGTTACCGTCGTTACCGGCGCGTCCTGCCCGGTAAGATATTTATACTCGCTGATCCGCGTGTAGGGCACGTCCGGCGCGGGATAGTTGACCGTTCCCGTGTCCTGAAAGCGTTCCTGCTCCAAGGTCTGGTGGTCGAACTTCAAGCTGCGATAGGGCAGCTTTCCGAAGCGGTGATCGAAATATTCGTCGATCGGCCCGGTGTAGACGATGTGATTGGCAATCTCGTGGGCGCGGTCCTTGAGGTCGCGGAAATCGATGCCCGTGCGGACCTCGATCAGCGGATGGTCGAGGATGCGCGAGAACATCGCCGTATAGCCATCGCGCGGCATCGCCTGAAAGCTGTCGGTGAAATAGCGGTCGTCGGTGTTGGTCCGCGTCGGGATGCGCGCGGTGACCGACTTGTCGAGCTCGCTCGGGTCGAGGCCCCATTGCTTGCGGGTGTAGCCCTGGAAAAACAGCTCGTAGAGCTCACGCCCGACAGCGTTGATGACGACGTCTTCCGACGTGCGGATGTCGTCAACCGGCTCTGCCCGCGAGGCCAGATAGTCGGCCGCCTCTTCATCCGTCTTGAGGTCGAGGCCGAACAGCTCGTTCAGTGTCGTCCGGTTGATCGGAATCGGCACCAGTTTGTCGCGAACGTTCGCCAGCACGCGATGCTCATACGGGCGCCACTCGGTGAACTGCGACAGATATTCGACGACCTGGTCGCTGTTGGTGTGGAAGATGTGCGGCCCGTACTTGTGATAAAGAATGCCGGCCTCGTTCGGCTCGTCATAGGCGTTGCCGCCGATGTGCGGCCGCTTGTCGATGACCAGCACCCGCGCCCCGTGCTGGGTGGCAAGACGCTCGGCAAGAACGGAGCCGGCGAAGCCGGCCCCGACGACGAGATAGTCGTAGCGGCAGCCGCCGCCCTGAAGGGCGCTCATTCCGCCGCGACGAGCAGCGCCGGGTTGGCGCCTTCGCGCACGCCCAGGACGTCGGCGATCAGACCCGCCATGCGCGCCTGGGTCGTGTCCCAGCTCGCCGCCGACAGCAGCAGGTCGGCCTCGGCCAGCCAGCCGCTCTCCGGATTGCGCGACAGTTCGAGCGCTTTCTCGCAGGCCGCGACGAACTCCTCCGGGGTCGCGGCGATTTTGACCCCTTCGAGGTGGCCATAATGGCGCACGACGTCGCGGATCGGGGTGGACACCACCGGCTTGCCGCCGGCCAGATATTCGGGTGTCTTGGTGGGGGAGATGAACTGCGTCGACTCGTTCATCGCGAACGGCATCAGCGCGACGTCCCATCCCGACAGATAGGACGGTAGCTGGTCGTAGGTCTTGCCGCCGAGATAATGGATGTTGCCGCGCCGGGGCAGATCCTCGGGCGCGATCTTCACGACCGGGCCGACCATCACGAACGACCAGTCCGGCCGCATCTTTGAGACGGCGTCGAGCAGATCGATGTCGAAGCGCTCGTCGAGCACGCCGTAGAAACCGAGGCGGGGCTTGGGCAGATCTTCCTGGTCGGCGGGGTCGAACTGGCGCGCGCGCGCCTTGCAGAAATGCGCGCGGTCGACCGACGACGGGAAGCAGTGAATGTTCGCGTGCCGGTCCTTCTTCGCCTCGTACAGGCTGGAACCGCCGGTGAAGACAACGTCGGCGCGGTCGATCAGCTCCTGCTCGAGCTCGAGCAGCTTGGCCGGCGCGAACTTAAACTTGCTGAGCTCGTCCATCGCGTCGAACACCACCACGTCGGCGTCGAGATGCCGCGAGAAGGGCAGCATCATCGGCGTGTAGTACCAGGTGATCAGCGATCCGCGCAGCGAGGCCACGTGAGCGTCGAGCAGGCGCTTGAGCGCGGCTTCACGCGCATCCTCAGGCATGCCCGAGGGGAGATGGGGCACGACAACGCGGACGTTCGCCGCATCGCCGGCCTCTCGAACCTGCAAGAAAGCCGTTTCCCGTGAGTCGATGTCGACCGGCTCTTCCCAATAGATCACGTCCATCTCTCGCGCGAAGCGGCTCATGAGATGCTGCGGGCGCTGGAACACGAAGTTCCACCGCAGGTGCGAAAAGCACAGAAGCGTAGCAGCCTCCGGCGGTGACGCCGAGTGCTCGGCTGAATGTGTTACAGGCACCCCGACGCGCGTCAGCATTTTCGCTTATTCCTCCTCGATTTGGAAACCCGATGAATGAACGGCGGGAGGGGCCCGGTAGTTCCCTTAGATTAATGGAAGTTAATGCGAAAAGCTGCTTGCTGCAGCGCAGCATGCGCCAGACCGTTACGCACCCGCGCCAAAAACCGTTTCTAAGGAAAGTTACCCAACCGACACTTCTCGCAAGATTCGCGTTTGGTTGACCCGCACGGTCCGTCATGGAAGACGCGGCGACCGAGGAGAGCGAGCTTGGCCACCACCATCCACGAACTCGAGCAACGGCGTGAGCGGGCACGTCTCGGCGGCGGCGAAAAGCGCATTGCGGCGCAGCATGCCAAGGGCCGGCTGACCGCTCGCGAGCGGCTGTCGGTGCTCCTCGATCAGGGCAGCTTCGAAGAATATGACATGTTCGTCGAGCACAATTGCGCCGACTTCGGGATGGAGACACAGAAGATCCCCGGCGATGGCGTGGTCACCGGCTCCGGCACCATCAACGGCCGCCTGGTCTATGTCTTCGCGCAGGACTTCACCGTGTTCGGGGGCAGCTTAAGCGAACGGCACGCGCAGAAAATCTGCAAGGTCATGGACATGGCGATGAAGGTTGGCGCGCCGGTCATCGGCCTCAACGACAGCGGCGGTGCGCGCATCCAGGAAGGCGTCGCCTCGCTCGGCGGCTATGCCGAGGTGTTCCAGCGCAACGTGCTCGCCAGCGGCGTCATCCCGCAGATCAGCCTGATCATGGGCCCCTGCGCGGGCGGCGCGGTCTATTCGCCGGCGATGACCGACTTCATCTTCATGGTGAAGGACTCGAGCTACATGTTCGTGACCGGTCCCGACGTGGTGAAGACCGTCACGAACGAGGTAGTGACGCAAGAGGAACTGGGGGGCGCGGTCACCCACACGACCAAATCGGGAGTCGCCGACGTCGCCTTCGAAAACGACATCGACGCCTTGCTCGCCACCCGCGACTTTTTTGACTTCCTCCCGCTCAGCAATCGTCACGACGATCCGTCGCGGCCGTGCACCGATCCGGTCGACCGCGTCGAGGATAGTCTCGACACCTTGATCCCACCCAGCGCGGCGACGCCCTATGACATGCACGAACTGATCCGGAAGGTCGCCGACGAAGGCGACTTCTTCGAGCTTCAGCCCGCGCATGCGGGGAACATCATCATCGGCTTCGTCCGCATCGAGGGGCGGACGGTCGGCGTCGTCGCCAACCAGCCGATGGTGCTGGCAGGCGTGCTCGACATCAACAGCGCCAAGAAGGGCGCCCGCTTCGTCCGCTTTTGCGATGCCTTCGACATCCCGATCCTGACCTTCGTCGATGTGCCCGGATTCCTTCCCGGCACCGCGCAGGAGCATAACGGCATCATCAAGCACGGCGCCAAGCTGCTGTTCGCCTACGCGGAAGCGACGGTGCCCAAGATCACCGTCATCACGCGCAAGGCCTATGGCGGCGCCTATGACGTGATGTCGTCAAAGCATCTGCGTGGCGACCTCAATTACGCCTGGCCGACCGCGGAAATCGCGGTGATGGGCGCCAAGGGAGCGGTGGAGATCATCTTCCGCCAAGATGCCAAGGACGCTGAGACGATCGCCAAGCGCACGGCGGAATATGAAGCCCAGTTCGCCAACCCCTTCATCGCCGCGAGCAAGGGTTTCATCGACGAGGTGATCATGCCGCATTCAACGCGGCGGCGGGTCGCAATGGGACTGCGCAAGCTGCGCAACAAGCAACTCGAGAACCCGTGGAAGAAGCACGATAATATTCCGCTGTGAGCAGCTATACCGCCACTGTCCGCTGGACGCGCCGAGGCGACGGCGATTTTGCCAAGGGCCAATACAGCCGCGCGCATGAGTGGAGCTTCGACGGCGGCCTAACCGTTCCCGCATCGCCCAGCCCGCACGTCGTTCCCGCGCCGTGGAACGACCCGGCGGGAGTCGATCCCGAGGAGGCATTGGTCGCCTCGTTGTCATCCTGTCACATGCTGTTTTTCGTCGACTTCGCACGCCGCGGCGGCTTCGTCGTCGACAGCTATGTCGACGAAGCGGAAGGCGTCCTTGAAAAACGCGCCGACGGCCGCATGGCGATGACCCGCGTTACGCTTCGGCCGCGGGTCGAATGGGGCGGCGATGCGCCGGACGCCAGCGCCGTCGCGGGTCTTCACCACAAGGCTCACGACGCCTGCTTCATCGCCAATTCGGTGACCGCGGAAGTGGTGGTCGAGCAATAACCCTCTACCGCTTGCGGGAGAGGGAGGAGCCGCGTAGCGGCGAAGGGTGAGGGCATGTGGCCCTTGCCTTCGCGAGAGACGAGAAATCAGGCCCTCACCCCGGCCCTCTCTCGCGAGCGGGAGAGGGAGTAGGAATGAAACTCGGCCGTCTCAACCACGTCGGCGTCGCCACGCCCTCGATCGAGCAGAGCCTCGCAACCTACCGCAAGCTGTTCGGCGCCGAGCCGCACGGCCCGCCCTTCGACCTCCCCGCGCAGGGCGTCCGCGTCTGCTTCGTCGACACCCCCAACAGCCAGATCGAGCTGATCGAGCCGCTCGGCGAGACCTCGCCGATCGTGAAGTTCCTCGAGAAGAACCCGCTCGGCGGCCAGCATCACGTCTGCTTCGAAGTCCCCGACATCCACGCCGCGAAAGCCGAGTTCGAGGCCAAGGGCGCCCGCGTTCTCGGTGACCCGCGCATCGGCGCGCACGGGACGCTCGTCTTCTTCGTCCATCCCAAGGACATGGGCGGAGTCCTGACCGAGATCATGGTGACGCCGGCAGCCGCGCACTGATCGTAGCTCCGCGCACGAAACCGAACGGTTCCCCGTGCGCTATCCGACTTGTGATCGAGGGCAGCGAAACACCGGAGCGTTGGTGGACCGTCCAATATGGGCCGGGTCCGGTGGTCGCGACCGCGATTCATGACGGAGGCGAACTGCGTCCGGAAATCGCATCGCGCATGGCCCTCGCTGACAATGACCGGCTGCGCGAGGAGGATCCGTTCACCGGCGAGGCGGTTCGCGACGTGCCGTCGCATGTCATCGCCCATCGCTCGCGGTTCGAATTCGATCTCAACCGCGCCGCCGACACCGCCATCTATCGCACTCCTGAGCAGAGTTGGGGGCTGGATGTGTGGGGCGCCGATGGCCTCGACGACGCGGCGGTGCAGCGGTCGCTCGACCTGCATCGCGCATATTACAAAATGCTTGCGGCGCTGCTCGACGATGTCGCGCGGCGAAATGCGCAATTCCTGGTGCTCGACGTGCATAGCTACAATCATCGCCGCGACGGGCCCGGCGCTCCGCCAACGCCGCAGGCCAATGCACCGGACATCAACATTGGCACCTTTTCCATGCCGCGCGAGGAATGGGCCTGGCTTGTCGATCCGCTGATGGAGGCGATGCGCGCATTCGACTTCAACGGTCGCCAGCTCGACGTCCGCGAGAATGTCGCTTTCCAGGGCAAGGGCGAGCAAACGCGATTCATTCACGATCGCTATCCGGGCACGGGCTGCGCGATCGCGCTCGAATTCAAGAAATTCTACATGGACGAATGGACTGGCGAACCGATCGCGGCCGAGGTCGCGGCGATGCGGCGCCTCATTCGCCACGTGGCGGCGACGGCCGGGAAGCTCCTGGACCGGTGAACCAGCCCCGCCTCCATGTCGTGGAACCCGCGCTCGATTTCGGCAAGCGCGGGGAACTGCGCCAGAATGTCGGCAAGAATGGCAGAATCCATCTCGACCGCTGGCAGCCCTTTCTCCTGCTGCACCGTACGGCCGATCCTGGTGCGAGCCTCGCCCGTCGCGTCGCCGTCAACAGCCCCGCCTACCTGATCTGGTCACCCGAGGATGACGAGGCTGCCGCGCTGGCTTTCTCGGCCACGGCCGAGGCTCTCCGGCGCAAGTTCGGCAGCCTGCTGTTGCTGAGCATGGACGATGCGCAGTGGGAGCCCGTTCCCGAAGGATCGCAGCGCCTGCACGCCTTCGATTTCCGTGTTTCGGCCGAGGGCGGGAAGGCCGCGAGCGATGCACTGGACTGCCTGATCGAGAGCCTCGGCAAGATTCGCATCGACCTTCGCAAGCCCGACGTGCTGGCCGGCGAGGCCGAGCCCATCGTTGCCGGACTGGGGGCCGACGCGGCAAGCTGCGACCGGGTCTCGCTGGTGCTGCCGCAAATCCATCGCCTCGACGAGCAGACCTTCTACCCGCAGATCACCCGCGATCTTGCAGCCGCTGTCGGTGACGCATTGCTCAAGACGGCCTGCGTGTACATGGCGCGGCAGGACATCGGTGCACCGGCGCACTTTCGCTCGCTCGGCCGCAGCGCGTTTCTGTCGGCCGCGCTCGATGCCGATCGCAAGCTCGACAAGGTCGCGCGCAGCTTCGATTTCCTGCTGTCGGTGTCGCCGATCAACAGCCGCGAGGCCATGGAGCGGTTCTTCGCGGCAAGCGAGACCAAGCCGCCGAAATTTCGCTACCGGCCGCTGACCGTCGACCCGGCCGCAGCGAAGCGCGATCTTTATGCCGTCGACCTGTCGATCATCGAGGATCCTCTGCTCGAGCGGCTGCTGTCGGAAAAGCGGCAGGAGATCGATCACCAGCTGACGATGCTGGCGACGCGCAACACCGGCGCGTTCAAGGCGGCATCGCTGCTGCAATACGGCACGGTCGGCAACAGGCTGCTCGCCGACGCCCAGGCCATCCTTGCCCGGCCGAAGCGTGCCAAGGCGGCTGGAGAGGTGGTCGGCGCCATAGATGTCGCCGCGGCGGCGCATGATCTCGTCAGCCGCTATCGTGCCATCGACGATCGCTTTGACGCGACGATCGAGATCCGCGACGATGTTGGCAGCCTGCTCGTCTCGGGCGGCAAGCTGATGATTGCCGGCAACACGGCGATGTTGCGCTCGCGGGTCGATGCGCTGCTAGCGCACGAGATCAGCATTCACCTGCTAACCTATTTCAATGGTGCGGCGCAGGGGCTCACCGCCTTTCGAACCGGCCTCGCCAATTATGAGGGCGTCCAGGAAGGGCTGGGCGTATTCGCCGAATGGGCGGTCGGCGGATTGTCGGAACCCCGAATGCGCCTGCTCGCGGGGCGCGTGGTGGCCGTCGCGGCGATGCTCGACGGCGCCGAATTCATCGACGTCTATCGCGATCTGGTCGACCGCTATCGCCTGCGGCGCAAAGCGGCGTTCGATATTTCGACGCGCGTGTTCCGCTCGGGCGGGTTCGCCAAGGACCTCATCTACCTCAAGGGTTTTCAGGACGTAATGGCGCTGGTCGGGCAGGGCGCGGCGCTCGACCCGTTCTGGATCGGCAAGATCGCGGTCGATCACGTCGACGAAATTGAAGAGCTGATGCAGCGGAACCTCGTCCGCCCACCGCTGTTTCAACCCGAATTCTTCGGACGTGCCGACGTCCAGCGTCGGATCGCCGCCGTTCGCGGTCAGTCGTCCCTTTCGGCCCTGCTGGACCTGGAGTGACCCCGCGAATGCTGATTGGCTTTTTCGTCAACGACCTCGAGCGTGAGTATGCGAATTACGCGACGACGGTCCTCGCCCACATGGCGGCCAGCCGCGGCCACCGCGTCTGCTACATCACGCCGACGGACTTCGCGCTCAATCCCGATGATACGCTGTCGGTGCACGGGCGCTTCCTGCCGGAGCGCAAGTACAAGGACCGCGCCCAATTCTTCGACGTGCTGAAGGACCCGAAGGTCACCAAGGTCGAGCGCATGGACGTGACTGCGCTCGACGTCCTCATGTTGCGCAACGATCCCTCGATCGACTTCCAGACGCCGTGGGCGATGGAAGCCGGCATATTGTTCGGGCGCGAGGCGGTGCGGCGCGGCGTGATCGTGCTCAACGACCCCGACAGCCTGGGCCGCGCGATCAACAAGCTCTATTTCCAGGGCTTCCCGCCGGAGGCGCGCGCCGAGACATTGATCACGCGTCATGCCTCGGACATCAAGGCGTTCGCCAAAGACCATGGCAACAACATCATCCTGAAGCCGCTGCAGGGCTCGGGCGGGTCGGGCGTGTTCAAGCTCGATCCCGAAAACGCCGCCAACCTCAACCAGATGATCGAGGCGATCAGCCGCGACGGCTACATCATCGCGCAGGCCTATGTGCCGGCCGCCAAGAAAGGCGACATCCGCCTGTTCCTGATGAACGGCCGTCCGCTGGAGATCGACGGCAAATATGCGGCGCTACGTCGCGTCCAGGCCAAGGACGACATCCGTTCCAACATCCACGCCGGCGGCAAGGCCGAGAAGGTGGAGATCGGCAAGGTCGAACTGACCGTCGCCGAGATCATCCGGCCCAAGCTGCTCGCCGACGGCATGTTCCTGATCGGCATCGACATCGTTGGCGACAAGATCCTCGAGGTGAACGTCTTTTCACCCGGCAATCTCCACAGCTGCTCCGAACTCGCCGGTGTCGATTTTTCGGTGCCGATCCTCGAGGCGATCGAGCGGAAGGTGGACATCCGGCGCGAATATGCCGGTGCATTCGACAACCGGCACCTCGCGATTCTGTAATTAGCCAGCCGCCATCATCGCGAGGGCGATGGCGCCGAGCGGGCCGGCATCGTCTCCAAGTTCCGGAACGCAGACAAAACCACGCGTCATCGGCAGCTCGACATAGCCGTTGAGGCTTTCGACGAGCTTGGCTTCAATCCTTGCCAGCAGGTGCGGCTGCCGAGCGGGCACGCCGCCGCCGATCGCAATGCGGCGCGGTGCGGCGGCGAGGACGATTGCGTGACAGAGTTGGGCCAACGTCCAGGTCACGCTGTCCCACGCGACGTGATCGGGCGGAGCGCTGGCTAGCTCCTCGCCGAGCCGCACAGCCAGCGCGGCGCCCGAAGCGAGTCCCTCGACGCAATCGCCGTGGAAGGGGCAAGAGCCGGGCCAGGCGTCATTGGCCAATCGGGCAACCCGCAGATGGCCCAGCTCCGAATGGCCGAAACCGCGGGTCGGCCGGCCGTTGACGATCAGGCCGACGCCGACTCCGGTGCCGACGGTGATGTACGCGAAATCGTGCATCCCCCGTCCGCTGCCCCAGCGCATCTCCGCCAGCGCGGCGCCGTTGACGTCGGTGTCCAGGACGGCCGGGACCTTCGCGGCCTGCGCCAGCGGAGCGAGAATATCCGCATGGGCCCATCCCGGCTTCGGCGTGGCGCGCATCCGGCCATAGGTCGGCGAGGCGGGATCGACGTTGATTGGACCGAAACTGCCGATGCCCAGCGCCGCGAAACCGTGGTCCGCCTGCCATCGGGCAAGGATCGCCCGCAGCGCGGTCAGCGTCTCGTCGGGCGAGGTGGTGGCGACCGTCTCGCGCGCCACGATACGGCCCGGTCCCTCGGCAAGGATGGCGATGCACTTGGTGCCGCCCAGCTCGACGCCCGCGTAGGTCATTTGCCCCTCGTTTGCCGCGCCGCGCTTAACCTTGGCTGCGCCGAGCCGCGCCCGCCCCGCGCCAACCCGAACTTCCGCTTCCCTGCCATCGGCGTATCTTCGCCGGAAGGAAAAGGAGAGCATGGATGGCGTGGTGTATCGGGCGTAGCGAAGCGATGAACGATCCCGTCGCGGCGCGGCGCAAGGCGCTGGCCAAGCTGCGCGGGCTGGAGACCGTCGACGATCCCGAGAGCCTCGTCGTGCCCATCCTGATCGATGCGATTCTGATGGCCGAAAGCTATCGCGGCGCGCGGCATCAAATCACGTTTCTCGATGAGATGACGCGCAACGTCGATGCCCTCATTCGCGAACTGAACGCGGTCGAAAAAGCGCGCGAATGGGCGGAGCCCGTCACCGGCGCCTGAGCGCGGCGAAAAACACGGTAAACGATTTCGCAACCCGTTTCCTTCACAGCCTGCTTAAGCATGTTGCGTCAAATTGCTGCAGTGGAACCGATGCGCGCGCCGGAATGGACGCTGGCGTGCACGAAGTGAAGTGGACGTGGCATGAAACATGAAGCGATTGTGCCGGGCGAAGAATGGCCGTCGCGCGACCCGCGCGTCGAGGTCGATTTCGACGTTCGCGTGCATTGCGATGCCGGCGAGATCGGCGCGCAGATCATCAACCTTTCGAGCGACGGATTTCGCCTTCATTCGGCGAACCCGCTGGAAGTGGGCTGGGAAGTGACGCTCGAAGCTGCGAAGCAATTTCCCGTGAAGGCACTCATCTGCTGGGCATGCGGCAACGAATCCGGCGGCGTGTTCGCGGAGCCGGTGGCACTTTAAACCCTGAGCGCCGCGGCGGCTTCGGCATCGCGCTTCATGTTTCTCGCGAGCTGGCTGAGACCATTCAGATATTGTGGCGGGCAGGCGATGTCGCGGTAGTCGAGCTGCGCGGCGGCGCGCAGCGTCCAGAACGGATCGACGAGGTGGGGGCGCGCAAGCGCGACAAGGTCGGCGCGGCCGGCGGCGAGGATCGAGTTGGCGTGATCGGGCTCGTAGATGTTGCCGACCGCCATGGTGGCGAGCCTGCCCTGGTTGCGGACGCGGTCGCTGAATGGAGTCTGGAACATGCGGCCGTAGACCGGCTGCTGATCGGCCCAGGTCTGGCCTGCCGAGACATCGATCAGATCGGCGCCTTCGCGCGCGAAAGCCTCGCCGATCTCGACAGCTTCGTCCGGCGTGATGCCATCGTCACCCGCCCAGTCGGTCGCGGAAATGCGGACGGACATCGGCCGGTCGGGCGGCCAGGCGGCCCGCATCGCGGCGAAGACCTCAAGCGGGTAGCGCAGGCGGTTGTCGAGCGAGCCGCCATATTCGTCGGTGCGCTTGTTCTGCAGCGGGGTGATGAAGCCCGACAGCAGATAGCCGTGCGCGGCGTGCAGCTCGATCATGTCGAAGCCCGCTTCCAGTCCCATGCGGACAGCGGTCACGAATTGATCGCGCACAGCCTCCATGTCTGCGCGCGTCATCGGGTGCGGTATCTGGTTGACCGGAGACCACGGCACCTCGCTTGCGGCCATCACCGGCCAGTTCCCGTCGGTCAGCGGCACATCATTGCCTTCCCAGCCGAGCCGGGTCGAACCCTTGGCCCCCGAATGGCCTAGCTGCAGGCAGATCTTTGCCTTCGACTGGGCATGGACGAAATCGACGATGCGCTTCCATGCCGCGACATGATCCGCGTTCCACATGCCGGTGCAGCCGGGGGTGATGCGGCCTTCGGGCGACACGCAGGTCATTTCGGTGAACAGCAGGCCGGCGCCGCCGATCGCGCGCTCGCCATAGTGGACGAAGTGGAAGTCGTTGGGCGTGCCGTCTTGCGAGGAATACATCGCCATCGGCGAGACCGTGACACGGTTCTCGACAATCATCTCGCGCAACTTGAACGGCGCGAACATCGGTGGCGCTGCCTTGTCGGACTTGCCCTCCGTCGCACGGCTCCAGAACCAGCGTTCGACGTCGGACAGCCATGCCGCGTCGCGTACACGCAGGTTCTCGTGGCTGATGCGCTGGCTGCGGGTCAGCAGCGAGTAAGCGAACTGCAGCGGCTCGAAATGCGTATAGCGCTCGAGCGTCTCGAACCATTCCGTCGAGTTGCGCGCGCTGTTCTGCAACTTCAGTACTTCCAGATTCCGCTCGGCGACATATTCATCGAGCGCGGCGGCGAGGCTAATGCCCGGACGGTTGAGAACCTCCGCCAGCTTGATCGCATCTTCGAGCGCGAGCTTGGTGCCGCTGCCGATCGAGAAATGCGCGGTGTGCGCCGCGTCGCCGAGCAGGATGACATTGCCGCTCGACCAGCGCTCGCACTTGATGCGGCGGAAATTGAGCCAGGCCGCCGATCCGACGAGATGGGTCGCGTTGGACTGCAGCGAATGCGCGTCCAGATATTTGGCGAACAGCGTCTCGCAAGCGGCGATGCTTTCGTCCTGCGACATGCGGTCGAAGCCAAGGCCGCGCCACGTGCTTTCCGAACATTCGACGATGAAGGTCGAGCAGTCGGGCGCGAATTTGTAGGCATGCGCCCACACCCAGCCTTGCTCGGTCTCCTCGAAAGCGAAGGTGAAGGCGTCGAACACTTTCGACGTGCCGAGCCACACGAACTTGTTGGCGCGCACGTCAATGTCGACGCCGAACGCTTCGGGCGTCGCGTCGCGGAAGCGCGAGTTGGCGCCGTCGGCGGCGATCACCAAATCGTAGTCGCGCCAGCGCGGGTCGGCCGGATCGCATTCGGCATTGAATTGGAGTGCGACACCCAGCTCCTCAGCGCGGTTGCACAGTGTTTCGAGCAGGCGCTTGCGGCCGATGCCGATGAAGCCGTGCCCGCCCGAGGTGATGGTTTCGCCGCGGAAGTGGACGTCGATGTCGTCCCAGTGCGCGAACTCGCGGGTGATGATGTCGGCCGAGAGGGGGTCGTTGCGCGTGATATTGTCGACGGTGAGGTCGGAGAAGACGACGCCCCAGCCGAAGGTGACGCCGCGCGGATTGCGTTCGAACACGCTTATTTCATGGCTGGAATCGCGCAATTTCATCGAAATCGCGAAATACAGGCCCGCCGGACCCGCCCCGATGCAGGCAATCTTCACAGGGGTAGCGTCACTAAAGTCTCAAGAGTCACGGGGACAAGCGCATTTTTGTGCGACTTTACCGCTTGCGCGAACCTGCGCGCATCCGGGCAGACTTCAGTCAGGCAGAACCGCATCGCCGCAGCATGGCATAGGCGGCCGTCCGTAGGACAGCAATTTCAGGCTCAATCATGCTCCGCGACGAAATCGGCGACGAGGCGGTTGAACGCCCCGGGCTTTTCCAGATTGCCGAGGTGGCCGGCGGCTTCGATCATCGCCACGTGAGCCCCTGAGATGAGCGAACCGAGTTCGTAGGACAGGGCCGGCGGGGTCACCGTGTCCCCGTCGCCGCAAATGACGAGGGTCGGGACATGGATCGCCGCCGCACGGTTGCGCTGGTCGGCGAGCCAGACGGCCTCGGCGCCGATGCGGAAGGCGGCGGGATCGATGGCTGCCATGGTGTCGACGACCTCCGCGCGAACAGCCGCATCGGCTGGGGATGTGAGCAGCGCGTCCACACGTCGGCGCGCGAGAGCGGCCGTGTCCGCGCTGGCGGCGAGCGAGCGGTCGTAGATCGCCCGTCCGTCGGGATGCACGGCGAAAGTATCGGCGAGGATGAGCGAGGCCCAGGCCTCCGGCGCCGCATGGTGAAGCGCGATCGCGATCACCCCGCCCAGCGACAGGCCGCAGATGTGCGCGCGGTCGACGCCGAGGGCGCGCATCGCGGACAGGATCGCGGCGGCATAATCGTCGCGGGTGGTGCCGGCGGGAGCGGGGTCGCTGTCGCCGTAGCCGGGGTAGTCGAATGCAATCGCGCGCCGCGTCTTGCCGAAATGGTCGAGTTGGGGGTGCCACACGGATTTGTCCGACCCGACGCCGTGCAGGAAGACGATCGGGGTGGCGTCGCCGCCGCCGGCTTCGATGTAACCGAGCGCGCGTCCGTCATCAGTTTTGACCTTGGTCATTGGCAATGCCTTGGCAGGACTGTGGCAGCCGCGCTAGCACCCGCGCGATGGCGCGGATGACGGTGAATGGGGAGGGCGTGAATTACCGGCTCGATCCGGCGACGCCCTTGCTGTGGGCACTGCGCGATGCGTCGAACCTGACCGGCACCAAATATGGCTGCGACAGCCGCGAT
>Ga0207705_10001964_pt1 | contig 16042 bp, 15 predicted proteins | sample KBSC13metaG_FD_184314 | JGI IMG/M metagenome (GOLD analysis project Ga0207705, IMG submission 184314) | Corn rhizosphere microbial communities from Kellogg Biological Station, Michigan, USA - KBS C1-3 metaG (SPAdes) (version 2) | ecosystem: Host-associated > Plants > Roots > Rhizosphere > Soil ...
CGAGCAGGACCTCTTCCTCGGGCGCGACATCCAGCACCGGCGCGAGGTGAGCGAGAAGACGGCGCAGATGGTGGACGCCGAAGTGAAGCGGGTGATCGACGAGGCGTACCAGCGGGCGAAGGCGGTGCTCTCCGAAAATCTGGCGCTGCTGCACAGCGTCGCGACCCAGCTGCTCGAGCGTGAGACGCTCACCGGCGACGAAGTCGCCGCGCTCGCGCGCGGCGAATCGCTGCCACCGCGCAGCAGCGGGAGCGAGCCGCCGCCGCTTCCGCCGGCGCCGAGCGCGAAGCCGGCCGCCGAGCCGCGCCGCGCACCGCCGCTCCTCGGCGGACCGGAGATCGCGCCGGCGTGACCAGCGGCGGGCGCGTCTCGCGCGATGCCACGTCTGTCCAACGGCCCCCTCACGGGGGCCGTTGGCGTGTCGGCGATCGCGAGCTCGCGCTCGACCGGCCGGTGGTGATGGGAATCCTCAACGTCACCCCGGACAGCTTCAGCGACGGCGGGCAGTTCGACGACCCGGCGCGCGCGATCGAGCAGGCGGCGCGGATGGTCGCCGAGGGAGCCGACATCATCGACGTCGGAGGCGAGTCGACGCGTCCCCAGGGGGCGACGCCGGTGACGGCTGGCGAGGAGCAGGGGAGGGTGGTGCCGGTGATCCGGGCGATCGTCGAGCAGTTCCCGCAGGTCGTGGTGTCGATCGACACGGTGAAAGCGGAGACCGCCGCCGCAGCGTTAGGCGCGGGGGCGGCGATCGTCAACGACGTCTCCGGATTCCGGCTCGACCCGGGGATGGCGGCGGTGTGCGCCGGCGCACGCTGCGGGGTGGTGCTGATGCACTCGCGGGGTGACGTTTCGACGATGGGGACGTACCAGCACGCCAGCTACGACGCCGTAGTCGAGGCGGTGGTGCGGGAGCTCGGTGGCTCGATCGCCGCCGCGCGCGCGGCCGGGATCGGGGACGACGCGATCGTGCTCGATCCTGGGCTCGGATTCGCCAAGCGCTCCGAGCACTCGCTGTCGATGCTGGCCGGTTTGCCCGAGCTGCTCGCGCTCGGCTATCCGGTGCTGGTCGGCGCCTCGCGCAAGCGGTTCGTCGGCGAGCTGACCGGAGTGACCGTGCCGGCGGAGCGCAGCTTCGGTACGGTCGGCGCGAACGTCGCCGCGCTGATGCTCGGGGCGCGGCTCTTCCGCGTCCACGACGTCGCGCCGTCGCGGCAGGCGCTCGACGTGGCTTGGGCGGTGATGCGGGCCGCGCGTTAGGCGTCGCGCCCGCGCCCGAATCGTGCAATATTGCGGGCGCCCGTCCGCGCGTCCGATCTCACCCGGCCCTGAATGACCATCCTCGAGCATCTGCGGGTGCTGCATCCCGACTGGCGCGACGCGATCGAGATCGCGATCGTCGCCTTCGCGCTCTATCGGGTGATGCTGCTCTTCCACGGCACCCGCGCCGCCCAGATGCTGATCGGGATCGTGCTGCTCGTCGTCGCCTACGCGATCGCGCTCACGCTCAAGCTGACGATGATCACCTACCTGCTCGGGCTGATCTTCACCTACGGCGCGTTCGCGGCGGTGGTGGTGTTCCAGCCGGAGATGCGGGCGGCGCTCGCGCACCTCGGGCAGGTTCCGGTGTCGCGGCTCTTCCATCATCTGCAGGACAGCGAGGTCGCCGAGGCGATCGCCGAAGCGCTCGGCCGACTGGCGCGGACGAGCACGGGCGCGATCATCGCAATCGAGCGCGAAGTGTCGCTCAACGACTTCCTCGAGAGCGGGAGCGCGATGGAAGCGAAGGTGTCGTCCGACCTGCTGGCGACGATCTTCACGCCCTATTCACCGCTTCACGACGGGGCGGTCATCATCCGCGGCGACACCATCGTCGGCGCGGGGTGCATCCTGCCGCTCTCGCAGGCAACGCTGAGCGACCGATCGCTGGGGACCCGGCACCGTGCGGCACTCGGGCTCACCGAGGAGACGGACGCGGTGGTGCTGGTGGTTTCCGAGGAGACGGGGATCATCTCGATGGCGGTCGGTGGCGTGCTGACGCGCGAGCTGAGCGAATCGCGGGTGCGCGAGCTGCTCACGCGACGCCCGTCGCGGAGCAGCACCGAGATGCGATCGATCGAGACGGCTTGACCGAGGGCGCGCGCGAGACGCGGCCGGCGACCGCCGGATGGGTCGTCTTCGCGCTGCTGCTCGCCCTCTACCTCGCCTCGCTCGCGCCGCGCGTCACCTTCTGGGACGCGGGCGAATTCATCGCCGCGATCGACAGCTGGGGAATCCCGCATCCCCCGGGCACACCGCTCTACGTGACGCTCGGCCGCGCGGTGCACGTGCTGCTCCGCAGCGTGCCGACAGCGTTGGTCGTCAACGCGCTGTCGGCGGTGCTGACGGCGGCAGCGTGCGCGTCAGGGGCGGTGGTCCTCGTGCGGCGGACCGCATCCACCGGCGGCTCGATCGCGGCCGGGCTCTGCGCGGGGTGCGCGGCGTCGGTCTGGCTGAGCGCGACCGAGGCCGAAGTCTACTCGGCGTCGCTCCTCCTGTCGGCGCTGATGCTGGTCGTCGCCGAGCGAGCGGCCGACGCCGAACGATCGGGGGCGCGACGCGATGCGGCGCGAAAGCGCTGGCTGCTCGTCTACCTGTTCGCACTGGCTGCGCCGCTGCACGCCAGTGCCCTCGTCGCCGGTCCGGCGGCGATCTGGCTCTGCGTCGACGATGGTGCCGGCGACGCCGAGGGCCGGCGCGCGTGGCGCGGTGCGGTGCTGATCGCAGCGCTCGTCGCCGCTGGGGCGCTGGCGACGGGGCGGTTCGCGCTCGCCGCGGGAGCAGCGGTCGCGATCGGCGCACTGGCAGTCGCCGAACGAAGAGTGGCCCGCGACGCTGAGAACCCAGGCAACGGTGGCCTGGCCGCGCTGGCGGGACTCGCGTTAGGCGCGAGCCCGCTCCTGATCATGATGTTCCGCGCCCGGTTCGACCCGGCGATCAACCAGGGAAATCCGGCCTCGTTCCGCGCGTTAGGCGACGAGATCGCGCGCCGGCAGTACGACGTCGCGGCCCTCTGGCCGCGGCAGGCGCCGCCCTGGATCCAGCTCGCCAACTTCTTCCAGTACGCCGACTGGCAGTTCGGGCTTGGCCTCGCCCCGGAGACGACGTTCAGCGCCGGCCGGCTCGCCGTCTCGCTGATCTTCCTCGCCCTCGCGGTCGCGGGTGCGCGCGCGCATCGCGCCCGCGACCGGAGAAGCTTCCGCGCGCTGGCGGTGCTGATCGCCAGCGCGTCGCTCGGCGTGATCGTGTACCTCAATCTCAAGGCCGGTCCCTCGATCGGGTGGGGACTCCTTCCGGACACGATGCCGCACGAGGCGCGCGACCGCGACTACTTCTTCACCCTCGCCTTCTGGGGATGGGGGCTGTGGGCGGGGTACGGCGCCGTCGTCGTCGTCGCGCGCGCGCGCGGCAGCGTCAGAGCGCGAACGGCGATTATCGCCGGGACGGCGCTGGCGGCGCTGCCGGCGCTGCTCAACTGGCGGGCGATGAACCGTCGCCGGGAGCCGGACGCCGGAGCGGCGGCGATGGTCGCCGACGCGCTGCTGGCGAGCGCCCCGCCTAACGGCGTGCTGGTGGTGTGGGGGGACAACGACAGCTATCCGGTCTGGGAAGCACAGCGAGCCCGCCGGCTGCGGCGCGACGTCATCGTCGTCACGAGCCCGCTGCTCGGCGCGGCGTGGTACCGGGACGAGCTGCGGCGCCGCTTCGCGATCGACGCCGGGCCGCTCGCGCCCGAACGCACGATGGTCGCGCGGGTGGTCGCGTCGGCGACGGCCGTCGGGCGACCAGTCGCGATCGCCGTGACCGTACCGGCCGAGGTGCGCAACGCCCTCCGCGGTGAATGGTCGCTCTGCGGCCTGGCGTGGACCGCCGAGGCGGCGCACTGCACCTTCGCCCGCGGTGACACGATCGATCGGTTCATCGCGGCGCACCCTCCCGGCCGCTTCACCGATAACACCGTGCGCGCGATGCTCGAACCGCTCGCGTGTCCACGTCTGGCCGCGCGAGCAGCGCCGGATTCCGCTGCGGCGGATTCACTTGCAGGAGCCTGTAACACGCGGTAATTTAGCGTGTTATGCCATTTCCAGCCCTGGCCGATCGCCTCGCGGAAATACGCGCGAGGATCGCGGCCGCGGCGGCTCGCGGCAGTGGACAGCAGGTGACGCTGGTCGCGGTCACGAAGACGCACGGCGTCGAGGCAGTGAACGCGATTCGTGCGCTTGGCGTCACCGACGTCGGCGAGAATCGTGTACAGGAAGCGTTGCCGAAGATGGACGAGGCAGGTCCCGGACTGCGATGGCACCTGATCGGGCACCTGCAGCGGAACAAGGCACGTGCGGTCGACCGGTTCGCGCTCGTGCATTCGATCGACAGCACGAGGCTGGCCGATGCGGTCGCGAAAGTCGGAGTGGAACGCGGGCAGCCGGTGCCGGTACTGCTGCAGGTGAACGTGTCGGGCGAAGCGACCAAGGGTGGCTTCGAACCGGGAGAGCTCGGTGCGGCAGCGGCGCACGTTGCCTCACTCGACGGGCTCGCCGTGCGCGGAGTGATGACGATGGCGCCGTTCGAGGCGCCGGAGGCGGTGCTTCGCACGACGTTCAGCGGCGCGCGTGCAGCGCTCGACGTCGTGCGCCGAGCCGGGTGCGGCGAGGCGCGCGAGCTGTCGATGGGGATGTCGGGGGATTACGAGATCGCGGTGGAAGAGGGCGCGACGATCGTCCGCCTGGGGACCGTCCTGTTCGGAGCGAGGGGAACATGATCGACGAGACCTTTCATCTCACGCCACTCGACGTCCGTCGTTTCGAGTTCGGGCGCGCGATGCGCGGCTATGATCCGGCGCGCGTCGAGGAGTTTCGAAGCCAGGCGGCCGACGAGCTCGAACGCCTGACGCGCATCAACCAGGAGCTGGAGTCGAAGTCGAAGGGATTCACCGAGCAGCTGCGCGCCTTCCGCGAGCGCGACAAGGCGCTCAACGACGCGCTCATTTCGGCGCAGCAGCTGCGCGCCGAGATCCGCGAGCAGGCGGAGCGTGAGGCACAGCTGATCCTCCGCGAGGCACGCGCCGAAGCCGAGCGGCTGCAGGAAACGATGAAGGCCGAGCTGCGCGACCTGCGCGACGAGCTGCAGAACCTCGAACGCGCGCGGCGGTCGTATCTCGCCCAGCTCCGCGTTCTGGTCGAGCGCCAGCTCGCCGAGATCCAGGCGTCGGAGACGACGACGCTGCGCTCGGCGTCGAACGGGTCGGGCGACTCCGAGGAGCAGGGCGCGCCGCGCACGGTGGCGGCGCCGACTCCGTCCTGGCTCGACTCGCTGATGAAGGAGTGACCGCCGGCGACAGCCAGCGTGCATCTGAACCGCAAGTGATGACGACCATCGCACCGACCGCCCCGCCGACGACGCCGCAGGGGACGCACACCCTCGACGCCATCGCCGCCGCGGCCGACGCGGTGCGCGCACGCTTCTCCCGGACCCCGGCCGCGGCGGTGATCCTCGGCAGCGGGCTCGGCGCGTTAGGCAGGGAGATCGCGGTCGAGACGACCATCGACTATCGCGACATCCCGGGCTTTCCGCTGTCGACGGTCGAGAGCCACGCCGGGCGGCTCCTCTGCGGAACGTTAGGCGGGAAGGCGGTGGTGGCGATGCAGGGACGGTTCCACCGCTACGAGGGCTACACGCTGCAGCAGGTGACCTTCCCGGTGCGCGTCCTCCGCGCGCTCGGTGCGCCGGTGCTGATCGTCAGCAACGCCTGTGGCGGGATGCACCCGCTCTGGCAGGCCGGCGACCTGATGCTGATCGCCGACCACATCAACCTGCTCGGCGACAACCCGCTCGTGGGGCCTAACGACGACCGGCTCGGGCCGCGGTTCCCGGACATGTCGGAGCCGTATGACGCGTCGCTTCGCGCGCTGGCGCGCGACGTCGCGCTGGCCGAAGGGTTCACGCTCCGCGAGGGGGTGTACGCCGCGGTCGCCGGGCCGAACCTCGAGACGCGGGCCGAATACCGGATGCTGCGCAGCTGCGGCGCGGACGTGGTCGGAATGTCGACGGTGCCGGAAGTGATCGTCGCCGTGCACGGCGGGATGCGCGTGCTCGGGCTGTCGATCATCACCGACATGTGCCTCCCCGACGCCCTCGAGCCGGCGAGCTTCGACGCGATCATCGGCGTCGCCAACGCCGCCGAGCCGCGGCTGACCGCGGTCGTGCGCGGCGTGCTGGAGCGGCTATGACGGGCGCACCGACCGGGACGCGCTTCCGGCCGCTGCCACCGGAGCGCCCCGCCGACGACATCGAGCGTGAGCTGCTCGAGACGTGGAGCGAGGAGAAGCTCTTCGAGCAGACGCTGGAGGCGAACGAGGACGGACCGCCGTTCGTGTTCTTCGAGGGGCCGCCGACGGCGAACGGCCGGCCGGGGATCCATCATGTTTTCGCGCGGACGGTGAAGGATCTCTTCTGCCGCCACCGCGCAATGAAGGGGTTCCGCGTCGCCCGCAAGGCCGGGTGGGACACGCATGGCCTGCCGGTCGAGATCGAAGTCGAGAAGGCGTTAGGCATCAGCGGCAAGCAGCAGATCGAGGAGGTGGGGGTCGCCCGCTTCAACGAGCTCTCGCGTGAGAGCGTCTGGCGCTACCGCGGCGACTGGGAGAAGCTTTCGCAGCGCATCGCCTACTGGCTCGACTACGACCATCCGTACGTCACCTACTCGCACGACTACGTCGAGAGCGTGTGGTGGGCGCTGGCCACGCTGCACGAGCGCGACCTGCTCTATCGCGGCCATCGCGTGCTGCCGTACTGCCCGCGCTGCGGCACCGCGCTGTCGAGCCACGAAGTGGCGCAGGGCTACAAGGACGTCAGCGATCCGAGCCTCTACATCGTGCTCGACCTCGTCGACGCCGACGGACCGGTGGCGACGCGCGCCGACGGGCGCGCGCTGCGGCGCGTGCTCGTCTGGACGACGACGCCGTGGACGCTGGTGTCGAACACCGCGCTGGCGGTCAATCCCGAGCTGCGCTACGTCGAGCTGCGGCGGAAGAGCGGCGACGAGCGCACTGTCCTGCTCGCGCACTCGCGCATCGCCGCGGTGCTGGGCGACGACTGGGAGGCCCGGTGGGACGAGGTCGCGTCGTTCGACGGTGCGGAGATGGCTGGCTGGCGCTACCGCCGCCCGCTCGACTGGGTGACGTTTCCGCCTGACGGTGTGCACGAGGTGATTGTTGCCGAGTCGTTCGTGTCGGCGGGCGACGGAACCGGCGTCGTGCACATGTCGCCGGCCTTCGGGGCCGACGACTACGCGGCGGGGCAGCGGAACGGTCTGGCCTTCGTGCAGCCGGTGGACCTTCGTGGCGAGTTCCCGAAGGAGATGCCGCTCGTCGGCGGGCTCGGGATCAAGTCGGCCGATCCGGTGATCGTCGAGGAGCTGAAGCGGCGCGACGTGCTCTGGAAGTCGGGACACGCGATCCACTCGTATCCGCACTGCTGGCGGTGCGGCACGCCGCTGCTGCAGTACGCGCGCACGTCGTGGTTCGTGCGGACGACGTCGTACCGCGATGCGATGCTCGCCCGCAACGCGCGCGTCGACTGGCATCCGCCCGAGACCGGGACGGGGCGATTCGGCGAGTGGCTGACGAACAACATCGACTGGACGCTCTCGCGCGACCGATACTGGGGCACGCCGCTCCCGCTCTGGGTCTGCGACGCCGAATCGTCGCACGTCGAGGCGATCGGCAGCTACGAGCAGCTCGCGCAGCGGAGCGGCAATGCGCTGCCCGACACCTTCGATCCGCACAAGCCGCACATCGACGGCTACAGCTGGCCGTGCGACAAGCCGGGGTGCCGCGGGACGATGCGCCGCACGCCGGAAGTGATCGACACCTGGTTCGACTCGGGGTCGATGCCGTTCGCGCAGTGGCACTTCCCGTTCGAGAACCGCGAGCAGTTCGAGCGCAACTACCCGGCCGACTTCATCGCCGAGGGCGTGGACCAGACGCGCGGGTGGTTCTACTCGCTGCTCGCGATCGCGACCGGACTCGGTGACGCGCTGCCGAACAACGGCATCGCTCCGGGCACCCGGATGACGAGCACCGGGGCCGCGCCCTACCGGGCGGTCGTCGTCAACGACATGGTGCTCGACGCCAACGGCAAGAAGATGTCGAAGAGCCTCGGCAACATCGTCAAGCCGGCCGAGGTGATCGAGCGTTATGGCGCCGACGCGGTGCGGCTCTTCCTCGTCGCGTCGAGCCAGATCTGGACGCCGCGGATGTTCGACGAGGCGCAGCTGCGGGCGACCGCGGCCAGCTTCCTCGTCACGCTGCGCAACGTCTACTCGGGGATCTTCGCGCAGTACGCGAACTTCGGCTGGGAGCCGAGCGAGGCCGACCCGGCACCGACGGACCGGCCGGTGATCGACCGCTGGATCCTGTCGCGTCTCGAGACGGTGCAGCGGATGTGCGACGCGCACCTGCTCCGCTTCGAGGCGACGGAGGCGGCGCGGCTGGTGATGGCGTTCGTCGACGAGGACGTGTCGAAGTGGTACGTGCGGCAGTGCCGGGCGCGGTTCTACGACGTGACGAGCGACGACAACCGGGCCGCGTTCGCGACGCTGCACACGGTGCTGGTCGGCGCCTGCCGGCTGCTGGCGCCGTTCGCGCCCTTCCTCAGCGACTGGCTGCACCGGGAGCTGACGGGCACTTCGGTGCACCTCGCGCCGTTCATCGACGACGAGGGGCCGTCGCTGGCCGCGCCCGGGCTCGAGGATGCGATGGAAGCAGTCCGGACGCTCGCCACGTTAGGCAGGGCGGCCCGCGAGGATGCGGCGCAGAAGACGGGGAACACCCTGGTGCGGAAGGTCCGCCAGCCGCTGGCGCGGGTGGTCTGCGTGGTCAGGGCGGCCGAGGTCGAACAGGTGCGCGAGCTGCTGCCGCTGCTCGAGTCGGAGCTCAACGTCAAGCGCGCCGAACTGGCGACATCGGCCGACTCGCTGGTGACGCTCGAGGCGAAGCCGAACTTCCGCACGTTAGGCAAGAAGTTCGGGGCGGCCACCAAGCTCGCGGCCGACCGGGTGCGCTCGTTGAGCTCCGAGGCGCTGCTCGCCTTCGAGCATGGCGAGCCGCTGGAGCTGAACGTGGACGGCCAGGTGCGCCATCTCGACGCCGACGATCTCACGATCGTGCGGCGGGCATCGGGAGAGCTGGTGGTGAGCGAGCGCGGCGGCTACTTCGCGGCGATCGACGCCACGATCACCCCGGCGTTGCGCGCGGAGGGGCTGGCGCGTGAGACGGTGAGCGCGGTGCAGCGTCTTCGGAAGGACGCGGGGCTGGCGGTCAGCGACCGGATCCATCTCGTGGTGGCGGGGTCGAAGGAGCTCGTCGATGCCGTCGCCGCGCATCGTGAGTACATCGCCGGCGAGACGCTGGCGCAGGAGGTCTCGGTGGGAGAAGGGCAGGGACGTGAGTATCCGGCGACGCAGACGCTCGACCTCGACGGGCTCGAGCTGCGCATCGCCCTAACCAGGGTTTCGTGATATGGCCACGCCAACGGGCGCCAAGACGGGCGGCAAGTCCAAGCCCATGCCGAAGAAGCAGCTCCAGCATTTCGAGAAGCGCCTGCTCGAGGAGCGAAAGCGCGTCCTGAAGGAGCTGGGACATCACGAGGACATGATGACCCAGACGTCGCAGGACTCCGACGGGGACCTGAGCAGCTACTCGTTCCACATGGCCGACCAGGGGACCGACGCGATGGAGCGCGAGAAGGCGTTCCTGTTCGCCAGCCAGGAAGGGCGCTTCCTCTGGCACATCGACCAGGCGTTGCGGCGGATCTACCAGGCGCCGGAGAGCTACGGCAAGTGCCAGAGCTGCGGCGAGGAAATCGACTACGACCGCCTCGACGCACTGCCGCACGCGCGGCTCTGCTTTGCCTGCAAGCAGCGCGAGGAAGATGGAAAGAAGAGCGCCTGAGGCCGACGCCGGCGCCGCGGCCGCCCCGCATCGCGGGGCGCCGCTGGCGCCGCTGCCTAACGGTTTCCTCTTCTGGCCGGTGGCGCTGCTCGTCGTCCTCGCCGACGTCGTGACGAAGGCGATCGCGGCGGCGACGCTCTTCCCGCCGCTGATCCCGCACCCCGTGATCGGCGACGTCGCGCGCCTGACGCTGGTCTACAACCGCGGCGCGGCCTTCGGCATCCATGTCGGCACCTACTCGCGCCCGATCTTCGCCATCCTCACCGTCGGTGCGCTGGCGATCCTCTGGCGGCTCTACCGCGCCACGCTTCCCGGTGATCGGCCGCGCGTGCTCGCCCTCGCGCTGGTCTCGGCCGGCGCGGTCGGCAACCTGATCGACCGGCTGCGGTCGGCGAAGGGAGTGGTCGACTTCATCGACATCGGGTCGGCGACCTGGCGCTGGCCGACCTTCAACGTCGCCGACATCGCGGTCACCACCGGTGCGGTGCTGCTCGCCGTCGTGCTCTGGCGCGAAGACCGTGCGGCGGCGCGCGAGTCGGCGCAGCTCGCGGCCGACGGTGCGCGCGGGTCCGAGTCGACCGGACCGGTCACCGCGTCCGACGTCGCCGTCCCCGTGGCGGCCGAGCGCCGGGGGATCGCCTGAGCGCGACGCGGCGGCCGGTCTTCTGGCTCACCGCGGTGCTGGTGGTGATCGCCGACTTCGTCACCAAGCGGATGGCGATCGCCGACCTCGGCTACGGGTTGAGCCGCAACGTGATCGGCGACTGGCTCCGGTTCACCCTCGTCTTCAACAAGGGCGCCGCGTTCGGCACGACCGTCGGCGAGTCGTCGCGGTGGATCTTCACGCTGCTGGCGGCGGTGATCCTGTTCGTGCTGATCCGGATGGCGCACCAGGCGTCGCCGGCCGAGCGCTGGAAGCTCCTCGCGTTAGGGATGGTCTGCGGCGGCGCGTTAGGCAACCTGATCGACCGGCTCCGCTGGTCGCAGGGGGTGGTCGACTTCATCGACGTCGGCGTCGGCGAGCACCGCTTCTGGGTGTTCAACGTGGCCGATTCGGCTGTCAGCGTCGGCGCGGTGCTGCTCGTGCTCGTGCTCTGGGCCGAGGAGCGGCGGAGCCGGGCGCTGGTCCACCGCGACGCGTCCGTGCCCGAGTGACCAGCTCCGGTGCCGGCTCCCGCGAGCCGGTGCGCCACCTGCTCGAGGCGACCGCTGACGATCCGGGCGGGGCGCGGCTCGACACGTTCATCGCGAAGAAGCTCGACATCTCCCGGACACAGGCCGCGACGCTGATCGCGACCGGCCACGTCCGGGTGAGCGACCGGCGCGAGAAGGCCAGTTATCGCCCGGAGCCGGGCGACCGGATCGCAGTCGAGATCCCGCCCCCGGCCGGCCGCGAGATCCTCGCCGAGGACATTCCAGTCGACATCGTCTTCGAGGACGACGATCTCCTCGTCGTCAACAAGGCGCCAGGGATGGTGGTGCACCCGGCGCCGGGGAACTGGACCGGCACGCTCGTCAACGCGCTCAAGGGACGCGGGAGCGACCTCGCCGAAGCCGGTGGCGAGGACCGCGAGGGGATCGTGCATCGCCTCGACAAGGAGACATCGGGGCTGCTGCTCGTCGCCAAGAGCGACCGGGCGCACCGCGTGCTCGGCGCCGCCCTCCAGGCGCGCCGCATCGTCCGCCGCTATGCGGCGCTGGCGTGGGGACACCTCGACAGCGACCGGATCACGGTCGAGAAGCCGGTGGCGCGCGATCCGCGAGACCGAACGCGTATGGCAATCGTCAATACCGGGCGAGCGGCCCGCACGGATTTCGTGCGGCTCGCGCGCTTCGACTCGGCGGACCTGCTGCGCGCGCACCTGCACTCGGGGCGAACGCACCAGATCCGGGTTCACCTCTCGTCGATCGGGCATCCGGTGGTCGGTGACGACACCTACGGTGGCGGTGGTGGACGACGGCTCGTGGCACTTCCGGCGCGGCGACACTTTCTGCACGCCGCCTGGCTGCGCTTCGCGCATCCGGTGACAGGGACGGCGATGGACCTTCGGGCACCGCTGCCGGCGGACCTGACGAAATCGTTGATCACAGTCGATGGCAGCGGGACGCTCGCTGCCGACTCCGACCTGCTGGACCACTTTGGCTTCTATCGCGACGACAGCTGAACGGAGAACGGGAGCCTACGCCGTGCCGGGAACGGCAGCGGGTGCGGCGCCGGCAGCGGCGACGCGCGTGCTCCTGTTCGCGCTCGGCGAGCAGGTCTACGGCTGCGACATCGCGACGGTGCGCGAGATCATCCCGCAGCGGCGACCGACGCGGTTGCCCGGCGCGCCGGAGTTCGTCTGCGGTCTGATCAATCTGCGCGGCACGATCGTCACGGTGATCGACCTCGGCAAGCGCCTCGAGCGCTCGTCGGGAGCGAAGCCGGACGGCTCGTACATCATGATCGAGGTAGGGAACAAGCTGGTCGGGATCGCGGTCGACGACGTGATGGACGTCCGCGCCCTGACCGAGAACGAGATCGAGGCGGCGACGGCGGACCAGACGCGGGGCGGCGTCGTGCGAGGGATGGGACGGTTAGGCGACGAGCGGATGGTGGTGCTGCTCGACGTGATCACGCTGGCCAGGCAAGTACTGCTCTAATAGCGAGGCAATAGTGAGTCACACGGTGCTGATCTGCGACGACGCCATCTTCATGCGGACCATGGTGGGCGACATCCTCACCCAGGCCGGCTTCGAGGTGGTGGGCGAGGCGGAGACCGGGCTGCAGGCAGTCGAGAAGTACAAGCAGCTGCGCCCGGATCTGGTGACGATGGACATCGTCATGCCGGACATGGGCGGGATCGACGCCGTTCGCGAGATCACGAAGTTCGATCCGAACGCCAAGGTCCTGATGTGCAGCGCGATGGGGCAGCAGGCGCTGGTCGTCGAGGCGATCCAGGCCGGGGCGAAGGACTTCGTCGTGAAGCCGTTCCAGCCCAGTCGCGTCCTCGAGGCCGTTCAGCGCGTGCTCGGGTAGCCGCGGCCCAGGCCGCGCCCCCGCGCCAGCGCCGCGCCCGTGGACACGTCCCGCTACGCCGACCTGTTCCTGACCGAGAGTCAGGAGCATCTCTCGGCGATCAACCACGCCCTGCTCGACCTCGAGCGCGCACCGGAATCCTCCGAGCCGGTGAACGCGCTCTTTCGCGCCGTCCACACGATCAAGGGGATGAGCGCGACGATGGGCTACGTGCAGGTCGCCGAGCTGGCGCACGCGCTCGAGACGCTGCTCGACCAGCTCCGCATCGGGTCGCGGCAGGTCACCGGCGAAGTGATCGATGCGCTGTTCACCGCCTCCGACGCGCTCGAGGTCGCGGTCGGCCTGTCGGTGGCCGGCCGCGACGCCGAGATCGACGTCGCCGGCCCGCTCGACCGGCTCCGTGCGCTCGACGGCGTGGCCGCGCCGGCGCCCGCGAATAAGACACAGATCGCTACTAATTCGGCGCCGGCACCTGATGCCGTCGCCTGGACGATGCCGGCGCCGGGCGGGGACGGGCTGCTGGTGCGCGTCCGGATCGCCCCCGATGCGCCGCTCCGCGGCGTCCGGGCGTTCATGGTCGTCCAGGCGCTCCGCGCGTTAGGCACGGTCGCGCGGATGGCGCCGCCGCTCGACGAGCTGAAGGAAGAGCAGTTCGGCGCCGACTTCGCCGTCCGGCTGGTGACCGCCGAACCGCCGGAGAAGATCAGCGCGGCGGTGGCCGCGCTGGGCGACGTCGCGGGAGTCCTGGTCGAGGAGGGCGCGGGCTCGGTCGCGACCGGCGGGGACATCGCGACGCCGACGCCGGCGCCGAACTCGCTCGAGGCGATCACCGCGGTCGCGCCGGCCAACGGCGGCCCCGGCGACACCGGGGTCCGCGCGCAGCGCAACGTCCGCATCGACCTGCGCCGGCTCGACAACCTGATGAACCTCATCGGCGAGCTGGTGATCACGCGCGGCCGCCTGACCCAGCTCTCGACGTCGATCGGCGACAGCGCGCTCGAGGAGACGGTGACCCAGGCGTCGCGGCTGATCAGCGACCTGCAGGACGAGATCATGACCAGCCGGATGGTGCCGGTCTGGCAGGTCTTCGACCGCTTTCCGCGCCTCGTTCGCGACGCGGCCCGGACGCTGGGCAAGCAGATCGAGTTCACCATCGAAGGGAAGGAGATCGAGCTCGATCGGTCGCTGCTCGACGAGATCGGCGACCCGGTCGTGCACCTCCTCCGCAACGCGATCGACCACGGCATCGAGACGCCGGCCGAGCGGCGGGCGGCGGGGAAGCCGGCCGAGGGGCAATTGCGCCTCGAAGCTTTGCGAGATCGCTCGGCAATCGTCATTCGTGTGACGGATGACGGCAAGGGAATCGACCGCGACCGGGTGCTGAAGAAGGCGAAGGACGCGGGGCTGGTCGAAGGCTCCCGGGCCGACCTGTCCGACGACGAACTGATTCGACTCATCTCCCGCCCCGGCTTCTCCACCGCCGAGCGGATCACGGACATATCGGGGCGCGGAGTCGGGATCGATGCGGTCCAGACCCGGGTCCGCGCGTTAGGCGGGCTGGTCGAGATCCGGTCGGTGCCGAAGCAGGGCACGACGGTCACGGTCCGGCTGCCGCTGACACTGGCGATCGTGCGCGCGCTGCTGGCGCGGGTCGGCGACGAGCTCTATGCGCTGCCGATGACGCACGTGAACGAGACGGTCGAGCTGAAGACGGCGCAGCTGCGCCGGGTGAAGGGAAAGGAAGTGGTGGTGCTGCGCGACGACGTGCTGCCGCTGCTCCGGATGCGCGAGCTGATGGGGCTTCCGGCGACCGACCAGAAGGCGCAGCAGGTGATCGTGATCGAGATCGGCGAGAAGCGCGCGGGATTGATCGTCGACGCGCTGGTGGGGCAGCAGGAGATCGTGGTGAAGCAGTTCGATGGCGTGCGCGGCGGGCTCGCGCTGTTCAGTGGCGCAACAATCCTCGGCGACGGCGCTCCCGCGCTGATCGTCGACGTCAGCAGTCTGCTCTGAGGAACTAATGGAAGACATACGGTCCCTGAAGCCCAACCAGCTCGACGCCCTGCGCGAGGTGGCCAACATCGGCGCGGGACACGCCGCGACGGCGCTCTCGCAGATGACGGGCTGCACGATCATGATCAGCGTGCCGACGATCAACATCGCCAAGCTCGAGGACGTCCCGCCGCAGGTGTCGGGGCCGGAGGAGCCGGTGGCGGCGGTGCTGATGCACATGCTCGGCGACCTGACCGGGCGCACGCTGCTCGTCTTCCCGAAGCCGACGGCGATCCGCCTGTCCGAGCTGATGCTGCGGCGCCCCCACGGTTCGTCGAAGGACCTCGGGGACCTCGAGCAGTCGGCGATCAAGGAAGCGGGCAACATCCTCAGCGGCGCGTACATGAACGCGCTCAGCGACTTCATGGGGCTGATGCTGCTCCCGTCGCCGCCGAGCCTCGCGGTCGACATGTCGGATGCGGTGCTGACCACGGCCTACCTGCAGTTCGGCAGCGACCGCGACTACGTGTTCTGCGTCGAGAGCGAGTTCTACCTGCAGGACATCGGGGAGCGGCTGCGCGGCTTCTTCCTGCTGCTGCCGGACTACGCCTCGCTGCAGGCGATCCTCAAGGCCGTGCGCGTCGCCTAACGGCGTCCCATGGCGTCCGCTCTCACGTCCGAGCGCGACCGCGACGTCCTACGGTCGTTCGCCCGGCGCATCGACCCGGGCGACGCGGGAGCGCACAACAACCTCGGGGTCCTCTACTACAACAAGGGGCTCTACGAGGAATCGGTCGGCGCGTTCATGCGCGCGCTCGAGCTCGACCCGAAGATGCAGGTTGCCCAGCGCAACCTGGAGATCGCGTACTTCACCACCGGCTACTACGACCGTCGCGTCAGTGAGCTGAAGGAAAAGCTGCGCGCGGCGCCGGCCGACCGCGACGCGCGCTGGGAGCTCGGCCGCGCCTACGCGCTGATCGGCCACCTTCCGCAGGCCGTCGCCGAGTTCAGCGAGCTGCTGCGCCACCACCCTAACGATCTC
>Ga0207705_10001965_pt1 | contig 16037 bp, 21 predicted proteins | sample KBSC13metaG_FD_184314 | JGI IMG/M metagenome (GOLD analysis project Ga0207705, IMG submission 184314) | Corn rhizosphere microbial communities from Kellogg Biological Station, Michigan, USA - KBS C1-3 metaG (SPAdes) (version 2) | ecosystem: Host-associated > Plants > Roots > Rhizosphere > Soil ...
AATGGCGAAGCGCTGCTGGACGTTCCCGGCCTGACGTTCGGACCCAACCTGCAGCCCGATCAGATCACGCCGCTGACCCAAGGCGTGATCGCGCTGGTGAACGGGACGATCACTGGGCAGGGTCGACTCCACTGGTTCGGGGACGGGAGGACGGCTTCGACCGGTGACTTCTCGACCGCCAACCTCGATCTCGCGGCGCCATTCGGACCGGTGACGGGCCTTCGCGGAACGATCCACTTCAGCGACCTGCTCAACCTGAAGACACCGCCAGGTCAGGTTCTGACCGCGCAGTCGATCAACCCCGGCATCCTCGTCGAGAACGGGGTGATCCACTACCAACTGCTGCCCAACCAGTTGGTGAAGATCGAACGCGGCGAGTGGCCGTTCATGGGAGGACGGCTGATCCTCCATGAGACGATCCTGAACTTCGCCCATCCGACCGCGAAGCGCCTGACCTTCGAGGTCCAAGGCCTCGACGCCCACGCCTTCGTCCAGTCGCTCGGCTTCAAGGAGCTCGACGCCACCGGCAAGTTCGACGGTGTCCTGCCGATGATCTTCGATGAGAACGGCGGCCGGGTCGTCGGCGGAAGGCTCGATTCCAGGGACCCCGGCGGTTCGCTGTCCTACGTCGGCGTCGTCAACAAGGCCAATCTCGGAACGATGGGAAACATCGCCTTCAACGCGCTTCGGGATCTGCGCTTCAAGTCGATGATCATCCGCCTCGACGGCGATCTCGCCGGCGAATTCGCGGCAAGGCTCGCGATCGACGGCGCGGGCATCGGCCAGTCGAACCAGACCCAGCGGATCATCCGCAGTCTGCTGTCCAAGCTTCCCATGCGGCTCAATGTGACGATCACTGGGCCGTTCCGGGCGCTGATCGCAACTGCCAAGTCGGTCAGCGACCCACGGCAGCTCATCAAGGACGTGCTCCCGCGTCCGCTTGAGGATGTGCCCGGGATCACGACCGAGGTGCGCCGCGTCGAAGAGCGGCAACAGCAGACTCAGACGCCTGTGAACGAGCAGGTCAACACCGCGTCGCCACCCCTCAACCCGACCAAGCCCAAGTGAGAAAGACAATGAGAAAGCCTCAGATCGCCCGACCCGCCTTGCTCGCCGCCGCGGCTCTGTCCGCGCCCTTGGCGAGCTGCATCTCGGTCAAGGCCCCCGACAAGCCGATCGACATCAACCTCAACGTGACCATTCGGCAGGAGGTGCTGGTGCGGCTCCAGCGCGACGTCGAGCAGCTGATCAACCAGAACCCACAGGCATTTCCTCAACCGACGAAGCCCAAGCCGTGAGGAAATTGCTGCTTTTCCTTTCACTGCTCGCAGCGCCGGCTGCTGCGCAGTCGCCCGCGGTGGATGCGGCGCGTGGCGCGGGGCAGGTCGGCGAACGGTATGACGGCTATCTGGGCGTGGCCGCGCCCGTATCGGGCACCGTCAGGAGCGAGATCGCAACGATCAACATTCGACGCCGCTCGCTCTACAGCAACCTGGCCGCGAGCAAGGGTGTCAGCCCCGCGGACGTGGGGATTACCGCCGGCTGCCAGCTGCTAGAACGCGTGGCGGTGGGCGAGGCCTATCTCTGGAACGACGGGGTTTGGCGGAGGCGGGGTGCCGGGCAGGGCGCGCCCGTACCGGCCTACTGCCGCTGACGCTCGAAGGAGTTTCGATACTCCGGCTTGATCCCGGCGATGAGTTGCGAGGTTACCGGTAAGGGGATTTCATAATCGCCCTCGGCATAGGGCCCTGCGGTGTAGGGCGAGGCGACGAAGTCGATAGTGTCGAAACGACCGTTCTTGTCCTTGTCGAGGAGCGCGATCGCCAGGTCGCCATATTTGGGGCAGGCATTGAAATCCGGGAGATCGAGCTTCTCTCCTTCACGCCGTTTGCTGCGCTCTGCATTCAGAGCAGCGCAGTAACGCGCCCGTGTGAGAGCGGCGAAGGCGCCCTTGCGCAGGAACAATGAATCGATAGTGATCTCATGCTTCGCCGAGCGATCCCACAGGAGTGCGCCGTAGACGCTGTTGGGGTGCGCTCCCCCGTCGAATCTGCCGAGATCGCTTTGCAGCGACAGAAGATGCGGCGTCTGGCCGGCGGTGGTCCACTGCATCGAATAATCGTGCTGGTTGAAGTCGCGTTTCTGCTGCTTCGCCAGGAGCTGATCCTCGGCTGCGTTCTTTTGAGCTTCGGCGAGAGCCCTTTTTGCGTCAGTGTAAAAGCGAAGATCCAGTGCCGGGATGGTCGCTGCTTCCGCAGACCATTGATAATTGAAGTCGAGCGCCGGAGTCTTTCTCACCACCTTGTGGGGCGTGCTGGAGGCCGCGGTCGAAGCCAGTGCAGCGAGAAAGACCAGCCCCCGTTTCATAAATGGCGGCATTACCGTCGTATGGCGCGGTTGACTATCTTCCGGCCCGTTCATAAAGGAGCGGCGCCTTGGCGGTGACGCTTTCCGCCATGTTTCTCGTCCCTCGCTCTGCCCCATGTGTTTCAGCAGGGGCGACGCACAGGGGAGACGCATGGAAGAAGACGAAGCTGACGAGGTTCCGAAGCTTCCACCAGATGCGCGGCTTGAATCGCTGAATAAGCGGCTCGACCGTGTGCAGCAGGCGGAAGCGAAGCGGAATGCCACGGGCGGGCCGGATTCGAGCTATCGGACCGGCCAGCTCGTCCTGAGCTATCTGATCGGCGCGCCGACAGGGGGATTCCTGATTGGCCTGCTGCTCGATCGGTGGTTTGGGACGCGCCCGTGGTTGATGTTGATCCTGTTGTTCCTCGGCTTCGTCGCGGGCTTCATCAACATCATCCGGGTTTCAAGCAATTCTCCGGGCAAGCGCTCGGGCGGCGAGGATAAGGGATAGACGTGGCTTCCGGCGGCAAGATCGACCCGATGCACCAGTTCGTGATCGAGCCGATTTTCGGCTCGTTCCAAGCGAACAATCCATTCGTCTTCACGAACAGCGCATTGTGGACGCTCATCGTGCTCGGCGCGATCACCTTCTTCATGGTCGGCGGGATGAAGCGCGAGCTGATCCCGGGACGTTGGCAGGTCGCCGTCGAAGGCATGATCGGCTTCGTCGACGACATGGTGCACGCCAGCATCGGCCCCGAGGGCAAGAAGTATCTTCCGTGGGTCTTCACCGCCTTCATCTTCCTCCTCTTCGCCAACCTCATGGGTGCGATTCCGATCGCCGTCGTGCCGGGTGCCCACCCGTTCACGGTGACCAGCCAGTTCACCTTCACCGGCGTCATGTCGCTCATCACCTTCGCGATCGTGCTCGGCGTCGGCTTCTGGAAGCACGGGCTGCATTTCCTGTCGCTGTTCGTTCCGCCTGGCGTTCCGCTGATCGGCAAGATCCTGCTCTTCCCGATCGAGCTGATCTCGTTCCTGGTGCGTCCGTTCAGCCTCGGCCTTCGTCCGTTCATCGCCATGTTCGCCGGGCACATCCTGCTGGACATTTTCGGCAATTTCATCGTGCAGGGCTTCAATGCGGGCGGGAAGGGGATCGGCATTTCGATCCTCTGCTTCCTGTTCGTGACTTTCATCAGTGCGCTCGAGCTCCTGGTCGCGGCGATCCAGGCGTACGTGTTCGCAATCCTGACCGCGCTCTACATCAACGACGCGGTCCATCTTCACTAAACCCATCGTTCTTACCCAAGGAGTTCAATCATGGATCTCGCTTCAGCCAAGGTCATCGGTGCCGGTCTCGCGGCGATCGGCGTCGGAACCGCCGCCATCGGCGTCGGCTACGTCTTCGGCTCGTTCGTCAACAGCTCGCTGCGCAATCCGGCCGCTGCCGATAGCCAGCAGGGCCGTCTGTTCATCGGCTTCGCCGCCGCCGAGCTTCTCGGCCTGATGGCGTTCGCCGTTGCCATGATCATTCTGTACGCGATCTAAGGCGAACCAGGCGTCGGCTGAAAGAGCGCTCTCATGCCTCAACTGTCCCAGCTTTCCGAAGTCTACCTGTCCCAGTTCTTCTGGCTGGCAGTGGCACTCGGCTTCATCTTCTTCGTGATCGCACGGGGAATGCTGCCGAAAATCCAGGCCACGGTGGAAGCGCGCGAGCAGCGCATCGCGTCCGACCTCGAGCGGGCGCAGGCCGCCCGAGTGGAGGCGGACAAGACCGAGGCGGATTGGCGCGAGCGCATGGATGCGGCTCGCGCCGAGGCTGCGCGCATCGCTCAGGAGGCGAAGCAGGCGAGCGCTCGGGATACCGAGGCCAAGGTCCAGAAAGCGTCGGAAAAGCTCAATCTCAAGATCGAAGCGGCCGAAAAGCAGCTTCGCGAGGCACGCGACAAAGCGCGTGCCGAGATCGAGGAGGTTGCTGCCGAAGCAACGCAGGGCATGGTTGCCCGGCTGACCGGCGTGAACGTCGACAAGCAGGACGCTGCCCAGGCAGTGAAGGCGGAATTCCATGTCTGAGCCGCAGACGGTCGAGACGGTCGGCCATCCCGCCGGTCCGGAACATGCCGAGCCCACGTTCCTCGGACTGAACGCCGGTGGATGGATCGCGCTCGCCGTGCTCACGGTGTTCGCGATCCTCATCTGGAAGAAGGTGCCCGCCGCCATCGGCAAGGCGCTGGACGACAAGATCGCGTTGATCCGCAATCAGCTGGCCGAAGCGGAATCGCTCCGGAAGGAGGCCGAGGCGCTGAAGGCCGAATATGCGAACAAGGCGAAGTCCGCGGACAAGGACCGCGAAGCTCTCCTGGAGCGCGCGCGGCACGAGGCGGAAGAGATCGTTGCCAACGCGAAGACCCATGCCGAAGCTCTCGTTGAGAGGCGCACGCGCATGGCCGAGGAAAAGATCGCTGCCGAAGAGCGCGCGGCGATCGAGCAACTGCGGGCTGCGGCGGCGGATGCAGCCAAGAAAGCCGCCGCGCGGCTGATCTCCGAGCGGCACGATGCCGAGACCGACGCCAAGCTGGTCGATCGCGCGATCAAGGAAATCGCGGGGCGCTAAGCCTTACTGCTGGTGCTGGCCGCCTCGCTGGCTGACACCCTCAAGCGCTTCGCTCGCGCAGTCGCGATCGGCCTCCAGGCTGAGGTCGCCGAGGCTGACGATTCCGCAAAGCTTCTCCTGCTCGTCGATGACGGGCAAGCGGCGCACTTGGGCTTCACTCATCTTGCTGGCCGCCTCTTCGACGTCATCGTCGACGCGGGCGCAGACCATGTCGTTGGTCATCAGGTCCCGCACCGGCGTTTCAGGCCCATAGCCTTCGGCGACCCCGCGCACGGCGATATCCCGATCGGTAATCATGCCGATCAGCCGTTCGCCTTCGGTCACCGGAATAGCCCCCGCATCGGCGTTCAACATGAAGCTCGCCGCCTCGCGCGCGGTCTGGTCCGGACGGATGGTCTGGACGTCGCGAGTCATGACTTCGCTGACTTTCATGTGTCTTCTCCTCTGGAATTCGACCCACGAACGAACGGCTTAGGATTGCCGTTCCTGTCGTTACGGCACGTTCTCGGTCAGGAGGTCATAGGTGGCGACCAGTTCATCGCACTGATTGAAGATCTCCACCGCCCAGCGCACCACTCCGGTGTCCTCGCTCTTCAGCGATTTGGACCGGACGCTAAGTTCCACCCGCATCGAATCGCCGGGATAGAGCGGCGTGAGAAAGCGCAGGTTCTCGAGGCCCGTATTGGCGAGCACGGGGCCTGGATCGGGATCGACGAAGAGCCCGGCGGCGAAGCTCAGGATCAGATAGCCGTGAGCGACGCGGCCCTCGAAGATTGGGGATGCCTTGGCAGCCTCCTCGTCCATGTGAGCGTAGAATTTGTCGCCGGTGAACTCCGCGAAATGCTCGATGTCCTCGAGCGTCACCGTTCGGCTCCCGGTCTTCCACGTGTCGCCGATGTGCAGCTCGCTCATTTTTCGGCGGAACGGATGGACGTCGATAACATGCTTCGGCGCACCGGGCATATATTGTTCGGTGATAGCGGCGATCATGGTGGGAGATGACTGGATCGCGGTCCGTTGCATGTAGTGCTTCACGCCGCGAACGCCCCCCATTTCCTCGCTTCCGCCCGCCCGGCCGGGACCGCCATGGACGAGAACCGGAAGGGGCGATCCGTGACCCGTTGACTCCGCGGCGTTCGCGCGATCGATCACCAGCATGCGTCCGTGATAGGCGGCTGCGCCCTGGACGAACTCCCGCGCCGCCTCCGGCGAATGCGTGAATAGCGACAGTGCCAGGCTCCCCTTGCCGCGGTTCGCGAGCGCTATCGCATCGGACAGGTCGCGATACGGCATGATCGTGGAGACCGGCCCGAATGGCTCGCAATCATGGACCGCGGCCGTGTCCCACGGATCGTCGGTTCGCAGCAGGACCGGCGGCAGGAATGCGCCGCCGGGGACCGGCGGCTCGGCATTCGGATCGCCTGCCACAATCCGTGCACCGGCGGCTTCGAGCTCGGCAATCCTGGCGCGAACGTCGTCGCGCTGGCTGATACTCACCAATGCCCCCATGCGCGTGTCTTCGGCGCGCGGATCGCCGACCTTAGTCTTCGCCAGCCGTTCGGCGAGCGCCCGCTCGACCGCGTCGAGATATTCGGCCGGGGCCATGGCTCGGCGGATGGCCGTGCACTTCTGGCCCGCCTTGACCGTCATCTCCGTCGCGACTTCCTTGATGAATAGGTCGAACTCCGGCGTACCAGGCGCAGCGTCGGGGCCGAGAAGCGACGCGTTGAGGCTGTCCTGCTCGGCGACGAAGCGGACCGACTCCCGGATGACCGTGGGATGCGTCCGGAGCTTCAGAGCGGTGTGTGCCGAGCCGGTGAAGCTGACGACGTCCTGGCCGGTGAGATGGTCGAACAGGTCGCCGACGCCGCCGACGATCAGCTGGATCGCGCCGGGCGGAAGGATGTCCGCCTCGATCATGATCTTGAATGCCGCCTCGGCGAGATAAGCGGTCGCAGAGGCCGGTTTCACGATCGCGGGAACGCCTGCAAGCAAGGTCGGAGCGAGCTTCTCCAGCATTCCCCAGACCGGGAAGTTGAACGCATTGATATGAAGCGCGGCGCCCTGCAGGGGGGTATAGATGTGCTGGCCCACGAAGGTGCCGTTCTTCGATAGGCCTTCGAGTTGGCCGTCGAGCAGGACATGAGCGTCGGGAAGCTCCCGCCGACCCTTCGACGAGAAGGAGAAGAGCGTGCCGGCGCCGCCCTCGATATCGATCCATCCGTCCTTGCGCGTGGCGCCGGTCAGATAGTTGAGCTCGTAGAGTTCCTCCTTGCGGGCGATGATCGCGAGGCCGAGCGCCTTGATCATTCGCGCCCGGTCATGGAACGTCAGCTTGCGCAGCGCCGGTCCGCCGACTTCGCGGGCGTGGCGGAGCATCCCGCCGAAATCCAGCCCGCCGGAACCGGTCGTCGCCACGGGTGCGCCGTCGATAGCGCTGGGGATTTCGACGGCGCCTTCACCGGCAATCCACCGGTCCCGCTCGTAATTTAGGAGCTTGAGAGTCTTCATGAGCGCCCCTTAGAGGAACTTCGAACAAAGCAGGAGAGGGGCGATGATCCCGCCAGTACGGCCCATCGCGATCGAGGACATCGAGCAGGCGCGCGAGCGGATAAGGGGCGCCGTGCTGCGGACCCCGCTGGTGAAGCTCGACGTGGGCGATCCTCGAGAAATCTATCTCAAGCTCGAGAACCTCCAGCCGACCAACGCCTACAAGATCCGCGGCGCGACCAATGCCATTGCACGGCTGTCGGACGAGGAACGCGCGAAGGGCGTGTGGACGATCAGCGCCGGCAATGCGGGACAGGGCGTGGCTTATGCGGCGCGCCGGTTCGGGGTTCCGTCGGCGGTGGTTGCGATCGAAACGGCGCCGCAAACCAAGCTCGATCGGATGAGGGCGCTCGGTGCCGAAATCGTGCCGGTCTCTTACGAGCGCGCCTGGGTCGCGGCAGAGGCGCACGAATTTCCGGGTCTCGACGGCACGTTCGTGCATCCGTTCGACAACCACGATTTCATTGCCGGACACGGGACCATGGGTCTCGAGATCCTCGAGGATCTCCCGGAGGTCCGAACCGTCATTTGCGCCATCGGGGGCGGTGGGCTGATCACCGGCGTCGGGAGCGCGATCAAGGCGAAGCGGCCCGATGTGAAGGTCATCGGTGCAGAGCCGGAGACGGCCGCACCCTATGCCTTGTCACTGCGGGAGGGCGGCCCCCGCAAGTTCGAGAACTGGCAGGCCTCGTTCGTGGATGGCGCCGGCGGCAAAAGCGTCATCGAGCGTATGTGGGAGCGGATGCGGCCCGTCACCGATGGCGCAATCACGGTCACCCTCGACCAGACCCGGGACGCAATGCGGCTGATCGCCGAGAAGTCCCGAACGGTCGCCGAAGGGGCGGGCGCTCTATCCCTCGCTGCTGCGCTCGCCGATTCATCACTGGAAGGACCGATCGTCTGCGTCGTTTCTGGGGGCAACATCGATCTCTCCAAATTCGCCGATTTGGTGATCGCCTAAGCTGCAAAGTCGTCCCTCGGTGTTTCCCCCGACTGACATTGCACGGCAGTTGTAAGAGCCATCGGAAGATGGAACTCAAAACCTTCGCCGCGGCCGCGGCTGTCATGCTGCTTTCCGGCAGCGCCCTTGCAGAGCAGGTCAAGCTGAACGGTCGCCCGCTGCTCAGCGTCGCGCGCAGGCTGAAGCCGGGCCAATTCGTCTGGGCGCCCGAAAAGGCGCCGGCGGGGCCCGTGCTGGTGGTCGTCAATCTCCAGACCCAGAAGCTGCTCCTCTTCCGCGACGGAGTACCGATCGCAGCGTCGACGATTTCGTCCGGCAAGACCGGTCACGAAACTCCGACTGGCGTGTTCACGATCCTCCAGAAGAACGAGAAGCATTTTTCCAAGACCTACAACAATGCGCCGATGCCCAACATGCAGCGGCTCACCTGGCAGGGCGTTGCGCTTCATGCCGGGAATCTGCCTGGCTATCCGGCTTCCCACGGCTGCGTTCGACTGCCGCTGCAATTCTCGAAATTGTTGTTCGGCGAGACGAATCTGGGGATGACCGTCGTCATAACGCATCATCCCGATTTCCCGCATGATGCAGCCGAGCCGGATCTTGCCGAAAACAATAATCGGCCGAGGCCTTCGATCGCCAATGCGCCTTACGAATGGCATCCCGAGCGTGGGCCGAACATGAACGGCGACGCGATCGTTTCCGTAGTCGTCAGCAAGGCCGATCACCGGGCGATCGTCATGAAGGGTGGAGTGCAGATCGGCTCCGCGCCGGTTTACGTCCACGGCAATGTCGCCGGCGCAGAAGCCTATGTCCTCGAATCCTGGGACAAGCACGGGCTTCACTGGATCAAGGTGCATTTCTCCGAGGCGGGCAGGGGCATGACGACCCAGGCCCACGAGTCCGAGCATTTCGACGCTCCGGTGGCCTTTCGGCAGGCGCTGCACACCGTCCTCAAGCCCGGAAGCGTGGTTCTGGTCACTCCATCGACGTTGCGCTCCGGCGGGCCGGGAACTGGCGAGACGGTGATCGAGGCGATGAACGGCTGAGGCCGAGCGGGCTAAATCGCGCGTTTCAGACCATGCAGCGCGGCAACGCGGCCGTCTTTCAAAATGGGCACTGCCAATACCCGGATCCAACGTCGTTCCCCGCCCTCGGGCATGATCTCGGCATCGAGGATGAAGCCGAAGTCGCGGTTGAGTCCGAAGCTCCGCACGCGTTCCAGCGCCGTTTTCGATTTCTCGCTATATTGCGCCACGGCCCATCGGCGATCGATCGGCGTACCGGCCGGCAGGCCAAACAGCTCGTAGACCTTTTCCGACCAAGTCAGGCGGTCATGGTCCGAAACGTCGCAATGCCAATAGCCGTTGTCGGGATCCTGTTGCGCCCCCGTCAGGTCGGGTTCGGCTCGGAAGACGTACCCGTCTGAGAAAGTTCCGGCGGGCTCCTCGTAAAACAGCGCATTGACGAACGAGCGATCCACTAAAGCCTCTGCGCTGTTTCGCCGGATCATCGCCGAGGCAGAACTTGCTGCAAGTGAAAATCGACCTTCGTTGACAACGCCCCCGCGTCAAAGCATCTTGAGCTCGAATTTCCGCGTCGTCGGATGGCTGCTCGCCAAGCCGCCGTCGACGGCGAGCGCCGCGCCGTTCACGTAGCTCGAATCCTCGGATGCGAGGAACAGTGCGGCATGCGCGATCTCGATCGGCTGGCCGCCGCGCCGCTGCGGATTGAGCTCGCCGATCCGCTGTTCCTGCCCCGTCGATCGGGCGAGATCGTAGATCATCTTCGTCATTCCGGTCTCGATCAGGCCGGGGCAAATCGCATTCACTCGGATGTTGCTTCCTGCGAGCTGGTTGGCGGCCGTCTGAACCAGATTGATCACGCCGGCCTTCGATGCCGAATATGCCGCGCCGCCCGCGCCGGAGCGGAGCCCAGCGACACTCGCCGTGCAGATGATCGATCCGCCGCCGCGCTTCGCCATTTCCGGCGCGGCATATTTGATCGCCAGGAACGGACCGATCAGGTTGATGCGCAGGATCTCCGCCCAGTCCTCGGCGGTCTGTTCGCGGATGGAGCTGAGACCGCCGGAGATGCCTGCATTGGCGAAGAAGATATCGAGGCCGCCATTCTGAGCGATGACCTGCTCGACAAGGGCCTTCACCTGGCCTTCGTCTCCGGCGTCGACCTTCACGTCGGCATCGTCGCTGAGGTCGGCGCCCACCACCCTGGCTCCCTCCTCACGGAAGAGTTCGACGGCGGCCTTCCCGATCCCCGAAGCTGCGCCCGTCACCACCGCGACCTTGCCGGAAAGTCTCGCCATATCGCCGTTCATAGCCACGGCTGCGAACAACTGATAGGCGGCGACCATGGATTTCAGCCTTGGGCCCGCCGAAACCCAGTGGCGCGACCGGGTCCGCGCCTTCATGGACGAGCATGTTCGCCCACGCGCCCGCGATTATGACGCGCAGCAGCGTGAGGGCGATCGTTGGAAAGTCCTGCCGGTCGTCGAGGAGCTAAAGCAAAAGGCCCGAGCCGAGGGGCTCTGGAACCTGTTCATGCCGCCGTCGCATGGCGCGACGCCGGTCGATGACAGCTTCAAGTTCGAGGGGCCAGGTCTGTCCAACCTCGAATATGCATTCTGCGCCGAAGAGATGGGCCGCATCCTCTGGTCGTCGGAGGTCTTCAATTGCTCGGCACCCGACACCGGCAACATGGAAGTGATCAACCGCTACGGCACGCGCGAGCAGAAGGATCAGTGGCTCAAACCGCTGATGGACGGCGAAATCCGTTCGGCTTTCCTGATGACCGAGCCGGACGTCGCCTCATCGGATGCCACGAACATCAAGTGCAGCATCGAAATGCGCGGCAACGAATATGTGATCAAGGGCCGGAAATGGTGGTCGAGCGGTGCCGGCGACCCGCGCTGCAAGGTCGCCATCCTGATGGGCAAGACCGACCCGTCCGCCGACACGCACAAGCAGCAGTCGATGATCCTGGTGCCGCTCGACGCGCCGGGCGTCACGATCAAGCGCCACCTTCCCGTTTTTGGCTACGACGATGCGCCGCACGGGCATATGGAGATCGTGCTGGAGGACGTGCGAGTGCCGCCGTCGAACATGCTGCTCGGAGAGGGCCGGGGCTTCGAGATCGCGCAGGGCCGGCTGGGCCCGGGGCGCATCCACCATTGCATGCGGACGATCGGAGCGGCCGAGGAAGCGCTCGACGCGATGGTCAAGCGGCTCATGTCGCGGGTCGCGTTCGGCAAGACGATCGCGGAGCAGGGCGTGTGGGAGGAGCGCGTCGCCAACGCGCGCATCGATATCGAGATGACCCGGCTCCTCTGTCTCAAGGCCGCGGACATGATGGACCGCGCCGGCAACAAGGCAGCGCAGGGCGAGATCGCGATGATCAAGGTCGCGGCCCCGATCATGGCGCTGAAGATCATCGACGACGCGATCCAGGCGTTCGGAGCGGCCGGCGTTTCCGAGGATGCGGGACTGGCCAGGACCTACGCTGGCATACGGACGTTGCGTCTTGCCGACGGTCCGGACGAAGTGCACCGCCGCGCGATCGCCCGGCTGGAGTACAAGAAGCACCGATGAGCGAACGTCAGCTCGACGAGGAATCGCTCGGGCGCTGGCTCGAGGCGAACGTCGAGGGGTTCCAGGGCCCCTTCGAGCTGACCAAGTTCCCGTCGGGCCAATCCAATCCCACCTATCGCATCCGTGCTGCGTCGGACGATTATGTGATGCGGCGGAAGCCCTTCGGGAAGCTGCTGCCTTCCGCCCATGCCGTGGACCGCGAATATCGGCTCCTGGCGGCATTGCACCCGCTCGACTTTCCGGTTCCGCAACCGCTCGCGATTTGCGAAGACCCAGACGTCATCGGCGCGATGTTTTACGTCATGGAGATGGCGAAGGGGCGGCCTTACGCAAATGGTGCTTTGCCCGATTTCGACCCGGCCACGCGGCGGCGGATGTACGAGCAACTGATCGACACGCTCGCCGACCTGCATGTGATCGATCCCGAAGCTGCAGGACTCGGCGATTTCGGCAAACCGGGCAATTATTTCGAGCGCCAAGTGATGCGCTGGACTCGGCAGTACCGGGATTCGCAGACCGATTATCTGCCGGAGATGGAGCGGCTGATCGCGTTCCTGCCGGAGTCCCTTCCGGATCAGTCGCGCACGTCGATCGTGCACGGCGACTATCGCATCGACAATGTCGTGTTCGATGGCGATGGGACGCTTACCGCGGTCCTCGATTGGGAACTGGCGACGCTCGGCGATCCCGTGGCCGACTTCTCCTATCTCGCCATGCAGTGGATGATGCCTGCGGACGGGACTGCCGGACTAGCAGGGCTGAAGCTCGACGCTCTCGGCATTCCGTCGCTTAAAGAAATCGTCGCCCGCTATTCCGAACGATCGAGCGTGCCGGTCGGCGACAAGCTCGATTGGTATTTCGCTTACAATCTCTTCCGCCTCGCCGGGATCGTGCAGGGCATCAAGAAGCGTGTGATCGATGGCACGGCCAGTCACGCCCAGGCGGAAGAAATGGCGAAGCGAGTCCCCACACTCGCCCAGGCGGCATGGGGATTCGCCCAGAAAGCCGGGGCCTAGATCCGGCCGAGCAGAAGCAGGATCACGATCACCACGAGGATCACGCCCAGGATACCGGACGGGCCATAACCCCAGTTCGCGCTATGGCCCCAACGGGGCAGAGCGCCGATCAGCAACAGAATGAGCAAGATAATCAGGATGGTGCCAAGCACACGCGCCTCCTCGTTAGTTGTTCAGGACGCGTAACGAGCGGATGCTTGGAGGGTTGCAGTGCCTAGCGCAGGACAGGCTGCAGTTGCGCGAGCCATTCGGGTTCGGGTTGATCGAGATCGTAATATTCGAAAATGAGGTGGATACGGTCCGTCGATCCCCGATTCTCGACGCCGTGGACGCCCATATTGTTCACCTCGAACGCTTCGCCTTCGGGGAGGAGATACCCGACGCCGTCGACGTAGAAGGTGACCTGGTCGTTGGTCAGCAGCGGCACGTGGATCTTATGCGGCCATTTCGCCGCGGGATTTTCGTCGCGGTGCGGGTGGATCACACCACCCGGCGCCATCCGGGCGAGCATGACCCGCGGGAACGCGCCGCGCGCATAGCCGTAGGGAGCGGTCGAGGCGGCGAGAACCGGCTCCAGCAGCGACTTCCATTCGGGCCAGAGCGGCCGATCGTGCGAGTCCCGCCAGTCACGGAAATTGGAGACGAAGCGGAAGACGATATGGCGCGTTGCGTCGAGCGCTCCGAAGCGGTTCGGCTTTGTCGCATTCTCGGCGTCCCAAAGCGGCTCGGGGATGGCAAGCACGGCTTCACGCAGGCGCGTGATGTCCACAGGCCCGAGGGACCTTACCGTGCTCGTCTTTCGCGGGTTCGGATACATTTCGTCAGAACTCGTAGCCGAACAATTCTAGGTCGCGGGCGTAGAGCTTGGCTACCCCGTCGATGAGCGGCTGGTCGTAATAGTCGCGATAGTCCTTGCGGCTCGACGCATTGACTCGGTCTAGCGGACGCGAAGGAATGCCGATGCGGCGCGTAGCTTCGTCATAGGATCGCTGCATCTCCTCGACGCGGCCGAGATAGTCGGTCAGCAGCGTCCCGTCGGGGTCGGTTACCAGCGCATGCTGAGGCTGGAACAGGATGTGCTGCCACGGCGGATTGTCGATGAAGTGACGCATCACATTCTTCGGGTTCTGCTCGAACTGTCCTCCCTCGCGGGTCACGAAGGCGCAATAGGAAATGAAGCGGTCGAATGGATTTCGGACGAAGGCGAACTTGAAGAAGCCTTGGAAATCCTCGGGCCGGAAATAGGGCCGGACCTGCTGTAGGCTGAGGTGGCCATGGCCGATCCTCGCAAGGTCGGGAATGGGGAGCTTGCGGTTCACAAACAGTCCGACCTGCTCGAGGTCTTGAGGACCCATATGCTCGCGCAGCGCCTGCCGCACGGCATGAGTCCCGGTCTTCGGAATGGCGGCGAAGATGAAACGGTGCTGTGCTGAGATAATCATCGGCCGGTGAAATTCGGCTTTCGCTTTTCCAAGAAGGCGGCGACGCCTTCGCGATAGTCTTCGGTGAAGCCCAGCCGGCGCATCGCGCCGGCCTGACGATCGAGTTCCTCGTCAAGGCTATATTGCCAGCTCGAACGGATCATTTCCTTGGTTGCCGCGAGGCCGAGTGGGGGTAGCGATGCCAGCTTGTTCGCAAGCGCATCGGTTTCGGCGTCGAGCGCATCGTCGTCGACGGCCTTCCAGATCATCCCCCATTCCGCGGCTTTGTCCGCCGGAAGCGGCTCGCCGGTCAGGGCGAGGCCCAGCGCACGCGCCTGCCCTGCAAGACGAGGCAAGTGCCACGTGCCTCCGCTGTCCGGAATGAGACCGATCGCGGAGAAGCTCTCGATGAACTTCGCGGATTTCGCGGCGATGACGATGTCGCAGGCGAAGGCGATGTTCGCTCCCGCGCCGGCCGCGACGCCGTTGACCCTGGCGATCACCGGCTGCGGCATGGACGTGAGAGTTCGGATCAGCGGATTCCAAAAGGTCTCGACCGTCACACCGAGATCCACAGCTTCGCCCGGCGCAACCGCCCGGTCGTTAAGGTCCTGCCCGGCGCAAAAGCCGCGGCCTGCGCCCGTGAGGATGACCACGCGACAATCGCCGAGATTTCCGAGAGCGTCGCGCAGCTCCTCGTGCATTTGCGCGGTGAAGCTGTTGAGCCGGTCCGGCCGGTTCAGCGTGATGCGGGCGATTGGGCCGTCCGCCTTGAAGTCGATGGTCTCGTACGCCATGCCCCGCCGAGTAGCGAAGGAGAGGGCGTGGACGCAAACGAACTCGCGAACAGGGTCGCGCACGGGATGTTCGACGCCGAGGGCACGGGACCTGCCTGGGGCATCGTCATCCAGGAAGCGCGCGCCGGCTTCGCGCGGCTGTCGATGGAGGTGCGCGCCGACATGCTCAACGGCCACGGCATCGTCCATGGCGGCATGGTCTTTGCCCTCGCCGACACGGCATTTGCCTATGTCTGCAACGGCCGGAACGAGAAGACGGTGGCGGCGCAGGCCTCGGTCATTTTCCTGGGAAGCGCGGAGCAAGGCGACACGCTCGTCGCGACCGCTGAGGAAGTCGCCGTAGCCGGCCGCTCCGGAGTGACTCGGGTTTCCGTGGCAACCAGCGAGGGACGCGCGATCGCTGAATTCACAGGCTATTCCCGAACGCTCGGGGGGCCGGTCATCGACTGAGTGCTACAGCCCGGCTTCTGAGGCGTATCGCCTGGGCAATGAGCACGATTCCCGTTCCGAACGCGAAGAAGGCGATCAGCCATCCCGCCGACAGGATCGATGCCGCGGGGTAAGGCAGGATCAGCACGAAGATCGCGATCCCGAACAGAATCGAGATCGCACCGGAAATGCCGAGCAGCCACTCGCCTTCGATTTCCTTGCGGAGCCTGATCGCGGCCACGATCTCGAGAACGCCCGTGATGATCGACCAGCCGGCGAGCAGCAACAGGATGAGCGA
>Ga0207705_10001966_pt1 | contig 16031 bp, 10 predicted proteins | sample KBSC13metaG_FD_184314 | JGI IMG/M metagenome (GOLD analysis project Ga0207705, IMG submission 184314) | Corn rhizosphere microbial communities from Kellogg Biological Station, Michigan, USA - KBS C1-3 metaG (SPAdes) (version 2) | ecosystem: Host-associated > Plants > Roots > Rhizosphere > Soil ...
CGCCTGGATGGCGGCCACGAAGGCCGCCGCGTCATGCGTGGTCTCGCCGAACGCCACCGCCCGCGACAGCGGTCCGTCGAACACGGCCACGGAGAGGAACCGCCCCGAGCCATCGGGGTGCATCCACTTGTACGCGCGTCCCGTGTCGACCGAGTCGCGCGTGACCGGCGTCCATTCTCCGACCGCGTCGCCGGGGGCGCGGACGGCGGAGACCTGCTCGGGCGCGATGATGGTGAACGAGACGCCCAGCTCGATCAGCGCCGCCAGCGTCGCCGACGAGGCGGCCGTCTCGGGCATCCAGAAGCCCTGCGCCGGGCGGCCGAACCGGCGCCGGAAGTCGGCCAGACCCCACAGCATCTGCGTGCGCCGATCCAGGGCCGAGGCGAGCGGCAAGATGGGGTGCGCGTAGGCCTGCGCCATCGCCCCGCCCGCCCCCAGCCGTCGCTCTTGCTCGGCGTCGGCGGCCACCAGGCGCGTGTGCGTGCGGGCGTCGTGGCGCTCGATCCAGCGCGCCAGCGTGGGCCCGAAGTTGTACGACATCCGGGCGTAGTTGTTCTCGATCGAGGCGATGCGCCCGCCCCGATCATGGATGCGCGCGTAGGCGTTGGCCCGGTAACACTCGGCGTTGATGCGCGCGTTCCAGTCGTGGAACGGGGTCGCGCTCGGCTCTGTCTCCAGCTCGTCGGACCAGGGGTTCTCGCGGGGCGGCTGATAGAAATGACCGTGAACGACGAGCGAGATGGGCCGTGACACGAGTCCCCCTAGAAGTTCCTCGACCGCGTGAGGAGAGTGTCCTTGGCCTTCTGGACCACCGTCACCCCGCCCTCGCTGACCGTGAAACGCTGCCGGTCCCGCGCCAGGTCGTGGCCGATGCTGTCGCCGTCGGCGACCCGCACGTTCTTGTCGATGATGGCCCGGTAGACGCGCGCGCCCCGGCCCACGTAGACGTTGTCGAACAGCAGCGAGTCTCGCACCTCGGCCCCCGCGTCCACGAACACGTTGCGCCCCAGCACCGAGTCCTTCACGAAGCCGCCGGCGACGATGCACCCGCCCGAGAGGATCGACTGCAGCGCGATGCCGCGGCGGGTGTCCTCGTCGAACACCAGCTTGGCGGGCGGGTCGGGGAACTGCGCCGTCATGATGGGCCAGTCCCAGTTGTACAGGTTCAGGCTGGGGACGACGTTCTTCAGATCCATGTTCGCCTCGTAGTAGGCGTCGATGGTCCCCACGTCACGCCAGTAGGCGTTCTCGATCTCGTCGGACACGCCGCGGATGCGGTTCAGCCCGAAGTTGTAGGCGAACACCCGCCCCGTCTTCACCAGCGACGGCAGGATGTCGCCGCCGAAGTCGTGGCGCGAGTCGCCCATCTCGGCGTCGCGGCGAAGCTCTTCCAGCAGGCTGCCCGGATGGAAGATGTAGTTCCCCATCGAGGCCAGGCAGTGCTCGGGATCGCCGGGGATGGTGACGGGATCGCGCTGCGGCTTCTCCTGGAACCCGATGATGCGGCCCTCGGCGTCGACCTGAATGATGCCGAACTGGTAGGCCTCGTGCACCGGGATGGGCAGGCAGGCCACCGTCGCGATGGCGTTCCGCGCGTGATGATGGTCGATCATCTGCCGGATGTTCATCTTGTAGATGTGGTCGGCGCCGAACACCAGGATGGCGTCGGCCCGGAACTCCTCGACCAGGTGAATGTTCTGGAAGACCGAGTCGGCGGTGCCGCGGTACCACTGCTCGCCCATGCGCATCTGCGCCGGCACGACGGTGACGAACTGGTCGTAGCCCATGCGCATGCCCCAGGCGCGCTGCACGTGCTCGGCCAGCGACTGCGACTTGTACTGGGTCAACACGTACACGGCGCGGATGCCCGAGTTCGCCATGTTCGACAGCACGAAGTCGATGATCCGATAGCGGCCCCCGAAGGGAACCGCCGGCTTCGCGCGGTCGAGGGTGAGCGGGGAGAGGCGGGAGCCTTTCCCGCCAGCCATGATCAAAGCAAGATATCGACGCTGTCCGTCCATGTGGGTTTTGCCGCGCCAGTATAGCGACAGAAGCGCGAAAAGGGACTTCCCGGCTTATGATGTTGCGGCATGAACGCTGCCGAAAAGTTCAAGGAGCACCTCGGGGCCCTGTCCCGCAACCTGTGGTGGTCGTGGAACCCGCACATCATCAAGCTGTTCCGGGACATTGACGTCGAAGGCTTCCGGGCGGTCAACCACAACCCGATCCTGATGATCCAGGCGCTGTCGCCCGAGCGGGCCGACGCCCTGTCGAAGAACGCGACCGTCCGGGCCCGGGTGGACGCCGCCTACCGCGAGCTGGTCGACTACATGGACGACCGTCACACGTGGGCCTCGGTCCATGCGGCGCCCTTGCGCGTCCGACCGGTGGCCTACTTCTCGGCGGAGTTCGGCATCCACGAGTCGCTGCCCATCTACAGCGGCGGCCTGGGCGTGCTGGCCGGCGATCACCTGAAGAGCGCGTCGGACCTGGGCCTGCCCCTGGTGGGCGTGGGGCTGTTCTATCGCGAGTCGTACTTCCGCCAGCGCATCGACCAGGAAGGCCGCCAGCACGCGGAGTATGCCCGGTCCAGCCCGGAGAGCCTGCCCGCCACCCCGGCGCTGACGCCGGACGGACGGCCCATCGTGGTCGAGGTGCCGCTGTCGATGACCGAGATGCTGTACGCCAAGGTCTGGCAGATCTGGGTGGGCCGCACCCGCCTGCTGCTGCTGGACACCGACGTCGACGGGAACAGCGACGAGAACCGGCAACTTGCGGCCCGCCTCTACTTCGGCGATCAACGGGTCCGCATCCGACAGGAGCTGCTGCTGGGCGTGGGCGGCATCCGCGCCCTGCGCGCCGCCGGCATCCACTGGGGCCTGCTGCACCTGAACGAGGGCCACAGCGCGTTCGCCACGCTGGAGTACACGCGCCTGCGCATGGAGATCACGGGCGCCGACTTCGCCACCGCGGCCCAGGACGTCGCGCAGAGCACGGTGTTCACCACCCACACCCCCGTCGACGCCGGTCACGATCGCTTCCCGCCCGAGCTGGCCGATCCGCACCTCGAGCCGTTGCGCCGGTCGCTGGGGCTGACCCACCATGACTTCTTCGGGCTGGGGCGGATCCGCCCCGAGGACGCCCGCGAGGCGCTGTGCATGACGGTGCTGGCGTTCAAGATGTCCCGCCACGCGAACGGTGTTTCGGCGCTGCACGGGCGGGTCACCCGCAAGTCGTGGCAGGTGCTGTGGCCGGGCTACCGCGAGGACGACGTGCCGGTCGGTCACATCACGAACGGCGTCCACGTCAGCACCTGGATGGCGCCCGCCATGCAGCGGCTGTTCACCCAGCACATCGGCCCCGACTGGCGCCAGCACCTGTCCGATCCGGCCTACTGGGCGCGCATCGAGCACGTGCACGACGCCGAGCTGTGGGAGACCCACCGCGTCCTGAAGGCCGACCTGGTGCACTTCGTGCGCCGCAAGGTGGCCGCCCAGCGCCACGCGAACGGCTACCCCGAAGAGACCGTGAAGGCCGCGCAGATGGTGCTGGATCCCGACGCGCTGACCATCGGCTTCGCGCGCCGCTTCGCCACGTACAAGCGCGCGGATCTGGTCTTCCGCGACTTCGAGCTGCTGAAGCGGCTGCTGACCGACCCGCGACGGCCGGTGCAGCTGGTCTTCTCGGGCAAGGCCCACCCGGCCGACCGCCCCGGCCAGGAGGTGCTGCGCCACGTGTACGAGGCCAGCATGTCGCCCGAGCTGCGCGATCGCATCGTCTTCATCGAGAACTACGACATCAACGTGGGCCGGCACCTGGTCCAGGGCGTCGACGTGTGGCTGAACAACCCGCGCCGCCCTCAGGAAGCCAGCGGCACCAGCGGCGAGAAGGCGTTGCTGAACGGCGCGCTCAACTGCTCGGTGCTGGACGGCTGGTGGGCAGAGGGCTACGACGGCCTGAACGGCTTCGCCATCGGTGACGGGATCACGCACGTCAACGTCGAGGAGCAGGACCGCCGCGACTCGCAGAGCCTGTACGACGTGCTGCAAAACGAGATCATCCCGCTGTTCTACGACCGCGACGAGACCGACGTGCCGCGCGGGTGGGTGACGCGCATGAAGCGGACCATCCGCACGCTGGGGTGGCGGTTCAACACCGACCGTATGGTCATCGACTACACGCGCGAGTGCTACCTGCCGGCGGCGGGCGCGCAGAGCTGCGTGATGCCGAAATAGCGCCCTCTCCGACGGAGATTTCCCCCCGCGCCACGTTTGTGACGCGGGAGCGCCGGGTCGACCCGCCATTTTCTCCGTAAATTCGCGGCCGGGAGCTGCCGATGGCTTGCTGTGATGCCATCGCGCATGAACTCACCTCTGGGCCGTGCCGTCGTATGCGCGCTGGCGCTGGCGTTGCCGACCGGCGCGCTGGCCAAGCAGAAGCCGGCCGTCGAGCCCGACCCGGCGCCGGCGGCCGCCGTGCCGGAGGTCGAGGCGCCGATCCGCGATCTCGAGATGCGGGAAGGCGACAGGGAGCGCCGCAAGGTCGTTGAGGCGGCGCAGACGATGAACCGGGACGAGATGCTGAACCTGGCCCGCAAGGACGATCGGACCATGGCGCTGGCGCTGGTCGAGGGCGAGCGCGCGAAGATGGAGGCCATCCGGCAGCGCGACGCCCTGAAGCTGTCGTGCATCCAGGACCGCCTGGCGCGCATGAAGCTGACCCGGCGGCTGGCGGTCGACCGGCTGGCGGCGCTGGGACGCGACGACATCCAGGCGGACGAGCTGCGCATGCGGAGCGAGTTCCACGGCGTGGAGATGGCGCTGGAACGCATCACCGAGCTTCGCCACGAGCTCACGCAATGCGTGGGCGAATCGCTGGACGTCGCCTACGGCGCCGAGACCGATCGTGTCCCCACGGCCCCGGCCACCGACCCCACCGGCACGCCGCCCCCGGCCGACCGGCCTCCTTCCGCCAGCACCTATCAGTAGGCCGACGAGCGACCCGCCTCGGGTGGCGAACGGCTCCAGCGCGCGGGCTGGCAACGGTCGCCCTGTTGCCGGACGCGCGCCGCAGTTGCACGGTCCGGGGTGTTACCCTGCGCGGGGATGGGTTACGTTGCGCTGCCGCGGTTCCTGTTTCGTGCGCCCCTGCTGCCGTTGCGCGCGCTCGGCGACGCGCGCCGTAGCCTGAAGGCGCACCCGCTGGGCGCGACCGCGCTGGCGCTGGCCAGCCCCGCGCTCGCGGCGGCGTTGCAGCGGTCCCCGCGGGCCGCCGCGACATTGGCGACCGTCGACCGCTACGCGCGGCGCGCGGCGTTCCGGCCCACGCCCCACGGCCTGTGGGCGGGCGTGGGCGTGGGTCGACTGGGGGGGCAGACACGCGTGCGCACCGGGGTGCCGGCGGCGCGCCTGACGCCGTCGTGGGCCCGGCTGGCGACGCTGGGCCGCGCCCTGCTGGAGCGAAGCCCGCTGCGTGAGCACGTCCGGCTGCGCTGCGCGCCGTCGCTGACGCTGGGCGCCCGAACGATGATCTGGCTTGGGCCGGCGGGCGCCGATGATTTTTGCGAGGAGCGAAGCGCGGAGCTGGACGAGGCGCTGGCGACCGTGGTGCGGGCGTGTCGCGCCTGGTCCCCGTGGCCGGTGGTGCGGCGGGCCGCGACGGAAGCGCTGGGGGCGCAGCCGAGCGAGGACGACGACGACGGCGGCGACGTCGACGAGTGGCTGTTGACGCTGGTCGATGACGGCGTGCTGGTGGTGGACGTGGTGCCACCGTTGCTCGGTCCGCCGGCGGGCCTGTGGATGGCCGAGCGGTTGACTGGCTTGACGGCGGCGGACGACGTGACGGGGGCGCTCGCGGCGGCGCGGAGCGCGCTGGCGACCGGCGAGCTGGCCACCGCCGAACAAGCGCTGGCGCGATTGCCGGCAGCGACGCGCGCCCCCGCCGCCGTGCAGGGAACCCTGGTCTTCACCGGGGCGAAGACGGACGTGGCGCTGTCCGGCGCGGCCATCGCGCGGGCGGCCGCGCTGGCGCCGCTGCTGTTCCGGCTGCAGGAGGCGCTGGCGCCGCCGTCGGTGGAGCGCACGCCGGGGCTCGCCTTGGCCGAGACGCTCGACGCGACCACGGAGATCTTCGGCGCGGGCGCGCTGGATCTCTCGGCGCTGGCGCGCGGCGAGTACGGCGCCAGCCCCGCCGGCGACGCCGCCGAGTCGGACGCGCCCGCGTCGGACGGCGCCGGAGCCGCCGCCGTGGTGGCGCTGCTCACCGACCGCATCGTGGCCGCCGCCCGCGCCGGCGACGCAGAGATCGCGCTGCGCGCCGCCGAGCTGGAGCCGTTGCTGCCCGTCCTGGCGCCTCCGGCCACCTGCGAGCTTTTCCTCACCCCCTGTCGGCCGCGGCCGGCGGCGCCGCCCGGTGACCGCTGGTTGCTGGGCTTGCATGCGCCGGCGGGCGCGAGCTGGGGTCGCTTCGCCGCCGCGCTGGCGGGAGAAGAGGCGGCGCGCCTGCTGTTCGAGGAGCTGAAGGAAGGCGAACGGCGCGCCCGCCCCGACGAGAGGCACCTCGACGTTGCCTTCGCGCCCAGCGCGCGGGTGGCCGAGCTGTGCGCGCATCCGCCCCTGCGCGACGCCGCCCTGGCGCTGACCGACTGGCCCGCCGGCGAGCATCCCGCGGTGACGATCGACGACCTGCAGCTGGTCGCCGATCCGGCGGCCCTCGAGCCGCTCGCGTTGCGCGACACCGCCGGCGCCGTCGTCACCCCGTCTTCGCTTCACCGGGTGCGCTCGACGACGGCGCCACCGGGCGTGTGGCGGCTGCTGGCCGGCTGGAACTTGCGCCGGCAGCACGCCCCGTGGGCGCTGGCCTGGGGACCGCTGGGCGCCCTGGCGTGGACGCCCCGGGTGAGCCTGGACGGCTTCGTGCTGGCGCCCGCCAGCTGGCGCTTGCCGCCTGGCGTGACGGCGACGGCGCGGCGCCTGAACGCCTGGCGCCGCGCGCACCGCGTCCCCCGTCACGTGCAGGTCGGCAACGAGGACGAGCTGTTGCCGGTGGATCTGGAAGCGCCCGGCGCTGCGAAGCTGCTGACAGGTCACCAGCGTGTCCACGAAATCTGGCCGCCCCTCGGCGACACGCCCGACCGTGATGGCCGGCGCGTCGAGGCGGTCGTGGCGCTGGTCGACGAGCCGGACACGCGCGCCAGCGCCGCGGCCGCGGCGACGCGCAACGCCGGCATGGTGCCCCCACCGGGCCGCCTGCCCGCCGACACCGCCGCGGACTGGGTCACGTTCAAGCTCTTCGGCGCGGCCGATCGCCAGGATGCGGTGCTGGCCGAAGCGGTGGCGCCCCTGCTGGCGAAGGCCCGGCGCGCCGGGTGGGTCGAGCGCTGGTTCTTTCAGCGTTATGTCGAGGGGCCAGGCCGGCGGCCGCATATCCGCCTGCGCGTCGCCGGGCACACGGACGCCGTGGCGCACGCGCTGGAGGCGCAGCTGGGCCACGCCCGGCAGGCGGGCGACGTGGTGGCGGTCGAGCGCGCCCCCTACTTCCCCGAACGAGCCCGCTTCGGTGGCGAGGCGGCGCTGCCGGCCGTCCACGCCCTGTTCCAGGCAGCCAGCGAGCTGGCGCTGGCCGCGCTGACCGACGACGATGGCGCGTCCGACGAGGACGACGGGCCAGGGCCCGGCGGCGATGAGGATCCGCGGCTGCTGTTGCTGATAGGGGCCCACGACGCCCTGGCGCGCGCCGCGGGGCTGGACGCGGGCCGGCGGCGCACGCTGGCCAGGCAGCGTCGTGATGCGCACGCCGTCGACGTGGACGAGGATTTCGCCCGCGCGCTGGCGGCCGACTTCCGGCGCCAGCGCCCCCCCCTGCGGGCCGTCCTGGCAGACCGAGACGGCGGACCGCTGCGCAGCCTGCTGGCGCCCTACCGGCGGGCGGCGGAGGCGGCGCTGGCGCGGCTCGCTCCCGACCGGCGCCTCCCCCTGTTGCCGTCGCTGCTGCACCTGGACGCCGTCCGCTTGCTGGGTCCCGATCGCGACGCCGAGATCCGCGCTTACACTTTCTGGGAGCGCACGCTGGAGAGCCTGGAGCGACACGCTGCGGCTCCGCGCGGACCGGGCCGCTGACAAGGCACGCGCCGCCGACGTACGACGCCACGCCTGACGCGCAAACGAACCGCGTCCGTGATCAGCCTCGCAAAGTGCGTGAAGTGCCGGCACGGTCGCGGCAACCGGGCGTGTCCACCGACCCGGAAAATCGCCTCCGTTCGCCGGCCTTCGGATTGCTAGCTCCCAGAGGTTAACCCCGCGGTCCCACCCGAGAGGCCCACGCCACATCCATGCCCGGCCAGACGCAATCGACAGTCCACCGGGGAGACCCTCGCCGCGCGCTGCTCGTCGGGCTGTGTAGCCTGGCCGTGCTGGGCGCTGCCTTGGTGGGGGGCACGGCGCGCGCCCAGAGATCGGCGGTCGCCCCGACCTGGGACGACCCCGCCCGGGATGCCAGCGGCGGCGCGCTGCTGATCCCGCCCAACGTCGACGGTCCACCCCTCCGCACCGCGAACGGGACCTTTTGCTACGCCGGCCCCCACCCCGTCGACACCCGCGTGGTGGCAGGCGCGTCGTGGGACGCGACGCCGGGCCGTCACTACCGGAGCTACCCGCCCCTCGACACGCGCCTGTTCGCGCTACGCGACGGCTGCTACTACTTCACCGGCGACCCCAGGGACTTCGGGTTCGGCGGCCAGACCTACGCGTACTACGGCGCCCATCCCATCCTGGACCTTTACGGCGGCGGGTGGTGCTTCATGATGGGCCCGCACACGCACCTGTGGGCGCCCTGGTCACCGTCCTTCACCGTCGTCGGGTCCTGGTACTACTGGCACGGGGCCTTCGATCCTTATTTCTGGGCGTACTGGCCCTACTACTCGTTTTATTACCGGACGTACTATCCCGGATACTACGGCGGGGGCCGCTTCTACCGGGGCGGAGGCTGGCGCGTGGCGCCCGCGATACGCCCCGTGCCCGGCCAGGCCTGGCGCGGCGGGCCAGTGCACGGCGCGCCGGTCTATCGGGGCGCCGTGCCGGCGCAGGCGCTGCGCGCGCCGGGCGTGGGCGCGCGTCCCTACGCGGGTCAGGGCCTTCGTCCCGTCGGCCCCGTGGCGCATCCGGCCGCGTCTTTCTTTCGGCCCGCGTACGCGGCCCCGGCCCGCGGGTTCGCGCCCGCCCAGCACGCCGGCGGCAACGGGATTCGTCGCCGATAGTTCGACGCGAGCTGGCCGCTAGTTCAAACCGTTCGGGAAGAAGCTGTCGTCGTACGTGAACTGCATGTAGCGATCGAAGATGATCGCCAGGAAAAGGTTCAGCGGGATGGAGACCAGCACCAGCGCCTTCCACAGCCGCGACAGCGGGCGGTTCCGCACCGCCAGGATCATCATCAGAAACACCATGTAATCGAGGCTGTACCGGTAGCCCACCTGGATGTAGCCGGAGCTCTGATACAGCAGCGTGGGCAACGCGGTGACCAGCGCCGCCATCGCCAGCGGCGCCGTCAGGCGGCTGCGCTCCGCGGGGGCCACCGTGTACGCCAGGGCGGGCGAGGTGACCAGCAGGCTCATCCCGTGCTGGCTGATCTTCACGTACGGATAACGCGCCAGGATCCGCGGCAGCAGCACCAGCGCCGCCGCCAGGTTGCGCGACAGGAAGTGATAGTTGAACAGGCCGAAGTGCGCGATGCGCTCCTGCCAGGCGATGTTCAGGTAGCGATGACCGAACTCGGTGGGATCGCCGAAGCGCACCCAGTTGTGCAGCCACAGCACCGCCTGGATCGCCGCCAGCGGCACCGCGAAGCGGGCCAGCTTGCCGGCCAGCAGCTTCAGCCCGGCGCGCTCCAGGCGCAGTCGATGCCGGCCCTCCGCGTACGGCCACAGCCCGGTGGCGGTAAGCGCCTCCAGCAGGAAGAAGACGGTCATGAACAGGCCCGACGGTCGGCACGCGCCCGCCAGGCCCACGAACAGACCGGCGCGCCAGGGCCGGGCCGCGTCCAGCGACGCCCAGACGAACCCGATGGCCCCGGTCACCAGGACCACGTGGGCCGTGTACCAGACCTCGCCCACCACCGAGCAGAAGTAGTAGACGGACCCCACGCCGAACATCACCGTCAGCCACAGGTTGTCGACGGCCGAGCGACGAGACAGTCCGCGACGCGCCAGGTCCTGCAGCAGCAGGAACAGCAGCACAGGATTCAGCGCCGCCCACAGCGCCGTGAACAGGACGTCGTTGAAGGCCAGGTGCCAGATCGCCACGAAGGGCAGCATCAGCACCGCCGGAAACGGCGGGAAGGACACGTAGCGGATCGAGTTGCGCGAGCGGATGTCGGCGGCCGGGATGGTCTCGGGCCGACCGCGCAGCGGATAGAAGCGATCGTTCGGGCCGCCGCGGCCGCCGTAGGTGCCCTTCACGGTGCGCCCGTCGCGCAGCGCCAGGACGTCGACCTTGGCCCAGTCGTTCTCGTTCGGTGGCCCGCCCGCCAGCGCCAGTCGCCCATGCAGCCAGCCGTCGGCCAGATAGACGTAGTGGTTGTACGCCGAGTGACGCAGCACCCGCCCGCCCGACGCCCCCAGGTAGGCGCCCGCGAACACCAGGTACAGGACGATCAGCCCCTTCCACGACGTCAGCAGGCGCCCTGGCCACGCGCCACGGCCTGGCGGCGGCGCGGGATCCGGTGGGGCGGCAGGAGAAGCTTCGCTGGCCGTCATCGTGCGCTGCGCTCGTACAGGTCCACCAGCGGCACGCCTTCGCGCGTGCGTACCCACAGCGGCCGCAGCGTGCCGTAGTGCTCCCAGATGTACTTCTCGTACAGCGCCCAGTGCTTCTCGTGCACGATCAGGCCCATCGCCGAGCGGTCGATGCCGGGCTCGCCGAAGCCGGTGTCGCCGACGTCCAGGGACAGGCGCCCCTCCCGCTTGTACATCGACAGCGCGTCGCCAAGCACGTCATGCCAGTACATGCGCCGGTTCTCCGGTCCCGCGTCGTTCACCCAACCCAGCATTGGTAACACACAATAGGCCCAGAACTGCCGGTTCATGCCCAGCGAGGCGCCCCCGCTGAAGCCACCCGCCAGCATGTTGTAGTGCGACAGCCCGTCGGGCAGCGAACGGCTGGTCTCGACGACGGCGGGGGCGCACACCAGCGCCGCCAGCGCCGTGCCCACGACGGCGGCGCGGCCGCGACTGGCCAGGCGCGCCCGCAGCAAGTGCACCGCGTACCCGAGACCGATGGCCGCCAGCACCGCCAGGTAGGGCATCGCCGGCAGGAAGTGCTTCACGCCGCCGAAGATGGGCGTGGATGGCATGGCGATCACCGCCATGGGGCCCAGGATCTGCACGGCCATGAACGCGCCCGGCGCGCGATCGACGTCGGCGCCGGGTCGCAGCCACGAGGCGCGCCGCGCGGGCGGCGCGCCGGTCCCCGGCGCCCCGGCCCACAGCCGCGTGTCGTCCCCGTGTTCCCCGTCCTCTTCGCCCCCTTCCTCGTCGGCGGCGCGACGGCGCCGGCCCAGCAGCACCAGCGCCCCCAGGCCGGCCAGCCCCAGCGTCGTCACCGGCACGGTCAGCCCCGTCGACACGAACGGGAACGTCGTGCGCAGCAATTTCAGATCCCAGTCGGTGGGCGGCAGGTTCCAGTTCAGGCCCAGGTACTCGAAGTTGTAGTGCTCGTGCTCCAGGTGGCGCCGCACGTAGCTGCGCGTGCGCTCGACGGGGTGGTGCCACAGCCAGGGCCAGTGCAGGAAGAAGATGATCGGCCCCAGGATCAGCATCGACAGGAACGCCAGCGGCACCCGCGGCGGCCGCAAGCGGCGCAGGTCGCCTCGCCGCATCCACAGGTAGTGCCCGATCAAGAAGAACGGCATCAACCAGGCGTTGTGCTTCACGCCCAGCGCCACGCCGAAGACGACGCCACAGGCGAGGCCCCACCGCGCCGAGCGCAACGACTTCCAGTAGGCGTAACCGACGGCGAAGGCCATCGTGGTGATGGGCGCGTCGAAGCAGGCGATGGGCGCGTGAAAGAAGTAATGCGGCTGCGCGATGGCCAGCACCGCCCCCGCCGTCGCCGGGACGGGGCCCACGAACTGCAGCGCGAAGCGGAAGACCAGCACCGCCAGCAGCCCGGCCATCAGGATCGCGGGCAGACGAAAGGCGGTCGAATCGCGCGCGAACAGCGGCAGCGTCCGGTGCCGTCCCGTCACCGGGATGGGGTGCAGGTAGCGCGCCGGCCCGGTGCAGGTGCAGCGATGAAAGGCCCGCCATGACAGCCCGTACAGCGTCTTCATGATCACCGGGTGATCGGGGGCGTTGTCGCTCCAGTAGTGGTCGATGGTGGCGGGCCGGAAGGCCTGCCGCCAGTGCCCCGCGTGCGCGTCGCGGCCCAGCTCCTCGAACCAGCCCCAGTAGCGCTCGCCGGCGCGCATGTACTGACTCTCGTCGCGGCCGAAGCCCTCGCTGCCTTCGGTGGCCAGCAGGCAGCCGACCACGCCGGCGAACAGCGCCAGGCTCAGCGCCGCCGACAGCAGCCTGCCCCGCCTCACCGGCGTGCCTCCGCGGCGAAGGCCAGGTGGCGTAGATGGGGATCGCGCGCCGAGATCTGCACGCGCACCGCCGACGTGCCTCCGTCGCGGGCGCTGGTGTCGATGCGGATCGGCGCCCAGCCGCTGCGGTTCCCGATGAGGGCGCCCGTAACCCACTGCCCGTCCATCCACACGTCGACCTGGACCGTGCCCCGTCCCAGCTTGCGTGCCCACACGTCGTGCAGGCCCGCCCGCAGCACCAGCTCGCGCCCCAGCGCCACGGCGGGCCACTCGACGACCAGGATGGCGTGCGACAGCGGCGGTGCCAGCAGCGCGGTGCGAAGGCGCGTGTCGACCTCCACCAGCTCACGGTGGACACTGCCCCCGGCCGGGCAGGCGAAGCGATCGACCTGCCAGGGACAGGCCTGCACCTGGCCCGAATCCGGGTCCCAGCGCGAAACGCGCGCGTCGGCCCAGCGGTCGAGGAAGTCATAGGTGACCTGCGCCGGCTTCCGCTCGATCAGGCGCAGGCCCAGCGCGCCGAAGCGCTGCGACCGCGCGGTCGTGCCGCGGGCCTCGGGCGCGTGGGCTCCCCCCTCGCTGACCTCCCACACCCGCCCGTAGCGGGCGTCGTCCATGCGCGTGGCCATGGGGATGGTGATGACGTCCCCCAGATACTGGCGCAGCACCGGGTCCGCCCAGGACGGCGCGACCACGATCAGATCGCCCGCGCGAAATCCCGCCCTGACCTCGGCGGCCAGGGCCGCCCAGTCCTCGGGCCGTGGGGCGCGGCCGGGCGCCAGCAGCGCCTGCGCCGTCTCCAGCGCGGCCAGCGCGGCCAGCCCCAGCGCCAGGATGATCGCCAGCCGCGCGCCCGGGACCGACGCCCGGGGCGTCTGCGGCGCGGCTGTCGAATCCAGGGACACGAGCGCTGGCAGCCTAACGCAATTCGGCCGCGCTCGCCGCTTTGCCCGGCGGGTGCCTGGGCCCCGACGATCCGTCGTGGCCGGCGTGGGCTTTTCGGCGGCCCCGCGCTAGATTGCCCGCCGATGACTGCGGGCTGTTACGGCCCGGGGAGACCGCCTTGGAAAGAATGACCCGCGAGCAGATGGTCGCCGAGTTCGGCGCGCCGGGCGTGGAGAACCCGATGGTGATGGACCTGATCACCGTGGATCCCGCCTCGGACTGCGTGGTGCTGGTGATGGTCGAGCGCCGTCCCTGGGGCGCCAGCCCGCGCCAGTTGCAGCAGATCGAGGAGAAGATCAACCGCTACCTGGGGTACGTCGTGGACGGCTTCCTGGTCCAGCAGTACCCGCAGTACAGCGGCAAGAGCGTGCAGATTCGCCTGGATTGCGCCGAGGCCCCCCACGGCGTGGCCGTGTCGTTCGTCGAGGCCGCCCAGCGGGCGACCTATGCCCACGGCGTCGAGTTCGTGGTCAAGGTCGGCCCGAGCTGACGGGCGCTGACCGCCTCACTGACCCAGGTCGGCCGGGGGCATGGCCAGCGCCGGACCGGCCGAGTGCGGCGGCGGAGCGGCGGCGCTCTGCTCCTCCGTATCCTCGAGGTCCGGGTCGCGCTTGCCCCGCGACCGCACGGTACCGGCCGTGCCGAAGGGCAACTCGGGCATCATGTCGGGCTGCGCGGTGGGCGCGTGGGGTTCGTAGGGATGGCCGAGCGCGCGGTTGCAGGCGTTGACCCGCTGGGTGCCGATCGCGGCGGACAGGCCGAAGACGGCCGCGGCGCCCAGCCCCAGCGCCAGGCCCCCGGTCGAACCCTTCGTCATGCCGTACGTTCCAGCAGCCAGACCGGCCAGCGAGATGCCGAGATCGGTGACCGGCCAGGCCGGCGTCGACGAGCAGGTGAACCCTGCCTTGCGCGCCGCCCGTGGCGGTGGACCGCTGGACAGGGCGACCGAGCAGCCGGCGCTGGCCGGCCCCGCGGCCAGCAGCATCAACATCGCGGCGCGCCGCGCGCGCTTCATGGTCGACGGAACAGGCATGGCCGTACCGTATAGAGTCGCATGAGCGCGACGGCGGCGCGTGGAAAATGCCACGCTCGCCCGAAGGGGGCGGCCCCGGGAACGCGTCGCCCGTTCACTGGACGTGGAACGTGGCGATGCGCGCCGCTTTGTTCCCGTCCGAGGCGGCGAGCGGCGTCACCGGCAAGCGCTCGGGGCCACGGTAAAGGCCCACGATCAGATGGTACTCGCCGGCCGGCAATCCCCCGGTGGGGATCTTCAGCCGGTCCAGGATGCGCTGGCCTTTGCGCCAGGCTTCGACCGGCAGCGCGCCGTCCACCGGGACATGATCGAGGTTGCGGAACGTCCCGTTCGGTCCCAGCAGGTGGAAGAAGAACCGCCAGCCGCCGGTCACCGGGCGCAGGCACTGGAACAGGATCTTCGCCTCCAGCTCGGTCCCCGCAGGAACCGGCGCCGGGTTGGCGTCGGCGCCCACGATCGCCACGACGTCGCCCAGCGAGGCCCCCACCCCCAGCGGCATCGACGGCACGGCAGCGCCCGGCGCGAACACGCTCTCCCTCAGCCGCGCGGCGGTCTCCGGCGGCACCGAGAGCGCCGACACCATGCCTTGCAACTCGCGCTTCAGCGCCAGGCACGGCGCCGCCACCGCGCGTCCCCACAGGTCGCGCCGCTCCGCCGGATCGACGCGCAGGTCGTAACACTCGGTCGTGTTCTCGGGCGTCCAGTTCCACAGCAGGTGCCAGTCCGCCGTGACCAGGGCCCGCTTCTTCCCGCGCTCGGACGTGACCTCCTGGAACACCGGCGGCGGAGGCGCCTCGCCCTGCCCCGCCAGCTCGGGCAGCAGCGACCGCCCCAGGAACCGTGGCTCGGCCGCGCCGCGCGCCAGGTTCAGCAGCGTGGGGGCGATGTCGACGTGGCCCGCCGGCGCCGAGATGCGCCGGGGCGGCAGTCCCGGCACGCGGACGATCAAGGGGACCTTGGTCTGGGCGCTGTACAGATCGAAGCCGTGCTCGGTCACGCCGTGCTCGCCGAAGCCCTCGCCGTGGTCGCCGGTCACCACGACCGCCGTTCGCTCCCACAGGCCCAGCTCCCGCAGGCGCGCCAGCACGCGCCCCACGTGCAGGTCGGTGAAGCGGATCTCGCCGTCGTACAGATCCATGCGCTGGTCGCCGAAAGGCCGCACCTCGGCGTGCGGCTCGTACGACAGGTGGGGATCGTAGAAGTGCACCCACAGGAAGAACTTCTCGCCCCGGTGCTGCTCGAAGAAGGCGATGGCGTCATCGGCCATCTCGCGCGACGACGTGCCGCGCGACTCCATGGGACCGTTGACGGCGCGGTGCAGGTTGGCGCGATCGGCACGGTAGTCGTCCACGCCGCGCTCGAAGCCGCGGTGATCGCCGCGGGCGAAGTAGTCGAAGCTGAAGTACGCGCCGGTGAAGTAGCCGGCGCCCTTCAGCGCCTCGGCCACGGTGCGCACCGAGGGAGCGATCCGCGGCCA
>Ga0207705_10001972_pt1 | contig 15970 bp, 17 predicted proteins | sample KBSC13metaG_FD_184314 | JGI IMG/M metagenome (GOLD analysis project Ga0207705, IMG submission 184314) | Corn rhizosphere microbial communities from Kellogg Biological Station, Michigan, USA - KBS C1-3 metaG (SPAdes) (version 2) | ecosystem: Host-associated > Plants > Roots > Rhizosphere > Soil ...
TCGGTGTGGGCGCCGAGGTGTGTCGTCATCGTCATGCGGCTGACGCGGACCGGGCAGCCATCCTTGATGTCCCAGGTGGGGCTGGCGTCGAACGGAGTGTCGCCGGGCCAGACCGGGATGGCAGCCGAGATCGTCGGGCTGATGTCCCAGAGGGTAGGAACGAGCATTTTGGGCTTCCTGAAGGTAGCGGTGAGGGGAGTTTAGCAAGAAAACCATTGCTACCATTATCACTTTTGCATCGAATCCGTCTCCTCGAAAAATTTTCGAATTTTTTTTGCATGGAGCCCTAAAGTTCGCCGGACGCCGTCCGATAACCCAACCAGATGACTGGGATTGGGACTCGAAAAAATTTTTTGCAGAAACCCTAAAGTTTCGCAAAAGGCATCCGATAACCCTGTCAGACGTCCGGAATCGGATCAAAAAAAGTTTGCCGAAACCCTAAAGTTGGGCGAACTGCATCCGATAACGGGTCTGAGGGACGCTTAAAGGACACAAAATTTTTTTTGAGAAACCCTAAAGTTCTCGAAAACGTTGACGTAAACCAACACAGCAGTATGTTGTTGAACACGTCTCGGGGCCGAAAGGCACCGTTGCATCACCTCTTCCATCCGCCCGTTTTCATAGGGGCGCGACCATGATCCGGCAGGGTTTGTCAGACAAACTCCTACGGGTCGCCTTCGTCTTTGCCGGACGAAAAATACAGACACTCTCCAATACACGAAAAGTTTCCTCACAGTCAGAATCTATCTCAACGGCAACACTTAACGCCTCACAGAGACGATCACACGGAGAGATGGAAATGACTGCGAACGACATGATGGCTGAAATTCGTGATGCGAACCTGAGCTACCTGATGCTGGCACAGCAGATGATCCGCGCAGACAAGGTCACGGCAATTTTCCGCCTCGGCATCTCGGCCGACATCGCCGACCTGATCGAAGGCATGAGCAACGCCCAGATCCTGAAACTCGCCGGCGGCAACATGATGCTGGCCCGCTTCCGCTTCGACGACGCCGCGATCCTCGGCATGCTGACGAGCCACAGCAAGGACCGCGCCCTGGCCCAGTCGCACGCCGCCATCCTGATGGCCGGCCAGCCCGCCGAAGAAATCGCCTGACAGCAGACTCCCCGGCAGCGAACGAAGCCCGGGGTCAGAAAAGTGCTCTGACCCCGAGTCTCAGCCAGCAGACCAGCAGACCAGCAGACCAGCAGCAGAATCGGAGCAAATAACATGAGCAAGAAAAGCGTCGTCTCGGAAGCCCAGGAAATCCAGCTGGCCATCGAACTGATCCAGCTCGGTGCCCGCCTGCAGCTGCTGGAAAGCGAGGTCTCCCTGTCGCGCGAGCGCCTGATCAAGCTCTACAAGGAACTGAAGGGCGTGTCGCCGCCGAAGGGCATGCTGCCGTTCTCGACCGACTGGTTCCTGACCTGGCAGCCGAACATCCACGCTTCGCTGTATATCAATATCTACAAGTTCCTCGTCGAGTACGCGGGCGCGACCGGCGTCCAGGCCGTGATGAAGGCCTATAAGCTGTACCTGGAACAGATGCCGCCGGCCCCGGGCGAAGAGCCGCTGCTGTCGCTGACGCGCGCCTGGACCCTCGTCCGCTTCTTCCAGGGCAATATGCTTGTGCTGGCGCCGTGCGGTAAATGCCAGGGCAAGTTCGTCGTCAACGCCCTCGACCTGAACAACGATTACCAGTGCGGCCTGTGCCACATGCCTTCGCGCGCCGGCAAGACCCGCAAGGCCAAGGACGCCGCGCTCGCCGCCGCCTGAGCCGTTTTTATTCTTCCGTGATCTTCCGATGCACCATGCCCCGGGGCAGGCCATGACTTTGCCTGCCCCGCGTCGTTCTTTGGGCGCACTGAGCGGCACCCCATCGATCCGCGCCCTGCTGGCCCAGGCCGGCGCCTTCCCGTTGACCCTGCTGTCCGTCTGGCTGCTCGCGCGCCTCCTCGCGGCGCCGTCGTGGGACGCCGTTGCCCTGATCCAGGGCGGGTGGGCCGCGCTGCTCGCCTGGCGCCTCGGGCTGGCCGTCTGGTGGCGCGCGATCGAATTCGTGTTTCCGTCGGGCGTGCTGCTCGCGCGCGGACTGGACCTGCCGCCCGGCCTGTTCCTCGTCCTGTTCGTGCTGTTCCTGCTCGTCTACTGGTCCACGTTCCGCACGCAGGTGCCGTATTACCCGTCCGGGCGCGCCGCCTGGGACGCCGTGGCCGGTTTGTTGCCGGCCGACCGGCCGCTCGCCATCGCCGATGTCGGCAGCGGCCTGGGCGGCCTCGTGCTCGACCTGGCCCGGCGCCGGCCCGACTGCCAGGTCGACGGCATCGAGCTGGCGCCGCTGCCGTGGTGCGTGAGCCGGTTGCGCGCGGCGCTGTCCGGCAGTCGGGCGCGCTTCGTCCGCAAAGACTATGAAATGGTGAATTTTGGTCACTACGACGTCGTGTTTGCCTATCTGTCACCGGCCGCGATGGCCGGTCTATGGCGCAAGGCCGAGGCCGAAATGCGACCCGGTAGCATGCTGTTAAGTTATGAATTCGATATTCCGGGGAGAATGCCCGACCGTCGCGTCGTAGCGACTACCAGTAAGAAAATTCTCTATCTTTGGCAATTTTGACGAGCTAGAGGGGACTTTTGCTTGCCCGTAGTCGATTCTCAAGCTAATCTAGTTCCCTACGTAAATATTTCTCTCTGGATTCATCAGCTTGCATCCAGGCCGGGCCAGCCCCGGGTTCACGCATCGGGAGTCCCGTGTTTGTCATTGTTGGTTACGTTGTAGTCCTCGCGGCCGTCTTTGGCGGCTTCGCGCTGAACAAGGGCCATCTGGCGGCGCTGTGGCAGCCGCTCGAACTGCTCATGATCGGCGGCGCCGCAGTCGGCGCATTCTTGGTCGGCAACAGCCCGAAGGCCGTGAAGGCCACGCTGGCCGCGCTGCCCACGCTGCTCAAGGGCTCCAAATACACGCGCGAGATGTACATGGAACTGATGTCGCTGCTGTTCGACGTCCTGTCCAAGGTGCGCAAGGAGGGCCTGATGTCGATCGAGGGCGATATCGAAGCCCCGGAGCAGAGCCCCGTATTCTCCAAGTACCCGGCGGTGCTGGCGGACCACCACGTTGTCGAATTCATCACCGACTACCTGCGCCTGATGGTTTCGGGCAACATGGACGCGTTCCAGATCGAGAACCTGATGGACAACGAGATCGAGACCCACCATCATGAGGGTGCGGTGCCGGCGCAGTGCATCGCCAAGCTGGGCGACGGCCTGCCGGCGTTCGGTATCGTGGCGGCCGTGATGGGCGTCGTGCACACGATGGAATCCGTGGGCCTGCCGCCGGCCGAACTGGGCATCCTGATCGCGCACGCGCTGGTCGGCACGTTCCTCGGCATCCTGCTGGCCTACGGCTTTGTCGGCCCCCTGTCCAGCCTGCTCGAACAGAAGCTGGAGGAATCGACCAAGATGTTCCAGACGGTGAAAGTCACGCTGCTCGCCAGCCTGAACGGCTATGCGCCGGCGCTGGCCGTCGAATTCGGCCGCAAGGTGCTGTATTCGACCGAGCGCCCGACCTTCGCCGAACTCGAGGACCACATCAAGAAAGCCAAGAGCAAGTGATGATGCGCCTGAATCTGCACCTGAACGCCGCGGGAGCGACGCATGGCTGAGGAAGGCCAGCGGCCCATCATCGTCAAGCGCGTCAAGAAGGGCGGCCATGGGCATCATGGCGGCGCCTGGAAAATCGCGTATGCCGACTTCGTGACGGCGATGATGGCGTTCTTCCTGCTCATGTGGCTGCTCGGCTCGACCACGAAGGGCGACATGGAAGGTATCGCGAATTACTTCAAGACGCCGCTGAAGGTCGCCATGCAGGGCGGCACGGGTGCCGGCAACAGCAGTTCGATCCTGCAGGGCGGCGGCAAGGATTTGACGCGCCGCAATGGCCAGGTCAAGAACGGCGATGTCGATCCCAACAAGAAATCGATGGACCTCAAATCCGCGCGCGAAGCCCTCGAGAAGGAAGAGGCGGCGCGCCTGGAAGACCTCAAGCAACGCATCCAGCAGACGATCGACGCCAATCCGCTGCTGCGCAAGTACAAGAACCAGCTGCTGCTGGACGTGACGAGCGAAGGCCTGCGCATCCAGATTGTCGACGAAAAGAATCGCCCGATGTTCGCCTCCGCGAGCGCCGAGCTGCAGCCGTACACCCGTGACATCCTCGATGTGCTGGGCCTCGTGCTGAACGACGTGCCGAACCGCATCGGCCTGTCGGGCCACACGGATTCCACGCCGTATTCGACGCCGGCGGGCTATACGAACTGGGAATTGTCGGCCGACCGTGCCAACGCGTCGCGCCGCGAACTGGTGCACGGCGGCCTGTCCGACGCCAAGATCCTGCGCGTGGTGGGCCTCGGCTCAGCCGTCCACCTCGACCGCGCGGACCCGTTCAATCCGATCAACCGCCGCATCAGCATCCTCGTGATGAACAAGCGGACCGAGAACGCCGTGCTGCACGACGGTACGCCGCTGGACGTGCCGGGCGAGAGCGCCGACGCTGCAGTGAAAGCAGTCGCGAATGCGACCGGTGGCGGGTTGGCACAGCCCGCGGCGAAGAAATAACGGGCGGGATGTTCTGGAGGATTTATGACGACAAGAAAAAAGATTCTCGGGTCACACGTCAAGCGCCTCTTGTCGGGCGTGTCCGACCATGGCAGGCGCCACCTGTCCGAAGTCGAGACCGACCTTGTGCAGACGACCCTGCTGCTGGAGGAGGCCGTCGAGAAGCTGACGAGCAGCTTCATGGCGATCCACAACGTGGTCGATGCGCGCCAGGAAGCGATCAACCGCCTGCTGGCGGGCCAGGCGCCGACGGCGGAAGACAGCGCCTGCCTGACGACGATGTCGGGCGAGATCGCGGGCCACGTGAACGCGGCGGTGACGAGCATGCAGTTCCAGGACATGACGAGCCAGCTGCTCGACCGCACCTTGCGCCGCGTGACGGGCCTGCGTGAATTCCTGACCACGCTGTCCGAGCATGGCGAAGACATCCTGCCGGACAGCGACAACGACGAGATCGTCGAGCGCCTCGGCAAGGTCAGCATGGCGCTGGCGATCCAGTCGCTCGAGCTGCGCAGCATGCTGCGCAAATCGGTGGAACAACGCCACCTCGAGAGTGGTGACATCGAGCTATTTTGATATATAAAACAGCAGGAGCAAAAAGATGGCAAAAACAATTCTCGCAGTCGACGATTCCAGTTCCCTGCGCCAGATGGTGGCGTTCAGCCTGAAGGCCGCCGGCTACCAGGTGGTGGAAGCGGTCGATGGACAGGATGGCCTGGAAAAGGCGAAGCAGCAGACCGTCGACCTGGTCCTGACCGACCAGAACATGCCGAAGATGGATGGTCTTACCCTGATCAAGTCGCTGCGCAGCCTGCCGGGCTACCAGAAGACCCCGATCCTGATGCTCACCACCGAGTCGTCCGAAGACATGAAGTCGAAGGGCCGCGCGGCCGGCGCCAACGGCTGGCTGGTCAAGCCGTTCGACCCGCAGCGCCTGATCGAGGTGGTCAAGAAAGTCATCGGCTGACGCCCCCGGGCCCCGCGCCGATCGCACCAGACGGATAATGACATGACCATCGACATCAGCCAGTTTTACAAGGTCTTTTTCGACGAGGCGGAAGAGCTGCTCGCCGAGAAGGAGCGTCTGCTGCTGGCCGTCGATATCGATTCGCCGGACCCGGAAGACCTGAACGCGATCTTCCGTACTGCCCATTCGATCAAGGGCGGGGCGTCGACCTTCGGCCTGAACGACATGAGCGAAGTGACGCACGTGCTCGAGTCCCTGCTCGACCGCATCCGCAAGGGCGAGATGGCGCTCACCGGCCAGCACGTGGACGCCTTCCTGGCCGCCAAGGACATCCTCAAGATGCAGCTCGACGGCCACCGCAATGGCGCGGACGTCGACCAGGAGGCCGTCGCCAACGTGCGCATGATGCTGCACGACCTGTCCGAAGGCGTGATCGTGCCGACGCACCAGCCGACCGTGCCCTCGTTCCTGCACGCCGAACCGAAGCAGCAGGTCGCCGAAGGCGCGCACCGCTACAAGATCGAGCTGCCCGACCTCGCCAAGCGCGACGTCGACGCGCTCGTGGACGAACTCGGCCTCCTGGGCCGCGTCTCCGTCGTGCCGCTGGCGGCCGGGCGCACCGCGCTGATCATCATGACGCACGAGAGCCTGGACGACATCGTCGCCATCTGCTCCTTCGTGCTCGACCCGAGCGACCTGAAGATCTTCGAGGCGCCCCCGCTGACGCCCGAGCAGCGCGCCAGGGAAGCGGCGGAACGCGCCCGCATCGAGGAAGAGCAGGGCTACGGTTTCTTCGACCCGGCCGAGCCCGAAGACGCCAGTGCGCACGAGCCGACCGAGGACGAGCTGGGCTACGGCTTCTTCCAGCCAATCGAACAGATCCGCCGCGAGGCCGGCATCGTGGCCGAGGCGCCGCCGCCGGCGCCGGTGCGCCCGGAGCCGCTGGAAATCACCGAAGTGGCTGCCGAAAAGAAGGCCGGCAAGAAGGCCTCCGAGGGTAGCCACGCGCAGGGCGCCGAATCGTCGTCGATCCGCGTGTCGATCGAAAAAGTCGACCAGCTGATCAACCTCGTGGGCGAACTCGTGATCACCCAGGCGATGATCGAGCAGCGCAGTTCGGGCCTGGACCCGATGCTGCACCAGCGCCTGCTGCAATCCGTGGCGCAGCTGACGCGCAATACGCGCGACCTGCAGGAATCCGTCATGTCGATCCGCATGATGCCGATGGACTTCGTGTTCTCGCGCTTCCCGCGCATGGTGCGCGACCTGGCCGGCAAGCTCGGTAAAAAAGTCGACTTCATCACGAACGGCGCCGCGACGGAACTGGACAAGGGCCTGATCGAGCGCATCGTCGATCCGCTCACGCACCTCGTGCGCAACTCGATCGACCACGGCATCGAGATGCCCGCCGCGCGCGTGGCCGCCGGCAAGTCGGAATCGGGCCGCCTGTTCCTGTCGGCGGCGCACCAGGGCGGCAACATCGTGATCGAGGTCGCGGACGACGGCGGCGGCCTGAATCGCGAACGCATCCTGGCCAAGGCGAAGGAAAACGGCCTGGCCGTGTCGGACAACATGAGCGACGCCGACGTCTGGCAGCTGATCTTCGCGCCGGGCTTCTCGACGGCGGAAATCGTCACCGACGTGTCGGGCCGCGGCGTCGGCATGGACGTCGTCAAGCGCAACATCCAGGCGCTGGGCGGCACCATCGACATCCGCTCGGCACGCGGCTTCGGCACGACGATCCTGATCTCGCTGCCGCTGACGCTGGCGATCCTGGACGGCATGTCGATCCGCAGCGGCGACGAAATCTACATCCTGCCGCTCGGCTTCGTCGTCGAATCGCTGCAGCCGGTGCGCGCCGACGTCAAGGAAATCCATGGCCAGGGCCGCGTCGTCAAGGTGCGCGGCGAATACCTGCCCTTGATCCCGCTGTACCAGATGTTCAACATCGAACCGCGCCTCACCGACCCGTGCGAAGGGATTCTCGTGATCCTCGAGGCGGAAGGGCGCAAGGCCGCGCTGTTCGTCGACGAACTGGTCGGCCAGCAGCAGGTCGTCGTGAAGAACCTGGAAGCCAACTACCGCAAGGTGGCCGGCATCTCCGGCGCCACCATCCTCGGCGATGGCGGCGTGGCGCTGATCCTGGACGTGGCCGCGCTGCTGCGTTCGTCACGCCAGCTGTCCGACGAATCCGTCCTTTTCTGAATCAACCGAATACTTTCTACCTTCGATAGGAGTGACATGTCCACCCAACCGACGAACAAGCCGAACGATGCCCACGACGGCAGCGGCAGCGAATACCTGGCCTTCACCCTCGGCTCCGAGGAATACGGCATCGACATCCTGAAGGTGCAGGAGATCCGCGGCTACGAAACCGTGACGCGCATCGCGAACGCCCCCGAATTCATCAAGGGCGTCATCAACCTGCGCGGCATCATCATCCCGGTGGTCGACATGCGCATCAAGTTCAACCTGGGCACGCCGACCTACGACCAGTTCACGGTCGTGATCATCCTGAACATCGGCGGCCGCATCATGGGCATGGTCGTGGACAGCGTGTCCGACGTGACCACCTTGAGCCCGGACCAGATCAAGCCGGCACCGGAGATGGGCACCGCGTTCAACTCCGACTACCTGACCGGCCTCGGCACCGTCGACGAGCGCATGCTGATCCTGATCGACATCGACAAGCTGATGTCGTCCAGCGAGATGGGCCTGATGGACAGGATGGCGGCTTAAAGCCGGCTGCGCGGCGCAAGGGACAACCCGGACCGCTCGCGGTCCAGAACGAACGCAACCCATGGCTAACAACGTGCCGCCCATGACGACAACACAGACGACGAGACAGGAAGCGAAAGCCGCCGGCCGGCACGAGGCCGGCAAGGAATTCGAGTTCACCCGCGCCGACTTCGAGCGGGTACGCGGCCTGATCTACCAGCGCGCCGGCATCTCGCTGGCCGACAGCAAGCAGGAGATGGTCTACAGCCGCCTGGCGCGCCGCCTGCGTGCGAACGGCATCGGCTCGTTCTCATCCTACCTCGATGCGCTGGAAGCGGGCCGCATGCCGGCCGAATGGGAGTCGTTCACGAACGCGCTGACGACGAACCTGACGTCGTTCTTCCGCGAAGCCCACCACTTCCCGTTGCTGGCCGAGCATGCGCTCAGGGCGCGCGGCCGCCACGGCGCGCCGCTCACCGTGTGGTGCTCGGCGAGTTCCACCGGCGAAGAGCCGTATTCGATCGCGATGACCCTGTGCGAAGCGTTCGACACGCTCACGCCGCCGGTCTCGATCATCGCCACCGACATCGACACGAACGTGCTGGCCACAGCCAGCGCCGGCGTGTATCCGATCGAGCGGGTCGACAAGATGGACCAGGCGCGCCTGCGCCGCTTTTTCCTGAAAGGGAAGGGCGCCCAGGAAGGCCTCGTGCGCGTGCGTCCCGAGCTGCGCCAGCTGATCACGTTCCGCCAGCTGAACCTGCTGGCCGACGGCTGGGACGTCAAGGGCCCGTTCGACGCCATCTTCTGCCGCAACGTGATGATCTACTTCGACAAGGCCACGCAGCGCAAGATCCTGGCGCGCTTCGTGCCCCTGATGAAGCCGGACGCGCTGCTGTTCGCCGGACATTCCGAGAACTTCCTGTACGTCTCCGACGCGCTGCGCCTCCGCGGCAAGACGGTCTACGAACTGCACCAGGGCTGACGCCCACAAGACCCGACCATGGAAACGAACAGCCATTTCGCCACCAACGTCTATTACGACCGCACCTTCGACTGCGACGCGGCCAAGATCCTGCCCGGCGAGTACTACTACACCGCGAAGGACATGCTGATCGTGACGGTGCTCGGCTCGTGCGTGTCGGCCTGCATCCGCGACCGCACCCGTGCCCTGGGCGGCATGAATCACTTCATGCTGCCGGACGGGGGCGAACCCGGCAACCCGGTCTCGGCCTCGATGCGCTACGGCACGTACGCGATGGAAGTCCTGATCAACGACCTGCTGAAGTCCGGCGCCCGGCGCGAAAACCTGGAAGCGAAAGTGTTCGGTGGCGGTGCAGTGCTGCGCGGATTTTCCGCAATGAATGTGGGCGAGCGCAATGCGGCGTTCGTCATCAACTTCCTCAAAACGGAACGGATCCCCGTGGTCGCCGAGGACCTGAACGACATCTACCCGCGCAAGGTGTATTTTTTTCCGCGCACGGGCAAGGTGCTCGTCAAGAAACTGATGCAGACCCATAACGACACGCTGGCGAAGCGCGAGCTCGATTACGCCAGCCGCCTCAAGGTCACGCCCGTCGCCGGCGCCGTCGACCTGTTCTGACAAGAAAGGCAAACTGAATGACAAAGATCAAAGTGCTGATCGTGGACGATTCCGCGCTGATTCGCAGCGTGATGACCGAAATCGTCAATTCGCAACCCGATATGGAAGTCGTCGGCGTCGCGCCCGATCCGCTCGTCGCGCGCGACCTGATCAAGCGCACGAACCCGGACGTGCTCACGCTGGACGTCGAGATGCCCAAGATGGATGGCCTCGACTTCCTCGAAAAACTCATGCGCCTGCGTCCGATGCCCGTGCTGATGGTGTCGTCGCTGACGGAGCGCGGCTCCGAAATCACGATGCGCGCGCTGGAGCTGGGCGCCGTCGACTTCGTCACCAAACCCAAGATCTCGATCCAGAGCGGTATGCGCGAATACACGGAACTGATTGCGGACAAGATCCGCGCCACGGCGCGCGCCCGCATCAAGCCGCGCACCCTACACGCGCCTGCCACCGGCACCGCGACCCCGTTGCCGCAGCTGAGGAGCCCGCTGACGTCGTCGGAAAAGCTGATCATCATCGGCGCGTCGACGGGCGGCACGGAAGCCATCCGCGAATTTCTCATGCAGATGCCGTCCGACTGTCCCGGCATCCTGATCGCACAGCACATGCCGGAAGGTTTTACCAGTTCCTTCGCCCGCCGCCTCGATTCGCTGTGCAAGATCAGCGTCGTGGAATCGGCCGGCAACGAGCGCGTGCTGCCGGGCCATGCCTACATCGCGCCCGGCCACTCGCACCTGCTGTTGACCCGCTCTGGCGCGAACTACATGACGAAGATCGAGCAAAGCGAGCCCGTCAACCGCCACCGCCCGTCCGTCGACGTGCTGTTCCGCTCGGCCGCGCAGGCGGCCGGCAAGAACGCCGTCGGCGTGATCCTCACGGGCATGGGCAAGGATGGCGCACAGGGTATGCTGGAGATGAAGAATGCGGGCGCCTACAATTTCGCCCAGGACGAAGCGTCGTGCGTCGTGTTCGGCATGCCGCGCGAAGCGATCGCCATTGGCGCCGCCCATGAAGTGGCCGCCTTGCCGGCACTGCCGGGCCTCGTGCTTGGCCATCTGGCAACGCACGGGGGCCGGGCGTTGCGCGTTTGATCCGGATACGTTGCAATCACCGCGGTTTTATCGCCGTAGAGCAACAAAAATGCTATGCTTTAGCCTGTATTCGTAGTGCCGAACCTACCAACCTACAAGGGGTCCCGAAACAATTGGATCCCACCACTAGAGTTAAGAAACAACGGAGTAATTCATGGCTGACCCTAAGATGCGTTTCCTGGTAGTTGACGATTTTTCGACGATGCGGCGCATCGTGAAGAATCTGCTGAAAGAACTGGGTTACGGCAATGTCGACGAGGCGGAGGACGGTGTCCAGGCACTGGCGAAACTGCGCAGCGAACAATTCGATTTCGTCGTGTCGGACTGGAACATGCCGAACATGGACGGCCTGACCATGCTGCAGAACATCCGTGCCGATCCCGCGCTGGCCAAGCTGCCGGTGCTGATGGTGACCGCCGAAGCCAAGAAGGAAAACATCATCGCGGCGGCGCAAGCCGGCGCCAACGGCTACGTCGTGAAGCCGTTCACCGCGGCCACGCTGGACGAAAAGCTGAACAAGATTTTCGAAAAGATGGAAAAGGCTGCGTAAATGACCGAGCACATCGCCGACTCGACTTCGCCAGACGAGGTCCTGAGCCGGATCGGGCACATGACGCGCGCGCTGCACGAAAGCCTGCGCGGCCTGGGCCTGGACAAGCTGATCGAGAAGGCGGCCAGCGACATTCCCGATGCCCGTGACCGCCTCGACTACGTGGTGCGGTTGTCCGAACAATCGGCCAAGCGCGTGCTCGACGCAACCGATGCGGCCAATCCGCTGCAGGACGGCATCGACGAGCGTTCCGCCGAACTGAGCCGTTCCTGGCGGGCCCTGCTGGCCGATGCCGGCAATGGCGGCGACGCCGCCTGGCGCGAACTCGCGGAACGCACCGTGGCCAGCCTGGCCGAATCGCGCAATGCCGCCATTGCGACGAAGTCGCATCTGATGGACATCATGATGGCCCAGGACTTCCAGGACCTGACCGGCCAGGTGATCTCGCGCATCACGGGCATCGCCCAGAACCTGGAAAAGCAACTGGTGCAGGTGCTCGTCGATTTTGCGCCCAGCGAGATCAAGCGCGAGCTCGACAATGGCTTGCTGAACGGTCCGCAGATCAACCCGGAAGGCAATAGCGACGTCGTGGCCGACCAGGGGCAGGTCGACGACCTGCTGGACAGCCTCGGTTTCTGATCCCGCCGCGGCGGCGCCTGCCGCCGCCTCTCCTTCACCCGGCGATCGTTACAAGACATGCACCAGACCAATTTCATCGTCCGCGAGCCCCTGCTCGACCCGAAACAGCGCGTGATTGGCTACGAGCTCTGCTGGCAACATCGGGACGGCCAGGAGGTCACCGACGCCGACCTCGAAGCCCTCATCGCCTTCGTTGCCGAACATGTGATCGACGAGGAGCAGGGGTGGCTGCTGCGCGACAAGATCCTGTTCCTCGATGCCGTCCCCGCGATGCTGTCGCTGGACGCGCTGCACGCGCTGCCGCCGGAGCGCACCGTGCTGTCGCTGCGCGTGCGCGACCTTGCCAATCCCGATACCCGTGCCGCCGTGCAGGCCCTGCGCGCAGGCGGCGTCGGCATCTCGATCCGCGGTGCCGACCTGAACCTGCTGGGCCGCAACCTGTCGCCGTTCGCGTCGTATGCCGAAGTGCGCTTCATGGGCGCCGACGTGGCCGCCCAGGCGCGCACCTATGCGGCGGCGAAGCAGTCGGCGCTGCGCCTCGTCGGGCGACCCGTGGCGACGTGGCAGGATTTCGACGCCTGCGCCGCGCTCGGCCTGGACGCATTCGTCGGCAAGCTGCACCTGACGCCGCGCCCGGGCAACCCCGTCAAGGGCATGAACCCGGCCCAGACCATCATCCTGCAGCTGATGCAGATGGTGCAGAACAACGAAGACGTTCCCAAGATCGAGGCCGTGCTCAAGCGCGATCCGGCGCTGATCTATAAACTCCTGCGCTTCATCAATTCGGCCGGCTTCGGATCGGGCCGCGAAATCCAGTCGCTGCGCCAGGCGATCGCCATGCTCGGCTACGCGCCCCTGTACCGCTGGCTCGTGCTGCTGCTCGCGACGGCCAGCGCCAGCGGTTACTCGCCCGTGCTGATGGAAACGGCCGTCGTGCGCGCGCGCCTGTGCGAACTGCTCGGCCAGCTGTGCCTGCCGCGCGGCGAGGGCGAGCACCTGTTCGTCGCCGGCATGTTCTCGTTGCTGGACCGCCTACTGGGCCTGCCCATGAAGGAGGTGCTCGACTCGATCCAGTTGCCGGACCAGGTCGTACGCGCGCTGCTCGGGCGCGAAGGCATTTATGGCCCTTACCTGGCGCTGGCGGAGGCGTGCGAGCTGAATTCGAACCTCGTGGCGTCGCTGGCCGCGTCGCTTGGCATCAGTCCGCTGGACGTCAACAAGGCGCACCTGTCGGCCCTGGCGTGGGCGCAGAACGTGGCGGCGTAATACCAATAAGATTTCCACGTTGTTTCGGCCTGGCGGGAACCCGGTTTTACCGGCTGCGGCCATAAGACAGATTCCCGCTTGTGCGGGGGCGTTTCCAGCAACGCCGGGTACGAGGGATCTACAAGAGCCTGGCGATTCGCTGGCGCAAGCGCATCTTTGAAGCCTATTTTTCGAAAGCCAAAATTTTTAGCTCTCCGAGCAATTGAGTCAGCTGGGCGTTTCGATCGTCGTGGCACAGCAAATCCAGTATTCGTTCCAGACGTGCGTCACGACTTTGATGGGAGACGCTCACACTTTTAAGAGTTTCAGCCCGTTCCCACACATTGAGTTTCAGGTCCGTGTAGGTTGCTATACCTTCAGGTGACTGGCACCTATATTTCAGGAAACAGATATCCTCGGTAGCAAGGTGGAAAAAACGAAGATGCTTCCCGTATTTGAACCCTTTCGAGTTGGGATCGATGATGTTATAAGTGTAAGGATTGGATCGATCGACCGTCTGGCCTTTTGCGGAGTTGCAGTCAATGCAGGCTAATGCAAGATTCCTCATGTCGAAGGCCTGCGTCGGGTGCTTGTCCTTACACCTGATGTGCTCGATCTGCCATGAATATCCGTAATTACCCATGGCGCGCTTGCAGTATGCGCAGCGCCGGGAAGCGGATTGCTCCAGTGCCGTGCGTACTTTAAGCTTGAGCGACTTCAGGTGCTTGATTTCATCGGGGGTAAAAGAGACTTTCGCAGGGGACTCGTCCGGTTCGCGTTTGAAGCTATGCTCCTTTTTGATCCACGAAAACAGCGTCCAGGTTTCACTGATCGTGAGCCCTTGCTTGCGCTTCTCGTCAAGTAAGCGCACGAGGACATTCATTTCATTGACGTTAGCCAGGGATTTCATCGCGCAAGGCCTTGAATTGTGAATCCGAGACAACGTTGAGGGCACGCAGAATCAGGTTTTTATTCACTTTGGTTATCCCGTCAGTTGACAGAAGTGCCCGTAGCCGCGGCTTGGCTTCGGTGGAATCGAGCTTTCCATCAACCGCGTCCATCAGGATATCCGTCACGCGTTCGTAGATCGATTTCGTGTTTTTCGGCGCTATCTTGAACATGTCAAGCATGACCCCATCGTAGCTTTCGATCTTCGAAGCTTTGGAAAACTCGGAGGTCAGCGGTGGAATCGCGCTATCCGTCTTCGCATCCTCGATATCGTTGATAACGACGACTTCGACGTCAGCCAGGCGGGAGCATTCCGAAACAATGATCGGCGAGTGGGTGGCGACAACCACATGAAAGTGACTTATTCCATTGAGCATTTGTACAAGCGAGCTATGAAAAGTTCGTTGCCAATGTACATGAAGGCTGGTTTCCGGTTCATCGAGCAGGATCAGGCAACGATTCCTGGCATGTGAAAGCAGTTTTGCAGCAGTCAGGATTCTGTTCTTTTCTCCCGAACTGAGTTCCGAAAATGGATACTCCAGCTTGTGAGCCTTTTTCTTGACCTGAACAACGACTTCCGGGTTCAGGTCGATAAAGGCCAGGAGCGCCGCCGCCTTTGCCTTGGTCACGTCCTTGAATTTAACGGTAGTATGAAGTAGATCTTTTATAATGCTCAGATTTTCGCTCCCCAAGCGCTGAGCGACAGACACATCTTTCAACTTGCGCCGGTCCACATGCTCAGTCAGGGTCTTGCGATCGGGCCGAAGAACGCCTGGCATTTTCATTGAAACTTCCACGCCCACGGCCTGCGAGAATCTGACTATGAAACGCCGCGTCTCTGCGATGCCCATCAAGATATACCGCGCGAGCGCTCGATCGATCGCAGTATGAAAAACCGCATTGGACGCGTTTCGTGCGCCGAGATATTTTATCTTCTGGTTGTTTCTTCCAATATCAAATCGGTCATACAGCGCGTTGGTTATGCACAGAATGCTGCTGACACGGTCATCGGTGCTGTCCGCGTACGAAAGTTCCAGTTCCCGCAAGATCCGGCTTTTTCCTAAACCATTATTGCCGATCACATATGTGTACGAACCGTTGCCGTTACCCCCGAGGGACTGTTCGATGTGACCATTGATTCGGGATACGACATCGGCGATGTCTACATGTTCCGAGATTGCGTCCAAACGTTTGCCCTTTAGATTTATCGTTGAAGTAGGCTGCGGCATGTGTCTCAAGGATCACATGTGGCCGGCCCTGAAACCATGCCTGATGCATGTGGCGGAAGTTCCGTATGGCAAGATTACCAATATTTACATAAATTGTCGAGGAGCAACTGATTAGCGCAATTCGTGCGTGGTGGGCACCATTCGTGGGCGTTCCTGTTGTGTGCGGTTCGAAATGGGACGTTGCAAAGGATGGGGACTAAATGCAAAACGGCCCATGACGGGCCGTTTTGGTTTTCAGATAACGCGTTGCTCAGCGCCGTCGCTGCGCCGCATTCACGGCCCGCTCCAGCGTCTGGCGCATCTGCATGGTGATATTCGAGATGCGGCAGCCGACCTGCACCTGCTGCCCGAGCAGGAAGGTGCGGAAC
>Ga0207705_10001978_pt1 | contig 15943 bp, 18 predicted proteins | sample KBSC13metaG_FD_184314 | JGI IMG/M metagenome (GOLD analysis project Ga0207705, IMG submission 184314) | Corn rhizosphere microbial communities from Kellogg Biological Station, Michigan, USA - KBS C1-3 metaG (SPAdes) (version 2) | ecosystem: Host-associated > Plants > Roots > Rhizosphere > Soil ...
ATGCCATTTCTTTTCGACCGTCGACGGCGTAGCCGGCTTGGTCTGCTTCGAAAGCGTCCGCATGGACTTGACCCTTGGTTGATGGGCAGCCGATGCGGCGAGGCCCGAAAAACAAACGCGCCGCCCGGGAAGGAGCGGCGTCGATGCGGGCCAAATGTCGATTCGACCCCAAAAAGTCAAGCAAAACCGCCGAAATGGCGTGAGGTATTGGGATACCTTAGGCTAGCGCCGCCCTCCTCGAGGGATCCCTACACCGTGCGCGGCCCATAGCATCGCCGCGAGCAGCAGCGCGGCCGTCGCCTGATGTGCGACCGCGATCGGCAGCTGCACGCCGGTCAGCAAAGTCTCGATGCCGAGCGTGATCTGCGCGCCCACCAGCAGCATCAGGACCACGCTGCGCAGCGGCCGGCGCGCGCGCCAGGCGGCCAGTGCGAGCAGGAACACCGCGGCCGCCACCGCCCATGCCCACCAGCGATGCTCGAACTGCACCACGACTGGATTGGAGCCGAGGTTGAAGGATAGCGGCTTGCCCATGGTCCAGCCGCCGTCCGGGAAGAATTGATCGCCCATCATGGGCCAGGAGGCAAAGGCATAGCCCGCCCGCAGGCCTGCGGTGAAGGCGCCGAGCATGAGCTGGACGGCCAGCATCAGGATCGCGACCAGAGGCCAGAATTTGAGGCGGACGCGGCGCACGTTCTTGCTGAGCGCGAACAGATCGAGCGCTGTCCAGATCAGCACCGAATAGATCAGCATCGCGGCGAGCAGGTGGATCGCCAACCGGAAATGGCTGACCTCTACCCGAATTTCGAGCCCCGACGCGACCATCCACCAGCCGATGAAACCCTGCAGCCCGCCCAGACACAGGATCAGGAAAATGCGCCAGCCAAAGCCCTTGGGAATCCACCTCTTCCACCAGAAGACGAGCAGGACGACCGCCAGCACCGTGCCGATCGCGCGCGCCAGCAACCGGTGCAGATATTCCCAGAAGAAGATGTGCTTGAAGCCTTCAAGCGTCATGCCCTGGTTGAAGGCGTGATATTGCGGGATCGCCTTGTAGCCGGCGAACGCACGCTGCCATTGCGCGTCGTTCAAGGGTGGAATCGCCCCCAGGATCGGATCCCATTGCGTGATCGACAGGCCGGATTCGGTGAGGCGGGTGATGCCGCCGACAACCACGATCCCGAAAACGAGCGCAGCAACGACCAGCAGCCAGAAGCCGAGCAGACGCGGACGCGGTTGGGAACGGAAGGAACGGGCCACGGGAGGGCTATGGCCGCTCGCGCGGATCGGCGCAATCTAGTCTCGGGCGCGCAGCGTCGCTTCGGTTCTTCCGATATAGTCCCGCGTGATCGGCACCGCATCGCGCTTGCGGGTGAGTTGCATCTGAAAGACGAGGTGGCCGTCATGGCGAAAGGCGGCGCGACCGCCCGCCAGATAGAATTGCCACATACGGAAGAAGCGCGCGTCGTAGAGGCGCGTGATCTCGGCCTCTGCAGCGGTCACGCGATCATACCAATGGTCGACCGTATGCGCATAGTGCAGCCGCAGCATTTCTAGATCGGTGATCCACAGGAAAGCGCGCTCGACCGCGGGCGCGATCTGGCTGAGCGCGGGCACATAGGCGCCCGGGAAGATATATTTGGCGATGAACGGGTCGGTCGCGCCGGGCCCGTCGGCGCGGCCGATCGTGTGGAGCAGCATCACACCGTCGGGGTTGAGCAGGTCGCGGCACTTCTCGAAGAAGGTACGATAATGCGGCGGCCCGACATGTTCGAACATGCCGACCGAGACGATCCGGTCGAAACGGCCTTCGATCTGGCGATAGTCGAGCAGTTCGAATTGCACCCGGTCGCTCACGCCGGCCGCCGCAGCGCGCTCTCGCGCGATCTTCAATTGTTCTTCGGACAAGGTGATGCCGAGCACGTCCACGTCTGCGACGCGATTCAGATAGAGCGCCATTCCGCCCCAGCCGCAGCCGATATCGAGCACCTTCTGCCCCGGCTTGAGCGCGAGCTTGGCGGCGATATGCGCCTTCTTGTCGGCCTGCGCCTGGTCGAGGTCGGTTGGTCCGTCGGCGAAGTAAGCGCAGCTATATTGGCGATCGACGTCGAGGAAGAAATCGTAGAGCGCGGCCGACAAATCGTAATGATGCGCGACATTGCGCTTCGAGCGCCGTTCCCAGTTCCAGCTGTCGAGCAAGGCCGCGATCCGCTGCGGCCGCCACAAGCGGGTACGCACCGGATTGTCCGCGTCCCAGCGCAGATTGTAGCCGATCAGATCGAGGAAGCTGCGGATGTCGCCATCCTCGATCACCAGCCGTCCGTCCATATAGGCTTCGGCCGCGCCCATCGCGGGATTGCGCGCGATCCGGCGCGGCGTCGCCTCGTCGGCAAAACGGATCGTGACCGGCCGCACCTCGGATGAGGGCACGCCGTAGAGCATTTTGCGCCCGTCGGCCGCGATCACGGTCAACGGACCGGCGCGGACCATCGTGCGGAACAGGCGGTCGAACAGGTACAAAATTGGCTCCCTGATGAAGGAGGCGCATCCTTTAACGCTTGTGCGCGCCTTGCCGCATCGGTTCCACAAGCCTACTTTCCCGTTCATGGCGCATGCGCACGAACATCACGAGCACAAGCTCGCCGACGGCGCGGAGCTCGAAGCGGAGGCGCAGGCCACGCTGGAGGGCCAGGGCGAACAGTGGACGCCGATGCGCGCCACCGTTTTTTCCGCGCTCGCGGGATTCGACCGGCCGGCATCGGCCTACGACATCGCCGATTCGATCTCCAAATCGGAAGACCGGCGCGTCGCGGCCAATAGCGTCTACCGCATCCTCGATCTGTTCGTGGCCAAGAACCTCGCACAGCGGGTCGAGACGGCCAACGCCTACGTCGTCAACGCACATCCCGCTTGTCGTCACGATTGTATCTTCCTGGTGTGCGACGCCTGTGGCCAGACCACGCATATCGACGACGACGCGCTGACCGATCGCGTGCGCAAGGCCGCCGACGCTGCGGGCTTCACGCCCGTGCGTCCGGTGATCGAAGTCACCGGCCGTTGCGCCAACTGCACCGAAAATTGACGGCGACACGACGCGAAACCCAAGTGCTGCGGCTTTGCCTTCGCGCGACAAAGGCCTAAACCGGGCCGATGTCTGATCGTCCCGCGACCCCCCTGCTCGACACGATTCACGCCCCCGCCGACCTCCGCCGCCTGCGGCCGGAGCAGTTGCGCCAAGTGGCGGACGAATTGCGCGCCGAAACGATCTCGGCGGTATCTTCCACCGGCGGCCATCTCGGCGCGGGGCTGGGCGTGGTCGAGCTGACCACCGCCGTCCATTATGTATTCGATACGCCCAACGACGTGCTGATCTGGGACGTCGGCCACCAGGCCTACCCCCACAAGATCCTGACCGGCCGACGCGACCGCATCCGCACGCTGCGCCAGGGCGGCGGCTTGAGCGGCTTCACCAAGCGCAGCGAGAGCGAATATGACCCGTTCGGCGCGGCGCATTCGTCGACCTCGATCTCGGCCGCGTTGGGCTTCGCGGTGGCCAACAAGATTGCGGGCAAGCCCGGCAAGGCGGTCGCCATCATCGGCGACGGGGCGATGTCGGCGGGCATGGCCTATGAGGCGATGAACAATGCCGAGGCCGCGGGCAATCGGCTGGTCGTGATCCTCAACGACAACGACATGTCGATCGCGCCGCCGGTGGGCGGACTGTCAGCCTATCTCGCCTGGCTGGTTTCGTCGAAGCCGTTCCTGTCGATCCGCGACATCGCCAAAAGGATCGCGCGGAAATTGCCGCGACCGCTTCACGACGCCGCGCGCAAGAGCGACGAGTTCGCGCGCGGCATGGCGATGGGCGGCACGCTCTTCGAACAGCTCGGTTTCTATTATGTCGGCCCGATCGATGGCCATAATCTCGACCATCTGATCCCGGTGCTCGAAAATGTGCGCGACGCGTCCGAAGGCCCGTGCCTGATCCATGTCGTGACCAAGAAGGGCAAGGGTTATGCCCCGGCCGAGGCCGCGTCCGACAAATATCATGGCGTGCAGAAATTCGACGTCGTCTCGGGCAAGCAGGACAAGGGCCCTGCCGGCCCGCCATCCTATCAGAATGTCTTCGCCGATCAGCTGATCCGCGAAGCACAGACCGACGAACGTATCTGCGCGATCACCGCCGCCATGCCATCCGGCACGGGCATCGACCGCTTCGCTTTGGCCTTTCCCGACCGCACCTTCGACGTCGGCATCGCCGAGCAGCATGCGGTCACTTTCGCCGCGGGCCTCGCCGCACAAGGGATGAAGCCCTTCTGCGCGATTTATTCGACCTTCCTGCAGCGCGCTTACGACCAGGTCGTCCATGACGTCGCGATCCAGAATCTGCCGGTGCGCTTCGCTATGGATCGCGCCGGGCTGGTCGGGGCGGACGGCGCGACCCATGCGGGCTCCTTTGACCTCGCTTATTTGTGCACCTTGCCCAACATGGTGGTGATGGCCGCGGCCGACGAGGCCGAGCTCACGCACATGGTCCACACCATGGCGAGCTACGACAAGGGCCCGAGTGCCGTGCGTTACCCGCGTGGCAGCGGCACCGGTGTGGCGATCCCAAGCGAACCCCAGTTGCTGGAGATCGGCAAGGGCCGCGTTGTGCGCGAAGGCAAGGCGGTCGCGATCCTCTCGCTCGGCACGCGGCTTGAAGAGGCGATCAAGGCCGCCGACCGGCTGGAGGCGCAGGGCCTGTCGACCACGGTCGCCGACCTGCGCTTCGCCAAGCCGCTCGACGAGGCGCTGGTCCGCAAATTGCTCACGACCCACGAGGTCGCGATCACGGTCGAGGAGGGGGCGGTCGGCGGTTTCGGCGCGCATGTGCTCACGCTCGCCTCCGACGAGGGACTGATCGACGCCGGACTCAAACTGCGCACCTTGCGCCTGCCCGATATCTTTCAGGATCAGGACAAGCCCGAGCGCCAATATGCCGAAGCCGGGCTCGACGCGGACGGCATGGTCGCGACGGTGCTGGCGGCGCTGCGCCATAACGATATCGGGGTGGGCGTCGCAGGGTGAGAATCTGGCTGGTGCCGCTCGCGCCCCTGCTGATCGGTGCCGCACCCGCCCCGCCCGAGGGCTCGATCATCGTCGATGTCTCGGGCGTGCGCTCGGACCAGGGTTTGGTCCGGGTCAGCGTCTGCCCGCGCAAGCAATTCCTGGGCGATTGCCCGTGGTTCGCGTCCGCCCCCGCGCGCGCCGGCGATGTCAGCGTGATCGTACCGGGCATCCCGCCCGGCCGCTATGCGGTGCAGGCCTTCCATGACGCGGACGGCGATGGCAAGCTCGCGCGCAACTGGATCGGCATGCCGCGCGAAGGCGTGGGTTTTTCCAACGACGCGATGGCGCACCTGACCTACCCGCGCTTTTCTGTCGCGGGGTTCGATCATGGCACCGCGACGCAGCACGTCGCCGTGCGCGTGCGTTACTTCCTGGGTTAGGCGGGGGGTCGCCGGTTCGGCGCGAGCATGTTCGCCATCGGCGTGATGAGCAGCAGCGCCAGGCCGCCAAGCACTACCGCGATCAGCCGATCCTTCAGGTAGAAGCTTGCCCAGCCATAGGTGCAGGCCGCCGCCAGCAAAGGCAGCAGGATCAGAAGCGCGCAGATCATCCGTCCGGTTGTAGGGTTCACCTTGCGGGCGCGCATGGGCAGCGCGTCGAGCATCGCATCGACCACGCGCCGCTCGGCCGGCGAAAAGCCCGCCGCCAGCAATGGCCGCACTGCGTCGCGCCGATAGCGGCCGAGCATTGCATAGAGCCGGAGCGCTTCCAGCCGCGGATCGTCGATCCTCGTGCCGGGGCGGCGAGCTTGCAGATCGCGCCGCGCGCGCAGGATCACCTGCCGCTCTACGTCGCCCAGGCAGATTTCATGCGTTGGCGCCTGCGCAGCCAGCCACAAAGCCTGCTCGGTCTGAACGTAACCCATGCCCGCTCCCTCCACCGTAGCAAATGACGGTGTCGATTCGAGCGAACCTTAGGAGCGCTTCCGTCGAATCCTTGTGACAGTCAGCGTGAAAGCCGCGTGAAAGCGGCATCGGATGCAAAATCGCGTAAATGCGGGCTAGCGCGCGACCTTGGCCGCCTTGGTATATGGCACGAAGTCATTGAGGCCGACAAAGCCACGCTGCATCCGGGTATCGCGATCGACCAATTTGATCTGATCGAGATTGCAGAGCTGCGATCCGTAAACCTCTTCGACCACCACGTCGTCCTCGCGCAGCATGTCGGCTCCGCGCGGACGATTGACCCACACTGTGCCGCCAAGGCCGCGATAGACGATCGCGGTGCCGTCGATGATCGTCGATCCATCGATCCGATCCAGCGAGAGGCAGTGCACCGGCTTGCCCGGCACCCGTCCCGCGAGTTCCTTGGCAAGGGCGGCCTCGCCCTGCTCCTGTAGCGACGCGCGAGCTGAAGCCGGCACGCTCGCACCCATAAGAAGCATCATCAATGCCAGCGGCAATTTACGCATCCTCTTTCCCTTCGCGTGCGGGTAACAGCCTTTCCCAGACATCAACCATGTGCGGGACGGGTTCCTCAACCTGTCGCGGATAATTAACGATTGAGTGGCGGTTATGGTAACAAATCGTCAAAGATCGCGCGGCGCCGGTGCTTTTGAGTTGCCAGAGTCCTTCGGAACAGCGTTAACAATCTGTTTATAGTCTTGTGGATAAGTGCCAACGTGGCTTCGATGATCGCCTTGATGCTCCCCTTCGGTCTCGCCTTTGGCGGGCTCGCCATGATCGCCGCGATCTCGGGCATCGCCGCCGCGTTGCTCTGGCGCCGCCAGGCCGCACCCCGCGCGGGCGCGACAAAAGAAAGCAAGACGCCGCTGCCGCCGGCCATCTCTTCCCTTGCCGATGATCTGAGCGAAGCGGTCAATCGCAACGAATTCTTCCTCGTCCACCAGCCCAAGATGCGCGCCCGTTCGGGCGAGGTGCATGCGGTCGAGACGCTGATCCGCTGGCGTCATCCGACCCGCGGCCTGATCGGGCCCAACGATTTCATCGCGCTCGCCGAAGAGCGGGGCGAGATGCGCCGCATTACCGAATGGGTGATTCGCCAGACGATCGTCGAGCAAGCGAGCCTTGCCGCCTGCGGCCATGCGCTCACTTTCAACGTCAATATCTCGGCGCGCGTGCTCCCCGATCGCGATTTCGCCGAATGGGCGCTGGCCACCGTAAGTGCGGCGTCGGGCCCGATCGGGTTCGAGATCACCGAAACCGCGATGATCGCGGATCCGGAAGGCGCGCTCCGCAATCTCCACCTCTTCGCCGACGCCGGCATCAAGATCGCGATCGACGATTATGGCGCGGGTCTGTCCTCGCTTGCGTACCTCAAGCAGCTCCCGGCGCATGAGCTCAAGATCGACCGGATGTTCATTTCCGGCCTGTCGTCGAGCCATCGCGACCCTTTGCTGGTGCGCTCGACGATCGACCTCGCCCATGCGCTCGACATGGAAGTTACCGCCGAGGGGGTCGATTCGCCCGCAGCGCTGGCTTTGCTCAAGGTCATGGGCTGCGACGTGATCCAGGGATTCCTGATCGCAATGCCGATGGCGATGAGCGATCTGCGCTCATTCCTCGATGCACGCGAGGATGCGACGCCGGAAGCTTCGTTAGGATTCAATTGGTTAGGCCGCGCTGGCCGTGCGGGGTGATGTTAGCGCAACACTCGTCTAAACAGTTGCCGCTAAATGGTTAACAACGCATTAATAATACTTGAAATAACGTTAAGGTTTCGGTAACCGTCTCCAAGACGCAGGGGCATTTTGCCTGCTGCACGCGACTGGAGACGTTATGTTCAAGGCGACCAAGTTCCTCACCATTACCGCTGGTCTGGCGATGGGTGTGGCCGCAGCAACGCCTGCTTTCGCGCTGGAGAATATCCGCCCGGTTCGCCCGGCGCTGGAGAATATCCGCCCCGTCAATCCGGCGCTTGAGAACATTCGTCCGGTCGCTCCGGGCCTCGAGAACATCCGTCCGGTCCGCCCGGCACTGGAGAATATCCGCCCGGTTCGCCCGAACTAAGACGAAACCTCGCCACAGTTTCCAAAGGGCCGGCTTTGCCGGCCCTTTTTCGTTTCAGCTCGAAATGCCCTTCCGGCGGTCATTCTCCCCGCGTAACGCCGTTGCGTTTGCAGCACCGAAAGCGTTAACTTGCTGCGCATAATACGGGGTTGTGCGGAAAGCATCGACATGATCCGGCCTCTGGCAGCCCTTTTGCTCGCGTCCGTGCTGGCCCTTGCGCCTGCGCGCGCCGATGTGCCGTCCGATCAGGTCGACCAGAAGGTGTCGGCGATCCGCAACGAGATCATGGCCGATCCGGAGCGCGCGCTCCGCGACGCCGGCATGCTGCGCAACGACCTCCAGAAGAATTCTGCGGCCGATCAGCGCGCGCACGACACCGCCACCGCCGACTGGCTGCGCGCCGAGGCGCTGATTAGCCTCGATCGCCCGCAGCAGGCGCTCGACGTGATCCGCGGCGCGCTCGCCGCGCTCGACGGCGTCAATGGCGAGGACGATATCAGGGGCGAGCTGATCCTTGCCCGGGGTGGTGTGTCGGAACTGCTTGGCCGCGTGCAGGATGCGCTCAGCGACTATCAGCTTGCCTATCGCCTGTTCGGCAAGGCGCGCAATCCGCGCAGCGAGGCCAAGGCCCTGCTCAACCTCGGCACGCTTTATTCGGACGGTGGGGATAACGAGACTGCGCTGCGCTATTTCCAGCAGTCGATCGACACCTACTCGGCCGATCACCGCCTGCTCTTCTCGGCTTATAACAACAGCGGCAACGTGCTTTACGCGCTGCAGCGCTATCATGCGGCCGAGGGCGCGTTCCAGAAGGCGCTTGCCCTAGTCAACGGCGATGCGCTGCTCGAATCGCTGATCCTGCGCAATCTCGCCTCTGCCCAGGCCGAAGCGCATGAGTTCGCCAACGCCGACGCGACGTTGCGCCGCGCTTTCCAATTGTCATCGAGCGGCGCGGCCACCAGCGGTCGGCCTGCGCTCGATGCGGTCGCGGCCTTCGTCGCGCTGCGCGAGAACGACCTCGACAAGGCCGCCGCCCTGATCGACCGCGCGTTCGCGGAATCGCACAATGCGCAGGCCAGCCTGCCGATGCGGGACTTCCACCGCACCGCTTATGAGATTTTCCGCGCGCGCGGCGAGCAAGCCAAGGCGCTCGATCATCTCGAGGCCTTCCGCAAGCTCGATGATCAGCAGCGCGCGGTGGCGATGTCGACCAGCGCGGCTCTGCTCAACGCGCGCTTCAACTTCGCCAACCAGGAAATCCGCATCCACGACCTGCGCAGCCAGCAGGAACAGGCTGCGGCGCGCTTCCGCAACCGCATGCAGCTGGCCTTGCTGTCCGCCGCGGCGGTGATCTCGACCTTGCTGCTGATTGGCTTCCTCTCGATCCGGCGCAGCCGGAACCAGGTGCGCGAAGCCAATACGTCGCTGCTGACCACGAATGTCGCGCTCGAAAAGGCGCTCGCCGCCAAGACCGAATTCCTCGCCACGACCAGCCACGAGATCCGCACGCCGCTGAACGGCATACTCGGCATGACGCAGGTGATCCTGTCGGGCCGCGCGCTCGACCCCACGTTGCGCGGCCGGATCGAGCTGGTGCAGGGCGCGGGCGAAACGATGAAGGCCCTGGTCGACGACATCCTCGACGTGGCCAAGATGGAGACGGGCGAACTCCGCATCCAGACCGCCGAGATGGACCTGAAGCGCTTGCTGGAGGATGCGGTCACGGTCTGGACCGGCCAGGCGGAAACCAAGCGGATCGGGATCGAATTCGATCTCGATCATTGTCCCGGCAAGATCATCGCCGACGAGGTGCGGCTGCGGCAGATCATCTTCAACCTGATGTCCAACGCGATCAAATTCACCGATCGCGGCCAGGTCCGGCTCGCCTGCTTCTCCGAAACGGACGAGGAGAGCGGGGCCGAAGGTCTGGTGATTCGCGTCGCCGATAGCGGCATCGGTATCCCACAGGACCGGGTGGAAGAGATTTTCGAGAGCTTCCGCCAGGTCGACGGCGGTGTCACCCGCCGTCACGGCGGCACCGGCCTCGGTCTTGCCATCTGCCGTAACCTGGCGCGCGCGATGGGCGGCGACGTGACCGTGGTCTCGACGCTGGGCGCAGGATCGACCTTCACGCTGACGCTGCCGCTCGAGCGCGGCGCTGCCGACGTCGCCCCGGCGGATCGGGTCGCGGCGACCAGCCTGGCGACCGCCCACCTGTTGATGATCGAGCCCAATCCGCTCGGCCAGGGGATCATGCGTGCCCTGCTGGCGGGCGAATGCGCGAGCGTGCAGTTCGTGACCGAGATCAGTCAGGCGCTCGATGCGCTCAACACGGGGGCGATCGACCATGTCCTGGCCGAGGGCACCGGTCTGGGGCTGGATCCCGTCACCGCAGGCACGCTGGCGGCCGCCTGCGCCGATGCCAAGGCGCGCTTCACCTTGCTGTGGCGCGAGCCCACGCCGGAGTTGCTGGCTCAATTTGCGGAAGAAGGCGTGAGCCATGTGGTTGCCAAGCCAATCAGTGCGCCCGAGCTTCTCTCCGAAATGAATAAAGTCTATGGCGAACCAATCACGAGCAGGAACATTGCGGCGTGATGAACGGGGCGGAGAAGCAGTGAGATGAACATATTGTTCGTCGAGGATGACGCGATGAACCGCCGGGTCGTGCGCGACATGCTGACGGTTGCAGGCGCAACCATGGACGAGGCGCATGACGCGGAGAGCGGCTTGCAGATGATCGACGAGCGTCAGTACGACATCGTGCTGATGGATTTGCGCATGCCCGGCATGGACGGGCTGACCGCGATCAAGCACATCCGCGCCCGCACCGACGACAAGGCAAGCGTGCCGGTGATCGTGGTCACCGCCGATACCGCGCTCGACATCTGCCGCGACTGTATCGATCAGGGCGCGGACGAGGTGATCCTGAAGCCGGTGGCGATGAACAAGCTCTTCGACGCGATCGGCCGCCTGATCGCGCGCGGCAACAGCCGGATGATGCTGAATTAGCAGCGCATGACATTCCGTCTCGCCTGGCTTGGAATTGTGCTGGCGATGGCGGGATTGCCTACCACGCTTCACGCTTATTGCGTCGGTTATGACAAAAGCTGGTCGGGTTATCGGCCGGACTTTTATTCGGTCGCGCAGGAATTTCGCCGTTCGGATTTCGTGGTCGAAGCCCGCGTCCTGCGTGAAAGCTGGATCGGCGACGACGGAAAGCCAAAGAGGTTGCGGCCACCTTTTCAGAATGGCGCTTCCCGGCCATGGGGCTTCGACCCCTATATGGGCGCCTTTTACACCGTGCAGGTGACTAAGTCTTTCAAGGGCCACCCGCCACACACGATCCGGCTGTTCAGCGAGAATTCGACCGCGCGTTTCTGGCTTTCAAAGGGCGGCAAGCTGGTGGCGTTCGTATCCAGGGAGAAGTTCGACCCACCGATCGGCTGGCAATGGACGATCGACACCTGCGGCAATTCAAAGGAATCGCCTTATCCGCGCCGCATGATCCGCCGAATTCTCGCCGCCAGGCGGAAGGGATAGTAACGAGACTTCCACGGTTGCCTGCCTCTTATTTCGGCAGGGAAACCGACCACACCTTTCCCGCGCCGCGCTCGGTGAACCACAAAATATCGCCGGCGGGTTCGACACCCGTAGGCGCATTGAGGCCGTCCTTCAGCACGGTCACGTGCGCAATGTCGCCCTTGATCGTCAGCGCATCGATCTTGCCCGCGCCGTTCTCCGCCAGGAACAATTTGCCGCCCGCCGCGCGCATTCCGTCCGGGCCCTTGACCGGCGCATCCATCCAGATGTCGACCGGCGTCCCGGCCTTGCCCGCAGCATCGACCGGAATGCGGTACAATTTATTGAACCAGACGTTGTTCACATAGAGCACGCCGTCGAGGAAGGTGATGCCGTCGATCCCGGTCAGCACGCGATGCTGCAGGAACAGCTCAGCCGATCGCGCACCCGGCGGGAGGCGATAGATCCGGCCGTTGCTGGTGTCCGAAATATACAGCGCCTTGTCCGGGCCGATGCTGAAATCGTTGCAGACATTGTTGTCGCCGGGCAGCGCCCAACGCAGCTTTTCCTTGCCGGTCTTCAAATCGAACCCGCGCAGGATCGTATGGCGCGCCGCCGGCGAGGTGCCGGGCACGGGCGTCAGCTGACAGGTCCAGAGCGTGGCGGTGGCGGCATCGGCCAGCTGACCGAAAAAGAAGGTGCCCGCACCCTCCGCGCTGGCATCGACCAGCGGTTCGGCGGTCGTGGCGCCCTTTTTGACCACATAGACGTAAGGCGCACTCGCGCTGCCCGCGATCACCGCGCCATCGGGCGCGACGGTCAAGCTCTCGGGCTGTGACTTTTCGTCATGGACAAGGATGGAGACGGGCGTCGCCGCTTGCGCCGAGGCGCCCAGCAGAGCCAAGGCCAAAACAGATGCGCGGATCATGGTCATCCTCCCGTCTGGGCCGTCCCCCAGGCCCCCAGGATAGCGCGAATTGCAACGATATGCCTCCGCTACGATCGTAGGGGACGGCGCTCTGCAAAAAAGGCCCTGAGCTGGCCTGCAGCCTCTTCAGCGCCGATTCCCGCATAGACTTCGGGCCGGTGGTGGCAGGTCGGCTGCTGGAAGAAACGCGGTCCGTGCGCGACCGCGCCGCCCTTCGGATCCTCCGCCGCATAATAAAGCCGCGCGATTCGGGCATGCGCGATCGCGCCCGCGCACATCGCGCACGGTTCCAGCGTCACCCACAGATCGAGTCCGTCAAGCCGCGACTGGCCCAGCGATTCGGCGGCGCGGCGAATCGCGACGATCTCGGCATGTGCGGTCGGGTCGTTACCCGCCAGCATCATGTTGGCCGAGGTGGCGATGATCTCGTCGCCCCGCGCGATCACCGCGCCGACCGGCACCTCGCCCCCTGCCGCGGCTTCGGCGGCAAGGTCGAGCGCGCGGCGCATCGGCAAAGGCAAGGGAAAGGCCATCGGCCTCCCCTTAACGGCATGCAGCGTCAGGCGCGAGCGAACAGGGTCGGGCGCAGGACCACGGCCAGCGCGAACAGGATACCCGGCACCCAGAACAGGATCGTAAGCAGGGTGCCGATCCAGAATTCGGGGCCCATTCCCCGAGCCAGGAAAATCCCCAGCGGCGGCAGAAGGATAGCGGCTATCATTGCCGCCACGCCGGGGTCCCTTGCCATCCTATTGCGCCTTGTGGACCGCCACCGTCGGCACCTTCACGGTCTTGTCGACCGTATCGACCTTCGGCACGGCTACGGTCTTGTTCTCGCTGCCGACATCGATGCTGCCGACATTCGCCTGCACGGTCGGCGCCTGGCCGCCTTCGACCTTCACTGTCGGCAGTGTGCCGGAATTACCGTGCAAATTCACGAAGCCAGTCGCGACCGCGATGATCGCGATTACGACGACTATGGCCAGGATGGTGACTATCGCCCGCATCGCACGTCTCTCCCACTGTTGTGGGCGGCTAACGTGCGTTAAAGCGGGTAGTTGCATCCTTGGGTGCGGTCCGGCATCCGCCGGACCTTGCCGCACCGCCCCACACCCCCACCCGACCTCCCAATAGGTTATTCTATGGGAGGTCGGGTGGGGGTGTGGGGCGGTGCGGCTCTCAAAAAAATGTGGGCCACGCCTACGAAACTTGACGAATCAGGGGTGCACCGCTATCGGCGCGCTCTTTCCAGACACCTAGATTTCAGGATTTGAGCGCATGGCGCGTATTTGCGAGCTGACCGGCAAGGGCCGGCAGGTGGGCCACAATGTGAGCCACGCCAACAACAAGACCAAGCGGACCTTTCTGCCCAACCTGCAGAACGTCACGCTGATCTCGGACAAGCTCGGCAAGGGCGTGAAGCTGCGCGTCTCGACCCACGGCCTCCGTTCGGTCGAGCATGTCGGCGGTCTCGACAATTGGCTGCTCAAGTCGAAGTCCGAGAATCTCTCGCTGCGGGCACGTCGCCTGAAGCGTGAGATCGAGAAGGCGTCGAAGGCGGCCTGAGCCTCTTCGATTCGGCGGCCGGTGGCCGCCTTTTCGCCTAGGTCCCGGTAAAATCAGCCCATTCGAGGTGGGTTGAATCGCGCCCTGAGGCATATTGCCGCCTTAACAGCGGCTTACAGCCATATTCAGTCCCCACTCAGCGGCCCTACCGCATAAACCCTCCATGGCGGACGTAGCGCCATGCTTAGAGGAGTGTGGAATGGCGTTTCGGACGCTCAAGCTGGCGGGGCGCGCGGCGATCGCGATCGCTCTGCTGGCGCCGACTGCGGTGAGCGCCCAGAGCTATTATGGCGCTCCCCCGGCTTATTCCGGCCAGGCATATGGCTATGGCCCAGGCCCGGCGCGGGACCGCGATGGCTATCCGCGCGCGGGTTCTGGCCGCGATGGTTATGCCCGCGGCTATTACGAGGATGCTCCACCGCCCCCGCCACGCCGTGCGGCCTACCGCGATCGCCGCGCGCAGCATTGTGATAATGGTAGCGTCGGCACGATCCTCGGTGCGATCGCGGGGGGCCTGCTCGGCGATGCCGCGATCGGCCGCCACGGCAACCATACTGCAGGCACGCTGGCTGGTGCCGGCGCGGGCGCGCTGGTTGGCCATGCGGCGGACCGCGACTGCGATTGACCTGAATTCACGAGACCTTCTCCCCGGCCCTCTGGTCGGGAGGAAACAGAGGTGCAAGTGAGCGCTGCACCGGCCCGCATCCCCGCAAGGGGGTGCGGGTCGTTATCCTTCGGGTAGAATCCTATTCCGCGTCGAACAGGCCGGCGAGCTGCTCGACCATCGTCCCGCCCAATTGCTCGGCGTCCATGATCGTCACCGCTTTCTGATAATAGCGCGTCACGTCATGGCCGATCCCGATCGCGATCAGTTCGACCGGCGAGCGATTCTCGATCCACGCGATCACCTGGCGCAGATGCTTCTCCAGATAGGAGCCGCTGTTCACCGATAGGGTCGAATCGTCGACCGGCGCGCCATCGGAAATCACCATCAGGATGCGCCGCTCCTCGGAACGCCCGATCAGGCGGTTGTGCGCCCATAAGAGCGCCTCACCGTCGATATTCTCCTTGAGCAGGCCCTCGCGCATCATCAGCCCCAGGCTCTTGCGCGCGCGGCGATAGGGCTCGTCGGCCCGTTTGTAGACGATGTGCCGGAGGTCGTTGAGCCGGCCCGGCGACTGCGGGCGACCCGCTTGCAGCCATGTCTCGCGCGACTGGCCGCCCTTCCAGGCGCGCGTGGTGAAACCCAATATCTCGACCTTGACGCCGCACCGTTCGAGCGTGCGCGCCAGGATATCGGCCGAGATCGCCGCGATCGAGATCGGACGCCCGCGCATCGACCCCGAATTGTCGATCAAAAGCGTCACGACCGTGTCCCGGAAATCGGTGTCGCGCTCGATCTTGTAGGACAGCGAATGGCCCGGGCTCACCACCACGCGCGCCAGCCGTGCCGCGTCGAGCAGGCCTTCCTCCTGATCGAACTCCCAGGACCGGTTCTGCTGCGCCATCAGCCGGCGCTGGAGCCGGTTGGCGAGCTTGGTCACCGCACCCTGGAGATGGACGAGCTGCTGGTCGAGATACGCCCGCAGCCGCGTCAGCTCTTCCTCGTCGCACAATTCTGCGGCCGTGATCACCTCGTCGAAACGGGTGGTGTAAGCTTTATAATCGAGGAAACCGGGCGGATCCGCCATCGGGCGGTTGGGGCGGACAGGCTGCATGCCTTCCTCGCCGTCGTCGCCTTCCTGGCCCTCGCCTTCGAAGTCGCCGTCGGCGGACTCGCGTGTTTCGCTTTTCTCGTCGCTTTCGGCCGAGCTTTCGGAGCGTACGTCCATCTGCCCGTCGGTCTGGC
>Ga0207705_10001979_pt1 | contig 15937 bp, 11 predicted proteins | sample KBSC13metaG_FD_184314 | JGI IMG/M metagenome (GOLD analysis project Ga0207705, IMG submission 184314) | Corn rhizosphere microbial communities from Kellogg Biological Station, Michigan, USA - KBS C1-3 metaG (SPAdes) (version 2) | ecosystem: Host-associated > Plants > Roots > Rhizosphere > Soil ...
TGCGAACGCGCTGCCGCCCGAGCGCCTGATGGGCGTCGAGACGGGCGGGTGCCCGCACACGGCGATCCGCGAGGATGCGTCGATCAACCTGGAAGCGATCGCGCGCCTGCAGGCCGACTTCCCCGAACTCGAACTGGTGCTCGTCGAATCCGGCGGCGACAACCTGGCCGCCACGTTCAGCCCCGAACTCTCGGACCTGACCCTGTACGTGATCGACGTGGCGGGCGGCGAGAAGATCCCGCGCAAGGGCGGGCCCGGCATCACGCGCTCGGACCTCCTCATCATCAACAAGACGGACCTCGCGCCGCACGTGGGCGCCAACCTCGACATCATGGCCAGCGACGCGCGCCGCCAGCGCGGCGACCGGCCGTTCGTCTTCACGAACCTGCGCACGGGAGAAGGCGTGCAGGCGGTCGTGGACTTCATCCGCGAACAGGGATTGCTCGACCACTGAGCCCGGCGATACCACCACAACGATCACGTCGAAAGGACATCACATGAACAGCAAGGGGAACCTGAATGGGACGGCGCCGGAAGGCGGCATCGGCGCGGGCACGCCGGCAAGCGGGTACGGCGGGCAGCGCAGCGCCCAGCATGCGGCGCGCGACGCCTGGCTGCGGGCGGGCGGCGACGCCTCGCCGCGCACCGGCTCGCGCCTGGCCGGCGTCGTCGCCGTGCTCGCGGGCCTGGCCGTAGCGCTGCCCGCCGCCGCGCACCCGGGCCACCCGGATAGCGGTTTCACCGCGGGCCTGCTGCATCCGCTGACGGGGCTCGATCATTTGCTGGCGCTGCTGGCCGTCGGCCTGTGGAGCCGCGAGCAGCGCCATGGCGCGGTGCTGCCGCCGGTGTTCCTCGTGCTGATGGCGCTGGGTTCCGCCTGCGCCGGCGCGGGCCTCGCGCTGCCCGCGCTGGAGACGTCGATCGCCGCCACCGTGCTGCTGCTGGGCGGACTCGCGGCATGCTCGCCGGTTCTGCAGCGCAGGCTGCCGGCGCAGTTTGCTGTCGTGGTGGTGGCAGGGTGCGCCTTCCTGCATGGACTGGCGCATGGCGTGGAACTGGCGGGTGCGGCAAGCGGCGCGGGTTTCCTGCTGACGAGCGCCGCGTTGATGACGCTCGGCGCGCTGCCGGGTGCGCGCCTGCGCCGCGTGGCGGGCGCCGCGATCGGCGCGCTCGGCCTATGCCTGCTGACGGGTGTCGTCGGCGCGTGACGGCGGATTGGCGCCGGGGCCCGGCTCGGCCAGGCGGATCGGCGCCGCCTTCTGCGGGTACAGCGCGCGCACGCCCTCGTACGCCTGGGCGATGGCGGCCATGTCGGCCGCCTCAATGCCCGTCAACGTCAGCGTGCGCGTGACGTCGATGACTTTTTTTCCATAATCGATCGAGATGAGCAGCACCGGCACGTCGGCGGCGAGCGCGATGCGGTAGAAGCCGCTTTTCCAGTGCGGCCGATAGCTGCGCGTGCCTTCAGGCGTGATCGCCAGCCAGAACCAGGTTGAGGCGCGCATCGTCTGCGCCAGGCGCACGATCGCGCCCTGCGGTGAGCTGCGGTCGATCGCCACGCCGCCCCAGTAGCGCATGAGCGCGCCCATCGGTCCGCGGAACAGCGAATCCTTGGCGAGCCAGCGGAAGTGCAGGCCGACAGCCCACTTGGCCAGCAGGCCGATCGGGAAATCCCAGTTCGATGTGTGCGGATACACGACGGCGATGCCGTGCGGGCCGGGCAGGGGCTTGAAGTTGAAATTCCAGCCGACCGCGTTCAGCAGCCTCAGCGCGGTGCGCTGGCGCCAGGTCGGCAGCGTCGCGGGGCGTACCAGGTAATCGTTGTCCATGTTCTCTCCTAGCTGCGGACCGTGCCCGGCCTCCTGTTCTCGTAGCGAAGTTTCGCAACCGGTCGTATCGGCAATCTCTATTGCGCCCCGGCAAGCAAACCGGGCATTCTATCGTGCCGCCGGGAGTGGAACAAGCGAAAAAGCTGGAAGCACCGCGGCCCCGTCGGTATCATCCTTGCCTCTCAATCAAGGATTTTCAAGATGGACGTTACGATTTTTCACAATTCCCGTTGCGGGACGTCACGCAATACCCTGGCCGCGCTGCGCGAGGCCGGCATCGAGCCGCAGGTGGTCGACTATCTGGCGCAGCCGCCATCGCGCGAGGAACTGAAGGACATGATCGCCCGTGCCGGGCTGACGCCGCGCGATGCAGTGCGCAGCAAGGAAGCGGTGTACGCGGAACTGGGCCTGGACGATCCGGCCACGACGGACGACGCGCTGCTGGATGCGATGGTCGCCCACCCGATCCTCATCAACCGCCCGTTCGTCGTCACGCCGAAGGGTGTGCGCCTGTGCCGGCCCGCCGAGCTGGTGCGCGAGATCCTGTAAGCCGCGAAGGTTTTGTAGACGGTCAATGCTGGCAGGCACCGATGTCCATGGCTTCCCGGGCGGGACGCGCCTTGCCCTGGAAGTCGGGCCCGGCCTCCGCGTCGTGCAATCCCTTGCCGATCGCCGGTGAACCATCGGCCAGGCAGAAATCGGGCGTGCCGTCGCGCGTGTACGCGACGAAATGCGGTGCGGCCGCCACCGTTCCGCTGTGCGTCATGCCCTTGGCCAGCTTCCAGTCGCCGTCCGGATTGTCGAACACGAGGTTGTTGCGGTAACTGTTGTGCGGCCCGGTCGCACCCTGTTCCGAGATGCCGTAGCGGTTGTCGTACACGATGTTGTTGACGACCCGCGTGTGGTCGTTCGGCCCGTCCGTGTGATAAAAGTCGCCGCCGCCGACGACGATGCCCGTGTTCGAAGCGGCCACGGTATTGTTGGCGACGACGACGTCATGGGCGTCGTGCCACAGGTGGATGCCGGCTTCCGCGACCCGGTACACGACGTTGTCGCGGATCGTGGCGGGCGTGCTCACGTAGATGCCCTGTATCCAGCGGCAGCCCGGCGGGCCGATGTCGTGCACGCTGTTGCCGGTCACTTCGGCATGCGCGCCCTTGTAATAACCGTCCACGCCGATGCCGGAGCCGCCCGCGCTCGTGCACGGTACCGTGATGGCGACGTGGTGCACGTGGTTGCCGACGATCCGGTCGTACGAGCCGCCGCTGTAGATGCCCGTGGTCCAGCGGATGCCGGCGCTCGCGTCCGGCCCGTCGAGGCCGGGACTGCCGTCGATGTCGAAACCTTCGATGTCGACGTAGCTGGCGCGGTTATCCCACCCCGTGGCGCTGCCCGAGACGGGCGGCGGCACGATGCGCGCGCGCCAGCGTTCCGTTGCGCGGAACACGATGCGCGCGTTCGGCTTGCCGTCGATGGTCGTGCGGAAACCGCCGTGGTAGGTGCCGGGCAGCACGTTGACGATCGTGCCGGGCGTGACGAGCCGGGCCGCGCGCGCGAGCGAACGCAGCGGCGCCGCACGCGTGCCCGGGTTGCTGTCCAGGCCGTCCGGCGAGACGTACAACTCATTCGGCACGACCTCGGGCGTGACCGTGACGGCGGGCGCTTCCTTCATCGTGCAGGAAGCGAACAGCAGGCAGGCGAGTGCGTACAGCAACGCCCGCAGACCGGCGCATCCGCGGCGCGGCGGTACTTCGGACGGGGCAGGGCGTAGTGGTGTCATGGCGGGACGGCGCGGTCGCTAACGGCGCAAGTTTGCCGGACACGCGGGCCGGCGCGGCCGTTTGCCTCAATCGGGCGTTTGACGCCGCTTAAGGGCGGGTGGGTTTCCATATAACCCGATGCGGGGCAATGATCCGTCGGCATGATGCGCACGGGCTGCCGATGTGGCAGTTCGCAAACACTCGTGGGAAAAAGTTTAAAACAGCAAAATCAGTAAGTCAATTTTGCATTAATCTTGAGCCGGAGGCACGCAACGCGTGTAGAACAGGCCGCAGCTGCCGCCTGGATCCTGTCCGGCCTGTTCCATTGTCCGTACAGCCATCATGAACTGCCTTTCGCACGGGTGAGTCTTCGATGTTCCACTCCTTCGATGTACATTCGGCAAATCTGCGTCGAAGTGCGAGCGCGCTGCTGGTTGCCCTCGGCCTCCTGTGCGCCCTGTGCATCTTTTTCGTGTCCGAAGTTGCCGACCTGCGGCGGACGCTGCGTGAACTCCGCGACAACGACCTGGTGCGTATCGACACGAGGAACATCCTGGTCGACCTGCTCGACGCCGAAATGGGCCAGCGGGGTTTCCTGCTGACAGGCGATCCGAAATTGCTCGAGCAGTACCAGCGTGGACGCAACCACGTCAGCGAGCGCATCCGGCGGTCGCGGGAGGATGGCGCCATGGATGAGCAGCTCAAGGGCGATGCGGCACGGATCATGCTGCTGGCAGGCTCCGGGCTCGAGGAACTCGCACGTACGGTCGCGCTGAAAAGGCAAGGACATGACGCCGCCGCGCTCGACGTGGTCAAGCGCGGCTACGGCAACAGCCAGATGAGCCAGGCGCGTCAGCTCATCCAGACCAACCTCGAGCAGCTGCGGCTTGAGCGCGACCGTCTGCTGGAAGACCTGAACAGGCGAATCCAGAGAAGCGCGGTCCTGCTCGTGCTCATACTCGGCACGGTCGTCGGACTCGCGCTCCATGCGTGGCGCTCGCTGTCCACCTCGGCCAGGTTGAACAATGAACTGGCTGCGCACCTGGCGCGGGAAGCGTCCCACGACGCGCTGACCGGATTGCCGAATCGCCGATTCTTCCACAGCTGGGCGCGGCAACTGGTCGGGAAGAGCCAGCGCGATCATTCGTCCTTTACCCTGTTGCTGATCGACCTCGACGGCTTCAAGAAGGTGAACGACACCTTGGGGCATGCGACGGGCGACGAGGTGTTGAAGGCAGCCACGGCGCGCTTCCGGACAACGCTGCGCGCCGGCGAACTTCTCGCCCGTCTTGGCGGCGACGAGTTCGCACTGCTGGTAGAGGGAAACGTTTCGCGGATCGACCTGATCGGACTCGCGGAACGCCTGATTGCATCGCTCAGGACCCGCCTCCATGCCGACCTGCCGGATGACGCCGTGGGTGCAAGCATCGGCGTGGCATGCTTTCCCCAGAATGGTTCCGACATCGACCTGCTGGTCGAAGCCGCCGACGAGGCACTCTATCAGTCGAAAGAGGGCGGGCGCGGCATGGTGTCGTTCGCGCCGACAAGTCGCTTCTGCAGGGCATGAGTTCGGCCTCCTGCCAGTCGTGACAGTCGGTGACTTTTTCATCTCGGCAACCTGCTATGCTGAGCCCGGCGGCCGGGATCGGCCGGAAACGTTCGCAACAACGGGCCAACGAACTGACTATATTCTTGAAATGACACTTACCGCTATCAAGTCGAACCGGGGGAAAGAAGACCATAGGCGCGCATCGCGCCTTGTGGCCGACAACGGCACGGGCGTCCTGCGCACGCTTTTCTTCGGGCTGCTCGTTGCTCTTGTCTGTCACTGCAACGCACAAGCCACGACGTGGGACGAGCCATGGCACAAGGAGGTGGTCAGTGGAGCGACATCGCTCGGCTTCTACGAGATTGTGAGTAGCCAGCCGCATAAGGTTACGTTAAAGCAACTCAAGCATATTGCCGGCGACGATACCGGCGCCACGGCCCAACTTCAATCTTTCTACGCACTGCGACTCACCAGCCTTTCCAGTGGAGACAAGCCAGAATTCAGGTTGCCGCAAGGCAGGCGCGCGTATTTCTACCTGAAGCGCGTCGATACCGGTTGGGCCATGGCGACACCGACTTCGGGATATGCGCTGCTCGATGCGAACGGCAAGGTCGCGGCGACCTACCGCTTCAGCGCTCACCAGGCATGGATCGATCCCCAACTCTACGAAACGACCCAGCGCTGCATCTTTCAGAAACTGCACGGCGCGGAGCACTGCGATCCGACGATCACGACGTTCATCGCTACCGAACTGGCCAAGCCGGCCAGCGGCATTGGGCCAGGTGAGACGCCCGAGGGACAGCAAGAATTCTTTCGCCAGCATGCCGCGCTGGAGACTGCCGGTTTCATCGGCACGACGTTGCCCGAGGACCTGCTGGAACGTTTCCTGACCAAGTCCGATGTGCATGTCCAGATCTCGGCGCTACGGGCGCTGGCGGGCAGTTCGCGCAGCGACAAGGCGGACCGCTTGATACGGTTCGTCGAGGACAACAATGCGACGATGCCAGCGCGCGTCGTTGCCGTACTGCTGCTCAAGGAAGTCGGCGCGCACCAGATGAAGGCGCGTATGCAAGCCTACGCAAGCCATGCGAGCGAAGAGGAAACCGGGCTCGGTATCGCCTTGATGGACCCGCGCATCGGCACATGGTTTCCATCGTCGCTAAAAGAGGCCGTCAGGGTGGTTGGGGAGCAACTCTAGCTTGCCGGGTTCGAATGGGATGATGCATTGGCCGCAGCCGGTATATTTTGTCCAAAGTGCCGTCAAACTGTTAGTCAGATTTGATACTGATAATTTTCGAGCAGCTGCTTCCGCAAACACGACCGACGGCAACGGGTGGAATGGGGCCGAACCGAACGGCCGTGTACGGGTAATGTTTTTGAGTCCTGGTCGTGACAGAATGCGAATGTTTCACTGGGCTATTTTGTTAGACTAGATAAATGAAAACTCCCTCGATATCCTCCTGTCGTCGCACAGTACTGCGCGAAATCCGAATACCAGAAAGAAGCGCTGCGCTACGAGCCAGGCAATGAATTATCTTTAAATGAGCTAGACAATGAATTTTTTAAAGTATCTTTTTGTTGCATTGTTTTTCGGTGTGTTTATGAACGGTGCTCGGTGCGATGATTTTTCTGTCGCGGAAATAACTCATTACTCCATTCGTGTGCCGTCTGGTTATGTTTTGCGGGATATTACGCCACAAATGGCTGATTTTGCGCTGTTTGAGATTGTCAATAAGGAAGATCGCAGTGATAAATTGAGTATTTATTTTGGAAATCATCCGCAATTTCCTGGTTACGATTGGAAAGAGCCTCCATCCGAGTCAGCGGGCGCAGGGGTGAGAAAGACGTTTTATAATTACCGCGAGAGTGATGGTTCTTTGGAGGGGATGTTGGTTTTTTCTGGTCTTTCATATCGTCATTCGGCGCACTCGCCATATTCGCGGATCCATTATTTTGCGAAGGCGGTTAACAGGGGGGCGGGTGAACGTTTTTTAAAGATAATTGCATCGATAGAAGTTGCTAATCCGAATCTTTAATAATAAGGGGCTATCTATCGCCCACGTTGGAATAATATGAACCTTGTTACTCGTCTATTTGCAGTTCTACTTGCTGGAAGCTTCTTGTCACAATCTGCGCACGCACAGCCTGGGGGATCTCGTAGAGATTTGGTGGAGATGTTCGCGAATATTTCTCAGAAAACAAAGTGGGACATGTCCAAAGATATGCTTTGGGGGTACTTCTTTACAGATCCTTCGCGCGAAAAGCTCGACCTCGTTGCAAAAGATCTCTCCCGACGTGGTTATCGTATCGTAGATGTGTACTTGTCCGAAAAGGAAGATCGCTCCTCTCCTGATCTTTGGTGGCTTCATGTCGAGCGAATTGAGACGCACACTGTCGAAAGCCTACTTAAACGAAACGCTGAGCTCTCCGAATTTGCGAAGACTCATAAATTAGGTTCCTACGACGGTATGGATGTAGGGCCTGTAAGTGGTGCAATGAAATAAATCGTGCCCTTTCCTGTTTGCACAACAAAACTGGGAAGTATTCGGCGCTGCTAATTTAAATGTCGATCGTGAATGTCGCTTCAGGTCGGTTCTGGCCGGTCATGACTGTTCGTGGCTTTTTCACCGTTGCGACATGCTATGCTGGCTCAACGGCCGAGAACGGCCACAACCGGACGGCTGCAGATACCTGCTCACGGCAAGGAACAAATGCGATATATTATATTTTTTATATTTCTTTCAGTGTCTGCCTGGGCCACTGCAGGGTCAGGGGAAAAACAGTCGCAGCCGCTGCGAAATCTGCCAGGCGCAAGCGAGGACTTAGAATCCAAACTCAAATGTTTGAAGGGTAAGTCTTATCCAAATGATATCGAAAAGTGTGGTCTGCAAGGATACGGAGACTCCGCTAATCAAACTAGGTTTGAGGATTGTCTGTCTTCCAAAAACGGAAATGTGGTACCGCTGCGGTTGACTCCGGGCGGGCAGCACATAAAAGTTGCGTTAATTGTGCCGTGTGTGACGGTAAAGGTTTTAGCTGAATTTGAAGTGAACTCTGGCAAGTATTCACTTGTGTCTATCGGTGAGCTGGTCGATTAATTCGTGACTCGGGAAGTCCGCAACGGGTCGGTAGCGGCCTGTCGTGACACTTCGTGACTTTTCCTACAAGGCAACCTGATATACTGAGCACACCGGCCGAGAACGGCCACAACCGGACGTACGAGGCGCTATGTTTGCGAAGGAACTTGGATGACCTCTGCGATAACAGATTTTTGGGTAGATACCGATTGGTGCTTGGCCCACTATCTTTGCGTTGACGTTGCTCCCGTATTTTTTGAGACGCGCGACGAGGGATGGGCCGCGAGTGTTCGCCCTTCGGATTTCACCTGAATTTCCGCTGCGGAGACGAACTCCATTCTTTGGGCCGCAGCGCATTGTCCGGTTGCTGCTATCAAAATCAGGTTGAGTAGTGGGGAAATTGTCGATGCAAATAGCCCCGTGCTCAAGAACTTGGCTGGAAGTTCATCTCGTAGCTAGCGAGGATCGCAGTGCGTCCGCTTCGGGTCGATACCGGCCCGTCCCGACCGGCCGGACTCGGCCAAGACCGGACGTCCACAACCATTTATGAACTCTTTTCCCTATTCAGGAAATCCATGCGATTCGCTCTCATATCGCTCATGCTTGCGTGCCCGCTGACGGCACTCGCGGACGGCCAGTCTGATACGTTCGCTTCAGGAACTGTCGCGCTGCTAGATCGCGAACTTCCCCAAATGAACAAAGCTGTCGCCGAAAATAATCGTACGTATTTCGGCCCTGCTCTCGAACGAGTGCAAGCATTCCTTGCTTCATGGGAAGAACGTCAAGGACCTACTGTGCTGGAGCGGAACACTGCATGCACGGATGCGGCAACTGACTTTCTCATCGTCGGCCTCTGCAAAATATCGCCTCCAGGGTCGATTTGCGAGCCTACTACCTTCTTCCCCAAAGTAGAGCGCAACATTCAGCAATGCCGTGCTCTGGCCGCTCCAGAGAGAGGCTCGAACAAAAAGTAAGAGCGTTCGCTTCGGTCGGAAGCGGTCTCAGCCAAAGTACCGACTTCGGCCAGAAGCAGCCGTAAGTCGGCCCGATTGCCATCGGAGACGAAGTGTCAGCCGCCAGACTCTACGACGTTGTCAGGATAACCGAGCTTCGTCAGCCCATCGACTTCCAGCCCGACGGCATCAGCGTTCGCGCACCGCGTGTCGGAGACGTGGCAACGATCGTCGAGATATACCGAAATCCTCCAGGCTTTGAGCTTGAATGCAGCGGGCGCGACGGGGTTACCACGTGGCTGTGGGCATTCGCACCGCAAGATATCGGGTTCGAGGTGGTTGAATAACGGCGGCACGCCGGGTCGGCTCCGGGCCTTCATCGACAGGCCGAAGCAACAGGGCGCAATCGGGACCTGAACGGTAATACACGCACCAGCACGATCGCCGCACTTCAGTTACATTGTGCAACGGCGTACCATGTCTGAAGACCGGGGCGCGCCCGCCCGACCTTGAAAATACGGGTATATACACTTACATTGGCGTTCCGTATCCACAGGAGATTGTGATGAGCCGTAAGACCCCCATCGAGCGTTACCGCAACATCGGCATCAGCGCCCACATCGATGCCGGCAAGACCACGACCACGGAGCGCATCCTGTTCTACACCGGCGTGAACCACAAGATCGGCGAGGTGCACAATGGCGCGGCGACGATGGACTGGATGGAGCAGGAGCAGGAACGCGGCATCACGATCACCTCGGCCGCGACGACGGCCTTCTGGAAAGGCATGGGCGGCAATTTCGCCGAGCACCGCATCAACATCATCGACACGCCGGGCCACGTCGACTTCACGATCGAGGTCGAGCGCTCGATGCGCGTGCTCGACGGCGCCGTCATGGTCTACGATTCCGTCGGCGGCGTACAGCCGCAGTCGGAGACCGTGTGGCGCCAGGCGAACAAGTACAAGGTGCCGCGCATCGCCTTCGTCAACAAGATGGACCGCGTGGGCGCCGATTTCTTCCGCGTCCAGCAGCAGATCCACGACCGCCTGAAGGGCAATGCCGTGCCGATCCAGATCCCGCTCGGCGCGGAAGAGCATTTCGAGGGCGTGGTCGATCTCGTCAAGATGCGCGCCATCCGCTGGGACGACGCGAGCCAGGGCGTGCGCTTCACCTACGAGGACATCCCGGCCGACCTGCTGCCGCTGGCGCAGAAGTGGCGCGAGAACATGGTCGAGGCGGCCGCCGAGGCCACGCCCGAGCTGACGGAAAAATACCTGAACGGCGAAGCGCTGACGGAGGACGAGATCAAGGCCGCGCTGCGCCGGCGCACCATCGCGGGCGAGATCGTCCCGATGCTGGCCGGGTCCGCCTTCAAGAACAAGGGCGTGCAGGCGATGCTGGACGCCGTCGTGGACTACCTGCCGTCGCCCGTCGACATTCCGGCGATCGCGGGCCACGACGAGGACGATCGCCCGCTGGAGCGCCATCCGTCCGACGACGAGCCGTTCTCCGCGCTCGCCTTCAAGATCATGACCGACCCGTTCGTCGGCCAGCTGACGTTCTTCCGCGTGTATTCGGGCGTCGTGAATTCGGGCGACACGGTGTACAACCCGACCAAGGGCCAGAAGGAGCGGCTGGGCCGCATCCTGCAGATGCACGCGAACGAGCGCAAGGAGATCAAGGAGGTGTTCGCCGGCGACATCGCCGCCGCCGTCGGGTTGAAGGCCGTGACGACGGGCGATACGCTGTCCGATCCGGACAAGGTGATCGTGCTGGAGAAGATGGCGTTCCCGGAGCCCGTGATCTCGCAGGCCGTCGAGCCGAAGACCAAGGCCGACCAGGAAAAGATGGGCGTCGCGCTGTCGCGTCTCGCGCAGGAAGACCCGTCGTTCCGCGTGCGCACGGACGAGGAATCGGGCCAGACGATCATGTCCGGCATGGGCGAGCTGCACCTCGAGATCCTCGTCGACCGCATGAAGCGCGAATTCGGCGTGGAGACGACCGTCGGCAAGCCGCAGGTGGCATACCGCGAGACGATCCAGAAGGCCGTCGAGAACGTCGAGGGCAAGTTCGTCAAGCAGTCGGGCGGCAAGGGCCAGTACGGCCACGTCGTGCTGAAGCTGGAACCGCTCGAGCCGGGCAAGGGCTATGAATTCGTCGACGCCATCAAGGGCGGCGTCGTGCCGCGCGAGTACATCCCCGCCGTCGACAAGGGCATCCAGGAGACCTTGCAGGCGGGCGTGCTGGCCGGCTACCCCGTCGTGGACGTGCGCGCCACCTTGACGTTCGGCTCGTATCACGATGTCGACTCGAACGAGAACGCGTTCCGCGTGGCCGCGTCGATGGCGTTCAAGGACGGCATGCGCAAGGCCGCGCCGGAACTGCTGGAGCCGATGATGCAGGTCGAGGTCGAGACGCCGGAGGAATTCACGGGCAATGTAATGGGCGACCTGTCGACACGGCGCGGCGTCGTGCAGGGCATGGACGAGATTCCCGGCGGCGGCGGCAAGGTGATCGATGCCGTCGTGCCGCTGGCGGAGATGTTCGGCTACTCGACCACCTTGCGTTCGCTGACGCAGGGCCGGGCCACGTACACGATGGAGTTCAAGCATTACGCGGCCGTGCCGAAGCACATCCTCGACCAGATCGCGACGGCGCGGACGGCCAAATGAAAACGCTGCCACTGCTAACCGGCCGGGCCATCCCCATCCTCGGCCAGGGCACCTGGAACATGGGCGAGGACCCGTCCGCGCGCGCGGCCGAGGTGGCCGCGCTGCGGCTCGGCATGGAACTCGGCATGACCCTCATCGACACCGCCGAGATGTACGGGGAGGGCGGTGCCGAGGAGGTGGTCGGCGAGGCGATCGCCGGCCGGCGCGACGACGTCTGGCTGGTCAGCAAGGTCTACCCGCACAATGCCTCGCGCGCGGGCGTGCGTGCCGCGTGCGAGCGCAGCCTGCGCCGCCTCGGCACCGACCACCTCGACCTCTACCTGCTGCACTGGCGCGGCGGCGTGCCGCTCGCGGAAACGCTGGAAGCGTTCGAGCGCCTGCGCGATGAGGGCAAGATCCGCGACTACGGCGTGTCCAATTTCGACACGGACGACATGGAGGAAGCGGCCGCGCTCCCGGCCGGAGGCGGCATCGCGGCGAACCAGGTGTTGTACAACCTCGTCCAGCGCGGCATCGAATGGGACCTGCTGCCGTGGTGCCGGGCGCGCGGCATCCCCGTGATGGCGTATTCGCCGCTCGAATCGACGCCGGCCGAACAGCGGACCCTGCTCGCGCGGCCGCAACTGGGCGAGGTCGCGCGCCGTCACGATGTGTCGCCGGCCCAGGTGGCGCTGGCGTGGTTGTTGCGCCAGGACGGCGTCGTGACGATTCCGAAGGCCGTGCAGCCGGCCCACGTGCGCGCCAACCGCGCCGCGCTGGATCTCGCGCCGCTGCTGACCATCGAGGACATGGCGCTGCTGGATGCGGGCTTTGCGCCGCCGGGGCGGCGGCGTCCGCTGGCGATGCGCTGACGCGGGTCAGCCCGCGGCCAGCCAGTCGAGCAGGTCGCCCGATGTCAGGAGACGGCTGAACAGATAGCCCTGTCCCTTGGCGCACGTCTGGGCGCAGCTGGTCGTCCACGAGTGCCTGGCGCAGGTCCGATTCCATGCAGGATGGGCTTGCTATTGCAAGTGAGAAATGCATAGTGACCTGGCGTCATGTCTCTGTCAAATCAACGGTGTGCGCATGATACATTCCGGCACCACCGCCGCCATGTAGGCATCGAGGAATTCCTGCGGCATCCGGCGCGGGCGTCCCGTCGCGAGCTCGATGCACACGAGGTCCCAGCGGCCGCGCAGCACCGTCGCGCCGTCGCTTTCGCGCACGAGCTGGAAGCGGCGTTCCATCGCCAGCTTGCCGTCGCCCGCCACCAGCCAGGTGCCGAGCACGAGCGCTTCGCCGGCGAACGTCGGCAACCGGTAGTCGTATTCGCCGCGCCGGATGGCCATCGCGCGGCCCAGGCGGCGGTAGTCGTCCAGTGACAATCCGAGCGCCTCAGAATGCGCCCAGCCGGCCTGTTCGCACCAGCGGACGTAGACGGCGTTGTTCGTGTGGTTCAGCCCGTCGATGTCGGCCGCTTGCGGGACCTGGGACAGGGTGAACGGTTGCGGATAGTCCCAGTCCAAATCGGCTCCTTCCTGTCGTTGCGTAGGGATGCGTGCCGCAGCGGCATGCGCGCCTATTCTACGGTCATCCTCGGCAACGCTGAACTCGAGCGTGCAGGCCATCGAGCGGGTCGGTCCGCCGACGCGGGGCGCTGTCACACCCGAGGCTCTCTCGTCATTACATTTTTGTAATTCCGGGTTATGTCACATGGAAACAGTGCATCATCGAAGCATGCTCCGGAGATTTGGAGCAGTCCCTTTTACAGGAAAGGATGGGCGAATGGACGCGCAACAACTTATTTCCGAATTTCTCTCGTCTGGGCACGGGGCCGAAGCGACCCAGGCGTTGGCGGCGCAAGGCATCAATGCAGACGACGCTCAGGAAATGCTGAGTCATGCGGTCGATGTGACGCATGCTCACGTCGACGAGCAATCCGGCGGATCGGGCGAGGCGCATACGGGACGGAACTTTTTTGCCAGTTTCGCGGCCGGACTGGTGCGAGGCGATGGTTTCTTCAAATCGCTGCTGGACGGCGGAGAAGGCATCCTGACGGGCAAGGTGGCTGCGGCCTTGGCCGAGCGTATCGGAATCGACCCCGGTACGGCATCGACCGTCGCGGCCGCAGCCACGCCGTATATCACCGCATTCCTCAAAGAAAAGCTGTCCTGAGCAAGCCGCGACCAGGTCGGCATCGGATGGCATGCTGACCTGGCATCACGCTTCGACGCCTTGGTCGATCGACCGTTCCGCGATGACTGTCCTGAGCGGGGGCGCCAGCGTCGAGCCGGGCGTCACGCGCGTTCACCCGGCGGGCCCTGCGGGCAATGCGGCGGAGGCGGCATCGGTATCGCCGGCCTTGACGGTGTTCTCCGCATCGCCCGGCTCCCGCGGCATGGGCTCACTGCGCCGTCATGGCCTGCCGGATCGCGACGCAGCGCTGGTCCTCCTGCAGCGCGTCGAGCAGGGCGCGGCGGGTGCCGGCGGACAGCAGGTTCTTGTCGGTCTCGGTGGCAGCTTGCAGGCGCTTGACGCTGGCCGGCGTGCAGCCGGCCGGGATCAGCGCGGGGCCGTAGGCACGCATGAAGACGGGGCCGGCCGCCATGTCGAGCTGCGGCAGGCCGGCCAGGCGGGCGGCGGCCGTCTGTTCGCCCAGCGCGTGCTGCTCGGCCGGGTACAGGTGCTCCATCGCCGTGCGCACCTTCGAGAACGGCAGCTTCGTCTGCAGGTCGTGCACGGTGCCCAGCCATTCGGTCTTGACGGCCGGGTCGGGACGGCTCACGACGGCGGCCAGCGCGGCGGCCTGGCCCGTGTCCGACTTGTCGCGCGCCTGTTCGGCGTCGACGAGCGCGGCGGCGCCGGGGTAGTTGTAGCGGTTCAGGCGGCCGATGATGGCCCAGCGCAAGTCCTGGTTGATGGCGAGGCCGTCCACCGTCTGCTTGCCGTCCAGGATGGCCGCGAGGCGGCCGAGGGCGTCGCGCGAGCTGGCCACCGAGATGTAGGTGCCGAACCAGCGGCGCTGGAAGTTGTCGTCGCCCTTGTTCGCGAGGGTCGCCGTCCACGCCATGTCTTCCAGCTGGCGCGTGACGGCCTGGGCGTACGCGGCCTGCGGATCCATCAGGTCGAGGTAGCGCTTCGAGGCGACGACCTTGCCCAGCACGTCGCCCAGCAGTGTGTAGTCTTTTTCTTGCGGTGCATTGTTCAGTGCCGTGGCGAGGAAATCGTTCAGCGGCAGCTTGCCGTCGCGGACGCCATCCCACAGGCCCTGCCACAGCATCGCGCGCAGCAGCGGGTCGTCGACGGCCGCCAGGTGGCTGCGCGCGCTGTCGAACGAGCGCGGGTCGAGCTGGACTTTCACGAAGCCCCAGTCGCCGTAGTTCGGGTAGACGAGGTCGGGGCAGGCGGCACCGTCCATGCCCGGCACGGCCGTCTTCGCACCCTTGTAGGTGACGGCGATATTGCGTTCGAGCTTGTACTCCTTGCCATCCAGCCGATATGCGGCCACCTGGACGCGTTGCTCGCGCAATGTGGGGAACGCCTTGCTCGCGGCGCTCTGGTCGAGCGTGAAGCCGGCGATCTTGCCGTCCTTGCAGGCATAGGTCGCGGCGATCGTGTTCACGCCCGGCTGGTACAGCCATTCCTTCGTCCAGCCCGTCAGGTCGCGTCCGGCGGCCTGGCCGAGGCTGCCGATGAAGTCGTCGAGCTTCGCGTTGCGGTACTGGTATTTGACGAGGTAGTTGTGCACGCCCTTGCGGAACACGTCGGCGCCCAGCAGGTGGCGCAGCTGCATCAGCGTGGAAGCGCCTTTCGAGTACGTGATGGCGTCGATGTTGTCGAAGGCGTTCTGCGTCGATGGCACGGGCACTTCGATGGGGTGCGTCGTCGGTTTCTGGTCCTGTTCGTAGGCGTGCTGCTTGCCCTCGGAATAGAAAGCGCGCCATGCGTCCTTGAATTCCGTCGCCTCGGCCGTGGCCAGCGTGCCCATGAACGACGCGAAGCTCTCGTTCAGCCACAGGCCGTTCCACCATTGCATCGTGACGAGGTCGCCGAACCACTGGTGCGCCATCTCGTGCATGATGACATAGGCGAGGCGCGCGCGCTGCTCGGCCGTCA
>Ga0207705_10001980_pt1 | contig 15923 bp, 13 predicted proteins | sample KBSC13metaG_FD_184314 | JGI IMG/M metagenome (GOLD analysis project Ga0207705, IMG submission 184314) | Corn rhizosphere microbial communities from Kellogg Biological Station, Michigan, USA - KBS C1-3 metaG (SPAdes) (version 2) | ecosystem: Host-associated > Plants > Roots > Rhizosphere > Soil ...
TGACCGTGATCGCGGTAATGTCGCGGACCGGATCGAAGCCGCCCTCGCCGAGCGCCGCAGCAAGCTGCGCGCGGATATTGCGTTCAAAGGTCTCGAACGGGGTCGTCAGCAGCTCCATGCGGCCGGCTTTGTGCTGCTCGCGTTCGGGCAATCCGGGTTGCGCCGGAGTCCGCGTCATGTGCACCAGAATCGGCTCATCGGGCGATCCGTGGCTGCTGTAGCGGCCAAAGTGCTGCGGCTGGTTGAGCCGGAATTCCGAGTGATAGCCGCCGGGACAGTGCGCGCCCGAGATGCCAAGCTTCTTGAATGCCTGCCAGTTGCGCAGGGCGACGCTCGTGTACACGAGCGGCGTCTTGACGAGGTAATGAAGCGCCTCTTTCTGATCCGCCGGAAGCTCCGGACAGAGATAAGGGATCATCATGTTCCACGAGGCGAGCACGCAGTGGCGCGCGCGCACCGCGAAGGTCTTGCCGCCGCGCCGATAGAGTACCTGCACCCCATCGCGCCCCGCGGGCCCCTTATTGGCCACTCGGATGACGATGCTGGAAAGGCGAATCCGTACCGGCTGGTTCGGTCGGTCGAGCTTGCTGTAGTCGGCGCGAGACGCGACGATGCTGCCGACTCCCGAACCCGGCATTGCGGTGGGCACCAGGTCGCGCACGAGCGAGCGCGCGATGGATGCGTTCCCGTCCGGGAAGTGGAAGTAATAGGAGCCGCCCGTCGCTGCGTACCCGCGCGGGGTATAGCCCATGCGGGGCGTAGACCCGGGCGCAAGCTTGAGGCCCTCAAAGCCGGGCAGGCCGCTGCCCCAGCAATCGAGCGCCGAAACGGCATCGATGCCGCAGCCCCACAGGCCATCCGTCCGGCGCTGGTAATAAGGCACGACGCCGGGGTTTAGCTTGGCGACGTTGGTCAGATAATCCTTGTAGCTGATGCGGGACAGCGCATCCTTCTTCTGGTCCGACGACTTGCCGGCCATGTAGTCGACACTGCCCGTTTCGAACGACAGGATCGCTTCCTGGACCGGCTTGCTGAGCGGCGTCTGCGACAGGAAGGCCGCGGTGGCCTGACGGTTCGAGACCGCATCCTCCGACGCGCCGGGGCGCTTCACGAGCTTGTCGGTTCCGAAGGTCGCCTTGTCGAAAAAGATGGCCGAGCCGAGCCCTGCCTCCTCGAAGAAGTTCGGCTCGTCGCAGGCCTTCGCCAGTTCCTCCGGATGGATCCCGAGCGTCTTCATCAGGCCGTCGGCAACGGCGCTGTAGGGAACCGGGCTTTCGATGCTCATCGTGCCGCCGTTCAACAAGTGCATCCGGCCGTTCAGGGTGAACTCGTTCCGCTTCGCGTGACCGCCGAAATCATCGTGATTGTCGAGGACAAGGATGCGCACGTTGTTCCCCAATGCCGCACGGTAGAAGTGCGCGGCCGACAGGCCGCTGATTCCGCCGCCGACGACAACCAGGTCATAGGCTTCGCCGGTGTCCGTGGGAGAGGCGGTCAGGTTCTCGCCGTCACGAACGGCGTGCGCATCCTCGAACGATCCGGGGTGGCTTCCGCGCATCCCTGTGAGGGCGGGCGGGTAATAACCTGGCTGGTCCTGGGCCGCCAACGCCGTTGCCTGCTCGGCGGTCAGCTCACCCTTGCAACCCGTCACCATCAAGGCGATCGCCGTCCCCTGGAGGAAGTCGCGCCGCTGGATCGGCATCCCCATTCCAAGATCGCGCGCCTCGCCGCCGTCGACGTCCTTGTCCTTGCCCACCTGGCCCTATGTCCTTCCAATCCTGGTCACGCGACCAATGCGTCGACATCCTCGAACGGCAGGCCGAGACTCTCCGCAACCGCGTCATTGTAGACACGGCCGCGATGAACGTTGAGCCCGGCCCGCAACCCGGGGCTCCGCGTGACCGCGCCGAGTCCATCGCGGGCGAGCTCGAGCACATAGGGGAGCGTCGCATTGTTGAGTGCATAGCTCGAAGTCAGCGGGACCGCGCCGGGCATGTTCGCGACACAATAATGGACGATGTCGTCGACGATGAACGTTGGATCGGCGTGCGTCGTAGGGCGCGAAGTTTGGAAGCAGCCGCCCTGGTCGATCGCGACGTCGACGATCACCGCTCCGCGCTTCATCAGTGACAGCATTTCCCGCGTCACCAACTTCGGAGCGCTCGCCCCAGGAACGAGTACGGCGCCAACGACGACGTCTGCCGATGCGATTTCCTGCTCGACGACTTCGATGGTCGACAGGCGCGTTCGCACCCGCCCACCGAACAGCTCGTCGAGCTGTCGCAGGCGCGGGATGGATCTCTCAATCACCGTGACCTCCGCGCCCAGCCCCACGGCCATGCGGCTAGCGTGCGTTCCGACAACTCCGCCGCCCAGCACGACCACGCGTGCCGGCTGCACGCCGGGCACTCCGCCGAGCAGCAGGCCGCGGCCTCCCGAATGACGGCGCAGGCTCTGGCCGGCGGCTTCGATCGAAAGGCGTCCCGCGACCTCGCTCATCGGTGCAAGCAACGGTAAGCCCCCGCTCGCATCGACGACCGTTTCATAGGCAATCGAAGTTGCCCCGCTGTTGATCAGCCCTCGGGCCTGTTCGGGATCGGGCGCGAGATGCAAATAGGTGAACAGGATCTGGCCTTCGCGGAGCTGTGCCCACTCGCCTGGCTGCGGCTCCTTCACCTTCACGATCATGTCGGCTTCCGCGAAGACGTCTCGTGCGGACGCTGCGATCGTCGCCCCGGCCCGCTGATAATCTTCGTCGTCAGCCGAAATTCCGGCTCCGGCGCCATGCTCGACGGTGACCGAATGTCCAGCGGCCACCAACTCGCGGACGGAGGAGGGCACCAGGCCCACGCGATATTCCTCCGACTTGATCTCTTTCGGCACACCTACCCGCATCGATTCCCCGGCTCTGCCTCGGCATCTGTGATAGCAGCGGTTGACCATTTGTATAGCCTCTGATTAGGCGCCGCGGGGTCCATCGACGCCGAACGGAGAGCCCGTGGAGAGAATTGAACAGGGTTTGGAGGGAAGCGTCGGCGCCGGGCCTGGAGAAGCGCCTCCGGCAGCCGAGCGGCTCGCGCTCGGCGCGCCGGAGTTGCTGCGCGGTGCCGCCTATATCAATGGCATTTGGCTGACGAGCGAACGGGGGATCGAGGTCGAGGATCCGGCCGACGGATCAGTACTGGCGTCCGTTCCAAACCTCGGCGAGCAGGAAACTCGCGATGCCATTGCTGCGGCGCATGCCGCCCTGCCGGAATGGCGAAACCTTACATCCAAAGCGCGCGCGGGAATCCTGCGGGCCTGGCACGGTCTCATGGTCCGGCACCAGGAGGACCTTGCTCGCCTGCTGACGGCCGAGCAGGGCAAGCCTCTTGCCGAAGCCCGCGCCGAAGTTGCTTACGCAGCCGGATTCCTCGAGTGGTTCGCCGAAGAAGCGCGCCGAGTGAACGGCGAGCTGCTCTCGCCTCATTTGCGCGACAAGCGTCTGCTTGTGATGAAGCAGCCCGTCGGCGTTGTCGCGGCGATCACCCCGTGGAATTTCCCCTTGGCGATGATCACGCGCAAGGCGGGTCCCGCGCTCGCCGCCGGCTGCTCGATGATTGTCAAGCCGTCGGAGCTGACCCCGCTGTCTGCGTTGGCGCTTGCCTATCTTGGCGAACAAGCCGGGTTGCCCGCCGGAGTGTTCAATGTCGTCACTGGCGACCCCGCCCCGATCGGTGCGACGCTGGCCGACGATTCGCGTGTCCGGAAGCTCACGTTTACCGGCTCGACCGCGGTGGGCAAAATGCTCGCCGCGAGATGCATGGCCACCGTGAAGCGTGTCTCGCTCGAACTTGGCGGCAACGCCCCGTTCATCGTTTTCGAAGATGCCGACCTGGACGCCGCCGTCGAAGGGGCGATCGCATCGAAATTTCGCAACTCGGGCCAGACCTGCGTCTGTGCGAACCGATTGCTTGTGCAGAGCTCGATCCACGACGAGTTCGCGCATCGGCTCGCCAAACGCGCTGGCGCATTGCTGGTCGGCGCCGGACTTGGCGGCCCGACGGATCAGGGACCGCTGATCAGTGCCGCTGCCGTCGACAAGGCACGGGCGCATGTCGCCGACGCTGTCGCAGGCGGTGGACGTCTGCTTTGCGGGGGTACGCCGCTCGATGATCGCGGAAGGTTCTTCGCGCCGACGGTGATCGCGGACGTGGCCGCGGACGCGCTGCTGTGCCGTGAAGAGACCTTCGCGCCGGTTGCCGGCATCGTGCGCTTCGCTGACGAGGCGCAGGCGATCGAACTCGCCAACAACACCACCGCCGGCCTCGCCGCCTATGTCTATACCGCGGATCAGGCGCGGAGCTGGCGCGTCATCGAAGCGCTGGAATATGGCATGGTCGGCTTGAACACCGGGCTGATTTCGACCGAGGTTGCGCCGTTCGGCGGGATCAAGGAATCCGGCTTGGGCAGGGAGGGCTCGAGCCACGGCATCGACGAATATCTCGAGCTCAAGCTGGCCTGCATGCAGGTTCAGCCCTGAAAGGTCGTTGCGGCTCCGATCCGGCCTTGCCACTTGCCGAGTTTCGGCTAGCATCAGTGATCGCAGATTGCGGGGGAAGGCGATATGCTTGGCGATGTCACTCCGGTACGCCTGACCGCGCTTTGCGGCGCGGCCGTGCTTGCCCTCTGCAGCTTCGTGTCGGCACCGGCTGCGTCTTTGCCGACCAGCATCGCGATTCAGGCGGAGCGCTTTTTCCCGGAAAGCATTGATACCGACTCGAACGGAACGGTTTACGTCGGCAGCGCCGGGCGCGGCGGCGTGTGGAAGATCGGTGTCGGGGACACGGCGCCGAAGCCTTTTATCAGGCCAGGCGCAGCCCGCGGCCGGGCAATCTTCGGGGTCAAGGTCGACCGGGCGCACCGCACGATATGGGCCTGCTCGAACGAACTTGACGATTCGCTTCCCGGCCTGCCGTCCACCAAGGTTGGCTCGACTCTCGGGAAATTCGATTTGGCGAGTGGCCGGCCGATTGCCAGCATCGATCTGCCGCCCCACACCTTTTGCAATGACATCGCAGTCGCTGGGGACGGCACCGCCTACGCCAGCGACTCTGATGGCTTTCGTATCTTCCGCGTCCGGCCGGGCAGTCATACGGCGGAGACCTGGCTGAGGCCGAACCTGCTCTCCCGCTTCGGGAAGGTTGATATCGATGGGCTCGCCATCGGCCGTGACGGCCGGCTCTATTTCAATACGTATGAGCAGGGCGGCCTCTACCGCGTCCGGCTGACGCAGGGGAAGCCGCGCTCGGTCGAGCGCCTTTCCACGTCCCGGAAGATTACGAACGCGGATGGGATGCGCGCCGCTGCGGATGGCACGCTCTACATGGTCGAAGGCAGCGGCGCGCTGACTCGTCTCGAAGTTCGCGGGACGCGCGTCGTCATGCATGAAATCGGCGGCATGTTCGATCGTCCCGCGAGCCTCGCCCTGACCCGGAGCGGAATCTGGGTCGCGGAGACCCGGATCGGAGATCTCTTCACGACGCCGGTGACGGTGGACGGACGGCCATTCATGCTCCGTCGCGTGCCGTTCGAGCCCGGGCAGAAAGGGGAAGCCGGACAATGACCCTTCACAGACTGGTTGGTGCCAGCTTCGCAATCGCGCTGCTCCTCGTGACTGGCGGGTGTCAGCGTAGTCATGCCGGCCAAACCTCCGGCGAGCTCGGCACTGAGTCTCAGAATTGCGACCCCAACAGCGGCCTCGCGCTTCCGCCGGGTTTCTGCGCCACGATTTTCGCGGACGGGATCGGTCATGCGCGGCACCTGGCGGTCGGCCAGGATGGCACCCTCTTCGCCAACACCTGGAGCGGCGAATATTTCAATAATGACAAGCCTCGCGCCGGCGGCTTCCTCGTGGCGATGCGGGACACCGACGGAGACGGCAAGGCGGACGATGTGCGCCGTCTTGGCGAAACGTCCGAGTCGGGCGCGACCGGGGGGACCGGGGTCGCAATTTACCGCGGTGGAATCTTCGTCGAGCAAGGCACCCGGATCCTCCGCTACGCCATCGGGCAGGACGGCATTCCCGCCGGCAAGCCGGAAGTGGTGCTCGATGGACTCGCCACGGATGGCGAGCACAACATGCATCCGTTCGCGATCAGCGCGAACGGGGCGCTGTTCGTCAACACGGGTTCGGCAACCAATACCTGCCAGGTCAAGAACCGCATGCCCGAGTCGCCTGGCAAGTCGCCTTGTCCCGAAAAGCAACTCCGCGCCGGCATCTGGCGATACGACGCCAATGCCCGCAACCAGCATTATTCCGCCGATGGACGTTATACCTCCGGCCTGCGCAATACCGGCGGCCTGACCTTCGACGGCGGCGGGCGCCTGTACGGGACGCAGCATGGTCGCGATGAGCTCGGCCAGAACTGGAGGCGCCTCTACACCAACGAGCAGGGCGCCGAGCTTCCCGCCGAGGAGCTCGTCGAGATCGTTCAGGGCAAGGATTATGGCTGGCCCGAGTGCTACTTCGATCCCCGCAAGGGCCAGCTGGTGCTCGGCCCCGAATATGGCGGGGACGGCGCCAAGACCGGCATTTGTGCCGAACGTCAGGGGCCCGTCGCGGCCTTTCCGGCGCATTGGGCTCCGAACGATGTCGCTTACTATGGCGCAGCTTCGTTCCCCGCCGCGTACAAGGGGGGCATGTTCATCGCCTTCCACGGGTCGTGGAACCGGGCGCCGTTGCCCCAGGCCGGCTACAATGTCGTCTTTCAGCCCTTTGCCAAGGGGCGGCCATCCGGGCAGTACATCGTCTTTGCGGACGGGTTCGCCGGGGCCGAGCGATCGCCGGAGAAGGCCATGTTCCGCCCGGCTGGCCTCGCGGTGGATTCCCACGGCGCGCTTTACGTCGCCGATGACCAAAAGGGCCGCATCTGGCGGATCACTTATCGCGGACCGGCGGATGCGCCACTTGTAGCGGCCTCGCAGGCAGCCAGCGCCCCCACAGCTCCCGCGGCGCAAAAACCTGCTGCCGCAGCCGCGCTCCCGGCCGGGGCAACGGCCGAGCAGCTCGCGCTCGGCGCAGCCGTGTTCACCGGCCGGGCTGCCGGCGGCACCTGCGCCGGCTGCCACGGCACCTCCGGCGGCGGAACCTCCATGGGGCCGTCGTTGAGCAGTGGCACGTGGGCCTGGTCCGACGGAAGCCTCGAAGGCATCGAAGCGACCATTCGCAAGGGCGTGGCGAAGCCGAAGAACCACCGTGGCGCCATGCCGCCGATGGGCGGGAGCAATCTGTCGCAGCCTGAGCTGGATGCAGTTGCCGTCTATGTCTGGTCGCTCGGCCACACGGCCGCCAAGCCGGTGCAGTGAGCACCGTTCATTCTCCTCCCCCCGCAGCGACCGTGCGGACGGCACGCGCGCCTGTTGAGCAGCGCCCGCTATCACGCGTCGTAGCTGGTGCGGCCTCCGACGACGGTGCGCACGATAGTGATGTCCTTGAGCCGGTCCTGCGATATTGAGTGAGGATCGTCGGAAAGGACCACAAAATCGGCGAGCTTGCCGGGGGCGATCGATCCTTTCACCGACTCTTCATGGGAATTGTATGCCCCGTTCCACGTATAGACCTTGAGTGCGTCGGCAACGCTGATGCGCTGATTGGCTCCCCAGGTTTCTCCGTTCCATCCGGTGCGGGTGACCATTCCCTGGATTCCCAGCATGGGAGAGAAAGGGCCGGGCGGGAAGTCGGACCCGCCCGCGACCCGCACGTCGGCGTCGAGGTAGCTTCGATACGGCATCATGTGACGCATCAGCGGCTCGCCATAGAATTTGAACTTGTCCGGATTGTAATAAGCGTAGCTTGTGAACAGCGCCGGCACGGCATCCAACGCTTTCATGCGTGCAATGAGGCTGTCATCGGCAAGCGTCGCGTGCGTGAATTTCGGCCGAACATCGCGCCGCGGAAAGCGCTGCGCAGCCCGCTCCAGCGCGGTCAGATACATGTCGATCGCAACGTCGCCATTGGTGTGGCAGTTGGGCTGGATTCCGGCCCGCCAAACCCGCTCGACCCAGCTGTCGAGGTCCGTCTGGGTCGTCGTCACATTGCCATGATAGGGTGGGCGCCGCCCGGGATAACCCGCGCGGATCGACATGGTGCGTTCCGAAAAGGAGCCATCGACGGTATGTTCGGCAGTCGCCCCGATGCGAATCCAGTCGTCGCCGAAACCCGTGCGCCAGCCCGTCCCTAGCATCGTTTCGATCATCCGATCGTCAGGTTCATAGCTCACCCGGTGGACGAGCTCGCCGCGGTCGCGAACGTCGAGCAAGGCTGAAAAGTCGCCGGCTTCGTGGTGGACGGTAGTCAGGCCAAATCGCGCGAACTGCTTGGAGATGTGCGCGAGTCCCGCGCGGGCACGGTCCGCCTTCTCGGCCTCACTGAGCTCCCGCCGATGGCCCACGTTGCTGAAGACATCCTGCGCACGGTCGGTCACGCGGCCGCTCAACTCGCCGGAACTGTCGTGATCGAAGGTTCCGCCGAATGGCTGCGGTGTCTCCTTCGTGACCTTGGCGAGCTCGAACGCTCGGGTGTTGAAGAAAGATGTATGACCGCCGCGATGGTAGACCCCGACGGGACGATCGGTCGAAACGCGATCGAGGTCGGCACGAGTGATCGCCCGCCCGTCTTTGACCTTGGTGTCGTCGTAGAAGTAGCCCTCGACCCAATCGCCCGGCGGCGTCTTCGCAGCGCGCTCCCGCAGTTTGTCGATGATGGACTCGATCGTGACGAATTCCACGTCGAAAGGATTTCCGACGAGCACCTCATAAAGGAGGGTCTCGCCTTCGGGATGGAGGTGGCAATCGATGAAACCCGGCACAATGGTCAGACCGCGCGCGTCATAGACAGTTGTATTCTTGCCGATCAGCCCGTCGATAAGGTCATTCGATCCCACTGCAATGAATCGGCCGTCGCGTACTCCAAAGGCTTGCGGCTGCGCAGCCGCCTGCTCCAGCGTGTAGACCTTAGCGTTGCGGACTACGAGGTCGGCGCTGCGCGGATCCCGTTGCGATCGGGCCTGCGTCGCAGCGTTTGCGATCACCGCTGCCATGCCGCCGAGGACGGTCCTGCGAGTGGCGTTGAACTGGCCCCGCATCAGAACGCGCAGCTTTCAGTCTTCGCGCGCCCCGATCGGCGGCGGCTCGCTGGATCCAAACCGTCTGTCATAACGCTCCCCTTTCCACGCGCCTCGCGGCTCGCGTGTTTACCCCGCGCGGAACCTTATGGCGGACTGGAGCGGCTGGATAGTAGGTGGCGGAGCGGGAGTCCGCTCTACGCAGCGGCCTACTGCTTTGGAATTACGTGATTCTTTGACGTCAGCTTAACGGCGTCCCCACATTTGCCCCCACAATGATGGCGGGCGCGGCCACCATCGGAGGGAGGGTTGGGAGCCGCTGAAGCCGGCCGTAGACCGGTCGCTGTCCCGAACGACCATAATCGTAACATTGTCGGGCTCGAAGCTAATGTCTGCTTTCGACCCATTGCAGTCATTACGCATGCTGTTCACTTGCTCGGCTTGCGGCCAGGGAAAGGCACCACTTTCTCGTCGCCTGCGATTACATCACCCAATGCTTCGGCAATTTCGGCCTGACCAAATGGCTTGGCGAGGCGAGGCAGGTGGAGCACATCGTCGGTTGGGCCGGTATAACCGGTGATCAAAAGCACGGGTAGGTCGGGTCGGGTTTGCGCGATGCGCCGAGACAGGGCCCCGCCGTCCATTCCCGGCATCATGTAATCCGTTATCACCGCGTCGACCGAAAGCCCGCCTTCCAGCCGCGCGAGTGCTTCGGCGCCGCCGCTGGCTTCCTCAACATGGTGGCCCAGATCGCGGATCATTTCGGCGGTCGCGGTCCGCACCAGAGGCTCGTCGTCGATGAGCAGCACCGAGATCCGCCGCCCGAAAGCCCTCAATGCGCTGCGGGTGGGTCGCCGTTCGGCCAGCGCAGTTTCGCTCGCAACCGGAAGGTAAAGGTCGACTCGTGTTCCTTCGCCCGGCTCGCTGATTAACGCAAATCCCCCGCCCAGCTGCGCGGCCAAGCCATGAACCATCGACAAACCAAGCCCCGTTCCGCGGCCGAATTCCTTAGTTGAGTAGAATGGTTCGACAGCTCGGCCGAGTGTCTCTGCATCCATCCCGCAGCCCGCGTCGATCACCGACAGTTTAATGTACAGGCCAGGTTTCAGCTTCGGATTGGATTGCGGTCCAATCGCCTCCTCCTCGGCGAGGATGGTGAGCGGGCCACCCTGCGGCATGGCATCACGCGCATTGACTGTCAGGTTGAGGATCGCAAGCTCGAGCTGATTGGGATCAACGAGGGCCGACGGCAGGTCGGGATCGACTCGAAGCCGCATCTCTACCGTCGGTCCGACGGAACTTTTGATCAGGTCACGCATGCCAGACAACAACGCGGCAATATCGACCGGCTCTGTGCGCAACGCCTGCCTGCGAGCGAAGCCCAGCAGGCGCTGAAGCAATGTCTTGGCACGATCTGCGGCCTGCAGCGCGTTGGACAACAGCCTCGCGGAGCGCTCGTCGCCGTTCCCGTATCGCTTCTGCAGGATGTCGAGAGCACCCGTGATCGGAGTCAGCAAGTTGTTGAAGTCGTGCGCGACGCCGCCGGTGAGTTGTCCGAGCGTCTCCAGCTTTTGAGCTTCATGCAGCTGAGCCATGGCCACTTCGCGCTCCGCGGTGCGCTCTTCGACGCGTTGCTCGAGGTCGGCGGCGAGCTGATTCAGCTCCTCCAGCCTTGCGCGCGCTTCATATTGCCGGCGCCTTCCACGCAGCGCCGATTGGGCAAGGCTGACAAACGTGGTGGGATGGAATGGTCGCTCAAGGAAGGTGGCGTTTCCAAGGACATCGAGAAATCGCCCGGCCTCGGGATTGCGCTCCAACCCCCCGCCGCGCTGGGTCAACAGCACAAACGGAAAATCGGACCATTCCGCCTGGCCATCGAGCCATTCCGAAAGGGCAAAAAGATCGCTTCCGGTGATTACCTCCTCGGTGACCACAGCAAAGCCCGCACCCACATTGAGTGACGCGACAAGATGCGCGATATCCTCGACGACTTCGCCGCGCAGCCCCGCTTCGGCCAATAGGGACCTTGCTACGACCCCGTCGCGACCTTGGGGCGCGAGGACTAGGGCCCGCTCGAGAACTGAATCTTTCACTCGACCGCGGCCTCCAACAAGGTCGGCCTCTGTTCGACCAGCTCGGGCACGCCTCGAAGAACACCCTGGAAGCCCATGAGCGGTTCGCCAAGCGTGATCCCGCGGTCACCGATGCGGTATTCCCGGATCGTGTCTTCGTGGACGCCGGTGCGTTTCTTGATCACGGACATGGCCCTGCGAACCCGCCCGAGCGCCTCGAAATAACGCAACAGGATCACCGTGTCGGCAAGGTAAGTGACGTCGACAGGCGCCTTCATGTCGCCGACCAGCCCGTGCTGGGCAACGGTGAGGAAGGTCGAAACGCCTTGGCGGTTCAGATATTGCAGCAGCTCGTGCATGTGGAGGATCAGCGCCTGTTCCTCCGGCATTGACGCCTGGTAACCATTGAGGCTGTCGATCACCACGGTTTGGGACTCTCGTTCCTCGACGCAGCGACGAACGCGCGCGGACAGCTCGCCCGGCGTCAGCTCGGCGGCGTCGACTTGCTCGATAGTCAGATTGCCGCCGTCGACCATCGCCTGGAGATTGATGCCGAGCCCTTTGGCGCGCTCGAACAATAATCCCAGTTCTTCGTCGAAGATGAACATTGCCGCCTTTTCGCCCCGGTGGATAGCGCCCACGACAAAGGTGAGAGCGAGTAGCGACTTGCCCGTTCCCGCAGGGCCCAGGATCAGCATGCTTGATCCGCGCTCTACACCGCCACCAAGCAGCGCGTTGAGCTCCGACGATGCGGTCGCCAGCACGTCGCGCTTGAACGGCAGTCGGTGTTCGGCGGCGACGAGGCGGGGGAATACGCAGACGCCGCCCGTCGAGATTACGAAGTCGTGGTAGCCGCCCCGGTAGCGTTGGCCGCGATATTTGATGACTCGTAGGCGGCGGCGCTCGGCGCCATACCCTGGCGACAATTCTTCAAGTCGGATGACGCCATGCGCGATGCTGTGCATTGTCCGGTCATTGGCCTCACTCGACAAATCGTCCAGCATGAGCACGGTTGCACCGCTGCGCGCAAAATAGTGTTTGAGCGCGAGAATCTGGCGGCGATAACGAAGGGAAGATTGGGCGAGTAAGCGGATTTCCGACAGGCTGTCCAGAACGACGCGGCTCGGTTTGACCTTCTCGAATGCGTCGAAGATTCGCCTGGTCGTTTCCCCAAGCTCCAGATCGGAAGAATAAAGAAGGCTTTGCTGCTGCTCATCGTCCAGCAAACTTTCAGGCGGGACCAGCTCGAAGATGTCAACGCCGTCGAGTGACCAGCCATGCGAGGTTGCACCCGACCGCAGTTCGTCCTCTGTTTCCGACAAGGTAATGTAAAGCGCACGCTCGCCCGCCGCCGCTCCAGCCATCAGAAACTGCAGCGCGATCGTGGTCTTGCCCGTGCCCGGGCTACCCTCAAGGAGGAACAGACGGCCGCGGGCCAGCCCACCGACGGTGACATCGTCAAGGCCCTCGACACCGAAATTGGCTTTGTCTGTCGTCTCGATCACTTTGGGCTCCGCAAAATAATTGGTCAGCACCAACGCAGCATCGCCCCGTAACGATCCGCGCAGATTAGCGGGCGAACGCACATCATTAAGGAGTGCCCACGGCTCAATGGGTGCTTTCACTCAGAGCTGACATTCTGTGTGCGCTAATATCGTCGGTGTCTGTCAAATATCAGCATTGAGGTGTCGTAGCCCATCGCGGAAGCGGTCTTGATCAGACCGCCAACTACCTGGTCGCTTGGTTTGGGCTCACGTGACAGGATCCACAAATAACGCCCTGAGGCCTCGCCGACGATGGACCAGCTGTAATCATCGGCGTGATCGAGAACCCAGTAATCGCCATAAAAGGGCCTGAAGAAGCTGACCTTCAGCTTTGCGTTCGTTTCGGCGTCGACAATCTTCGCCACCCCGCGCGCCTCTTGGGTTTCGCCATCGCGCTTGAGGCATCGATTCAACACCTCGATCTTGCCATCCCGCCTCATTATGTAATCTGCAGTCGCGCCCTCGCACCCCCGTTCGAATCGCTGATCATAGCGGGCGATCTCATACCAGCGGCCAAGATAGCGCTTCAGGTCAACCGCCTTCGCCGGTTCGGGGACGTGGGGGTTGCCGACGGGATGGCGTGCCCGGAGTCCCCAACCGCCCACGGAAAGCAACACCAGCGCGACCAGCCCTACGCCAAAAATAACTTTGCGGTTTGTTCGCACGCGAGCCGAACCCGAAGTTATCAAAGCCGTTCCTCCGAGGGCTAATCTTTCAGTGGGTCATGCCCCCAGTTCATCAGCGAATAACGCCAGCGAGACGTCACCATATTGTCCGGACGCTGAGCGAGATGCCTTTTCACAAATCCGACGACCTTGCGCATGTGCGCGTAATCGCTTTCGCTGAGATCCGCGTTTCGCTTTCTGAGGATTTGGAGGATCTGCCGTCCGCTCGAGTGACCGACGCTCTCTTCGCGTTCTTCGTTCGAGCCCTTCCAGCCCACGGCAAGGCTCTCCGGGCTCGCGAGCCATTGGTCGAGTTCGCCTGCAGTCATATTCACAGCGACGGCGAAACTTGTTTCAATCAGTTTACTGTCTGGCACAGGTGACCGCCTTCGGATGTGGTCTCTCGAATGCAGTGATAACGATGAGGGAAGCTTGCGCTTGTGATTTGAGTTCCACCCGTATCCGACGCGTGTCCGAAGCCTTCTGACGGGCTCCCTCAAAGACGAGCGCATTGGCCCCGAATGACGCGAGAACTGGGTTTCCCGAACGAACCCTTTCTCGACTAAGCGGCCGCGTTGCCGCGGACCTCGTCGCCGCGAAACAGTAGAATGAGCTGCCACAGGCCCGATACGCCGACGAGCACGTAGACGAGGCGACCGAGCACGCTCATTTCGCCAAAGAGTGCGGCTACCAAGTCGAAGTCGAATAAACCTACGAGGCCCCAGTTAAGGCCGCCGACGATGAGAAGCGCGAGCGTTACAGTGTTCACGAAGCGCATGTCGTATCTCCAATACTTTCGGCCGGCGCGGAAACGTCGGAGGGAGCTTGCCCGCGGCTTTTTCCGGTACCGCAGGTAGGATCGGAGCCGAGACAGTGCGATATGGGCTTTGGGAGGTATGCCCTCTACAGCCCCGCTTCGACCGCAAGTCGACTGGCTTCCGCTGAGAAGCCGACGCCAAGCCGTTCGATTAGTAAAGCGCGATGCATTTTCACCGTCTTTTCACTGATTTTCAGTTCCCAGGCGATCTGCTTATTGCGCAAGCCCCGAGCCATTGCCTCGAGCACTTCATGCTGACGTTTTGGGAGTCCAGCCACCAAATCTGATGCCGCCGAGCGGCGCAATGCGAGCGCATCCGGCCGACCGATGCCGAGATCCACCTGGCTCCCCAGAAACCAGGCGAGCGCCCCTTCACAATCGTAGATTGGACTGATCATAATTGCGTTGCGAAAGGCTGTGCCGTCGCGCCGGTAATTTAGAATATCGGTCATAACGGATCGGCGATCGCGAATCGCGCGACGCAATTCATCGGTCGCCGCCTCTTCCGTGCCCTCGCCAGCCAGAAAACGGCAGTTGCGCCCGATGATCTCAGCCTCAGAATAGCCCGTCAGGAGGCAGAACGGCCCGTTCACGACCTCCAACGGATTATCTGCTCGCCGCGGGTCGCTGAGCACCATGGCGATCGGTGATAAAGCAATCGACTGAAAGATATCCTCGGGATTGGCGGTCACACTCTCACATTAGCGGAGACGGCGAATCCCAGCGAGGCAAATCGGGTGCCGAGCTGAAACTGTTTCCGCCCATTACTACACAGCTCGTTCCGTTTCCGCATGACGAGAACCCCGCCCAAAGCCCGTAGGAGCCTGCGTCTCGTCCCGGCGTTGTTGGTCGTTGCTACGAAAAGAAATGAAATGCCGGGAAAAAGTCTTTCAGATATCAGTGAAGCGATGCGCGACATCGACTTCTGCATGCTTTCAACCCACGCGGCATCCGGGAGAATCGCTGCCAGGCCGATGTCGAACAACCGCGAGGTCGACTATGACGGCGATAGCTATTTCTTCGCCTGCGATAGTGCGCACAGCATCGGCGAGATCGACGCCAACCCCAATGTCGGCCTTACCTATCATGCCAAGGATCACCTTCTGGGGCGGCCCGGCATTTTTCTGTCGATTGAAGGAAAGGCCAAGCTGATCCGAGACAAGACCCAGTTCCAAAAGCATTGGACCGAGGGCCTCGATCGCTGGTTCAAACAGGGCGTCGACACGGGGGGCCTGGTGCTGATCGAGGTTCATGCAGACAAGTTGCATTATTGGGACGGCGAAAACGAAGGCGAGGTCGACTTACGCGTAAGGGCATGAAGGGACTGATAAGCTCGAAAAAGCGGCGGCCAATTTGGAACAGAAGAGGCGTTGGTCTTCTAAGCAACCACGGGCTTGCGTTGTCTGCAAATAACCCTGACTCAAGCGTTCAATGACCAGACTCACGAACAAACCAAACTTCAGGGTTCCCTGGACTGAGGAACAATTCGAGGCCCTTGCCGCCATGCTCGCCGACGGGAAGACCGTTCCTGAGATCGCGAAAGTCATGGGCCGTTCTCAGGAAGCGGTGCGAGCGAAGGCTTGGGTACGCGGATTGTTGCCGGTGCGGACGGACAATCGCGCCAAGGTCGGTTCGGCAGTCTCGAACCCTGGCTCCCAAGAGATGTCCTAGATGCGATCGATCTGAATCGCAGCCGAAATGCTGGGATAAAGGCCTCTACA
>Ga0207705_10001981_pt1 | contig 15922 bp, 6 predicted proteins | sample KBSC13metaG_FD_184314 | JGI IMG/M metagenome (GOLD analysis project Ga0207705, IMG submission 184314) | Corn rhizosphere microbial communities from Kellogg Biological Station, Michigan, USA - KBS C1-3 metaG (SPAdes) (version 2) | ecosystem: Host-associated > Plants > Roots > Rhizosphere > Soil ...
TATGTTTTATTTCGGCTTTACTTGCAAATATCTTATTCAAAGAAGAAGATCTAAGTTTATAAGACTTAAATTTTTTATATAAAAATTTATAGTTAAATTGTAAATTAAAAAAATTTTGTATTAAAGAGTTAATATTTACATCATACATAGGAGAGTTTTTTAAAATATTAGGGTTGAAAACATAAATACTATTTTTTCATTCTTTAGATACAGGAGGAAAATACCTTGTATTTCCTATATCTGAAGTTTTTATTTTAAAAGGTATTATTTTATTATTATTTTTAATATATTTACTAAAAATATATATAGAATTTTTATTTTTATTATTCATAAAATTTTTATTTTATTATTTTACATATTTTATACATAGAAAAAAAAATGAAAGTTGGGCATTAATAAAGGATTATTGTTAGCATTACTCACCTTATAGTCGTTGAACGTTTTTATCTTTATATGGCGAAACCACTAAATGCTAAGATAAATTTCGCTTCAAATTTACTTTAATTAAAAAAGTAATTTTTGAAATTAACCCAATATATTCTCAATTATTTTTTTTATAATATTGAAGGACAAACATCCCTAGCGTAGCTTTTCCAAAAATCCAAGATCTTTCCTTTTTGTATCTTGTGATCCTATGCCCCGCTTACGCGACTGTAAGATTTGTTGTTAATCAAACAGTAAGGCAAGATTAAGCCATTAAGCTTTATGAGTATTAAACATTTTTACTATTAAAATAATAATAATTATTAAAATATTAGAATTTAGTACTAAGTACTAAGTATTCAAAATATTTTTTTTATTACATCTAATTTCTCTATAAATAAAATCTTACCTAATTTCATCGAAATTAGTATGCAAATTAATACATACATAACTTTCATACTGTATCCAAGGACTATAATATATATAAATTATACATATTACATTCTATGAATAGAACATAAATGATTAAATATAGGATTACTATAAAAGAAAATCGCAAACATAAATTTTTTATTTTTAGACACACCCATTTACTCTTTATGGGGTCTGTGCCCCGCATAAACTATCTCCTAGCAATTGTCCCTCACTAAAGCAAGGTTTAATAATATGACAGAATGATAAAGGTGTTTCAATTATATCTTATCGATTACCTTATACACTAGAAAAAGCCGGGATCATATTCAATAATTAGTAATAGTAAAGCTGCATAGGGTCTTCTCGTCTAACTAGAGGTAAACTGTATCTGCACAGTTATTCCAATTTCACTGAGTCAATCATAGAGACAGCTGTTGTATCGTTACATCATTCATGCAAGACCGCATTTAACGGCCAAGGCGTTTCGCTACCTTAGGACCCTCACGCTAAGGCCGCCATTAACCGGGGGTTCCTCTAAAATCAAACCTTTCAACTCAATTTATTCGTTAACCAGCCGGCATCGGGCAGAAATCACACTCAATACTTAGATTTATCATCTTTTGCAAAGTGCTTTGTTTTAATTAAACAGTCGTACAACAATATTTTATGCTTCTTCCTTTTTACTCGTATTAATCGAGATGAATGAGCCCTCCTTATCCCTAAGTTACGGTAGTTAGTTTGCCGAGTTCCTTTATGATTGTTGCCTCATTTACGCCTTCGTATTCTCTACTAGCTTACTTGTTTCAGTTTCTAGGTACGGTTTTAATTACTTATCTTTCCAGCACATTTTTCACTTAAAAAAATGTTGTACTTAAAGTAATAAGATTTTCTCATCGTCACAATCTTCAGATTATAAACTTAGAGGCCGTTACTTTTCTAAATTTCCATAAGCTTTAGGCGAGAAGGCATTTAAGCCCTTCTTTTTTGTTACTCATGTCACCATTCTCACTTGAGTTGTCCTATAATTTTCTTTAAAAAAGAAAAGTCAAATATTAACTCAACGTTCTGCTACCCCACCAAATAACATTAATAAAATTAATGTTATATATGGACAAAGTTTCGGTATATTATTTAGATCCGATAAATTTTCGATGCTTCTAAGATTTAACAAGTGCTCTGTTACGAGGTCTTTAAATTATGGCTGCTTCCAAGCCTATCTTCTTGTCGACTTATATAAAAACTTTCTTAATTTCACTCAATAATAATTTTGGAACCTTAACTACTTTGTTCTGGGCTGTTTCCCTTTTGACATACAACCTTATCATTCTATGTCCGATAATTCAAGATCCATCTTTGTCATTCCGAGTCTACATACTCACCGATAAAATCTTCACGATCCCCCGATGTTTACAAATAAAAAATGTATTTCATAGAAAATATCTATGAATATATACATTTTGTATGAGATTAAGTTCTGTACCTACTAAGATGTTACTTAAACTGCCTACTATTATAGGTTTCGCAGAAAACCAGCTATCCTAGTCAGTTTTGTCTTTCACTCGCTTACCATAGTTCTTCGGATATCTTTGCAACGATAACCCGTTCGGACCTTTATAGTCCTGACTATAGTAAGATCACCAGGCTTCGGGTCTAACTTTAGACACTATTCATTATTTTAATGATCGGTTTAACTATGCATATCTATTATATATTTATATACAGTTAATTACAATATTTATTATAATTAAGGAGTATATGTATAATTACATATATTCATCCTTTATACTCGTCTTAAATTAACGGAAGTTTTATTATGTTGTATAAAATAAATATATAAACATTTATTAGCTCGCATCTAATGTTAACTTGGTGACCCATTATGCAAAAGGTACGCTCTAGCTTATTTTTTATAGCTTGAGCTGCTTATAAAACTACTATTTCAAAAAATTTTCCCTCACGGTACTTTTCTCTGTCGCTTATGTATTATATTTAGCCTTTGAGGAAGGTTCCCCATAAAATTCAAACAACTTTGAAGTCATTTTACTTATTCATATAGGCTACTCTACTTTAGTTCACACTAATCATAGAATCTCGTTTGATTTTTTTTCCTGAAGTTAATAAGATATTTCAATTCACTTCGTTTATTAAATAATTTCTCTAAGAGTTTATATGTCATTTTATTAAAAACATAATAACTAAAAAGATCTCTTTAATACATAGCACAATTTTCCATAATAGTCTCTTTATATACTCGTATATCAATAATATATATACTTTATCTTTATATCATTTACATTTCTATTTATTCTTAGAGTATTTTTTTTTAGCCAATACTTAAGAATATTTATCGGGTTACTGTGACTCGAACACAGAAAAATTCCACCCCAAATGGAACGTCGTAACCAATCTGACTCTAACCCGCATAATATATACATTATATTTAATCTCTTTTTATTTTATAAAATCTAAATATTAATTGTTTTGTTATATTAAATAACTAATACTTATAAGGTATGCTAATCCTATTATTTACAGAAAGTATGCGATTCGAACGCATGAAGAGAAATCCTTAATTAGACTCTAGCTAACCGCTTTAAACCACTCAGCCAACTCTCTCTATATACATATTTTATAATTTTTTAATAGAGAAAAACTGTTTGTTTTCTGTAGGCTTTTATTGAGATATTCCACTTTTAAATTAACCAAATTTAACTTTAATAGAAAACTACTTTAAATTAAGGAAAGGGTTTTATCCTCGACTCTATACTTATCTCATATAACTTAACTAATGGGTAAATTATATAACCTTTATCTTCATAAAAATACTTTTAATCTTTTCAATCTTAGTAATATTATAACTAATAATTACATATATATTTTCAATCTTCCTAATAAGCATAATATTCTTATTTTATATATTTAAAAAGTAATACCTGTTTAATAAAGACCTTATTATATAATGCCTACTATTATTAATAATATACTATAATTTCATTTCATTAATATTACTATTAATAATATACAGAGAATATAGGATTCGAACCTATGATGGAATAACCCATAGTTAAATTCAAACTAACCACCTTAAACCACTCGGTCAATTCTCTTTAATTCTTCCAAGACTCGAACTTGATTATCATCCTTATCAAGAATGCGCTTTACCAGTTAAGCTAAAGAATCTTTTTTTAGTAAGAGTAAGAAATAGGTGACTCGAACACCTAACCTTCCGTGTGTAAAACGGTTGCTCTACCAATTAAGCTAATTTCTCTTAGGTACATTTATTAGCATATACCGACCCACGAGTATACTTACCACCTCTGTATATAACTATATTATTATTAATTTAATTTTTTCGAGGTTTAATAGTTATAACTATCGCTCCTACCATTGCTAGTAAAAGTATAAAACTAGCTATTATTAATCATATGTTGTAATTAGTATACATTATGTTACCTATTGTCGTAATATGATTACTTTCGGCCAAATTACCGTCTCATATTTTAGATGTTATAAAGAATAAATCATTTTTATCAGTATTAAGACCATTAATATTATTATCTTGCCCACCAATTACTTGTATAGTATACATATTCTCATTTAAATTACTGTCATTTAAATGACTTGATATTAAAATGTCATAAGGCAACATTTGAAATAAAAAATAACTAATTATTATTCCAACAATTATTGTTAAAGGAATACTATTACTAGTGTTACTTTGAAGTTCACTTGTTCTAATGTTTATTAACATAAGAATAAATAAAAATAATATTGAAACAGCTCCTATATATACTATTAGGTAAGATAATCCAATAAAATTTAAACCTATTATAATCAAATAAAAAGAGACATAAGCAAATAATGCTATTAAATTTAATACCGATACTATAGGATTTTTGCTTATAATTACACAAATACCAGAAATAACAGCTAAAACTGATAATATATCTAATATATAATAAGTATAACCATTTGTATAAATTTCATTTAACAAAAATAAATATTTATCACTCATCAGAATTATTATTATAATATACCTCTTAGTAAAGGTAAAATTTACCAATTAGCTAGGATATTTTAGCACGGTACTCTACGTACCGTGCTACATCCTTTTGGATGATATTATATCATTACATTAATTTACAGTAAGATACTCTCCCTTATAGTTTGGCTTATATATGTTAGGGGATCTAGATAACAAGAGTACTTAGACTCGAACTAAGAAAGTAAAGGTTGAAGCTTTATGTTTTACCATTAAACTATACTCTTATTTATTAAAATCTTATCTTGTACCCGTGACGGAAAAGGAGTGACTCGAACACCCAGGTGTAAAACACAATATTTAGCAAATATCTTACCTTACCAATGGAGACTTTTCCTTAAAACGAACTAGACCGGCATCGAACCGGCACCTACTTCCGTGACAGGGAAGTCCTCTACCAATTAAGTTACTAGTTCTTAAATTATATTATATATGCATAATATACCATTATTAGATATAAGCAAAATAAAACTACTACCCTCCCTAATTAAAACAAAGCTTTTATATTACAACGAAAACAAGAAGGATATAGGGATATTAAAAATTAATAAAATATCTCACCAATTAAATTACTAAATTTAGTATATTTATATACAAATAACCTAATTATTTACGATTAGTGAGATTCGAACTCACGAAATCCGTTTGGAAGACGAACGTTTTACCGTTAAACTATAATCGTTATAAAAAATATTTATGTATATTTATTATATACAGCTTATATAAATATATACTAACTTTTTGATAATACACCTATAGACGTAACATTACCGCCTTTACTCGGGATTAATTACATTATTCTACATGAATACACTAGAAATAATAATGAGACCTATCGGATTCGAACCAATATTCGAAGGATTAAAAGTCATTTGCATTACCTTTATGCTAAAGTCCCATTATCAATAATAAATTAATTATTTTATTATTGATAATAAATTATTGATAATAAATTATTATAGAAAATTAGATAGATCTTCAATAACTTTTAAGATTGTTTCAAAACTAGCACATAAAATAACCAATATTTTACTAAAATTACCACCACCTCTTACAGAAGGACCTTCACCTCCTGAAGAACCGGTAATTTTAACATAGATTTTTAAATTTCGGCTAAAATAACATGTATTTTATCGAACATTGTACGTATATTTTGATTTAACCTCTGTGTAACACCTACTATGAACCTCAATAGTATACAGAGATGTATAAAAAAAGTCATACAACATCGACAAAGTGTCAATACAAAATTCCCCCCTCGAAACCAACATGATGATTGTCAGTTAAATGGTAAGCAAATATTCTTCATAAAGCTACTGACAAGAAAATTGTTCCAACTATAACGTGGAATCCGTGGAAACCTGTACCAAAAAAAAAACATGTACCAAAAGCACCATCGCTAATAGTAAAAGAGGAAACGTTATATTCAATACCTTGGAAAATTGTGAATATAATTGCTAATAATACAGTAGCAATTGACCCATATAAAGCTCCTTTTCTTTCTCCATATATTAAAGAATGATGGGCATAAGTTACTGTAGCACCACTTGATAAAAGTATTACTGTATTAAGAAGAGGTAATTCAAAAGGATTTACAGGTTCTATACCTATAGGAGGTCATTGGGCACCTAATTCTACAGTAGGTGTTAATGCGCTATGGAAAAATGCTCAGAATATAGCTAAAAAAAATAATGCTTCAGACACTATAAAGAGTATAACTCCTAAGTTTAACCCCTTTTGTACAGCCAGTGTATGATTACCTAAAAAAGTACCTTCAGATATTATATCTCTAAATCAAAAAGACATAGATGAAATAAGAAGTATTAAAGATATAATAGTTAAAATATGACCATTATAAAAATTATGCATAGATAATGCAGTACTAGTAGCTAAACTTAATAGGCTAACGCTAGTATATAAAGGTCAAGGAGATGGAGATACTAAATGGAAAGGATGATCCTGAAAATTACTTCTAATAGTATTAGACATATAGTTATTCTCTTAATAATTATTTAACTTAGACTATTTTACATTACACCCCACTTACCTGGTAATGTATAGTTATAGGTTTACCCTTATGACTACATACTTTGTCATAGCCCCTAAGATGAATCGAACATCTATCATAATATTAACAGTATTATGCTCTACCGTTGAGCTATAGGGGCTTTTACTATATATACTAATATATTAATTGAACTCCTGCAGGCTGGCAACTATTACTGTAGTAATTCGGAATATTCAGCATACAATGCAACTACACCTTATTATATTTGCATATAAGGTAGCTACCTACAAGGTACTACCTTGTTTGACTAATATTATTAACAGTATAAAATATTTATTCAAGTGAATTTATAATAAAAACAACTATTTAGTTCTAATAGATATAATTATCTATTTAAATAGGAGAGAAAGGAATTGAACCTTCGACGATTAAATAATCATTAAGTTTACAGCTTAACCCGTCATACCAACAAACGGAACTCTCCTTTATATATAAATATAATATAATTTATATTTATATATAAATAAAATAAAAAAGATTACTCTCTTTTATTCTATAAAATTTTTATTGTTTTTAACTAATAAGTCCCGTGCAACTTCCACTACACGAACCGTATTTCGACTTTACACTAATCATAGTCACACATACGAAGAATCCTGATCTAACATCTAAAACTTATACATTTACTTACTTAGTACAGATAAAGCAAACTTATTGTGCATACTATTTTCAGCATGTGACGAGTGGTTAGTACCAATCCGAGGAAATATTCACCGTGTCATGGTGATTCACGATTACTAGCAATTTCTTATTCATGTAGCCGAATTTCAGACTACAATCCATATCTATTTTATCCTATTTTGTGAGATTAGCTAAAATTCACATTTTTGCATCTCTTTGTTTAGGAATATGTGGCACGTCTGTAGCCCACAACATTTAGGCCATGATGACTTGTCTTGATCCCTTTTATCATTACCCATATAAAGGTGAAATACTTTATTTTATATTTATAAATAAAGCAAGGGTTTCCGTTAATTACGTGGACTGAACCACAATTTCACAACATTAACTGAAGACAGCCGTGCAACACTTGTACTGTATTATATGCAAATGCATATAAATACAACTATTCAAGTTGTGGTAAGGTTTTTCGTGGATCATCGAATTAAACAACATACTTCACTGCTGGTGTCAGAAACGGTCTAGTGATTTCAGTTCCTGCGTTGCCACATTACTCTTGAGGTGAAATGCTTACACTTTCATTTATAGACTAAACCTTACATCTAACCTATGGCATTCATCATTGACTGCTAAGACTACTTGGGTCTCTAATCCTTTTTGCTACCTTAGCCTTCGTCCTTCGACGTCAGTTTTTACATAAAAGATTGCCTTCGCCTTCACCAGTCCCCTAGGTATCAACGAATTTTATCTCTACACACTAAAGTTCGATCTTCTTACATAAAACTCTAGATAAATTGTCCCTGTTAGCAGGCGAATTTATCCGTCTGAGTACCCTTTAAACCTATTAAAGATGATTAACACTAGTCTCTTACGTATTGCCGCGACTGCTGGCACGTAATTGGTCAAGACATATGTACATATTGTCATTATCAATATGTATACAGAACTTTATTCGATAAATCGATAAATTGCCCACCTTGTTATTTTTATATTTTGTCCTTTATCAGGCATTATATAATAATGGGCACCATTCTTCCAAGTTACCAGTTCAGCCGTTAGGCCATTGACCAATATTCCTCACTGCTGTACTTATTTGCCTTGGGATTTTTTCATCCCCAATGTGGTCGATCAGCCTATTCAGCTTCGACTAAGAGAATTAAGGCTTGTTAAGCCATTACCTTAACAACTACCTATCCCTAAGATTTTAATTTTCCTCCTAAAGCGGGGGTAGGGAAATCACCCTAAGTTACCCCCTTTTTTTATATAAAGGATTTACTCTTTACTTTAAGATAGGCCAAAAAATCTAATACTCACCTGTACACCACTTTTAATTTAAGCTTAGACTGAAGTCTAAAGCTCCTTAAATAAATTAAACGTTCGATTAGCATGTGTCAAGTACTTGGACAGCGTTCAATCAGAGCCATCACCAAACTCATTTATTTTTTTATTGATGTAAATGTAAATATTTTTTTTTAATAATTTTTTATTACATCACTTATTAATTTTTAATTTTTAATAAATAAATTAATAATCACTTAGGATTAATATAAGCTATATTATGTATTAAGAGTAATAACTAAGCAAAAGAAGATTTTATAGCTTGAAAGTCCGCAAAGTATAGTTAACTACTGTATATATTATATTATATAACCCTTAAAATATTTTTTTCTATAATAAACTAAAAATTTTCATTTAATAAAATTTATAACATATAACTTTGCCTTTAATCACTAAGTGATTTATTAATATTTATTAATATGGCATACTACTGATATAAACAGCAGTATGCCTATAAAGTATCCCCGCCGCCCACCACTACATAAAATCAAGATTGAATTAGTTATTTTACTAAAAATATACTTAGTCCCTATTCAATCCAATTTTATGCAACTACGCTACATTACACTATACACACTATACTATACTACGCTACACTACACTATAAAAAATAGAACTGAATGTTACTGTTCAATAGTTCCACCAGAAGCATCCCCAGATTTAGTAACAGATGCTACACCAGTATATAACCCTCCACTATTATCAACGGGATATAAAGAACGAGAAAATTTAGGATCCAATTTATGAAGTTGGCTTATGGCTTCATTAGCCATAACCTTCTGTTGATCACTTAATTTAACAACAAGATCGACATATGTTTCCATTAAAGGTTTAGCTTCATTAGGGTAAAACTTCTCTGTTCCATTGCTTATACCAGATAAAACTTTATTAAATTTAATAAATTGAGAATCATATAACTTTACAGCATCATCTGCCCCATCTATAGCTTTATGTAGTTCAGTAAGTTTCCCCATATTTGTACTTGCAATTTTTGGCAATTCAATAGACATCTCAGGTAAATTTCTATTTTGTAATAAAGATGAAGGTTTAAAAGTAACTAATTTATTACCATAAGCAGGTACATCTTCTGAAATCTTAGGAAGGACATTTTTTTGAAAATGGCTAGGAAAGTGAGATTTATCTGCAAATAGAATACGTTTATGTAATTCCTGCAGGAAATTTAAATTTTTTCCTTTACATTCATCTTTATTATTACCTAAATCAACTGAATCTGCTTTATTGGTTTCAATAGCCTGAGTTTCCACACTTTGTTGCACTAAATCTGAATTTTCTTGAGATATTTTCAATATAATTTTATAATTACTTATTTCCATACCACTATCATTAGATATGCTAATAATATTATTTAGTTCTACTACCCCAAAAAATATTATATTAATGAATATATTGAATACAAGAATACTTAGATAAATATACAACATATATCCTGTATATTTCATAAGAATTGTTTCACATGTAGAGTGAAGTCTTATATATAATACGTATAAAATTATGGACACCCCGACGAGATCGCGACCCTTACTTGTACTACTTGTGACGCTGTAAAAAATCACACCAGAGATAGTTTGCTGATGATAAAAAAAATCATCTGATATCTATGCATAGTAAGGTCGCATCCCATTTAATCGTTATTAATTATTTTTTTTTGACTTAAGACAAAACATCTTAGATAGTCATATTTTATTTAATTAATGTAAGTCCAATCCATCTTTTATATAAGAAGATGTTAGAACCACAAAAACTTGGGCTTGAATTACAGCAATTGCTAACTCTAAACCTGAAAATGCAACAATGAAACTTAATGGTATTAAACCTAGTAAAAAGAAGATAAAACCTGAACTCATTATAGTATAAGTGAAACCACTTAAAATGTTTAATAGCATATGACCTGCAGTTATATTGGCTGCTAATCTTAACCCTAAAGAAACATTACGTGCAAGATATGATATAAATTCAATTAAAACTAATAAAGGTAATAAACCTAAAGGACAACCAGCAGGAACTAATAGAGAAAAGAATTTTAACCCATGTTTTTGGAAACCTAAAATAGTTGCACCTAAAACTATAGTAAAACTAAGAGCAAATGTTAATACAAAGTGACTTGTTGATGCAAAACTATAAGGAACCATACCAATTAAATTATTAATTAAAATAAAAATAAATAAAGTATAAATAAAAGGGAAGTAAGCTTGACCATTTTTAGGGTTTATTTGATTTGTTACTATGCTATGAATAGTAGCATATAAAGATTCTTGACTTATAGATCAATTATTACTTACTAATTTATTATAATTTGTACTTAGAAGATTTATAACTAATAAAAAGAAAGCTCCTATTGTTAAATAAAATCCTATGTTAGTAACAGAAATATGCAAATTACCTAAAATAGGTGTATCAATATTTATTAAATCTCTTATTTCAAATTGACTTAGAGGACTTAAATTCTCTCTTAAAATAGTACAGCTAATATTATTCATAAATAAATTGTTACATAGATACAAATCCTTAAAAATCCTTAAATACACCTCGCCGGCCGGCGGTCGGGTTGAGGGCGAGCACCAGAGGTCGGCGAGGCACAGGGTATTGTCCCTTCCTACAGAACTAGGAAATTGGTATATAATACAGATACATGCATTTTATTATTTTAAAATGAAAATAAAAAGTATATAATACTTTTTATTATCTAGCTTTACTCATATTCAGATTTTCCGTTAAAAGAAAAATATAAATTTCCTCAAATATATACACATAATTTAAAGAATAAACTAAACAAATTTTCACTTTTATTATAAGATTATTTCACATCCTTAACCTTAGGGATGTGACGATTTATTCATAATAAAGATTATTATTTATTGTTGCAGAGCTTAAGTCATACTTTAGAGGTCATGCAGCAATAGATACTCTAATTAATAGACTATTATATAAGCATATAACATTTTGTATAATATTACCCTACCTATTTAATTTGAAATTCCTCCACAACAGGTATCTAGGGTAATATTATACATTTTTATTAGTTATTTCTACTTATTTAAAGAATTATCCAAAAGTTTTGATATAAAAGTACGAGATAAAAATAAACGAACAAATCTAGGTAAAATATATTTAGATAAAATATAAACAGTTAAAGCAATTATAACAAAAGTAAAAGTTATTTCATTTACAAAAAAAAAAGGTACTAATTGAGGCATATAAAAAGAAAAAAAAAAGATAATAAATAATCGAACCATATCGAATCTACCAACTAACGAAATTAAAATTGACGTTAAGTAGATAACGATAGATCTATAATTTTAATCTCACTATACACAAATATATCTATAACATATCGAGGCGGCCGGCTTATTTCATAGTGTAATGTACTTTTATAAAGCTCAAAAAGATTTTATAAAATAGATAGGCAAAGAAAGAGGTGGTACCTGGTTTTAAATTTATTAAGCGTATTATAAGAGCATTATTTAACAATTTTATACCGATTTAAAGAAGATCCGAATTTTATATCTGGAATTTATAATTAAATAGTACGCACATACGATACGCCCCTTAAGAAAAAAAAAGTTTTTTATAGTAGGGATACTTTCAAGAAAGGAATATCTATCTCAACGATCGGTCTGATTATGATTATTATTATTATTTTTATATTTAAATATAACTTTTACATACTTTTTTTTATATGTAAAAAAAAAATTTTTTTATAATTTTTTAAGCAGCAGAAACCTAATATTTAATATACTGATAGGTAAGCGTAGCTTACCTAAAGGGATTAATACTGCGCTATACTTCGCAGAGCTACATGGATATTATATAAATTTAATATCCTACCTATGCAATACAAGGTATTCATAACATAGCTACATTTAGCATATTCTTTAATTTTTTTTAAACATTGTACAATAAACTTGATACATAGTAATGTAAACCGTCTAAAATAAAAGAAGGATAAATACCAAAAAGTATAGTAAATACGATTAAAGTAAATAATAAAAAGAATTCTCTTTTAGTTGTATCAGTTATGTTTTCTTCAAAAAATTTACTGAAAGATCCGCCAAAAGATATTCTATTATACATATATATTGTATATGCTGCAGATAATACGATAGAAGAGCTAGCAAATATACCTAACAAAGGTAATCTCTCAAATGTACCATAAAGAGACATAAACTCTCCTACAAAATTTAAAGTTAAAGGTACTCCACAATTTCCTAAAGACAGTATGAAAAAAAGTATAGAAAATAGAGGCATTATCTGAGCAGTACCTTTATAATAATAAATTAATCTAGTACCTGATCTATCATAAAGTACTCCTCCTGCACATATAAATAATCCGCTTGAAACAAATCCGTGTGCTAAACCTAAAAGTATACCTCCCTCAATTCCTTGAATTACATTACTGAATACCCCTATTAAATAAACTGCAGCGTGAGATACTGAACTGTACGCAATTAGTTCTTTTACATCTATAGTTCTTAATGTACTAAAGCTAGCATATATTATAGTAATAACACCTATAGTAAATATAATGAAAGTATAATTCAAAGATATTTTAGGTAATAAAGGTAAAATTAATCTAAATATACCGTAGAGGCTTAGTTTTAAAACAATACCAGCAAGTACTATACTTCCACCTAAAGGTGATTCTACGTGAGCCTTTAATAATCAACTGTTTAAAAATATTGTTGGAGTTTTTACTGCAAAAGCAATAAATATACCACAAAATAAAAATATTTGAGTAGTATATTCAAAACTACTTTTGAATAAAACATCGAAATAAGTTGTACCCACTATTGAAGACATAGTTAATATAGATAATAATAAAAATAAAGATCCTAATAATGTATATAAGAATATGTAAAAGCTAGCTCTTACTTTATTACTTGACCCAAATAAACCTATTAATATAAATAATGGGGGTAATATACTTTCAAAAAATATATAGAATAATAAGACATCTAATACTAAAAATACTGCTAACAACAGAGTTTCTAGTAATAATATAATTATCAAATATGATTTCACATTGTTTATAATTGAGTTTCAGTTAGACACTAATGCTATAGGCATTATTATTGTTGTTAACAACACAAAGTAGATTGAAACACCATCCACCCCTAAATATATATCATAGAAACTTAAATCCAAATTTTCTTGTACAAATTGAAATTGATTATTGCTAAAATCAAACAACATATAGATTATTAATGACACAATTAAATTTAGTATAGTAGTTATAAAAGCTATTTTCTTATAATAACTTACATCAAAAAAAGAATCTTCTTTATTATTAGTAAAAACATCTTCCTCTGAAGAATATAGATACGTTTTTTGCTGACGGGCGTTGATTATATCGATAGATTTTAGACTTGATGCTACGGCTGCTACTGGATAAAAACTATGTATTGTAGATATTAAGAATATTCCTATGATAGGTATAATTAGTAAAACATATAATAAGGACACCCCGACGAGATCGCGACCCTTACTTGTACTACTTGTGACGCTGTAAAAAATCACACCAGAGATAGTTTGCTGATGATAAAAAAAAATCATCTGATATCTATTCATAGCAAGGTCGCATACGTATTTAACCGTTATTAAAGTAATCGCAATATGAAATATGAAGCACGAAGAATGAGATATACAAAGCCTTTCGCTTGCTTCGCTGGGACTCCTTTCCGAATATGCTTTACTAAGAATATTTTGTGAAATAAATAGCCATCAATATATTTAATATCCGTATTTTTTTTTATTTAGAAAGGTAAAACAACACATCAGCACCAAGTATCTACCAGTAAAATTAGCACTAGCACTAGTACTAGTAGTAGTAGTACTAGTAATAGTAGTAGCAATATGATAGTGATAGTGGTATGGTAGTAATAAAAAATAAATATACTAATTATAGTAAATATATATTAGCAGGAAATATATTATAACTATATAATATACAAGGTATTAAAACTATTAAACCGAACAGTATAGGTAATAAAACTGTTCAACAGAAAGCCATTAATTGATCAAAACGTATTCTAGGGAAAGAAGCTCTTACTCATATAAAGATGAATACTAGAATAGAACTTTTTAACCCTAAACTTAGCCCATAAAATAACCCATCTACAATAGAGTTATTTAAAAAATACTCAGTATAAACATAATAATATTTTCAATAAATATTAAAATCTTCTACAAAGATTGGATTATGAATAAGAATAAAATGAATACAATCAAAGATATTTATATTAAATATCTCTAAATTATTAATCAATAAATAACCACCTAAAAACAAAATACTTGTAAGTATACACATTAAAACTATACTTCCATATTCAGCCAAGAAAAAGAACACAAAAACTACTGCAGCGTGTTCTGTCATGAACCCACTAACAAGTTCTGATTCCGCTTCAGCCAAATCAAAAGGAGCTCTATTAGTTTCAGCCACAGATCCAATAAAAAATATAATAAATATTGGTAATAAAGGTAGTACATATCAAATAGCTCTTTGAGATTCAGTATTCACAGTAAGATTTAAATTACCAGTTAACATGATAACTAAAAGTATAGCAGAACTTAATACCAATTCATAACTGATCAATTGAGCTGTACTTCTTAAGGAACCCAAAAAAGCATATTTACTATTAGCACTTCAACCCGCTAACAATATACCATACGTAGCTAAAGAAGATACAGCTAACATATAGTATATACCTAAACTGAAATCATTAACAGTTAATCCTGGTCCATAGGGAATAACTGCATATCCTAAAAGAGCAAAAATTAATGTTATAACTGGACCTAAAAAGAATAATATTATGTTAGCTTGCGTAGGTGCAACATATTCTTTTAATAAAAGTTTTAATGCATCAGCAAATGCTTGTAGTAAACCATAATATCCTACAGCATTAGGACCTAATCTTCTTTGCATGCTTGCCATAGTTTTTCTTTCTGCAACTGTTACATAAGCAATACCTACCAAGGCGGGAACTAATACCAAAACAACT
>Ga0207705_10001984_pt1 | contig 15905 bp, 16 predicted proteins | sample KBSC13metaG_FD_184314 | JGI IMG/M metagenome (GOLD analysis project Ga0207705, IMG submission 184314) | Corn rhizosphere microbial communities from Kellogg Biological Station, Michigan, USA - KBS C1-3 metaG (SPAdes) (version 2) | ecosystem: Host-associated > Plants > Roots > Rhizosphere > Soil ...
TCACCACGGAACGCGGTAAAGGCGCGGTGAAGAGAACACCATTGCGGGCGAAGCCGGAATCATGCAGGCGACAAAACGTGGATCACACGACTAGCGATCCAGTCCTTCACCTTCGCGCCATAGGTCACCATGTGCGGGGCGGTCGAATGCGCTTCCAGCGCCGCCGCGCTTTCCCATTTTTCGACCACGACGAATGTGTCCGGTCCGCACGCCGTCTGGAATTTCAGCGCCGGGGCGGAGTCGATGGCCGCTTCGTATTCGATGCAGCCGTGCTCGGCCTTGACGTTGGGGACGTTGGCGAGGAACGCGGCGAGAACGGTGTCACGCAGACCCGGCTTGGTGGTGATGATGGCGAGGACATGAATCATGCCGCATCGTTTTGTACGGCGTGAAAAAGCTCCAACGATTTGTGGTTTAGGAAGTGCATCTCTGATCACGCATGCGGCAGAAGAACCTGTGATTTTTGCTTTTCCTCACGAGCTGAGCGTCAGATGTCGGAAGAGATCACAGGTTCTTCGTTCCTCAGAATGACGGAGTATGGGGCGCCCGCCAGATGGCACACGCTCCTCGTGGCTAATCGAATCGTTGCATTTAGGAAAATGCATCCTTGGAGACGATGTTGTCTGGTTCTCGGAACTTTACCCAAATGCCTCGCCAATAAAGCTGTAGCTTGGCACGAAGGGTTGTTGGATGTTTACGTAGGTACACGTAAAAGGACGGGTGGGCGGCGATAACGGAGTGTAAAATTCTTGCGATCCAGTGGCGAAGTCGCATTCCCGCTGTATGTTGGGCGCATGGAGAATACCTCGACGAGGGAAGTCACGTTTCGCCAGGCGCAGCGCCCGCCTCCGGCAAGGGTGGAATATGCCACCCACCTATGGCGCACCGCCCGTCGCGACGCCTGGATCTATTTCATTCGCGCGGAAACCCGGCTCATGGTTTTCACTTCGCTCGCCTTCAGCCTGTCTGCCGCAGTGACGTGGCGGATGTTTTCGAGCCCATCGCTCATGCACGGAGTCCTTGCCGTGCTCGTTGGTGTGGCGGCCGTACTCCTTTCCTGTGGCCTCATCCTGGCCGCACACTTCCTGTACTGGACGCCGAAGAAATTGTGTCTTGCGAAGCACAAACAATTGGAAGCGGAGCGTGCCCGGAATCGTGAGGAAACGAATCGAACCACCGCGGCGCTGACCGCCAGGGAGAAGAAGATCGAAGAACTGCAACTCGCGATCAAGGCGATGAAGTATGAGACCCAGGGTGTGCATTCCCAAATCGGGGATGAGCCCGCGGAGCGCCGCCAGGCCCTGGCGTCGTAAAAAAGGCCGTCGCTCACCGGAGGTTGCCGTCCGCGTCGAAGGCCATCTCGGTGGCGGGACCGGCGATCTTGATCCGCGGATTCCGCAACGCTTCCTCCACCAGATTTTCGGAGATGAGCATGCGATCGAGCGAGAGCGTGTTCTTGATCCGGGCCAGCCGCACCTTGCGCGGATCGGCGATGAGGCAGGTCTTGATGGCCGCCTGAATGGCTTGCTGCTCGTTGCGCATCACCATGGGGATCTTGCCCGCCGTGGCCGTCGTCGACGTGAGGAGATTGCAGTAGGTCTCGACGAAGTTGAATTTGCGAAAGACGCGTTCGGTCGTGAAGTCCGCGATGCCGAGGCCCGTGCCGTTGCCGTCGGAGACGTCCGTGATATTGAGCACGGCGATGCGGGTGATGCGCGGGTCGCGATCTGTCAGGACCACATCGGCCGTGGGATAGCGGCCAACCACATTGGGGTCGAACCCGGTGCCGGAGATATTCTTGCCGACTTCGTCGATGAGGAGCACATCGAGCAGGGCGATGGGCACGGTGGGCATGAGCTTGCGCGCTTCGTCGAGGAGGCGGGGTTCTTCCGCTTCGATCTGCGCGGCGGGCACGATCGCCACCTGGCTGGTCTCGTGGTAGGCATTCTCGATCAAGCCGACGCCGAAGAGGATCTTCCCGCTGGCCAGCGTGGCCCGGCACAGCGCCACGAGGTTCTGCTCCATGCGCCCGTAGCCCAGGTTATGGCAGGTCTCCGCGCCTTTCTGTTTGCCGACGCCGATCACGATCATCTTACTCAACCCGCTCTCGACCGCGCCGCGGAACGAGGTGTGCGGCTTGATGCGGTTGACGACGATGATGCCGTCCGCCGCGGCGGCGATGGCGTCGACGTAGGCCGGCAGGCCATCCGGAGTCGAGCCGACCTGGACCACGTCCATGGTCGCGCGAATAGGGACACCCATCTTCTCCTCGGTGAATCCCATCCGCGTCAGGACCGCGCGCTGCCCATCCGGCGTGGCGCCTCCATGGCTGCCCATCGCGGGGAAAATGAAAGGTTTGGCGCCGGCCTTCTTCAACTCATCGACCAGCAGACGCGTCACCAGCGGCAGATTCGCGATCCCGCGGCTGCCGGCGCCGACCGCGATGCTCATGCCCGGCCGCATCGCCTCAAGGACGCGGGAGGCATGCAGCTTTTCCACGAAAGCCTGTCCGACATCGGCGAGGACCGGGCGTTCGAAAGCCGTTTCGATGGCCACCATGCGCGGCAACGGCACATCCTTCAGCAGCGCGTGAATCGGCGAATCCTCTGGGTTGGCGAAGTTCGATGGAAGGAGCGTGCCTGCCGGAGTACCCGCTGCGGGCACTGGCGGCACGCTCTCCGCGAAAGCCGGGCTGGACTTGCCCAAGGCGACGAGAAGGCCCGAGGACGCGGCGTTGGCGAGGAAGGTGCGTCTGCTCGGAGAGGGGCCGGAATTTGAGTTCATGGGCGGGGAGGGGAGCGGACGTAGCGTGGGCTACGGGTGGGGGATTTGCAATGCGACATCCGTGAGGAGCATGGCCTTCAGCCCTTGAAACCGGGTGCTGGTTGAAGCATCACACGCTCCGCTCAGGATGACAAAGTTGGGGGACGCTGCGGGCGGATTCAGACTTCTAAAGTTGTTGGTGCTTCCAAGTTTCATCTAAAGTGCATGAGACGCTCCAACCTTGCATGATAACGGAGACCCCAACGTGAGTCCTGTGAAAGCACCGGCCAATTCTTCGCCCAGGACACCGACTGCCATGCGCCGCTCGAATCTCGACGACATGCCGTCGGTCGCATGCATTCATCGGCTCGCCTTTTTCGGCGCCATGCCTCACATGCCTGTATTGCATACGCCAGAGGAGGACCTGGCGTACTTTTCCAGCGTTGTTTTTCCCCACGCCCCAATTTGGGTCGGTGAGCACTCCGGCGTTGTGGCGGGCTTTATCGCTTTTCGTCCCGGCTGGGTGGATCATCTTTATGTTCACCCGGACCGCCAGGGCTGCGGCATCGGCCGTGCACTCCTCGAGCTTGCACAGAACACGGAGCGCGCTCTCCGCCTCTGGACCTTTCAATGCAATCTCCGCGCCCGCGGTTTCTACGAGCACCATGGGTTCCGAATCGAACAAGAAACGGATGGAGCCAATAACGACGAACGGCAACCGGACGTTCTCTACCACTGGACGCGAGACGGAGTGTGACCATGAAAAACAACGCCAACGTTCCCGTCGTAACGATTGCCGCCGATGACGCGGGTGGCGAGACCGCGCAGCGGCTGATTCAGGACCTCTGCGCGGAGTTGAGCAAACGATACGACAACCCGCCCAGTCCGTTTGTCGCTTCGGATACCTCGGTGCCGCGCAGCTTGTTTCTCATCGCGCGAGTGGACGGCGAGCCTGCAGGCTGCGGTGCGCTGAGGCGCATCGACGACACGACGGGCGAGATTAAGCGCATGTATGTCGCTCCGGCGGGTCGCCGCCGGGGCGTCGCCCGCCGCATCCTCGCGGAGTTGGAGCGGGTCGCGGCGGAGTTTGGCTATCGGGCGGTCCGGTTGGAGACGGGGATCTATCAGGCGGAGGCGATCGCGCTCTATGAGTCCTCCGGATACCGCCGCATTCCCGCGTTTGGGCATTATGTGGGCAGCGCAATTAGCGTGTGCTACGAAAAGCTGGTGGGTTAGAGGCGCGGAATGAACGTGGCGCGATTTCGCCTGTCTCATTCCGCTTATGCGACGGCTGTTTATCTTTGCCATGCTGCTGGCTGTCCCGGCGATGGCCGAAGACATTCGGCAAATCGATGGCACGACGTATCATAAAGCGCATGTGACCCAGGTGGACCCCGACGGGATTGTGATCGTCCATGAAAAGGGGGCGGTGAAAGTGGAGTTTGCCAAGCTCCCTCCCGAGATGCGCCAGCGATTTGGCTATGACGAGCGGAAGGCAGGCCTCTTTCGCCGGCAGCAAACGAGCCGGGCGGCGGATCTGGCTGAAGAGGATCAGCGGGTGCTCAAGGCGCATGAAGAGCGCGAACTGGCGCGGATCCAAAAGCAGATGGAGAGCGGCGCCTCCGGGGATGAGTTGATCTTCGGCAGCAAAAGCGGCGCGGCCGGCGCAGAGGCGGCGCTGCGCAAATCGATGGAAGCCCGCGAAGAGGCGCGGATCGCCAAGGAGCGGGAGCAGGTCACATTTTGGAATTCGCCGCAGCCCGTCGCGAGGGTCTTGCGGACCGTGCTCAAAGGCATCTGCGGGGGATGCGGCAGCGGGGACCCCGGCGACACGAGAAATGCCGGCCGGGGCGCCGAAGGCGGCTACTTCCCGGGGATCAGCCATCTCGAAAGGCCGGATGTGCCGGACAAGAAAATCGGCCCGTAGGATGGAGCGAGAGTGTGGTCGGGTGAGCTTTGGTGAAAGATTCGCGGAGCCGGCGACGATCTGTAGAGAATATGCTGAAGTTTCGGCGCAAGTCTCACTCCCTGATCTGCCTCGCGCTGTGCGCCATCCTGTCGATGAGTACACAGACGGACGCGAAATCACCCCGGAAGCGGCATAAGCAGCGCGAAACGCTTGAGTTCATTTACTATGTCGACGAGGGCGCACCGTTCTCCGATGCTAGCCCGGCCCAGCAAGCAAAGTTGCTTCAAGCGCTGGAGCCCCGTCCGACGTGGAAGCCGGAAAAGCCGCCTCTGCACTGGCCGAGCAACCTTAGTGTGCCGAACGATCCCCACTCGTGGGAACCGCCCCGCGATCGGTTTGATGCGAAGGTGGCTGCCGCCGCCGTGCTGGCGCCATTTGCCGCCGGTCTCGATCCGGCCGACCGTCGCTTCGGCGAAATCCCGAAGCATGCACACATCGACGGGTTCGTGAGGCTGCCTCTGCGCTTGCCGCGCAATGGCAGTCCCGGAACGAAGAGCGTGCTATGCGAAGTTTCCATCGTGTGGCTCGGTCCCAGAAACGTGACGGAGGTGGAGGATGACGTGATCAAGGCCTTCCTGATCGTCACCTCCGGTGGAAGGATGTTATCCCAAAAAGTGCTTGGCGAAACTGGTTCGGGCGCGGCGGCCGACCATTACACTCTCTCCCGGGTGATCACCAACTATGGCAAGGACCCAATGGTTCTTCTCTTTGCGGACTCGGGCGGAAACACCCGCGGCTTTTTCTATACGCTTTACCGGGTGCGGGCCGACGGAGTCGAAGAAATCTGGCATAACGATTGGGACACGGACGGGCACAGCGGCTCGATGCAGCAAGGTTATGGCCAGAGCAATTTCGACTTCTCGGCGATGCGCTCGGGAAGGGTCGATGAATTCCAGGTCTACACGACTTCCGGCTGCCGCCGCTGGATGGAACCGGGCGATGAGGAACTGCTCAAGACCACTTACACGAAAAGAGTTTACCGGTGGGACGATGGCGCCAGGACGTTCGTCAAGACGTTGGAGCATTCCTTTCACCGATAGCTAGGCTGCCGGTCACCGCGCGTGGCCCCAAACGAAAATGCGCAAGCAGAGTCCTGCCGCACCGAGCAGCATGGCGGGGATGCCGATCGGTTTCCGATATTTGAACAGCAACGCGCCTCCGAAGACGAGAGCGACGAGGGATGCCCAGGCGCCCGCGCGAAGCGGGGCGAGACACAGCAATCCGCTCCCGAATGCTCCCGCGGTAAGGGAACGGATTTCGAAGGTGTCCATGTCCTTCTTCAGCTTGCTCATCTTTTCAGGATCAAGGCCTTTGTAGTCCTTGAGATGGGGTAGGACTTCGTCGAGCCGGCGAAACGAGGAGTCGTGGTCGGCGCGGCACAGGGTATCCGCGGCAATCAAGCCGCGCTGTTTCATCCTGTTTACTTGCGCCACGGTCAGGGGGCCTTCTTCGACCCCCTCGCGTTGCAGGAAATAAGTGTGCGGAATCACATGGGGAACGTGTCCGAACGGGTTCGTTTTCACAAGCCGGGACCCCGGCTTTGATGGGCACTTCGCCTCACCGCCCCAGGGGCGCTGTGGCGAGGTGCTCGACTTCCATGGCGACGAGACAGACGTCGTCGTCGAATTCCTTGCTGGCGGAAAACTGCTGCACTTCGTCGATCAGGCCGCGGCAGAGTTCCTCGGTGGGCAGATTGCTGCGCTGCCCGACGGCGCGGCGGAGTTGCTGATAGTCGTAGAACTCGCCTCGCGGGCCTTCCACCTCGAACAGGCCGTCGGTGAAAAGCAGAAGCACATCGCGCGGCGAGAGGGCGTGGCGGCCGCTCACGTACTGCGCGTCGTCGAAGAGGCCGAGGGCGGGCCCGGGTTTGATGCCGTTGAGGGACACCGGCACGCCGGGCTTGCCATCGCGAGGCATGAGGAGCGGGTTGGGATGGCCGGCATTGGAGTAGCGCAGCTCGCCGGCCTGGAGGTCCACGATGACGTAGAACGCGGAGGCGAAGACCGGGACGAGCGAGCTCTTCAAGGCTTCGCGCAGGGTGCGGTTCAAGTGCGCCATGAGCTGGTCGGGATCTTCCCGCCCGGAATGCGCTTCGCCGATGAGCGTGTGGATCATCGCGGCCACGAGGGCGGCGCGCACGCCATGACCCATCACATCGCCGATGAAGATCCCGGCCTTGGTATCGGAGATCTTGAAGACGTCGAAAAAATCGCCACTCACCGACATCGACGGATTGTAGAAATGATAGAAGCGGACGACGCTGCTGTCGTCGGAGCCGGCAACGGCGGGGAAGCGCGGATAACGCTGAGGCAGCATGGCGCTCTGGAGTTCGTGGGCCATGGTGAGGTCTTCCTCGAGCATCTCGTTCTTGACCCGCAATTCCTGCGCGATTCGGGCCAGCTCGGCTTCCGTGCGCTTGCGCCGCGTGATATCGCGCGAGAGGCCGAAGGTGCCAATGATGTGCCCCTCGGCGTCGCGCAGAGGCAACTTGGTGGAGGAGACCCACGTTTCGCTGCCGTCGCGCCAGATGTTCTTTTCCTCGTGATCGATGAGCGGTTCGCCTGTGCTGATCGTCCGGCGCTCGTCCTCCATCGCCTGTCGGGCCCGCTCCGGCAGGAAGAGATCGAAGTCGGTCTTGCCCAGGATTTCGCTCTCCTGGCTGAACCCGTGTTGGGCGAGCTTGGCCTTGTTCGCGCCGATGAAGCGGCTCTCGAGGTCTTTGAAATAAATCTTGTCGGGCAGCGCGTCCATCAAGGCGTCGAGCAGGGAACGCTTTCGCTCCAGGTCTGCCTCGGTGCGCCGCCGTTCGGTGACATCCCAGGAGACGCCGACGACGCGCAGGGGCTTTCGGTCCGCATCGCAGGAAGCGCGGGCGCGCATGCGGATGATGTGCGTGCCATCCTCCGGCCAGATGACGCGGAATTCGCTGTCAAACTCGGCGCACTGGTCGAGGGCAAAGGCCATTTCCGCCGCGACCCGGGAGCGGTCTGCCGGATGGACGAGATTCAGGAAATCCTCGTGGCGCCCGCCAAAGGAGCCCGGCGCGATGCCGAACAGGAGGTGCATTTGCCGGTCCCAAGTCACGCTTTGCGGGCCGATCTCCCAATCCCAAGCGCCCATGCGCGCGCACTCCAAGGCGATTTCCAGCCGCAATTGCTCGTGCTGGGTATGACCGGTTGGCCCGGTGGCGCCGTTTGGAGATGTGGCACTCATCGTGATTTGGTAATCGAATGGGAAAACTGAGAGAACTTCGTTCACGAGTGCGCCGAGGGCAACGTTTATTGCGGGTATCCAGATGGACACCACACGCAGCGAGCAGAGCTTCGAAGACAAGCGCGTTACCAAGCTGCAGCTTGGTAACGAGGGACCGCTCCCCGCACCAAAGGTGCTCAACAAAGTCAGCCCAGGGCAAGCCGAGTGGAACGAGCACCGCCCTGGGTCGGATTTCTAAATGGGCATTCGCCCCAAAGGGGGCACGACAAGAAACATGTTTTGCCCCGTTGGGGCGTGCGCGCCGTTTATGGCGTTACCCAGGGCGGCGCTCGTTCCTCGCTTGCCCTGGGCTGTCTTGCGGAGGGCCTTTGGCCCAGTCGCCAGTGGACGCGGAAAGTTTGGAATTACGTTCTAGCTAGCTGCTAGTCCTCGGCGACCGCGTCGCGGTCGGCCTTCGAAAGTTCCGCGAGCCGCGCCCGCATTGCCTCGACCCGTCCGGGTTCTTTGTCGGCGAGGTCGGTCGTTTCGTTCGGGTCCGCGGCGATGTTGAACAACTCGGTCTTTCCGGCGGATGCCTTCTTCATGGAATCCGGGACGATGAGTTTCCAATCGCCTTCGCGGATGGCGCGGGTGCGGAAGTTTGGGGCGGCGACGTAGAAGGCGCGCGCCTTGGGCGGTTCCGCGCCGGTCAGTTGTGGCAGGATGTTGAGTCCGTCCCACTTGAGATCACCCGCTGGTTGATACCCGGCCAGCGCGCAGAAAGTCGGCATCCAATCCGTGACGTGGACCACTCCGGGGAATTTGCCGGGCTGGAGCTTGCCCGGCCAGTGCACGAGACACGGGACGCGGATGCCGCCCTCATACACACTCCCTTTCTGGTCGCGGAGCGGACCGTTGCTGGCGGTCAGCGTGCCGGCGGCATAGCTGTCGGGCGGATAGGTGTTGTCCGCGTTCTCCGCCCAACTGCCCCCATTATCGCTCGTGAAAATGAAGAGGGTATTTGAAGCGCGCCCGGTCTTTTCCACCGCGGCGGCGATGCGCCCCACGGAGTCGTCAAGATGCATGACGCAGGCGGCGTACAGGCGGGCCACATCGCCCGTGATCTCCGCGGGCACTTTGGCAAGCCATTCGCCGGGTTCCTTGATCGGCAGATGCACGGCAGTGAATGGCACGTAGAGGAAGAAAGGTTTCGCCGTGCGCGATTCGATCCACTGCACGGCCTCGCGGGTGATGAGATCGGTCACGTGACCCTTTTCCTCGATGAGATGTCCATCGCGGTGCCAGGTGGTGGTGAATTCGCCCTGCTTGTAGCGGTGATCCCAAGGCCCGACGCCGCCGGCGAGCGAACCGTAGCTGTGGTCGAACCCGAACTTCTGCGGGCCCCACTCCGGCCTGGAGCCCAGGTGCCACTTGCCGCACAGTGCGGTGTCGTAGCCCACCGATTTGAGCGCGCTGGCGAGCGTGACCGTGCCCCAGGGATACGCGCGGGGATTCTGCGGCGTGGTCACGCCGAAACGCGTCGCGTACCGGCCGCTGAGCAAGGCCGCCCGCGTGGGGCTGCACACGGGATAGACGTAATGCTGCGTCAGCTCCAGGCTCTCCAACCGCAGCCGCTCGAGATTGGGCGTCGGCGCGTTGCCGCCGTGAAAAGGCACGTCGCCCCAGCCGAGATCGTCGGCGATGATGAAGACGATATTCGGAGGCTCGGCCGCGCGGGCGGAAAGGGCGACCAGAGTGAGAATGAGAATGCGGAGCGTGTTCATGGGGCGCGAGAAGTCGGAGACGCGGGAGGGGCGCTGGCATGAAACACGGCAAAGCGACTTTTGTCGCGAGGATCAGTATCTCCAGTATTCCCGGTCCTTGTGGGAACCCGAGTAGAGCGGATCGTCCTCGATCCAGACCGGCTGGCGATCGGGGCTGAACATCGTAGGCGTGGCCAGGAGATAGCGGACGACTCCCTCTTCGACACCCGATTGTTTCAGCAACGCCACGTCGCCCGGGCTCAGCTTGTAGACGAAGTAAGTGGGCCGCAGATAGTGAACGATGAAGGGACCGGGCACGCCGCGGTGCGATAGCTCGATGATCTCGTTGAGCGTCAACGGTTCGTGATGCTCCATCTTCGCGGTGAGCGCTTGCGACACGTCATGCCGCTCCAGCATCCCGTGGTCGCGAGAATTCAGCGTATCGCAGCCGGCAAACGTGAACGTCAACAGCGCGGATGCGGGGAGCAGAAATCGTCTCATGCTGGAAGCTATGGCAATCCTGCGGCAGCGACAACGAACAAGGTCGCAAGGGCGGCTGCTTTCTCTTCGGACATCTCAAATCATCCATCAAGGTGTTACCAGGAAAGCACTGGCGCCGACCAGCCGTTCACGGAGTTCATCGACTCCCGAGCGCGGCCTTTGCCGCATCCTGAAATGCACGGCGGACTTCGCTGCCGTCGCTGTTCGGGAGATTCGCGCGCTGGATCATGAGCACGTAGGCCACGCCCTTCACCGGGTCGACCCAGGCCTGCGTGCCCCAAGCGCCACCGTGGCCGAAGCTGCCGGGCGAGAGCGCCGCAGCCACGCCTTCGTGCGGGGTGCGCAGGATGCAGGTGGCGATGCCCCAGCCGTAATTGGCGCCGTGATTGCCGGAGGCGGCGTTCTGGAAAAAGCCCGTCGGCATATCGCCGGTCTGCGGTGTGGTGAGGAATTTCATCGCGGCGGCGCTCAGGTAGCGGTGGCCGTCGAGCGTGCCGCCGTTGAGCAGCATCTGGCAGAAGCGCGCGTAGTCGGGAGCGGTGGAGTAGAGGCCGCCATTACCTTGCGGCGGGCGGCCGCGTGTGCCGAAGTCGTCCCGTGGCGGCACGGGATCGAGCGCGCCGGTGTCCTTGTTCTTCGCGTAGGCCGTCACGAGCCGGGCCCGCTGCGTGTCGGTCGGATAGAAGGTGGTGTCCTTCATGCCCAGCGGGTCGAAGAGTCGCGTCTGGAGGAATTGATCGAAGGTCTGGCCGCTTACCACCTCCACGATGCGCGCGGCGGCGTTGATGCCGCTCTGCGTGTATTTCCACTTTTCGCCCGGCTCGTACTGCATCGGCGCGGCCAGCCAGAGCGGGACGAGATCGGCCAGCGTGTGGGCCTGTTTGGCCGCTTCTCCTGAAGCTTCGCCAAGACCCGAGGTGTGTGTGAGGATCTGCGTGATGGTGAGATTGGCCGGCTTGCCCGATGGGGTCTTCAAGTTCGCGAATTCGGGCAGATATTTTGCGACGGGATCGGCGACGTTGAGCTTGCCTTCGTCCTGGAGCATGAGGACCGCCGTGCCGGTGGTTGGCTTGGTCATGGAGGCGATCCAGAAAAGTGTGTCCGGCGTCATGGGCCGTTTCGAAGCCACGTCGGCCAGACCGGTGCTCTCGAGATGAAGGACCTTGTCTTTGGCGACGACGACCGTGACCGCGCCGGAGATTTCATTTTTCGACACCAGTTCCTGCATCGCGGTGCCGACGCCGGGGAGGGTGGGAGGTTCGGCAAGTACGGTGCGGGTGAGGAGCAGGGCGGCGGTGAGAGCGGGGGTGATGGGGAGGCGGGGGAGGCGCATAGGGGATGGCTGATATTGAGCCGCCGCAAGCCGCTCACACCACGCTAATTTTCGTCGTCGCCCAACAGCATCCTCAGGCGCAGGTTGACTTTCCATGGCCCGCGGAAACAGACTCCGCTCTGTGAGACCACCCCCGTCCTCCTCCTTGTCGCCCCTCGTTTTCTCCCCCCGTGTTATGGCGTCTGCCATCTGCTCGCTCCTGGCCATCGCCTGGACGTCCGCTTCCGCTTCGGCGCAGGTCACGATCACTCCGGATACCGATTCGGTGCATGTGCTGATCGATGGCCAGCCATACACGGATTTCGTCCTCCGGGGCGGCAATGCCATGAAGCCGTACCTATACCCGCTGCGTTCGGCGACGGGCAAACTGATCACGAGAAAGTTCCCGATGGAGGCGGCCCCGGGCGAGCCGAAGGATCACCCGCACCAGCGCGGATTGTGGTTCGCGCACGAGCGCGTGAATGGGTTCGATTTTTGGAACAACGAAGCCGACTACAAGACGACCACTCGCGGCCGGATGGAGGTGTCCAAGATCAGCGACGTGCAGAGCGGGCCGGACAGCGGCAGCTTCACGGCCGCCATCGACTGGGTGGCTCCCGATGGCGCCAAGCTGATCGCCGAGACGCGCAAGATGAGCTTCCGCAAGGCGGGCGCGCTCCGCATCATCGATCTCGATCTTACCCTCACCGCGGTCGTCGATGTTGTCTTCGGCGATGCCAAGGACGGGGCGTTTGGGATTCGGCTGAACCCGGCGCTGGAGGAGCCGGATTCCGGGCCGAAGAACAGCGGAAATGAGATTCCCGGGACGGGCACGATCACCAATGCCGAGGGCGTCCAGCACGAGAAGGACGTATGGGGAAAACTCTCCAATTGGGTCGATTACTCGGGTGAAGTGGATGGGGAGAAAGTCGGCGTGGCCGTCTTCGATCATCCTGGGAACGCGCACCGGGCGCGGTGGCACGTGCGCGGCTACGGACTCTTCGCGGCCAACCCATTTGGACTTAAATACTTTACCGGCGACAAAACACAGGACGGCAGCGTGCCGCTCAAGGCGGGTGAAACGATGCGGTTTCGGTATCGCACGATCATCCATCCCGGCGATGTGAAGGCCGCCGGACTCGGGCCGGTTTGGGAGGAGTATCTCAAGGAAGCAAAGTAGTCGTTTCGGTGCGCTTCGATTGCGGTCCGGCTCCCACGGTTCAGTGCTTGTGACCAATTCTTCGAGAAGCAGTCGAGGGAAGCTGGCTGTGGTCGCCCGGCGCGAGGCCGAACGGCAGCGCCGCGGCAATGCCCAACACGCGGGGGCTGAGATCGAGCCGTACCTGGCGGTTTTCCGCGAGGCGTTGAATCGCAATTGCGAATCGGATCGCTTCTCAGATCTCGCGGTCGGCTACCAGTGGTGTGGTGCTTTCGTTTATTACTGCTGCCTTCAGGCCGGCTTCCGGTTTTCACCCAAGCCCGCGCCGGGCTACCGCTACACGCTGGCTGCAGTGCCTGCCTGGCACTACTGGGCGGTGGCCGAAGGTTTCTTTCACCCGACCAGCGTTGCGGCGCCCGAAGCCGGAGACATCGCGCTCTTCAATCACGTGGCGACTGGAGAACCGCTCGATCACATGGGGGTGGTGATTGAAGTGCAGCCGGACTTTGTGCTGTGCGCTGAAGGTAACCACGAGAATCGTACCGGGCTCTTCGAGCGGCCTCACTCCTGCGTGGCGGGATACGTGCGCCTGCCGGAGCCGCGCGAGTGGACCATCGCGTCAGTGCCCGGAACCTCGGAGCCCGGCTGCGACCTCGTGCGCCAATGGTTGCGCGAATACAACTGGGCGGTGAACCCGGAGTTCATGCGGGAGCTCCAGCAGCCGGGGCATCAGGCCCGCCCGCTCGTCCTGCTGGCCTGCGTGGGTTCCGAGGTGGCCGGGGGGATCCTGGCGGAAACACAACTGGCGTGGCTGCGGATTTCCATCATGGCCGTGAATCCCGCGTGGCGTTCGCGGGGCATCGGCGCGGCATTGCTCGCCGAGGCCGAACAGCAAGCCGTCGCCCGGGGCTGCCGCCACGCGTATGTCGACACGATGGAGTACCAGGGGCCGCGGTTCTATCAGGCCCACGGGTTCGAAATCGCCGGCCAGATTCCCGATTGGGATTCGCGCGGACATGCGAAGCTTCATTTCACCAAGCGGCTTGCTGGGTCGATATCATGAAGCGGCCGCTTGGGCGATTCAATCCTTGGCAGGATTGGCAGGCGGTTTTCACGCGGGTTCCCGAGGAACTCCTTTGATTGGTTGGCCAGCCCTTATGCAGAATGACGGGTGCAGCCGTCCGCACACAGCGTGAAACCCTTGGCAGGGTTGAGCGCTGTGCGCCCTAGTACCCAGGGTAGCCTCGCAAGCTCGGCAACCCTGGGCTGCTCTATCGAACGCCTTCGGCGTTAGCATCGCCGTTCGACTGAAGAATTCATGACGGCCCCTAACGAGGTCCCGTTTGCGGATTCACGTGTGCCCAATTGAACGCACCACCTCGTCGAGCAGCGGCGCCTGCATCTCCACGAGGTTTCCACGCGCGGGGAAGCGGCCTTCTTGCACGTCGGCGATGTATTCGCGGAAGGCGCCGAGGCGTTCCTGCTGGAGGCGGCGGTGTTCGGCGGCGAAGTTGCGATAGGCCTTGGCGTGGCGCGGCGGACGCTCGTCGTAGTCGCCGAGGATGTCGTCGGAGAAAAGGAATTGCGTGTCGCAGCCGGTCCCGGAGCCGAGAGACATAAGGAGCATTTTGGTCTGCGACGAGAGGAAGCGGGCGAGATTGTGCGGGACGACCTCGAGCTCCGCGGCATAAGCGCCGGCGCTTTCCAGGGTCTTCATCCGGCGGTGCAGTTCCAGGGCTTCCTCGACGGTGCGGCCGATGGCCCGGTAGCCTGTCCACGTGACATGGCGCGGCACGAGGCCCAGGTGGCCGACCACGGGCACGCCTTCGCGCGCCATCGCCTCGACGATGAACGGACTGGCCGAGCAATACACGGAGCTGGCGCCGGATTCGAGGGCGCGGAAGGCGACGCGGATCGCTTCCTCGGGCGAAGCCAGGCCATGCGGCGTGGCGGCGGAGAGGAAGCTGTTCGGAGCGGCGGCGACGAGCCGCGGCAGGCGCGCCTGCGCTTCGGGGCTGTCAAAGCTGCAACTCATGAGATCCACGCCGGCTTCTTCCGCGGCGGCGGCTTCTTCCGGGGATTTCACGTGGATGTGGGTCAGGCAGCGTTTGCCCTTGAACTGCTGGAGATCGTAGACCGTGTACTTTTTGCGGGGACGGAGCATTTTGGCGGGAGAGAGTAATCGGTAATCAGTGGACAGTGATCAGTCGGGAGCGCTCTTGGAGTTTGGCGCGGGCTGGTTGATGCACGCAGGGTAGGCGAAGCCATTGGCCGGCGGCAAGCTGGGGAGTCTGGAAGGGCGCTGGCGTTCTTGTCGTGCGCCGCTACGGCGCTTTCGCAGTAACGTGCGCACCCATTGATGGACCCCGCGTCCTCCCGCCTTCGCCCCCTCCGAAAGCGGCACAGCAGCGCCGCACTACAAGACGCTGGCGCGAAGATCCGGACGCAATTGACTTACGGGCCAGGCGTTCGGTCAGAACGTCGGGCCGCGCAGATCGATGAGGCCCGCGGGCCAGGGGCGGTCCGACAGGCATTTGATCATCGGCTTGCCGCAAAATGGATTCCAGTGCCGGCTTAGTGCGTTGGCGGCTCGCAGGTCGTTGCGCATGGGAACGTAACCGCTCGAAGCGTAGATCCGGGCGTCGCCGAAGAGCATCGCGAAATCAATGGGGCGCGATTGCAACCAGGCGTCGACGGAGCGCAGCATCGCCTTCACCAGGCCCAAGCCCCGGTGGTTCGAATCGACACACACCTCGGCAACTCCTCCGACACGAAGATCTCCCGAGGCTGTGCCGATGGTCTTTTCGTGCACGGCGGTGTGGGCCACGATCTCGCCGCCCTCTCCTTTCACCAGCCAGCGGTGCGCGGGGCACTCCTTGAGGTAGCGGCGCGCGAGAAAGATCGGGTTGAAGGAAAAGCTGGAGAAGAACAGATCGCGAAGCTGACCGTCCTCATCGCCCGTCACCGAGGAATCGCTGCGATAGATCACCTCCAGGCTGTCGGGGCGGCGAGCAGGAGAACCGAGTGTGAGAACGGGCATGGTACTGTAGCAGAGCATTCCGCTTGCCCAAACGTCGTGCGAGTGGCCATGAGGTCAAATTTGTGGTCCGCACCGCGCCTGGGAAATCCGGGGAGCGCGGGCCTCCGGTCCCGCAATGCGGGATTTCGACACCCTGTCGAACGAACTTTGGAAATCTTGATCCGCCGAACGTCTGAACACGTGCACTGCGGAAAAGTTCGTCGCCG
>Ga0207705_10001986_pt1 | contig 15892 bp, 14 predicted proteins | sample KBSC13metaG_FD_184314 | JGI IMG/M metagenome (GOLD analysis project Ga0207705, IMG submission 184314) | Corn rhizosphere microbial communities from Kellogg Biological Station, Michigan, USA - KBS C1-3 metaG (SPAdes) (version 2) | ecosystem: Host-associated > Plants > Roots > Rhizosphere > Soil ...
CGTCTTCGGCACGAAGAGCTCGCCCGTCTTCGAGTCATCCGGCTTGGCGGAGACGCGCTTTTCCTGCGCGAGATCCCAGATATAGCGATCGCGCACCGCCACCATGTTCCGGATCTTCAGGTACTCGCGCGGGAAGGTTTCCTTGTCGTGCGTGTTGCGGCCGCCATACACGTACCAGCCATTGAGCATGCGGTAGTCCTGCTGGTGCACCCACGACTTGTCATTGACCGCCGCGCGCAGCCGTTCGAAGGACGACGAGCCGATCTTCGCCGGGTTCGAGGTGCCGAAAAGCGCCCGGTCCATCGTCGCCGCGACGACGCGATCGCCTTCTTCGTTCGTATGCGCGCCATTCGTGGTGAATTGCAGGCCCGGCTTGCGCGAAAAATCCGCCATCGTCGAATCGTAGACGTCCACAAAAGCGAGATTCCGGTCGCGGGCCAATTCCCCCACCGCCGTGGTGTAGAGCGACAGGTTCTGGTTTTCATTTTTCCCATCTGGCAGGAAGGACTGGCCAGGGGCCTCAAAGGCGGCGGGCGAGATGAGCACGAAACGGGGCGCGGCTTTCGTATCGTCGCGCGCATAGTTCTTCGTCATCTCATCGAGATACTTGCCGTAGTTCTCCTTGAACTTCGCCACGCCTGCGGCCCCGGCGAAGGATTCGTTGTAGCCGAAGAAGCAGAAATAGGTGTCGGCGCTGAAGGCGAGCAGAGGGTCGGTGAGCGTGCCGTATCCAGCCGAGCGCTGGCGGATACCGACTTCATCCGCCGGGAAACAGAAATTGCGCACCATCAATTCCATCTTCGGGAAGCGACTGTGCAGCAGCGTTTCGAAGTAGCCGAACTTGTTGAAATGCTCGCCGAGCGAGTTACCGACGAAGGCAATACGCTCGCCTTGGATCAGCGTGAGCGGCAGCGTGCTGGGAGGCAGCGGCGGGCGGGCCGGACGCGGCAGCGGCTTCAGCAACTCCGCCGCGGGCACCGCAGGCGTCTCCGCTTTGGCCTCTGGCTTCGCATCCGGTTTCACTTCGGTGGACTTTACCGGCGGCTTGGGCGGCTCCGCGCCGGGAGCCAGCAGCGGCTCGCCCGGCATGACTTTTCCGAGATCGATATCAGCGACCTTCAACCCCTTGCGATAGCCCTGGAAGCCGTAGAAGGAAGGCTTGTAGTCATCCACGTAGGCGACGTTCGCCCGCCGCGGGACGTCCAGGCCCAGGCCCCAATACACGCCATTCACCACCAGGCGCCGCAGGCTGTCGTTCTGGAAATCATCCGCAGAACCCATCGTGGTTGTGAGGATCTTGTTGATGTTCCCCGCTTCATTCTTCGCCACCCGCGTCCAGACGATCGGCTGCATGGGATCGTTCTTCGGGCCTTTGACTTTCGGGTCGTTCGGCTTCAGCCCCGTCAGCACCGCGCCGCGGACCAGGATCTTCACATCGGGTGACGGGTTCGCGGTGTAGACATCGGTCTGGGCGAAGAAATCCCTCGCGCCGCGCAGCAGCGGGTCGTTGTCCGCGCCGTCCTCGATGATCCCGCGGGTGGCCTCCTTCTTGTGCTCGCCTTGGTGCGCCACCCAGGTCTCGCCGAGCACCTGGCGGCCAAAGCCCTTGGGCCAATCCGGCCCGGCGAAGTCGTAGCTGTACTTGGCCCATTTGCTCTCCGCAGGGATTTTGAAGGCGTGGGTGGACGTGCGCAGCGCGATGAAGGGCACACCGCGGCGATACGCCTTGTCGAATTTCTCCATCGTGTCGTCCGGCCAGTCGCGGAAACGCACCGCCATGATGATCAAATCCGCGGAGTCGAGGGCCGCCGGGTTCGAGAGCGCTTTCGTGTTTTCGGGATTGATCGTGCCGTCGGCCTCAGCCGGGAACAGGACCGAGCATTTGAAACCATGCCGCTGGCTGAGGATCTTGGCCAGCATGGGCAGCGATTCCTCCGAGCGGTACTCTTCGTCCCCTGCGATCAGGACGACATGCTTGCCTTTCCCCGGCCCATCCTTGCCTTCAAAAGTCAGCGAGGTTTTTTCCTCGGCGGACGCGGAGAAGGCGGCGAGCAGGAAAATCGCGGCGGCCACGGGAGCGAACAGGCGGTGAAGCTTCATGAGGGAGTAAGTAGGAATCCGGAGTACCGGGGGCAGTGTATGCGCCTAGATGCGCGCCGCCTGCAAGACCTTAGCAGGGCCGGGAGCGCGGCGACTGGCGGCGGCGAGAGGGGATGGCATATTGAGTGATACGTTCGGATGCGCCCCTTCCTTGCAACGGAAGTACGCTCGCCGCGTGGCGAGTTCCCCGCTAAACCATCGCGATCATGCCTCGACCGCTCGCTCTTCTCGCCATTCTCCTGCTCCTTCCGTGCGGTCTGTTTGCCGACTGGACGCTGGTCAGCAGCAGTCCCAAGCCGGCCCCGGATGGCATCGACTTCATCCAGCGCGAGGTCACGAATGGCGACGAGCGGGTCACGCTCTGGATCGTGTCTTTCAACCCAAAGACGCACAGCTTCGCGGTGATGGATAATCCGGACGGGGTGTATGATTTGGGCACCGCTTCGGAGAAACGCGGGGTCCTCGCAGCCGTGAACGGCGCCTACTTCCAACCGGACCGGACGCCCCTGGGCCTCGTGATTCGGAAAGGAGAGCAAATCCATGCCCAGGAACGGGCGCCATTGCTGAGCGGAATCGTCAGCACGACCGCGACCGGCGTCACGATCCAGCGCGCCGCCACCTTCAAACTGACGCCCGCCATCCGCGAAGCACTCCAGGCGGGCCCATTCCTCGTGGAAGCGGGCAAACCCATCGCCGGCCTCAACGCGACGAAGGACGCCGCACGCACAGTGGTGTTTCAGGATGCCAGGGGAAGAGCTGGGTTGATCATGGCGAAGAGCCCATCGCTCGCGGAGATGGGGGCGATCCTGGCAACGCCCGCGTTGTTTCCCGAGGGGAAAATGGTGCGGGCCCTCAATCTGGACGGAGGCAGTTCGACCGCGATGTGGGTGCGGGGCACGCCGCCATTCTATGCGCGGGAATGGAAGGGCGTGCGGACGTATCTTGGGGTGGTGGCGAAGTAACACGTTTCCCTCTTGCGGCGGAACCCTCGCCCCACGAGCGTCGCCGTCCCATGCCGCCTGGCTTTTCCATGTTCATTCCCCTCGCTTCGGGGCTGGGCTATGCCGTGGCGGCGCTGATGCTGAAGCGGGGCGGCGAAGGCGCGGGACCCTGGCGGGTGACCTTCGTGGCCAACATGGTGATCGCCACAGTCTTTTCCGTGGGTTGGCTCATGCCGGCAGCCCATCCCGCGTCCCTGGCCGGCATTTGGCACGCGGCTCTCTCGGGCGCGCTCTTCTTTTTCGGGCAGATTTTCACCTTTTTGGCGCTCACACGCGGCGATGTCTCGGTGGCCACGCCGGTCCTCGGCTCGAAGGTCGTTTTCGTCGCCCTTTTCACGGTGCTTTTCGGAATCGAAAAGCTCAATGGCGCCGTCTGGATCGCCGTCCTGCTCACCGCCGCCGCCACGGCCCTGCTCGGCAGCGGAGGCCGGGCAAGAGAGGGCACCGTGCTGTTCCGCAGCGTGCTCTACGGCTTCAGCGCGGCCGCGATCTTTGCCCTCACCGACGTGACGCAGCAGCGGTGGATCCGCGACTGGGGCCTTTTCCCCTACATGGCCACGTTGTTTTCCACGATGGGGGTCCTTTCCCTTGGCCTGATTCCGCTCTTTCGGAACGACGGCCATATCATGACCGCGGCAAGTTGGCGCTGGCTGGCGGGCGGCGCCGCCCTCATCAGCATCCAGGCGAGCGGCGTCGCCTGGGGCATCGTTACGCTCGGGGCCACGACGACCAATGTCCTCTACAATTCCCGCGGCGTCTGGAGCGTGGTGCTCGTGTGGATGATCGGCCATTGGTTTGGCAACACCGAGAGCGCCCAGGGGAGCCGCGTGATGCTTCGGCGGCTGGGTGGTTCCCTGCTCCTGCTCTCGGCGATCTTCCTGCTCACCCGTCACTGAACCGGAAAGAGTTTCTGGTTTCGGGCTTCTAGTTTCTGGTTCCTCCTACGTTGGCTGCCTCTGCTGAGTCGGCCACGCACGCCACAGAACCAGCCCCCGCGGAGGAAAACCAGAAACCAGAAGCTTTAAACCAGAAATCCGACTCCTCCTTCCTCGCTTGCGCGGCCTGCCAATTCACCGTAAAGGCTGTTTTGCTCCCGATGGCCATTCGTTTCCTCCCCGCTACCGTGCTGGCTTTGTCGCTGGCGATCATCCTTCCTGCCCGCGCTTTCCTGCCGGGTGAACTCGTCCGCGCCACCCGCGGCGAGATGCTCCAGTTCCAGGGGGTCAATGTCGTCCCCTCCTCCAAGGGGCAGGAATTCACCGTGCTCCAGCACGATGCGGCCCGCGGCGTGGTCTTCGTCCCATTCATCAAGGCCGATGGGACCATGATCGCCGTAACCGTTCCACCCGACGCGCTGGAAGCCGCACCGCGCGACGGATGGCTCGACCTCCTCTCGGGAGTCGAAGCTTTCCGCGCCGGCCAGGGCGAAGTGGCAAAGCAATATATCGCCCGCGCCGCGCAGGACGAAAAGTACAAGGCACTCGCCGCCGCCCTCGCCCCGCGCCTGCAGGCCGCCCTGGCTTCCCGGAGCGCCACCGCCTTGCAGACCCTCCGTGACGCGGCAGCCCAGTTGGAGACGGTGGGATATCTGAGCCTGGCCCTCGCGATCGACGAAGGCACTGACCGGCTCGGCGGCGCCACGGCGCCTCCGACGAAAGTGAATCGCGACGAACTCAAGAAGAAGGTCGCCATCAGCACCCGCGCCGTGGCCCGCACGCGCCAGGCGGTGGCCATGCGCTGCCTCAACAATGCCGACCAGGAAATACGGATCGGGCTCGAAGCGGAACCTGCCCGGCCGGAACTGAAAGCGTTTCAGGTGAAGGTGCAGAAGGATCTCGAGGAGGCGAACCAGAAGTGCGCCGATGCCGACCGGATGCGAAAGCTTCCCAAGGGCGCGCCGCATGCGTTGACCGCCCTGGAGATGGGGCTCAAGATCTGTGTCGACCTTCCCGCGCTCCTCGCACTGAAGAAAGACATGGCCGGCGCCTTCGAGGAAAAAACGGCGCCCCCGGTGACCGCGGCATTTCTCACTGCGGCCGGTGGCGGCAACCCCACGACTCTCGCGGAAGGCCACATGCTCTACACGAACCGGTGCACCGAGTGTCACGACCTGGAATTGCTCGACTCCCGCACGGTCGCGAGCTGGCAAAAGGCGGTGTCGGGCATGGCGAAGCGGGCCGGCGTCAATGCCGATCAGCAACAGCGCATCATCGACTACATCGCCGCCGCGCAAAAGGTGGTGGAGAAATCGCCCGGGGAATAGAGCGGGGGAAGCGGTTAAACGCAGAGGCGCAGAGAGGGAAGCAGATCAGGGGTTCGGAATTGGATGTGTGCGGCGTCGCGCCTGCGTTCTTATTGTAGTGCGGCGCTGCTGCCTAAAGCATTACTAGAACGCAAGCGCTGCTCCGAATCTCTCCTCTGCGCCTCTGCGTCTCTGCGTTTAGCCCTCCTCCGGTCGCGTCGCTCCACCACTCTCCTTCTGCTCCACGGCCGTGATCGAAACCGGCGGCATGACCGCCCCGCCGTTCGCCTTCACAAAGTCTTCGACGACGTCTTTCACGCCTTCTCCAAGGTCGCTCAAATGGTGGATGGTGATCGACTCCACCATCGCCGCGTCGGTGTCGTCCTTCACTTCTACGATGATGTTCTTCATGGGCTTGAGGACGACTCGGTGATGCGGCTACTCGTTGATCCGCCGAAGGATCGCGGCTTCCACGGAACTCGCCCGGTCCGCGTCCACTCGATCGATCTGCCGCAACTTGCGAAACAGGGCCTGATTATAGGCCACCGAAGCGCGGCGCGCTTCGTCGTCCGTCGCAGCGTGGTCAGCCTTCACCTTCAGCGCCTTCACTTCGGGATCTTCCTTGGCTTTGGCTTTCGCCTGCTCGTATCGGGCCTCTTCGGGGCCGCCGCCGACGATGGTAATGGTGGGTGTCTCGTCCGCCGATGTCGCCGTTGTCTGCGACTGGGCGTTGGCCTTCGCGGGAACATACCCGGCCGTATTGTCGGTCACCGTGGAGGCCCGAGAGGAGGTTCGTTGCGTCACCCGCTTGTGCCGGGGATTGGCCGCGCTCGCATCAATCTGCGACAGCATCGCCGCAATACCGAGAAGGAAAATGATCCGCAGTTTCATGCAAGGGTATCGCCGGCGGCGCCCCGGCTGGGTGTGTCGTTTTGGGCGCGGCCTTGGGGAGTGCTTAGATATTCATCACTACGGTCATCGCGAGCGGAGTGGGAGGAATGCGTCCTCGTCACTCACGACTCTCGAGGGCCCGGTCCAGTGCATACGCGGCGCTGATCAAGCCCAGGTGAGTGAAGGCCTGCGGAAAATTTCCGAGTTGCTCCCCCGTCGGTCCCGTTTGTTCGGCAAAGAGTCCGAGATGGTTGGCGTAGCCGAGCATCTTCTCGAAAATGTAGCGGGCTTGGAGCGGGTCGCCACCCCGGGCGAGGCACTCGGCGTACCAAAAGGTGCACATGTTGAAGGTGCCTTCCCGCGCCGCCTCCTTGTCGGTCGTCCCGTGAGCTCTGTCGTAACGGTAGACCAGCGAATCATCCACGAGCTTTTCCCCGATGACCTTCAACGTGGAGAGCCATTGCGGGTCAATCGGGCTGATAAACTTCACCAGCGGCATGAGCAGCGTCGAGGCGTCGACGGCGTCTGTACCGATGCGCTGGACGAAGGCCTTCTGCTTGTCGTCCCAAAACCGGCCGTGGATATCCCCGAAAATGGCGTCCCGAATTTTGATCCATTTTTCGAGCGGAGCGGGATAGGAACGTTTGCGGGCCAGCCGGACGCCGCGATCCATGGCCACCCAGCACATGAGCCGCGAGTAGAGAAAATGCTGCGGGCCATCGCGCGTTTCCCAGATGCCCTCGTCGGGCTCGTTCCAATGCTCGCCCACCCATTCAATCAAGGGCACGAGGCTCTTCCACAGGGCGTGGCTGATCGGCATTACATGCCGGTCGTAGATGTAGATGGAATCGAGGAGTTCCCCATGGATGTCCAATTGGAGCTGGTCAAACGCGCCATTGCCGATGCGGACCGGCCGCGAGCCGGCGTAACCTGTGAAATGATCGAGGCATTCCTCGTGAAGGTCATGCCGCCCATCGATGCCGTACATGATTTGCAGGGAATTTCCAGCGGCGACCTCGTGGCAGCGCGCCTCGATCCATCCGTTGAAGGCCGCGGCCTCTTCGGTATATCCGAGGCGCATCAAGGCATACGTCGTGAACGAGGCATCGCGGATCCACGTGTAGCGGTAGTCCCAATTGCGGGTGCCTCCGATCACTTCCGGCAAGCCAAAGGTCGCCGCCGCGACCATCGAACCGTGCGGCTTCGACGTCAGCAGCTTGAGCGTCAGCGCCGAGCGATTGACCATCTCCCGCCACCGGCCCTGGTACTGGCAATGGCTGATCCAATTCCGCCAATAGTTCAGGGTCCGTTTGAAACTATCGGCCACGAAGTCGTGCGCATTACATCCGCGCTTCTGCGCCCCATCCTCGAGGACGAACGACGCCGACTCATTGGCCGGCAAACGGAATTTGGCGACAGCATCGCCCCCTTCCACCGATACCGGCACGGACGAATGGAGGCGCAGGATCGTCCGTTCCGGCCCCTCGGAAATGAAGAGCACATCGTTGCCGTCCCGCTCGCACCGGTGCCGCGCCCGGCCGTAATCGAAACGCGGCGCGCATCGCATCTCGATCAAGATCTCGCCGCGGACACTCTTCACGCGCCGCACAAGATTGTGCGCGTTGCAGGCTTCCTCCACGGGCATGAAATCGGAGATCTCCGCTACGCCGTCCGCCGAGAGGATGCGCGTCAGGAGGATGTTCGAATCCGGAAGATAGAGCTGCCGCTTCTTGGCGTGGTCGAAGTCCGCGCGAATGCGAAAGAACCCGCCGCGCTCCTGGTCGAGCAGGGAGGCGAAAATCGTCGGCGAATCGAAGCTCGGGAAGCACATGAAATCGACCGTGCCGTCGATCGCCACCAGGGCGACCGTGTGCAGATCGCCGACGATGCCGTGGTTTTCGATGGGCTCAGGGACTGTCACAACGCTTGGGGATGTTCGACAGAAGATCGCATCTCAGGGTGCGGCTGAGTGTCTGCAACGGCGCAGTCGCGGCAGGACTCGTCCTCTCCCTCCTTGGCACTCCAACACTCCAATACTCCATTCGTCGCAGGGGAGACGAAGAAGAAGACGAAGAGGGCGATAAATGAGAACTCTCCCTCGATTCGGCTCGCGTAAAGAACGGGCTGGGAGCAGAGTCAGTACCCCTGTGAAAGCCCCCCTCTCTCTTCTCCCCCTGCTGCTGCTCACTTTGGCTCTAGGAGCCGCCCGAGCCGAGGCCCCTGCGTCTTTGCTCGTGCGTCCGGGCAAAGTCATTTCCGCACCCGACTTCCGCCAACCGCTGGGCCCGGAGTGGTCCATCGCCAAGGGCAAGTGGGTCCCGGCCGATGGCGTCCTGACGGCCACCGAGATTCCCGACGAAATGCACGCCGCCGTGCTGCATCTGAAAACCGGGCCGGTGAGCATAGTGGTGGACTGCGAGTTTCGCCTCAACGGCGGCAAGATCTTCTACGTCGGCTGCGACGGCGCCAAACACATCGGGCGGGTGGTCATCACGGAAAAATTCTTCCGGCTGGCCGAGGATTCCACCGAGGTGAAAGGCAAGACGCCGAGCAATGTGCTCGCCGAAGCGAAAGTCGAAGTGAAGCAAGGCGAATGGCAGAAGCTCCACGTCGAGTATGCGGGGGACCGGATGATCGCGCGGCTGAATGGGACGGAACTAAGAGCGCAGCACGACTACCTGGCCACGCCCAAGGTACGCTGGTGGTTTGCCGCCGGCGGCGACAATGTGCAGCTTCGGAATGTCCGGTTTGCCGAAGGCGAACCCTTGGACGCGGCGAAGCCGTAATCGATCGATCAGTCCCGGCCTTCCGCCTGTACGGCGTATTCGATTTCGAGGCAGAGACGCTTCCGGAGGTTCTCGAATTGCTCGTTCAGCGTCACGAATTGCTCCGTGTGAGCGGCTTTCGCCACCTGAAGCTGTTTCACTTTCAGCAATTCGTTGATGAATCGAATGGTGGCTACGTGAAAATCCTGCATGTTCTCCATTGAAAGCAGTAGCAATGCCATGCACGCCGGGCAGGGTTGCCTACGTAGGAAGTTCTTTGGAACCCCGACTTTGTGTGGCCGATGCCACCGCTGCCGGCCGCGCATCGAAATTGGTTGTGAAAAAAGGGCCAGCCGCGGCTGGATGAGTCTGAGGGCTCTTCGACGTTTCAATTGGACTGGCCGTCCGTCCCGCTGGCCGTCGAAGGCTCGAGGTGAGCCATGATCAAAGGAGTTTGAAAGCCTGGGCTCGCTTCGCCCGTTGCAGCGGGTTTCGGATTTCGGATTTTCAACCCGTCAGGATTTGCATTTCACACTCGCCACGGACCACACTGTCGCCATGCGTTCCCCCCGCCTGTTCTCAATCTTCGTGGCCTTCGTCTTTGTCATGCTGCGCCCCCCATTGCGCGCGCAGACGCCCGCACCCGCACCATCCTCCGTCGGCCCGGCGAATGGCACCCTGGTGATCATCGGTGGCGGCGGCCGCAGCCAGGCGATCATCCAGCGCTTCATCCAGATCGCCGGCGGCCCGGATGCGCCGCTCGTGGCGATTCCGACCGCCGACGAGAGCGACGACAAGGGCGAACGCATCACCGCCTTCCTGCGCAAGCTGGGATCGACCAATGTCACCATCCTCCACACGCGCGACCCGAAGGTGGCCGATACCGAGGAATTCGTGAAGCCCCTGCGCGCCGCGAAAGGCGTGTGGCTCGGGGGCGGCCGGCAGTGGCGGTTCGCCGACGCTTATCTCGGCACGCGCGTGGTGAAGGAACTTTTCAGCGTCCTGGAGCGCGGCGGCGTCATCGCCGGTTCCTCCGCCGGGGCCACGATCCAGGGCAGCTACATGGTCCGCGGTGCGCCGGAAGGAAACACGATCATGATGGCGCCCGGCCACGAAATCGGGTTCGGCTTTCTCAAGGCGAGCGCCATCGACCAGCACTGGGCCACGCGCAAGCGCGAACAGGATCTCGTCCCGGTCATCGAACGGCATCCGGACCTGCTCGGGATCGGGCTGGACGAAGACACGGCAATCATTGTCCACGGGGACCGTTTCGAAGTAATGGGACACGGCCCCGTGGGCGTCTATGATGCCCGCAGCGCGTCCTGGAAGTCGGACACCCGCTGGCAAACCCTCCACGAAGGCGACGCCTTCGATCTCAAGGCACGAACGGTTTTAAAGTGACCGGCAGGAAGGGCGCTAAAGGGACCCGCCTCCCGCTAGATTAGCCTCGGTAGCGCGCTCCTTCCCCGTCACGGCGGCTGAGGTGCTGGCGGTTGCCGGTGACTTCGGGCGAGCCGCGGCCCTCTCATTCTTCTCTGCGCCTCTGCGGTCATCTGTCTTCTTGGGTTGCGGCTCCGCCGCGCCGCGTCTCTGCGTTCAAATTTCTTTATTTGCGGCTTCCTCGCACCAGACTTCAGATGACTCAAATTTGGACTTCCTTCCGGCCGCGATCCTCTCTTCCATTCTCGCGCGGAGCCGCCAGAATGCGCCAATCCCGAACCTGATCCCCGATGAAATCCAGGAAAAAGAAATCGCCCGCGGAACCCGTGCCACCCATCACCGGAAACCCGAACCCCATCGCTCGCACGCTGGCGATCGATATCGGTGGCTCGCATCTCAAGGCCGCCATCCTCGATGATGACGGGGAGATGATCTCCGAGCGGAAATCCGTGGACACGCCGCCGGAATGCCCGCCCGCGCTCATGGTCAAATTGCTGGCGCAATTGGTCGCCCCCCTGAAACCTTTCGACCGGGTCTCGGTCGGGTTTCCCGGCGTTGTGCGCCGCGGCACGATCCTCACGGCGGCAAACCTCGGGGAGAAGGCGTGGAAGTATTTCGACCTCGACATGGCGCTCACCGAACGGCTCGGCAAGCCGGTGCGTGTGCTCAACGATGCGGACATGCAAGGCCTCGGCGCCATTCGCGGCACCGGGGTCGAGGTCGTGATCACGCTGGGCACCGGGCTGGGCTCGAGCGTCTTCGAAGACGGGCGGCTCTCCACCCACCTGGAACTGGCCCACCATCCCTTCCGCAAGGGAGAGACCTATGAAGAGCAGCTCGGCAACGCCGCGCTGAAGAAAATCGGGAAGAAGAAATGGAACGAGCGCGTGGCCGAAGCGATCGAAAACCTTCGCGGCCTCACCCACTTCAACCACCTCTACCTCGGCGGCGGCAATACCCGGCTGGTTACGCTCGATCTCCCTGACGACGTCACCGCGGTCTCCAACGACCTGGGCATGCAGGGCGGCATCTGGCTGTGGCGCAAGCGCGGCCACGGCAGCACTGATATCTTCCGACGGATCGACGCCCCGGAACCGGTGCCGCATGTTTGAGCATTTATGATTTACGATTTCCCGTGGGCCGTGCGCCGTGCGCCAGGGCGAATCATAAATCACCAATCCTAAATCATAAATGAAAGTGGTGGCGGTTGAGGAATTGAACCTCTCTACGGTTTATTGCCGAGTTCCGCAGAATTGAACTGCTGCCGCCACAAACACATCGCTGGCGGCACGGTCGCCGGACGCCTCCCACTCGGCGTTCACTTCTCCCCAGCCGGGTTGGATTCACGAAGAGGCAAAGTAACCTCGCGCACTTTCCGGCCCAAAATGTCGGACTTCACTTAGCCCACTTTTGGAGCTTTCAGAAATCCTCGGCACATCTGCCGTCCTCTCAGCCTCATCGCCATCCGGGCGAATCCACAGCAAGCATTCGCGCTTCGAGGATGTGCTCTGGTCGCTTTCACGCACCGCGCTCGTGGTGACAATCGTCCTCGAGGCCGCGCATGCGATTCAGCGTGGATACTATTGACCCCGCGGCTTCCTCGCTGGGCGCCTTTTTGCACAAAGGACGGCAAGTACCCACCAAAGGAGGGTTGGCACGATGCAGCCGCAAATCGGATTTTGGCAGCATCAAATCCACAAATCACTCGCCCGGCCATTTAGGCGCGACAAATCCATGAAATCGCTCCGTCACTTTATCCTGTGCATCGCCGCTCTTGGCGCGTCTGCCAGCGCTCAATCCATCCTGTTCGATTTTGAAAATGCGCCGATTCATACCTCGCTTCCGCTCGATCTGACGGTTAGCGGAGTCACCGCTCATTTTTCCGCCACGGGGCAGGGCTTTTCAATCCAGAACACGGCCCAAGTCATTGGCGTCCTCCCGGCGGGCTTCTCGGGCCTCGGGATCAATCCGAACAGTGTCTTCTCCGCCGATCTCCAGATCGCTTTTCCTCAGACATTCCTAAGCAGCTTCTCCATTCTCTACGCGCCCCAAGAACTGGCCACGGATTCCTCGGCACGCATGCGAGTGACCGCCTATCTCAATGGCAACTTCGTCGGCACGAATACCGCCGTCGCCAATCCGCCCGGCACGTGGCCATCGGCAACCCTTGGCTTCAGCTCGGCGCAACCCTTCAACAGCGTGGTCGTCCACTACGATGCACCGCCTCCCACCGGCGGTGATTACGGCACCATCTTCGTGGCCGACAATATGATCGTGACAACCACCGTCCCGGAACCGACCAGCGCCATGCTCGCAGGAATTGGCAGCGCGGCCCTCGGGGGATTTGCACGGAGACGCCCGCGCCAGCCGGACCGTTTGTCGCGATGAAGGCGATGCTTCGCCGGTCACTGGCGGCAATTGCCATTGCCGCGGGCCTTGCGATACAGGCTGTGGCCAGCCAGAGCGCCCTGCCAGCCGCACCCACCTTTACCTGGGGCACGTTTGGGTCGGGGCTCGTCATCTCGCCGATCACGGTTCAGCAATATGTGAATCCGGATGGCTCCGCAGGCGGATCGGTCTTCAACTTCAACGCGCAGGTTTTCGAGCTGAACCCAACACCGCTGCCGACGGACACCCTGGTGAATGGATTGGAGCTGATCGGAAACGCCTCGTTCCAGTTTGTGCTGTGGAAGGGATCGGCTACCGGCGGGGTGGCGGGCGCCACCAATCGTTTCGGCGCGGCGCTCTTCGGCGGATTCAACCTCACCGCAACGGACGTCGGAACCAATTTCAGTTTTCTCCAGATCTATACCGACGCCACGAGCACGGCGGGAACGATCGATGGCGGCGGCTATCGTGGAAAATTCAACGCTGAAATCCCGCGCTACGGCGCGACGCCCGGGTGGGACTTTGCCGGAACGCAGTACGATTTTTTTGACGTGCCGTTCGATCTGGCCGGCAACCCCAGCGAATCCGTCTCCTTCGAAACCGCACTCGTCTCCTATACCGCGAATACGGTGCAGATTCTCGGCGACTACACGTGGAACTTCACGACCGGCGCCGGCGGAAATCCGCAGAGCTTTCTCACGGGCGCCCCCGTAGCGGAACAACCGGCCGCTTCAGCCACGCTTCTGGATCTCTACGGCACCGCCAACCCCGGCGTTACCTACGTCCAGATTTCGGTTCCCGAGCCGTCCACGGCGGGACTCTTCGTCACCGCCGGCATTACGATCTTGCTGTGGCGAGACAGGCGAGGTGCGTCACTCCGATAATTCGACGCTGGCGAAATCAGCCGGCGCGCCTGGTTCCCCGCGGCTCTGACCGGGTTCCGTTTGCCGGCGAAGAAACGCCGCCAGCTCAGGGCGAATCCGGTGTAAACGAGCATCACGCCGCCAAGGCATCCGAGGCCGGCGACGATTTGGCCGGGGAGTTCGAGGATCTCGCCGGTATGGCCGGTGCGCGAAATGGCCCGGGCGCGGAGCCCCGACTCGCGATCTTCCCACGTCTGGACCTTGGTGATGACGCCGGACCGCTTGTCCACCGTGAATGTGAGCAGCGCTGGGACCTGGCTTTCATAGCCACGCGTGGGTTGATCGTGGTCGTCGGTTGCGACGCGCCAGACCAAACGATGGAAATCGAGCGCCAACCAGGCCCCTGCTGCTCCACATTTCCTACTTCCCCTCGTTCCAAAGGATATGCGTGCCGCTCTTGCCCGCGCACACGATGTCCTTCCAGCCATTGCCATCGAGATCGACGACGCGGATCTGCAGGCCGATTCCGGGACCGTTTTCGGCGATCGGGAACTTCTGGAACTTCTGCGTCTCCTTGTTCCACTTGAAGTAATAAATCGCCCCGGGCTCGTTGTCGCCGGGATCGTTGCCGCTGTGCGCACGCACCCGGCGGCCGGTGATGAGTTCCGGCTGGCCGTCGTTGTCGATGTCTTCCCACACCAGGACATGCGGCTGGGAGAAACGGTCGTCGATGAGGTGATGCCGCCAGTTCGTACTGCCGTCCTTGTTGTCGTCGCGGCGCTCCTCCCAATAGAGGCCGTAGTTGTGGCCGTGGCCCCAGATGATGTCGTTGCGCCCGTCGCCGTTCAGGTCCACGACCAGCATCGGGCAGCTCGCGTGGGGAAAATTCCAGTCCTGATGGTGGATCCACTGCTTCGTCGCCGCGCCACTCTTCGGGCGCTCGTACCACCCGTTGCCGTAAATAATGTCCTCCAATCCGTCGCCATTGATGTCGCCGAAACCAATCCCGTGCCCATTCGTGAGCTTGCCCGCTTCGTGAATGACCCACGGCTTGAGGATCGGCTCTCCCGCGTCATTCTTCGCCAGATTGTAGACGACCATCGGGTTGTTGTCGTTCCACGAGTTCACGATCAGCTCCGGGATGCCGTCGCCGTCCAGGTCGCGAAAATCCGTCCACTCATTCTGGCTGAGCTTCGTATCGATGAGCACGTGCTTCTTCCACAAGTCTCCCCGGGCGAGGCCCTCGGCCTTGGGGTTCTCGTACCAGCAGATCTCCTGGTCCAGAAAGGAACTGCTGATGATGTCCGGCCAGCCGTCGCCATTCACATCCCAAGCGTGCTCGGCGTTGTTCGTGAGATAGTCGGGCGGCTGCACCTCCAGTTTCCGCAGCCGCTTCTGCTCCTTGAAATCAGGACCGGGGTACCAAAACTCGCCCGCGCTGATGTCCAGCTTGCCGTCCTTGTTGAAGTCGGCGACCGCGCAGCCTTCGTTGTTGTCCACGTGGAGTTGCTGAACGCGGAACTTCAATCCCGCGGGTTTGGCGGGCTTGTCCGCGCCGAACACCACGGAGCAGGTAATCAAGGTCGCGAGAGGGACGAGAGATGCAGCGCGGAAGTTCATAAGGGAGGAGCGCGACGATAGCGACGGCGCTGCCATGGACGCAAACACGGAGCGTTACGGATCTGTAGTCGTGCCTCGGCGAGCGTGTTTCCCATCCCGGAGGGATGAAAGCCGTTAGCCCCGGGTCGAGCGAGTCTTGCGAGCGAACACCCGTGGTTGCATCCCCACACAGCGCGGCTCCATCCGTCCCGGCCTCCTGGCCGCATCCTCCCCCTCGCCCCAGGAGGAGATGCGGCTGCGCCGGGACGGATGGATTGTTGTTGGGGGTTGGATACCCCGGATGTTCGCTCGTTACACTCGCTCGACCCTAATGGCTTGTGACCCCTGCGGTGTCTGTTTCCAAGCGCGACTCCAACAACACTCCCAACGTGTGACCCGGACCCGTGTCAGGAGACTGACTGCCCAGATTACTCCATCATCAGACCCAATTAGACCGAATCTGCCCTAGGTTTTGACTCTCACTTCTTCCCCTCAATACAAATCAAGTGCTTCACCCCGCGCACGAAAATCCGGTTCCCCGCGAAGGCCGGGCTGGCGAAGACCGGTTCGCCCAGCGCGGAACGCCCGAGTTCCTTGAACTCA
>Ga0207705_10001987_pt1 | contig 15891 bp, 19 predicted proteins | sample KBSC13metaG_FD_184314 | JGI IMG/M metagenome (GOLD analysis project Ga0207705, IMG submission 184314) | Corn rhizosphere microbial communities from Kellogg Biological Station, Michigan, USA - KBS C1-3 metaG (SPAdes) (version 2) | ecosystem: Host-associated > Plants > Roots > Rhizosphere > Soil ...
GCACCTGGCGCGCAAGCCGCGCGCCGGGGGTCGTAGGTCACGAAGTCCAACCTGCGCGCAGCGAGGTGCGTTAGGCGTCACCCGTATACAAATGCGACCGCATAATTCGTGTGATCGACGAAGACGACGCAGTGTGAGAGATCCGGGACGAGCTCGCGCAGCCGTATAGGTACATCGCTGCGCGGGAGACGATCGCCACGAACGCCGACATCTTGGCTACCGAGGCCGCCACCCCGTAAGGCCCGGTCCAGTTGACGACGGCGTACTGCGACACCAACGGCCACCAATTCCCCGACGCGCACGACGAGACCGCACGTGCGCTCGACCGAGCGTTCGACGTGCGGTCAAGTTCGAGTGACAGTGATGCGGAATCTGCATCAGATGTGTCGGAGGCCCTCAGCATGGGGCACAGCATCGACGGATCGCGGGAGGCGCCCTAGCGGCCACCAACACCATCGGTCGCGGGCGCAGTGCGGACTGTGTTCATGCTCCCGGCCGGTCCATCGTCGGATCGATCTCGTGACTCAAGCCGCGCACGAACAATCCCGCGGGCCGTCCCACGCCGTCCCGCCAGACCGTCATCGTCGTCAGCGCTGGCAGATCGTCGGGACCGTAGGTGTATTGGACCGCCGCGGCCCGTGGCGGCTGATCAGAGATGACGACCGTTAGCGTGTCGAGCTCCACCGGTGGGTCGGACAAATCGGCAGGCACGCGCTTGACGAGGCCTCCACCGAGCATCCTCTTCTGAAAGTTCGAGGGGTCGAAGCTCGTTCCCCACATCGACTCGTACACCTGCCGCAACTGCGTCATCGAGAACACCGGTCCGGCAAGCACCATGGCCGCTCGGGTGTGAAGCATCAGCTCGACCAATCTCTCCCGAGTTACGCGCACAACTGCCGCGGCAGGACCGCTGGCCTTGGCCGGATCATGCAGTGACTCCGGATGACAGGACAACAGAGCAGCTCCAGAGCAATCGGCCGTGGGCAGGCGCCCGTTTCCTACGGGTACCGGCGCGGGAGATCGAGGCAGAAGGACGAGCGCGGGAACGACGACGCCGTCCGTCGTGTCGTCCAGCGGCGGCAGCACCTCCGCGTAGACCGGGCGTAGAGAGCCGATGTCGAAGTCCACAGCCGCGTCGGCGACGCCGGGTGTACCGAGAACGTCGCTGAGGGTTGCCCGCACGAGCGAGGTGAAGGACGTCCCCTCATCCATCGTCGCCTCGGGTAGTCGGCCCGCCGGGAGGAACACGCGAAGTGAGGCCTCCTGCATGGCGTAGATCGCGAGGAGGACACGCAGATGAACCATTGCGCCTTCGCCCTCCAGCCTTTATGGTGCTCTCCACCAGAACTGTTCTGGTAGATCTCACCATAACCTGCAGGAGGTACGTCATGGCAACGGAAGTCGAACCGTATGAGAACTCGGACGCGACGCCGCAGACACCGGAGCAACGACTGCGCGCGGCCGCGGACTTCGTTTCCGGCGTTGCAGACACGACGACGAGCTACACCCGCGACATGCACGCCCTGGGCATCTCCCCTGTCGAGGCCGTCGGGCTACTCGCCTGCGTTGTGGTCGGGGTCGTCGTCCTAGCGGCGCTGTTGTAGCGGCCGAGACGATGACGACCAGCGTCTGACGTGACGCAGCTCGGAGACGGTGATGCACGAACATCGGGATCTCGAGGTCACCGAGATGGTTGCCGGTGCCGGTCAGTTGGAGGTTCTCGACGAGGAAGGAGTGACCGTCGACCCGATGGTGATCCTCACCGCAATCGACGAGGACAGCGCCATCTGTACCTGGCGGCTGGACCTCCATCGCGCCGTCGAGCTCCAGACTCTGTTGCAGGTGGCTATGGTCGAGACGGAAGAGCGGTACCGCGGTGGTCCAAGCGGCATGCCGGTCGGGCAGCGCACACTACGACAGTGGCGCCGGAGGCTGCTGCGCTTCATTGGCATCGCGGTGACGACCGTCGGCTAGCTGATTGGTGTACACCGGAGCCGGGCCCTTGAGGGAGGTCGCCCGATCAGCGCGAGAACAGATCGAAGAGTGCATCTCTGGTTGTACGCGACCGAAGGTTGACGCCGATGATCGGTCCGCGCGGTTTCGAGGCGCGGATGACGTCGCGGACCTCAGCCCACGACCGGGGCTCACTGTTGGCTGGCCTCGCGACATACAGGAGGGTCGCGTCTGTTCGTGGCACCGGATGTGCGTCCGCTACCCGTGCTGGCGGATACACCTGGTCGTCGTCGGCCGGCTCTGCGCTGTCGTCGGGCACCCACAGTTGCAGGAGCCATGAACGGCCCGCGGCAGGCGGCACGCCATCCCAGACCACCTGTTCGAGGCTGACTGCCGCCACAGGTCCAGAGCGGCGTCGCGCGGCGGAGCGTGTGCGGTCGTATGTCCGCTGCTCGGCGGGGGTGAACGCGTCCCAAACAAGTCGCACGATCGTGAGGTCGAAATCGTCGGTAGCCGGTCGACCGTTGATGTGTTCCTCGTGTGGCGAGCGGCGAGGCGCGTTGCGTCCCCATGAGGGGTGCGGGGGCATGAGTTTGACGACCCGCTCGAGATAGTTGGCGGTGACCGGTGTCGTCGCGAGACTGTTGAGAATCCAGTCCCGCGCGGCCTTCACGTCGGTCGAGCGACTGGAAAGGTATCCGGCCTCGATGTAGGTGCCGGATGAAGACAGCGACGACGCGTTCGCCGAGCCGACGATGAGTTTGTCGCCGAGTACGTAGGTCTTGGCATGCAAGCCCTGCCGGGTAAAGACGTTGACTCCGGCATCGAGGTATTTGCGTACTTCTCGGGGGTCAGTAGTTCCGTTCGACACGGCTCGTTCACTGACGTCCACGACGAGCGCGTCGCCAGCGCCGAGGGTAAGTCGCGCGAACATGCCGGGGCTGACATACGCGACGGCCAGAACGCGGTCGCCGGTCTTGGAGTCGGCGTGTGCGGCGTCGATCGCCGCCCAGATGTCGCGGTCGCCCAGAAAGCGGGACACCGTGCTGCCTGCGACACGGCGCCCTCGCGATGGATGACGAGGCTGCGTCGCCGACATCGCTGCCACTAGCCGTCCTCCCGCCACTCGTAGCAACAGGAAGGACAGTGCCACTGCGGCGCGTCGTCGCTCACCGTGCACCCACCGATGACGATGTCGCCGGCGTCGATAGCTGGAGTCGGCAGGAGCAACCCGTATGCGATGGGCACCGGCCGGTGCCGGCAGCGCGGGCATCGCGGTCGCCGTTCACTCGTCAGACGCCGCCATTCAAGGGCGCGAGCCGTGAGTTCGTGCGCAGTTGGCACGTCCTCGACGTCCAGCATTCGTGTCGAAACCGTCCGGCTGCGATGCCAGGTGGAGGGTTCCGCGGGCGGGGTGAGGTCGCGCGCGTAGTGCCAGGGCAGACGGACGGTGACGCGACCCGTGCCGTGCAGACGGGCGATCCATCGTGATGGGCTCTCCGCTCGCCAGTCAGTCGCCAATACCGTGGCGGCGTCCAATTGATTGGGTCGGCCGGCCTCGAGGAAGACATCGTTAAAGGGCACGAACGAGTCCACGTAACGACGGAGTGCCGCGGCGATGGCGTCGGTGGCGGCGATCTGCTCGATGAACGGGTAGAGCTCCTCCAACTCGAGGTCACTGCGGTACCGCCACTCCAATCGGTCGACCTCGTCCCAGAACTCCGTCTGCCGGCACGGGAAGCTCAAATCACTGCTCTGCCCGCCGGTCGCGACCAGCGTGACCCCGTCCGGCTCAGGCTGCGACGGCTCCCAGATCGAGACGAGGCCATCGGAGAAGTCCTGCACGCGGTCGTCAAGTTCACCGAGATCCACGGCGTCTTCCAGGCGCAGCAGGTCCGCGAGCGTTTGTATTTCCGCGTCCGACCCGACTGCTAGCGGGGCCTTCGGCCGACTTGAGCTCATTGCCGCATTCTCCTCGTACATACGACGAGACCTACTTGCACCGTTGATGCGGATGACCCGCCGATCTGCGAATGCGGGCAATTGCCCAACCGTCGAGAGAAGGCGTCGCGCGAGGATCTCGCGCATCGTTCGCGACACGAGGGTTCCGTGAGGCCGCTAGCGTTTGGCTCGTGCCCGCCGCCCGTGCATTCCAGAAACTGTCACAGGCCGCCTCGATACTCGAACGTATGTTCGGATGGGGCGGTGTGTGCCAGCGGAGGCGGTCGCCATGTTGACGGAAGCGGCGATCAGGACGGCCGTCGTCAGAGATGTTGCGGCCGCGGTCGGACAGCCAGCGCATGTGGTCTTCGAGTTCTGGGTGCCGCGATCCCATGAACGGGCCGACGTTGCTGTGATCGGACGGAGCACCCTCCACGGATTGGAGATCAAGACGGCTCGAGACTCCCTAAAGCGACTGCCACGTCAGGCGGCGGCGTACACGCGCATTTTCGACCGTTGCGAGGCGGTGCTGGCGACACGTCATCTTGAGGTCGCTCTTGAGATCCTGCCGCCGTGGTGGGGAGTTCGCCTCGTGAACGATGACGCCAGCCTGACGATGATGCGCGCGGCCGAACCCAACAGCGGCGTCGACGCGGAGATCCTGGTTCGGCTGCTCTGGCGTGATGAGGCCTACGCAGCGGTATCCGGCCTTGACGACGACATCGATCCGCGGGCGTGTCGCCATCAACTGTGGACGATCCTGCTCGACACGCTGGACATCGAAAGCCTGAAGACCGTCGTTCGCCATGCGTTGCTCTCTCGAAAGGCGACCAGCGCTCGCGTTCCGACCCGTCGCTTCGCGGTTAGCTGAGGCTAGCTATCTGGTCGACGACAACGCGCAAGTGGTGCGACGTCGCCGCGCCTCGCCAGTGATCCTCCCAGCCGGGATGACACCGCCCCTCAGCACAGTCTGCAATCTGCTGATCTCCCCACGTGTAGTCGCGCCCGGCGAACTCTGGCTGCTGTACGAGAAGCTGGCAGAGATGCCGATACTGCTCACGGCCCTCTTCGTAGCGTGGCGCCTTCGCCCTTGGTATCACCGTCGCCGAGGTGTGGGTGTACCTGATCGCTCCCCGGAGCCCTAGAGGGATCTGGCCGTCTTTCACCTCGAGCGGCGGCTCGGGGTGCTGGATGGCGTAGTCACCGAAGGTCAGCGGCCGACCGAGTTTCGCCTGAGCGAGCTCCCGCCAAAGTTCCCACTCCTTCCTGGGCAAGCGGCCCGTAGTCCCCGCCTCGACCACTCCGCCCCCCAAGGATCGCGGCATCGTCGTGCCGAGAAGAACGACGTTTCGCCAAGGCCCGACCTTGAGCAGCTCCTCTATCAGCGACCCGAGGTCCGCGATGTCGAGTTCGGCGTCCTCCGGGATTTGTCGAAGGTCCATCAGCAGGTCGACACCACGAATGCCGACATCAAGCGCGGCCACAGCGCGTTCCACCATCGTCGGCAACCGCTCCCCATCCGGCACCACCGTGCCGAGCAAGGGCACGCGAAGAGCGGCACCCCGGCCGGTCTCGGCAGCAGCCACCGCGATCCGCTCCGTTGTCACCGGTCCTTCGCCCAGGTGCGACACGGGCACGAACACGAGACCGCGCCGCGTAGCGCTGGCATAGATCGCGGCCAACACAGGCTGCCGGCCGTGCCGAGACTCGGCCACGTGGTTAGGCGCGAGCCGAAGACGGTCCAGGAAAATCGGATGTCCACCGACGGCATCAGCAACTCGTTTCACCCAGCCCTCGACGCGAGCTCGGCTGAATGGAGTGTTGCCCGGTGTGCGCGGGCCCAGAATCTCCACCAGCGGCGTGCATCGCGTCCAAACCGTCGGTGGCGCTACCCGCAACGCCTGCAGCTCACCCTTCTTGGTCTGCAGCGCCGGCACATAGTGGCGTGGCCCAAGGGGCAGTGGTTGAAACTGCGCCGGGTCGGCCAGCGTCAGCTGCAGGGCGACGTCCACGGTTCCTCCTCTCCGGCGTGCTAGTCTTAACCCCTGGGGTTAATGATGTCAAGGAGCGGTCATCGACGTCACTTGGTCCAGCCAGAAGTTGGAGAAGTCCTGCTCCGACGACCGCGCTGGCAACAAAGAGTGGGGAACCGAACAGTGGAAGGTTCTTCGCCGACGACTCGCGTCGCTGCGGGCAGCGCCGACTTTGGCGGACATGCTCGGCGTACCTGGGAACTGTCACCAGCTGCGCGCAGACCGGGCGGGGCAGTTTGCTACCGCTCTACGCGGGCCTTATCGGCTCATCTTCGTGCCTGACCACGATCCGCTGCCGCTCCTCGATGACGGAGGCATCGACCTGACGAAGGTCACAAGGATCACCATCGAAGAAGTGGACAACTACCATGACGACTAGTGCATCGCCGAAGTGGCAGCCTGACTGGGCAGTCGCACCCGGCGAGATCCTTCTCGAGGCCTTGCAGGACCGGGATTTGACGCAGTCCGAACTTGCTCAGCGGTTGGGGCGCCCACTCAAGACGATCAACGAGATCATCAAGGGCAAGGCGGCGATCACCGCAGACACTGCGATCCAACTGGAGCGCACCCTCGGCATCTCCGCGTCGTTCTGGACCAACCTCGAGACGCAGTATCGAGATGCGTTGGCTCGACAACGTGCGACGGCTGAGTTGGAGAGCCAAACCTCGTGGGCGGACAGGTTCCCGATCGTCGAGTTGGTACGTCGCGGCCTTATCGAGCGAGGTCCGACAAAGGCGGCGACTGTCGAGAACCTCTTGTCCTGGCTAGGGCTCGGTTCACCAGCGGCATTCGATCGCATCGCCAGCTCTGTGTCCTACCGAAAGTCGCCTGCCTTCATGGCATCTCCTGAGGCGGTGACGGCATGGCTGCGGTGGGGCGAGTTGCAGGCTTCGGCAACCAAGGCTGCGACTTTCGACCTTGATCGCTTTCGCGGTGTGCTGAGAGCGGTTAGGCCGCTTACTCGGAAGGAGCCATTCGCGCAGATCTTCCGCCGGGTACAGAAGATGTGCGCAGAAGCCGGCGTCGTTGTCGTCCTCACTCCTGAACTCCCTGGAACGCACGTGAGCGGCGCCGCTCGCTGGGTCGGGTCACACGCGCTTATCCAGTTGAGTCTGCGTCATAAGACTGACGACGAACTGTGGTTCACCTTCTTCCACGAAGCGGGCCACATCTGCTCGGGGCGGCGTCGGTACGACGCCGTCGACGGTCCGCTAGGCGAGTCAACGGTTGATCCAGAGGAGGTCGCCGTCGACGGCTGGGCTCGCGACTTCATGCTCGAGCCAGACGCGTATCGGAATTTCCGCCAAGCGGGCGATTTCAGCGTCTTGTCGGTCCGTCGCTTCGCGGAGACACAGTCAATCGCGCCCGGCATTGTCGTCGGCTTTCTCGAGCGCGATGAGCTTGTGACCCACGGGCAACTGCGTCGACTAAAGAAGCCAGTGAACTTCTCAGGATAGTACGTCGAGCCAATCAGCCGTTGTTGTTCGCGTTGGCGGCGCCGTCGGGGCCAATTACTGCGTCCATGTCGGGCCAGAGCCCACCAATGAGCCAAGGATTCACTACAGGAGCAAGTCGGTTCGCGAAGGGGTCAGGTCGCTCTGTGAACAGTTGCGTCGCCCACTGCCGAGCCGCGCCGGCTACCCAGTCAGCGATCTGCAACTGCGGCACGCTCTTGCTCTCGGCGAACGTGATGTCCACCGCTGGCAACGGTTCTTGGCGATGGCCCGGTCGGGTTACATCCATCAACCGATCCAGATGCAGCAACTCGAGCGCGTGTCGCGCTAGCACGTTGGACGTGTCGTGCACAAGTCGAAATGCAGTGAGGCGCTTGCCGACGTCGAGGCACAAGGCCACCAGGCACGGGACAGCGGGGTCAAGCGAGTCTCGCAATCTCTCATTATGGATAAGCCGTAGTAGGTCTTCGGCTTCGTTGCGCGACGCGCTGAGTATGGCGATCTGCTCTCGCCACTCGGACGTGCATGTGGCGAGGTAGGCATCGATGGACGTGAACAGTTCACTCAGGCCCAACCTCGGACGCGCACGAACCGTCGCGACAAAGGCCCGCAGCATCTGCTCGTACTCCGCCTTCGCCCCAAGCACGGGACCCACCAGATGCAGCAAGTTGGCAAGCGCTGGGGCAGACCCATCTGCGTACATGTCGTAACCGTTCGCGTAAGCGAGCGGTTCGATCAGTAGGTCGATCATCTTCGCTGCGACCATGTACGGCTTGTGTGCCAGATAGGTACGCGCGCCGCCCGCTGGAATTTCTCTGAGCGCAGCAATCAACTCGGCACGCCCGGCCTCGCTGTTGACGACCGTCGTGTACTTGGCCTCGCCCATCGTCTCAGGGAGGACCGCGCGCACTCGACTCACCAGCCCGCGAGCAAAGTCGTCGTCGAGCAGGACCGCGCCGATTGCATAAACAGGTTGGGCGGGGTCCACGAGGTTCTCCCCTGTCCAGCTGGACTCGTCCGCCCACACTGTGGGCAGTTCGGTCTGCGGGGCCATGATCACGCGCTCCAATCTGCCCGGTCTCGATCCGCGCTCATCCAACCGCGAAAGAAGCGAGCCGAGGCCGGGTCGTCTGCAAGGTAGGTTCACGGACAAATGGGCTGATCGCACGCGGGGAAGCGAGAGGATCATGGAGACACAGGTTCGAACTCCGCAGATGGTGTTCATGCAACCTCAGCGGCTGATAGTCCCGCTATTCCAGCGGCCCTACGTCTGGAATGAGGACAACCAGTGGGAGCCGCTATGGAATGACGTAATCCGCGTCGCAGCTCGACTGCTCGCTGAACCCCACGCGGGGCACCAGCCGCACTTCCTGGGCGCCGTCGTCGTGCAGCAGCTGCAGAACCCGGTCGGCACGATGCAGGAACGAACGATCATTGACGGTCAACAGCGACTGACGACCCTACAACTGCTGCTCGATGCCCTACACGCCGAGCTTGTCGCCGTCGGCGCGGACCAGCCCGCGTTGCGTGTCGAAACGCTCGTGATGAACGCGGAGGCATTCTGGGAGCGCCCAGAGGACCGTTTCAAGGTGTGGCCGACCAACCGCGACCGATCCGCCTTTAACGCAGTGATGGCCGCAGATCTACCCGTCCGGTACGGCTCACTGCCCGAGAAGTCGAGCCGTCTGGTTCAGGCGCACGAATACTTCGCATCACGAGCACGCGAGTGGCTGCAGGCAGACCCAGACAACGTGCAGCTACGCGCCGCTGCAGTCGAGCGGGCAGTCCGCGAGCTGATGCAGATGGTGGTGATCGACCTCACGGCGGATGAGAACGCGCAGGAGATCTTCGAGACGCTCAATGCTCGTGGCGCGCAACTGACCGCAGCCGATCTGATCAAGAACTTCGTCTTCCAGCGCCTCACCGAGTCATCAGTCGACGTCGAGGCTGCATACGAGCAGTACTGGAAGGACTTCGAGACCGGCTTCTGGGAGACCGAGATCAGTGCTGGGCGAGTGCGCCACCAGCGCTCGTCGATGTTCCTCAACCACTGGCTGATCGCGAAGACCGGCGAGGAGATCCTCGCGCGCGAGGTCTTCTACCGCTTCAAGACGTACGCCGACTTCGACTCCGGCGCGAGCATGATCGAGTTGCTCGGGCAGATCCACCGGGCAGGAGCCGTCTACCGGCGATTCGTCGAGGCTGCCGGCCAGCTCACCGGCCCGATCGACAGGGAAGGACTGTTTGCCTACCGGACGGGGGTCCTGGAAAGCGAGGTGATCAAACCGCTGGTGCTGTTCCTGCTCGACCCAGACGACGACCCGATCCCGCCGTACCAGGTGACGAAGGCTCTCGATGTGATGGAGAGCTGGATGGTGCGCCGGATGCTGGTTCGGGTGACAAGCAAGTCGTACACCCAGGTCATCGCCGAGATCATCCGGCATGTCCGCAAGACAGGCCGGGACGCGGCAGGGGACGTCATCGAGGACCATCTCCGGCATCAAACCGGCGCCAACTGGTACTGGCCTGACAACGACGAGGTGCGCGAGGAGTTGCGGACCTTGCCGGCGTACCGAAGGCTTTCGCGCGCTCGACTCCGCATGGTGCTGGAAGCGATCGAGGACTACGAACGAGGATGGCGCGGCGAGTCCACCGGACTCGGTGGCGAACGCGTGGCTCGCGGAAAGTACGCGATCGAGCACGTCATGCCCCGGCGCTGGCAAGCCCGGTGGCCGCTCCCACCCGGCTCCACAGCCGCCGAGCGGGAACCACTCATCGACACCATCGGCAACCTCACCTTGCTCACTGGACGCCTCAACAGCAAGGTGTCCAACGGACCCTGGCTGGGTGCAGACGGCAAGCGATCTGGGCTGCAGGCGCACGACGTGCTCATGCTCAACCGAAGGCTGCTGGATCAGGCGAGCGAGACATGGGACGACGACACGATCCAGACCCGCGGCGAACAGCTCGCCGCCATTGTGACAGCAGTCTGGCCCGTCCCCGCGGGCCATCGTTCGGTGCACGCCAAGCCCGAGCGTCGGCCGAGGCGAAAGATCGACGTCGCGGACCTGATCGCCGCGGGCATGATCGACGAGGGCGCGACGCTGTACGCGCGGCGCAAGAAAGTGCTCGGGCGAACGGCGACAGTGCTGGCGGACGGCGGCATCGACGTGGACGGCGTGCGTCACGCCTCGCCGTCGGGTGCCGCACGAGTCGTTTCCGGCAACGCGGAGAACGGCTGGTGGTTCTGGCTCGTTGATCCGGACAGCAATCGCAGCCTGCACACAATTTTCCGGGAGTATGCCGAGCGGCAGGGGCTTGAGGCCGACGACGACGACGAACCAGCGCCCGACGACGACGAGTAGGGGCGTGCGCTGCGATGCCCACCACGAAGTACGCGCCGCTAACAGGCTTGTTGCTCGACCACGCCAGGCGCGGCGAGGACACGGTCGAACTCGATTTCGCTGTCATTGCGAACGCGGTCGGCGGACTCCCGGAGTCGGCCACCCGGCTCCGACAGTGGTGGGCGAACAACAGCCACGGCCAGGCCCTCGCCTGGCGCGAAGCCGGATTTCACGTTGACACCGTCAATCTCGATCGTCGCAGGGTCCGGTTCGCCAGAGGCGAACGAGGAGGCAGTTACCACGACCGGGTCTTCGTCCCCGCTGAACCACGCCTCACTGCTGCTGACTGAAGGCGCGAGAGGTGAAGGCGTCAATGTCGGCACGCCGAAACCGGAGGTGCTTGCCGAAACGTCCTGCCGGCAGCACTCCTTTGGCGACGGCGTCATAGACCGAGCGCGGTCGAACCCGCAGCAATTGGGCAACCTCGGCCACAGTAAGAAACGGTTGCGACGACACGGCTCTCCTAACGAAAATTTGATGCAGGTTGTGAATCACTTGTGCTGCAGCCGAACCTCAGCTGGAAGAGGACGTGTAGGCCTTCCCTCCCGCGATCGCGAACACCGTTGAGCGACTGACGCCGAACGCGTGAGCAAGCACTTCCGCCGAGACGCCCGCGGCCTTCGCGCGACGTAGCGCCGTGGCCTCGCGCCAGGTAAGTCGGGCCGTCGGGCTGTCGGCTCCCTTAGCCGGTCGACGGCGTCCGCGCTCATCACGCTGCTTCGCGTTTTCCGCAGCGTCCCCAATCGCGAGGTGCGCGGGCCGCAGGCAGCTAGGCTGATCGCAGAGATGAAGTCCTAGCAGCTCGCCTGGATCTCGGCCGTCGAGCGCCAGTGCAAGTCGATGAGCCAAGACCGAACGCGGGTGACCAGGCAGGCGCACACGTACATAGCCATCCTCGTCGCGACTGCCAACCCCTTGCCGCAGGAACCAACATCCCTCGGGATCGACGCTGGTCTCAACCCGGTCCCAGAACCAGGCAGCGTCGTCGTCCGTGAAGGCGGGTAACGGTGTCGTCGCGATGGGCACATCAGACCATCGGACGCTGGCTGTTGGAATGAAAACTCTGCGACGAACGGGCACCGGATCGGGTGCGGTGAGTCGTCAGCAGAGTCCAGACCAATGCCAAGTTCTCGCGAAGACAAACCAACGGCAGAAAGCCGTTATAGCCGACGGCAACCACCGCCTGCACGGGATGATGAAGGCCGGCGGCGACAACATCGACGCCTACGTCATTACGAAGGCGCGTCCCGCGATGATCGTGCAGTTGACCCTCGAGGCCAACACGGTTAGCGGCAGGTCCCCGTCGTACGGCGAGCGGCTGGCTCATGCGATCTGGTTGTGCCAGCACGGGCTCGCTCAGCGCGATGCTGCGCACGCGGTCAGGGTGGATCTGACGGCGCTGCGGAGCGCGCTCGGTCATCGCGATCGGGTCGGTGGCTGGGCCGTCTCCCCCGACGTACGCCGGCGGTACACCGAGCGCGGCCTGACCGACGAGGAGGTGCGGTTGGCGTTGAGCTCGCCGGACTCGGCCGAGCGTTCCAGCTTCTGCGGTTACCGGCTGCTCCGCCGCGGTCGGGCGCTGCTCCTGGTGCAGTCGCAGGCGCGCCAGTTGATCAGTGTGCAGCTCGCCGGGGTGGCTCGTCCGTCGGCGCCGCTGAATGGGGGAAGAGCGTGACCGGCGTGACGGCCGAACAGCCCGATAATGCCCGTGGGCGGGCTGCTCGAGAAACTGATTCAGACTTTCCATCACCGTCCGACCAGGTGCTCTGGGCCGCTGCCGACGACGTCGCAATGGCGTTGCTGCTCAGCCCGCATCTCGCGACAGCGTCGCGCCGCTCCTACCGTGCCGACTTGCGCGACCTGTTCCGGTACGCCCGCGGCCGGGGCACCTCCCCACTCGAGCTCGACCGTGGGTCGTTGCTGACCTATCTCGATGAGATGCGGATGTACGGGCTCGCTCCTGCCACCGTGGCCCGTCGCCGAAGTGTCACCGGCACCTACTTCGCACTGGCGGTCGACCTCGAACGCATCCCGCGCAACCCCCTCACCGGCGTCCGTGGCCCCGTCGTACCCCGCCGGCCACCCCGCGTGGTGCTCGACGCCGTCCACCTGCGATCCATGTTGGAGGCCAGCAGGCGCGAGTCGCACACCTACACGGCGATGGCCGTACTGACGTTCACCGGCATCCGCGCCGGCGAGCTTCTGGCCCTCGACGCCGACGACGTGATCCTGCACCAACCCACGCGCCTGCGCGTCCTGCGCAAGGGGGGTCGGCACGTCCAGGTCGTGGATGTCAGCACGGTTGCCGCGGAAGCCTTGGAACGCCACCTGAACGGCCGCAGGAGTGGGCCGCTGCTGATGAGTCGAACCGGTCGGCGTTGGAGCTACAGCGGACTTTCCAGAGCGTTGCGGACAGTCGCGCGCCGCTCTCTACCCGAACAGTTCGCGGCCCGGTTCCACGTCCATGCCCTTCGCGCCAGCTTCATCAGGCTGGCGTTGGAGGCCGACATGTCGCTGTGGCGTGTGGTGGCAGCCGCGGGCCATCACGACCCGCGACACACCCTTCGATACGCCCGGAGCGTCGAGCGGGAAGGGTCACCAGTGACCCACCTCGTCCAACACCGTGTCCTCGCTGTCGACCTGCGGTATGTGAGCCAACCAGGCGTCGGGGTCGACCTCGCGTGGTGAGTCGGCCGCACCACGTCCGGCCGAGCGCCACTCGTCGTAGACCTCCTTCTCCATCGAGGAGTGAACCCCGTTCCAGCGGTCGACCCAGTACGGGGTCAGCGCATCGTCATGCTTCTGCTCCCACGTCAGCGCCTCTGCCCGCAGGAGTCCACGCTGGATGCCCGGCGGCTCCGTTGAACGTTGCCTGGCGACTTGCTGGTCAGCCTTACCGGCACGCTTACGGCGTGGGAGCCGAGCCGATTCGATGAAGCTGGCGACGTTGTGCCCGTTGATCCTGACCTTCTTGCGTGCCAGGTCCCGTACCGCGACTTCCAGCCTGTCGCCCGGCACGGTGTCGATCTTGCTGGCGAGCTCGGCTTGTAGTACGACGAGGGCCTGGTCGTCGACCTCGGGCCAAAGGTCCAAGAACAAGTCGAGCAGAGCGCTCACTGCGGGACCGTCTTCAGCGGGTGCGGCCGGGTTACCGGCCGGCGCCCGCGCAGCAGCTGACTTTCTTGGTAGAAAGTCATGCTTATCGCTCGCGCGTGACCCAGCGGTGGGGTCACTGTTGGCCGACTTCGATCCAGCACGTGGTGCACCGGCGGACACGGGCTGAAGCGCGGCTGCAGATCGCAGGTGGTTCGGGAATGACCTAGCGAATACGGCTGTCTTGCCCCGACCACGTGATTCCTTGGCGACCCAGCCGGTCTGCACGAAGTAGGTCACGTGGCGCTTGACCGTGCTTTCCGACAGGCCACACTTGATGGCGACCGTACGCATGCTCGGGTGCGCGTTCTCGCCGCGGCTGCCGAAGGTAAGCAGACAGTAGACAGCGCCGGCCCCGGCGGTCAGCCGCTTGTCTCCCTGACGGACCACTTTCTCGTTCCAGTCGTACAACGACGCCATCCGCTGACGCCCATCACCCATCGCGTCTCTCCTCACAGTGACCTGACGGAAAAAGCCCGCCTCGTCGCGAGCGCTGCGTGGGCAGCAACACACGAAGAAACGGGCTACGAGACCCTCTGGGTCCCTCAACGCCTCGTCGCCCAAGATGGGGCGAGCTATGAAGTTGTAGGCCTTCAGACTACGTCAACCTCGGCCATGAGCGGTCGAGGTTGGGGAGCACCAACGAGCACGCAATGACACGCCGCTCCTGGTCCTTCAGGTGTTGCAGGAAATCAAGCATGTCCTGCGAGTTCTTGATCTCGGCGTACGGCACGTTGCGGTCAGCGAGGGAACCACGACCACCTTCGCAGTCCGCGAAGATGGGGCGCGGCCAGAAGGGGCTTTCGTCTGGACCTACGATGCGCTGCGACCCGGCTGCAACTGCAGTCAGAAGGACGCAAGCCATTGCAGCTTCGGCGTTACTCCGGTGGCGAGATTCCGATCTTTTCGCATCCTCGTCGACACCGATTACATGGCGAAACCCAAGCTCGCAGACCATGTCATCCAGTCCATCCGCGTCGATGCTCAGAATGGCGCGACGCCTGCACAGCTCGCGACGGCGTACGGCCTGGCGCGATCGACGATCTACAAGATCCTGGTCGGCCGCGCCTACCCCGATGCCGGCGGTCCGCTCCGCGCACCTCGACCCAGGCTGAAGCCGGACGCTACGCGGGCGGAGATCGAGGAAGAAGGGCGCCGTCGTTTGCTCGCTCGTTCCGTGCGAGCCGACAACGGATGTCGCTACTGGGACAGCCAGTCCAACGGCTCGCACGGCTACTTCACCATGTTCTACGACGGCCGGTACGAACTGGTTCACCGACTGGCTTTCAAGTTGTTCACTGGTGCCGACATCCCTGATGGTTACGAGGTCGATCACTGGTGTCATTCGCGCGACGAAAGCTGCTTCGAGGGCGACAATTGCCGCCACCGCCGCTGCCTAGAGCCAAGCCACCTGCGCCTTCTCCCGCACGCCCGCAACGTCCAGGAGGGCCGCTCCTGGGCGATCCACGGCCTCAAGGAAGAGTGTGCACACGGTCATGCCTACGACCTGAGCAACACCCGCTTCCAGCTCCTTCCCGACGGTCGGATTCAACGGAAGTGCAGGACCTGCGCCCGCGAGTACATGCGTCGCAAACGCGCGCGTCCCGCAGATGAGAGCGCAAGTCCCAAGTCGCCTGCACTCGCTGCTCCGCAGGATGCCAGCCTCGAGCGCGGTGCCGCCTGATGGCGATCCTGATGGCCTGGTCCAAGGGAGAGCCCGTCGAGGTGCTCGTGGACGACGAGGACTGGCCCTGGCTCTCGCAGTACAAGTGGCACATCGACGCCTGGGGTTACGCCGTACGACATCGGCTTAGCGGCGAGTACGACCAGCGAGTTGCGTCCAGGGAAGTGGTGTTTGATTCCTCGCTCGTGCGTGGCGTCGTGAACTGAGACGGCCACCGCGTGATCCTCAACGAGTTCCTGCGAAAGATCTCGAGCGAGGAGAAGCACGCG
>Ga0207705_10001993_pt1 | contig 15878 bp, 12 predicted proteins | sample KBSC13metaG_FD_184314 | JGI IMG/M metagenome (GOLD analysis project Ga0207705, IMG submission 184314) | Corn rhizosphere microbial communities from Kellogg Biological Station, Michigan, USA - KBS C1-3 metaG (SPAdes) (version 2) | ecosystem: Host-associated > Plants > Roots > Rhizosphere > Soil ...
GCTACGCGGCTTCGCCGACAAGAAGGTCGCGCAGATCCTCACCGGCATCGAAGCCGCCCGTCACCGACCGCTGTGGCGCCTGCTTGTCGGGCTGTCCATCCGGCACGTCGGTCCGACTGCCGCGCAGGCGCTCGCCCGCGAGCTTCGCTCCGTCGACGCGATTGCGGCCGCAAGCGCCGATGAGCTCGCGGCGGTGGAAGGCGTCGGTCCGACGATCGCCACGGCGATCCGCGACTGGTTCGCCGATGGCCGGCACCGGGAGATCGTCGAACGCATCCGCAGCGGCGGCGCGAGCCTGGTCGAGGAAGGGGAGAGCGCCGGTCCCGGGCCGCTCACCGGCCTGACCGTGGTCGTGACCGGCACCCTCACCAACTTCAGCCGTGACGCCGCCGCTGCGGCCGTGCAGGAGCGTGGTGGCAAGGTGAGCGGCTCGGTCAGCAAGAAGACCTCGTTCGTCGTGGTCGGCGACTCGCCCGGCAGCAAATACGACAAGGCGGTTCAGCTCGGTGTGCCCGTCCTCGACGAGGACGCCTTCACCGTCTTGCTCGACGAAGGCCCCGACGCGGCCAGGAGTGCCGCCGCCGGCTGAGGCGTCGCCCGCTCAAGACCGCCCGAAACGTGCCGATACTCCATCGGGGTGATTCTGCCCTGCGCGCTTCCCCGCGCCTGCCGAAGGCGCTGCGCCGCACGGAGGTGACATGTCGACGGAGGGCGAGGCCACCACCCTCGACCCGCGACGTGGCGCGCCGAGATTCTGGACCTACGTCGCGCTCGTAGGGGCGGCCGGCTTGAGCTTGCTGGTGCCGGCGCTGCTCAGCCTGCACGGCCCCGAGTTCCGGCTCATGGGTGCGGCGTTCGCTGTCGTGGCGGCTCTTGTCGTGGTCGGCGAGCTCCGCCCGGTCGTGACGGCGGGCTCACCCGACGCCAACGGCGTCAGCACCTCGACCGCCTTCGTCTTCGCACTGCTCATCCACTGGGGGCTACCGGTCGCGCTGCTGATGCAGACCGTGGCGACCGTCGTGGCCGACGCGGTCCGGCACAAGGCGCCGTGGCGCACCGGATTCAACGTCGCGCAATACACGCTGTCGTACGGCGCGGCCGCGCTCGTCCTGTGGGGCCTCGGTACGTCCGCCTCGCCGGCGCGACCGCTGACGTTCTCCGGCGCCGACCTGCCCGCTTTCGCGGCTGCCGGCATCGTGTTCTTCCTCGTCAACAACTCGCTCGTCTCGGGTGCGCTCACGCTGCACGATCGCGCATCGTTCCGGGAGAAGTTCTTCGCCAGCTGGAGCTATCAGCTCCTGTCGACCGGCGCTCTGCTCGGGCTGGCCCCGATCGTCGTCATCGTCATGGAGCGAAGCCCCTGGCTGATCCCGCTGCTGCTGCTGCCGATCCTCGCGGTCTACGCGACCGCGGCGATGTCGCTGGAGCGTGAGCAGCAGGCCTACCACGACGCACTCACCGGGCTGGCCAACCGCAAGCTGCTGATCTCCGACGCCAGGCAACGGATCGAGCGCGCCGACGACGACAACCTCGCCGTCGCGTTGTTCTTGCTCGATCTCGACCGGTTCAAGGAGATCAACGACACGCTTGGCCACCAGGTCGGCGACGCGCTGCTCCAACTCGTCGGACGCCGGCTCGCCGCCGTCGTACGACCGGAAGACACCGTCGCTCGGCTTGGCGGTGACGAGTTCGCCATTCTCGTCACCGACGTGGCTCAACCGGGTCAGGCGATGGACGTGGCCGAGCGCGTGCGCGCCGCACTTGCCGAGCCGTTCCGCCACGACAGCATGTCGTTCGAGATCGACGCCTCCATCGGCGTGGCTCTGCATCCGGATCATGGCCAGGACTTCGAGACGCTGCTGCAGCGCGCCGACGTCGCCATGTACGTCGCCAAGGAACGCGGCACCGGCATCGAGGTCTACTCGTCGGAGTCCGACCGGCACTCGACCATCCGACTCGGCATGCAGGCCGAACTGCGCGCCGCTCTGGAGCAGGGCCAGCTCGAACTGCACTACCAGCCGAAGGCCGACCTGCGCACCCGCGACATCGTGGGCGTCGAGGCGCTGCTCCGCTGGCGGCATCCGGAGCGCGGACTTGTCCCGCCAGACGAATTCATCCCGCTCGCCGAGCAGACCGGCCTGATGCGCGCGGTGACTCAGTTCGTCGTCGACAGCGCCCTTGCGCAACTGGCGGTGTGGTGGGGCCAGGGCCTGCGCGTGCAGGCAGCAGTCAACGTCTGCTCCCGAGACCTCTACGACCGCGACTTCGCCAACTTCCTGCGCAACCGGCTAGACGAGCACGGCGTGCCGCCGCGAGCCCTGATGATCGAGGTGACCGAAGGCGTCCTCATGGCCGACCCCGCGCGGGCGGCGCGCACGCTGCTCTCGCTCGCCGACGTCGGCGTCGGTATCTCGCTGGACGACTTCGGCACCGGCTACTCATCGCTCGTGCACCTCAAGCGGCTTCCGGTTTCGGAGGTGAAGATCGACCGGTCGTTCGTCATTCGCATGGACGTCCACGAAGACGACGCGGCCATCGTCCGATCCATCATCGACCTCGCCTCGGCACTCGGCCTGCGCGTTGTGGCCGAGGGTGTCGAGACCCGCGAGGCCTGGGACCGGTTGTCTGTCTTCGGCTGCGACGCAGCCCAGGGTTGGTACCTCGCGAAGCCGCTGCCGGTGGCCGAGATCACCGCGTGGCTGAAGAGCTACGACGGCGCCGTCGGCTCGTCGTCCGCGGAGCCCGTCGCGACCGTCCCACCGCAGAGCCAGCCCGAAGAAGGCCAGCGCCGCGCGCTTGCCTGACACAGCGGTCCGGCCGCGCACCTCACCCTGCCGGTAGGGCAGGGTTACGCAATGCACGTCGACCCCTTCATCGTGCTCGGCAGCGCCGTCGTGGGCTTCCTCGTCGGCATGACCGGCGCGGGTGGCGGCGCGCTGATGACGCCGATGCTGATCCTGCTGTTCGGCGTGCAGCCGTCGACGGCGATCTCGAGCGACCTGGTCGCTGCCGTGCTGATGCGGCCGATCGGCGCGGCGGTGCACCTGCAGCGCGGCACCGTCAACCTGCGCCTCGTCGGCGCGATGGTCGCGGGGTCGGTGCCGACCGCGTTCCTTGGCGCTTACCTGCTGCACCTGATGGGTCACACCAGCGAGGCTGAGAAACGCGTGCAAACCGCCCTTGGCGCGGCATTGCTCCTCGGCGCGGCGGCGATGGTGCTCCGATATGCGCTCGACCGGCGCAGTGGAGAGAACCGGGATGGCGCAGTTCGTCAGGTGACGCTGCGGCCGCTGCCGACGGTGGCGATCGGCATGCTCGGCGGCCTGATCGTCGGTCTCACCTCCGTCGGCTCCGGCTCGCTGATGATCGTGCTGTTGCTCTTCGTCTACCCGACCATCGGCGCCAACCAGCTGGTCGGCACCGACCTCACCCAGGCCGTGCCGCTCACGGCTGCCGCGGCGCTCGGCGCGCTCGCCTTCGGGCACGTCGAGGTGTCGGTGACGGCGTCGCTCATCATCGGCAGCGTCCCGGCCGTCTTCGTCGGGTCGTTCGTGTCCTCCCGTGCACCGGACCGGCTGGTCCGGCCGGTGATCACGTTTGTCATCTTCGCGTCCGGGCTGAAGTACGTCGGCGTGAGCACGACCGCGCTCGGGTGGGTGCTCTGCGGCGTGCTGCTCGCTGCGGGCGCCTTCTGGCTCGTCCGCACGCAGCCGTGGCGAGAGCAGGCCCCAACCTAGGATGGCGCTCATGGCGGAGACCGGGAACACGCGGCCACCCATATCCAGAGAGGACGTGGCGCACCTCGCCCGGCTCGCGCGCATCGCGATGAGCGACAGTGAGCTCGATCACCTTGCCGGCCAGCTCGAGGTGATCCTGGGTGCGGTCGCCAGAGTTCAGGAGGTGGCCGCCGTCGACGTGCCGCCCACGTCGCATCCGCTGCCCTTGACCAATGTCTACCGTCCGGACGAGCCCTTCCCATCGCTGGGCGCCGACGCCGCGCTTTCCGCAGCACCGGCGGCAGAAGACGAGCGCTTCCGCGTGCCGCGCATCCTGGACGAAGAGTGAGCGCGACCGACGCCGGTGACCTCACCCGGCTGACCGCGGCCGATCTCGCCGACCGGATCGCACGCCACGACGTCTCGGCGGTCGAGGTCACGCAGGCGCATCTGAACCGCATCGCCGAGGTCGACGAGAAGATCCACGCATTCCTGCACGTCGACACCGAAGGTGCGCTCGCGCAGGCCAAGCGGGTCGACGCCGGAGAGGTCTCCGGACCGCTGGCGGGCGTGCCGCTCGCGCTGAAGGACGTCATCGTCACTAAGGGACTGCCGACGACCGCCGGCTCGAAGATCCTCGAGGGGTGGCGGCCGCCCTACGACGCCACGATCGTCGAGCGCATGCGCGCCGCCGGCATCGTCGTGCTCGGCAAGACCAACATGGACGAGTTCGCCATGGGCAGCTCGACCGAACACTCGGCGTACGGCCCGGCGCACAACCCCTGGGACCTCGACCGCACGCCCGGCGGGTCCGGTGGCGGCTCGAGTGCCGCAGTGGCATCGCACCAGGCGCCACTCGGCATCGGCACCGACACCGGCGGCTCGATCCGTCAGCCGGCCGCGGTCACCGGCACCGTCGGCGCCAAGCCGACCTACGGCGGCGTCTCCCGCTACGGGCTGATCGCCTTCTCGTCGTCGCTCGACCAGGCCGGGCCGTGCGCGCGAACCGTGCTCGACGCCGCGCTGCTGCACGCGGTCATCGGCGGACACGACCCGCACGACTCCACGTCCATCGACGCACCGGTGCCCGACATCGTCACGGCCGCACGTGAAGGCGACGTCAGCGGCATGACCATCGGTGTGGTCACACAGCTGCGCGGCAACGGCTACCAACCTGGCGTGCTGGCGCGCTTCGACGAAGCCGTGGCGCTGCTGGAGAAGGCCGGTGCACGGGTCGAGGAAGTCTCCTGCCCGCACTTCGACTACGCACTTCCGGCTTACTACCTCATCGCGCCGTCGGAGGCGTCCAGCAACCTCGCTCGGTACGACGGGATGCGCTACGGCTTGCGCGTCGGCGACGACGACATCAACAGCGCGGAAGAGGTCATGGCGCTGACGCGCGAGGCCGGCTTCGGCGCGGAGGTGAAACGCCGGATCATCCTGGGCACCTATGCGCTGTCGGCGGGCTACTACGACGCCTACTACGGCCAGGCGCAGAAGGTCCGCACGCTCATCAGCCGCGACTTCACGCGCGCGTTTGACACGGTCGACGTTCTCGTGTCGCCGACCACGCCGACCACCGCGTTCCGCCTGGGTGAGCGCATCGAGGACCCGATGGCGATGTATCTCGCCGACCTGTGCACGATCCCCTCGAACCTGTACGGCGGTCCCGGCATGTCCGTGCCGTGCGGGCTCTCCGCCGACGACAGCCTGCCGGTCGGCTTCCAGGTCATGGCGCCGGTGCAGGCCGACGACCGGATGTACCGCGTCGCGGCAGCGGTGGAACGCGCGCTCGGCACCGACCGCCTGCTGGAGCAAGCCCCCGCCCTCTAGCAACCGTGATGGCTCCGTACGGGTGAACTGCGCCTACGTCCATTGCCGCACCCGAACGTGGCTGCAACCATGGCATTGCCTAGCGAGGGGGCAGGTGGTCATGCCGGCGGATCAGGCACTGGACGACGTCGCGCGGCGACTCGTTCAAGCCCTGACCGACTATGCGTCGGATGCGGCGCTCGACAATGCCGATGCGGTCATTGCGGCCCGGCTCGCCGTCTTCGACGCGTTCGTCGCGGCCGGTTGGGTGGCGCCTACGGACCGGTCGCGAGTCATGGATCGTGACCGCGAACTGCTTCGGCAGCAGACCACCCTTGCCGAGACGCAGCCGGTTCCTTACCCGACTCCGTCAGTCGACGTCGAAGGCTCAGTCGACGTCGAAGAGAAGGCCGGCCTCCCGGGCAAGTGATGGTGCGAGGGCGGCGAGATCGTCCAGGTCGACGTGTGCCCCGCGGAGGCTGAGCGCGCCGGTCAGGCCGAGCAGGCCGCAGCGGCGCAACGTCAGGTCCTTGACCACGGCGTTGTCGAAGTGCGCCCCGGTCAGATCGCAGTCCTCGAAGGCCACCTTGTCGAAGGTCACGCCGTAGAAGTCCGCACCGGCGAGCAGACAGCCGCGGAATGTGACCCGCTGCAAGGTGGCGAACCGTGCGATGAGCTGCTCGGTCGGGCACTCGTTGACCTCGGTGTCCTGGACCATCGCACCGCCGAACACGCAGTCGCGCAGGCGCGTGCGCAGCAGCGAGGCGCGGCGAATTGTCGGCGAGGTCAGCACGACACCGGACAGGTCGCTGTCCTCGATCCGCACATCGGTGAGCTCGGGTTGCTCGAGGTCGACGCCGATGATGCGATCGCCGATCAGCGTGTAGTTGTCCACCTCGACGCGGTCGGCGCTCACGACCACATTCTGCCGGTCGGACTCAGCCGTTCGGCCGAATCCGAAGCGTGCTCTGTCACCGAAGATGAGGTCATGACCGGTTGGACCGCACGGGTCGAGGCGCCCTTTCGCGACGACGCGAGCTTCTGGCGGGCCGTTGGCTTGTCTGTGACTGCGTTCGTCAGTCTGGTCGCCGTCGCGATTGCGTGTGCAGTGGTGCGCTCGCCGCAGCTGTGGCTGGCCTTCGTCGTGCCACTGGGACTCCTGGCCGCTTCCGCGGCGTACGGCCGTGCGGCCACCGAGCGCACCCGACCGGACTTCAGTGACAGGTCGGAATGGCGCGACGCGGAACGCCGCGCCGTCGCCGCAGCACTTCGGGGTCTTGTGATGCGGAGCTAGCGCGACGACGCCTTGCAGGTGGTCGCGTAGGTGCAGTCGTTGAAGCCGTCATGCTGGGCATCGGGCGCCGACGGAGTGGCGAGCGCCTTGTTGCTGTTCGGATCGACGAGCTGCATGCCCTCAGCGGCGGTCAGTCCGGCGTTGGCGCCGTTCACGGTCGCCTTGTCGAAGTGCACCGTGCCGAGCTTGGGCATCGGCGCGAAGCCGGTGCTGCCGATCACGAGCGGTGTCTCCTCGATCCACTCGGCGGTGGAGTAGTCAGACGGGTAAGGAACCGATGTCGACCAGCTCTGTCCGGTGGAGACGTTTTTCAAGGTGATGCTCCAGAGCTCCGGCACCGATTCGGCGATCGTCACCGAGACGGTGTTGCCCGGCTTGACCGCGAGCGGCGTCGTGAACGACGGGGCCGGGATCAGCTCGTACCAGGTCGAGTAGCTGGCCTTGCCGGCGGCGGACACGTCCTGCTCTGTGCCGGCCTGGATCAGTGTGTTGTCGCTCGCGACGCAGTTGGCGTCGATGCAGCCGCCACCGATGCCGACCCAGCTCGACGAGTACTCATCCTCACCGTGCCGGGCCGCCGTGGCCGTCGGCACCACCCACTCTCCGCTGACCGAGTGGAACGTCGTGCCACCCGACTCCAGGGCGCCCTTGTTGTAGCCCGACCAGTTGTTCGACTGGTTCATCGCGAACCTCGCGTGCAGCGCTCGGGCCAGTGGTTGCACCACGCCTACCGACGTGGCAGCCGGCTTCTGAGCAGTGTGGGTTGCCGGGCCGGAGGCCGCGGCGGGGAGGATGGCGGCGGCGGCGAGGCCGGCAGCGAGGCCGGCGACAACGAGTCGGGTTCGCATGGCACCTTCCCTGATAGCGGCAAACACCGCCATAACGACCCAAGCCTGTCATAGGTAACGCAGCGGTCGGGACCGACGTGGCGCGGTTAGGGTTGCTGCTGTGACAGGGGTCCCGTTGGCCGGAGAGAGAGTGCTGGAGGCATACGAGCAGGTCCTGGACCGCTACGACCCGGTGCTCGGCTTGGAGACCCACGTCGAGCTCGGCACGCGAACCAAGTTGTTCTGCGGCTGCTCCACGGCCTTCGGCGCCGCGCCTAACTCCCAGGTCTGCCCGGTGTGTCTCGGCCTCCCCGGCAGCCTGCCGGTGACCAACGAGCGGGCGATCGACTACACCATCCAGATCGGCCTTGCGCTCAACTGCAGGATCGCCGAGTGGTGCCGGTTCGCGCGCAAGAACTACTTCTACCCGGACATGCCGAAGAACTACCAGGTCTCGCAGTACGACGAGCCGTTGTGCATCGACGGCTACCTCGACGTCGACGTCGCCGACGAGTCCGGCGCGGTCGAGACGTTCCGGGTCGAGATCGAGCGGGTGCATCTCGAGGAGGACACCGGCAAGACGCTGCACGTCGGCGGCGCGACCGGCCGCATCCACGGCGCCACGCACTCACTCGTCGACTACAACCGCGCCGGCATCCCGCTGGTCGAGATCGTCACGAAGCCGATCGCCGGCACTGGGCAGCGCGCAGCGCAGGTCGCGCGTGCCTACGTCACCGAGCTGCGTGACCTGCTGCGGGGGCTCGAGGTCTCCGACGTACGGATGGAGCAAGGCAGCCTCCGCTGTGACGTGAACGTGTCACTCATGCCCAAGCAGGCGGCCGAGTTCGGCACCCGCACGGAGACGAAGAACGTCAACTCGCTGCGCAGCGTCGAACGGGCGGTGCGCTTCGAGGTGGAACGGCAGGGATCGTTGCTCGATGCCGGCACGCGCATCGTGCAGGAGACCCGTCACTTCCACGAGGACACCGGCACGACGAGCTCGGGGCGCAGCAAGGAAGAGGCGCAGGACTACCGCTACTTCCCCGAGCCCGACCTGGTGCCATTGGCGCCGGGACGCGAGTGGGTGGCGGAGCTGCAGTCCTCGCTGCCGGAGCCGCCGAGCATGAGCCGGCGCCGGTTCGCCGAGGCCAACGGTTTCGCGCCGATCGACCTGCAGCAGATGGCCAACGCGGGCGTGCTCGAGCTCGTCGCGGAGACCATCGACGCGGGTGCGCCCGCAGCCAAGGCGCGCGGCTGGTGGCTCGGCTATCTGGTCGGCGTCGCGAACGAGGCCGGGAAGGAGCCCGGCGATCTCGCGATCACGCCGGCGCAGGTGGCCCGCATCGCTGCCTTGGAGGACGACGGCAGCTTGACCAACAAGCTGGCGCGTCAGGTTGCGGATGCCCTGGTCAACGGCGAAGGTGACGGGTCGCCCGCGTCCGTCGACGGCGTCATCTCGGCGCACGGCTGGAAGGTGGCCGGTGAGGACGAGTTGATCGCCGCGCTCGACGCCGCCATCGCCGGCGACGCGGCCGCCGCCGACAAGGTGCGGGGCGGCAACCAAGGGGCGCTCGGCCCGCTGATCGGTGCGGTCATGAAGGCCACCGGCGGGTCGGCGGACGCGAAGCGGGTTCGCGAGCTGCTGCTGGAGCGCTTGTCCGGCTGAGCCTGCCTTTCCCGCCTGAGAACTTTCGCTCCCCAGCCGGGAGGAATCGCGGCAACCCCCGTTGAACAAGGGAGCGCCTACCCGCCCCCGGAGGTCGCTGTGCGCCGTACCGTTGTTGTTGCCACCGCCGCGTTGTCCGTCGCCGGCGTGATGCCGCTCTCGGGTTCGTCCGCCGGCGCTGCCGGCGATGCGGGTTCGCTGTCCGCGGTCTTCGGCCAGAACGCGAAACCCGGCTGCTTTACCGCGCAGTACAACCCGCCGGACGGCTACCGCTGCCCACCGGCCGCGATGGCCGCCGCCGTTCTCTCCAACGGCAAGGTGCTGTTCTGGGACGGCCTCGAAGGCATGAACAAGGTGCAGCTCAATGTCGTCGCCGAGTTCGGTGACGTCGCGCAGAACGACCAGAGCCGCGTCCTCGACCTGTCCGGCAAGACACCGACCTTCGCCACGCCGGGCAATCAGTCCGCCGATGGCAACGGCTCCCTGGCCGAGCCGATCGACAGCCCGCTTCCCGGCGCGGTGGACAGCTCGGGCAACGACTACGACCTGTTCTGCTCGCCGCTCGTGCAACTGGCCGATGGGACCGTGCTCGCGGCCGGCGGCACCAAGTACTACCTCGAACCCGGCGTCACGGATCCAACCACCGGCAAGAGCTACGGCGTCAGCGAGCTGCAGGGACTCAAGGCGACCCGCATCTTCGACCCGAAGCAGAACACCTGGGAGAACCTCCCCGGCAGCAGCGACATGCACTACGGCCGGTGGTACCCGACGCTCGTCACCCTGCCGACCGGCAACGTGTTCGTCGCGAGTGGCGTGACCAAGCTGATCAAGCCGGTCTACGACGACGGCCGGCAGATGACCGACTCCGGCCGCAACGTCGTCGAGACCGAGACGTTCGACCTCGCGAGCAAGACCTGGACCGTCAACCACGGCGGCCCGAGCAGTGACCCCACCCTGAGCGACTCGTCGCAGCAGTCGCTGCCGTTGTTCGCCCGGCTGCACCTGCTGCCTGACGGCAAGGTCTACTATGACGCCGCCGGCCAGACGTTCAACCCGGACGGCCAGGGCTACGACGAGGCGACCTGGGTGCACGCCAAGGTCTACAACCCGGCCACGCAGGCCTGGAGCGACCTCGCCGCGGACAATCCCTTCGGGGTGCCCCTGGTCGACGGGCTTCCGCTCGGCTTCCGCGGCTCCGGCTTCGATGTGCTGCTGCCGCTCGTGCCGGACAGCAACGGCAACTACACCCAGGCCAGCGTCTTCAACGGCGGCGGCGTGGTCGGCCCGACGCCCGGCACCTACATCGGTGACAACTCCACGACCATCAACACGATCACCACGACCAACGGCGCCGACACGTTGACGTCGAAGTCCGGACCGACGCTGCTCAACCGCCGCTGGTACGGCTCGGCCGTGGTGCTGCCGGACGGCGAGGTGTTCGTCACCAACGGCGCCGACAGGGACGAGGTCGACGCGCCGGGCAGCGGGACGCCGGTCTACCAGACCGAGCTCATCGATCCCAACGCCGGCAGTGTCACCGCTGGGCCGTCGCTCGACTCCAACCACGGCCGGACCTACCACAACACGGCGATATTGCTGCCGGATGGCCGTGTGCTCATCGGCGGGCACGCGCCGATCGCGACCGGCTATGCGTTCCAGAACGACACCGCGCACACGGCGCTCGGGTTCTCCGCGGCCGAGTCCGACTCGACGTTCCAGATCTACTCTCCGCCGTATCTCAGCTACGGCTCGCGTCCGGTCATCGACCAGGTGCCGTCGCGGACCGCGAACAACAAGTCGTTGACGATCGAGACCTCGCAGGCGAAGCAGGTGACCAAGGTCGTGCTCGTCCGTGACCCGTCGATGACGCACCTGACCGACGGCGACCAGCGCAATGTCCAACTCGTCATCAGCAAGAAGGACGACGACTCGGTGACGGTGCGCATCCCGAACAGCAACGTGGCGCCGCCGGGTCCCTACATGCTGTTCATCGAGACGACGAAGCAGGTCAATGGCGCGGCGAAGCTCGTGCCGTCGGTGTCGAAGCCCGTCACCATCTCGAATCCCGCACCGACCACAACGCAGTCGGCTTCCATGACCCTGACCGCGATCCCACCCGGCCCGGCGCAGGCGCAGCACAGTGCTCACGCCGCATCGCGGCAGCGGCCGAGCGCAATGGCCGCGGCTGCTCCGGCTGCCACGCTCCGCGCCACGCCGGCGGCTGCAGTGTCGGCGCCATCGCGTAGCCGGCACTCCTGGCCCTACGCCGCCGCCGCGCTCGCTGCTGCATTCGTCTGGATGGCGCGTCGTCGTCTGGCCGGCCGGCGAAGGTGATGCGCGGCAGCACTACCGTGCTGCTATGGCTGCTGCGCGTCCGTTCGACATCGTCCTCTACGGAGCCACCGGGTTCGTCGGTCGGCTGACCGCCGACTACCTGGCCCGCAAGGCACCGGTCGACACCCGGATCGCGCTGGCCGGACGATCCGAACCAAAGCTGGAGCGAGTGCGCGCCGAACTCGGACCACGCGCCGACGCGTGGGGAGTCATCACCGCTGACGCGGCCGACGCGGACGCGGTGGGTGCGCTCGCCGCCCAAGGCACAGCGATCGCAACCACGGTCGGCCCCTACTCGTCGTACGGGTTCCCTCTCGCGGCAGCGTGCGCGGATGCCGGCACGCACTACGCCGACCTGACCGGCGAGGTCTTGTTCATGCGGCGCACGGCCGACGAGCTGCATGCGCGAGCGGCTGCGTCCGGCGCGCGCATTGTGCATGCGTGCGGTTTCGACTCGATCCCGTCCGACCTCGGCGTGCTGGTGCTCCATGACCAGGTGACGAGAGACGGCGCCGACGGGCTGACCGACACCACCTTTGCCGTGACGGCGGTGCGGGGCGGCGTGTCCGGCGGCACGGTCGCGTCGATGCGCACGCAGATCGCGGAGATGGCTGAGAACCCAGCCGTGGCCGGCGTCGTCAACGACGCCTACGCGCTCAGCCCGGCGCGCGACAAAGAACCCGATGTGGTCAACAACGACTGGGCAAGCGAACGCGACCTGCGCGGTGTCGTGCGCGACGCAGACCTCGACATGTGGCTGGCGCCGTTCGTGATGGCTGCCACCAACACGAGGGTCGTACGCCGGAGCAATGCCTTGCTCGACTGGGCCTACGGGCACCGTTTCCGCTACCGGGAGGTGATGGGGTTCCGCGGTCCGACCGCGCCGCTGGCCGCGGCTGCCGTCGCCGGCGGCCTCGCCGCCTTCGCGGGCGCGATGGCGTTTCCGGCCACCCGTTCGCTCCTCGACCGGGTGTTGCCGGAACCCGGTGAGGGGCCCTCGGAACGGACGCGTGAGAACGGCATGTTCCGGATCGAGGTCTCGACGCGCACGTCGAGCGGCGCGCGCTATGTCGCCGACGTCGCCGCCCAGGGCGACCCTGGCTACGCCGCGACCGCGGTCATGCTCGGCGAATCGGTGCTGGCGCTGGCGCTCGACACCGACAAGTTGCCGCCGCGCGCCGGCGTGCTGACCCCGGCGACCGGCATCGGCATGCGCCTGGTGGAGCGGTTGCGCGCCCAGGGATTCACCCTCGACGCCCGCCGCCGGTAGCTTCCGTCGTCGTTAGTGGTGGTTGTTCGAGATCTGGGCAACTCGTCCGGGGGAAAGTCCCGTGCGCTCGGCCAGTTCCGCCCCGGCCATGCCCTGTTCGCGGAGTTGGCGAATCAGCGCGTCGCGTGCTGCTTCCAGATCGGCAACCCGTCGCCGGGCTTCTTGCAAACGCCGGCACACACCGGCGAGGTCCTGCAGTTGTGGTTTGGTCTCCCGCGGCATCATCTGACCCCCGTGTCGGGTTTCAGTATCGAGGCCGCCTCACCGGCTCGTCCGGCGTTTGTGAAAGCTGTGTGCGAGAAGAGTTGGGCCCTCGCCGGCACGGGGGCACCGGCGAGGGCTTCGCGCACGCTATCCGAGCCGTTTAGCCTGCTAAAGCACCGGGGGGTACGCCGCGTGTCGCCGGACTTGCTATGACATTCGCTATGACATGCGCAGGCGCGAGCCGAGCATCGAATGGATCTCGTCATGGTTCGTCGTGGGCCTGCCCAGCAGGAAACCCTGGGCGGCGTCGACGCCGAGGTCATACAGCGCGGCGAGATCGGCCGGACGTTCGAGACCTTCGGCGATAACCGTCGCGTCGAGGTCAAGGGCCAGCAGGACGAATGCGCTGATCGCCACGCGGCGGGCGTGATCGTCCGCGAGCCCGTGTACGAGCTCCCGGTCGACCTTGATGAAGTCCGGTCGCAACTCGACGACATGTCGTAGTGAGGCATACCCGGCTCCGGCGTCATCGATTGCAACCCGGAGCCCGGCCTTCCGCAGCGGGCGCAAAACGTCGCGCAGGTCGTCGTATCCGGCGATCATCGAGTGCTCGGTGATCTCGACGACGAGCTGCGACAGCGGCAGGTCGGCAAGCCGGCTGGCGCGGCGGCTGAGTGCCGCGGTGGCGCCGGGGCTGAGGTTGACGGTGAGGAACTGACGCGGGCCGAGCAGCGCAAGCAACGGCCATGCACGTCGTACGGCGAGCCGCTCGAGCTCGAAGTCGAGACCGACCCGTCCGGCGGCGGCAAAGGTTTCCGCCGGTGTCGTGGTGCCGGACGGGAAGCGGGACAGCGCTTCCAGGCCGAGGCAGGCGCCGTCGCGCAGGCTGATGACAGGTTGAGCGGCGATGTCGAGCCGCTCCCGGGCGATCAGGTCCGACATCTCGCTCTGCAACAGGTCGGTCTCGCGCGCGCCGTCGAGGTAGCCGGCCAGCAGCTCGGAGAGCATCTCCAGGAACCGAACGTCCCGCTCGTCGAGGGTGGTGTCCGGCTTGCTGGCCAACCCGAAGATGGCTCCGTAGACCGTTCCGTCCGAATGGCGCAGCGGTGCGCCGACGTAGGCGCCGACAGCGCCGGTTCCCGGCAACGCGGCAATCCGAGGGTCTGCGTGTGTGTCGTTGATGAAGCGGGGGATGTCGCCGACGACCAACCGGTGCGAGAGCGTGGCGGTCCGGGAGCGGCGTTGGCCGTGGGCGACGCCGAAACTTACCGCGTCGCCGGCGACGGCGCGGAAGACGAGCTCGTCGACAGAGAGCTCGGCGATGAACACGCAGTCGAGAGCGAGGTGACGGTGCGCGACATCAGCGGCGCGGTCCAGAACGGACTCGCCATCGCCGACCTCGAGAAGTGGCACTGCGCCTCAACTCCTGGCGTCGGCAGAATCCGGATGACAGGTCATCAAACGGTATTTAACACGCTTAACGCGAGCGAGCGCCTTGCGTTCCGCCCGTCTCGGATGTCGAGACGAGCGTCTCTCCTGCTTGACACCGGTTGACGACGTTTGCCACCGTGTCTGCGTGCTTTTCGTCGTAGTAATTCCTGGGCGCGTGGCCTGACGACCCGTCAACGCCGCGCGCTCGCCCCTCCGTGCTCTGCACGAGGGGTTTTTTGTTGCCCGCCAACCCTGACCTGCCCAACCTGATGCGAAGGACGAAGCCGTGACCACCGCCGAAACCGTCACCGGAGCCCAGTCGCTCGTGCGCGCACTCGAAGAGCTCGCCGTCGACGTCGTCTTCGGCATTCCCGGCGGCGCGATCCTGCCGGCGTACGACCCGCTGTTCGACTCGGCGCGCGTCCGGCACATCCTCGTCCGGCACGAGCAGGGCGCCGGCCACGCGGCGACCGGCTACGCGCAGGCGACCGGCCGGGTCGGTGTCTGCATGGCCACCAGCGGGCCGGGAGCGACCAACCTCGTCACGCCCATCGCCGACGCCTACATGGACTCGGTGCCGATCGTGGCCATCACCGGGCAGGTGCCCTCCGGAGCGATCGGGACGGACGCCTTCCAGGAAGCCGACATCTGCGGCATCACCATGCCGATCACGAAGCACAACTTCCTGGTCCAGGACGCCGCGGAGATCCCGCGGGTCCTGGCCGAGGCGTTTCACCTGGCGGCCTCCGGCCGGCCGGGCCCGGTGCTTGTCGACATCGCGAAGGACGCGCTGCAGGCGAAGACCGAGTTCAGCTGGCCGGTGCAGATGCAGCTGCCCGGCTACCGGCCCTTCACCCGTCCGCACGGCAAGCAAGTGCGCGAGGCGGCGCGGCTGATCGTCGAGGCGAAGAAGCCGGTGCTCTACGTCGGCGGCGGGGTGCTCAAGGCGCGTGCCGCGGCAGAGCTGCGCATGCTCGCCGAGCTCGTCGGCGCACCTGTCGTGACGACGCTGATGGCTCGCGGCGCGTTCCCCGACTCGCACCAGCAACACCTCGGCATGCCCGGCATGCACGGCGCGGTCGCGGCGGTCACGGCCCTGCAGAAGTGCGACCTCATCATCGCGATCGGCACCCGCTTCGATGACCGGGTTACCGGCAAGCTGGCGACGTTCGCGCCCAACGCCACCGTCATCCACGCCGACATCGACCCCGCCGAGATCTCGAAGAACAAGACGGCGGACGTGCCCATCGTCGGCGACGCGCGTGACGTGCTCAACGAGCTCACGGCGGCCGTCCGTGACGAGATTAACCCCGAAGTGAGCGGT
>Ga0207705_10001995_pt1 | contig 15872 bp, 11 predicted proteins | sample KBSC13metaG_FD_184314 | JGI IMG/M metagenome (GOLD analysis project Ga0207705, IMG submission 184314) | Corn rhizosphere microbial communities from Kellogg Biological Station, Michigan, USA - KBS C1-3 metaG (SPAdes) (version 2) | ecosystem: Host-associated > Plants > Roots > Rhizosphere > Soil ...
TCCTCCGGCATGGTCTGGGCGCCGCCCTATCGCGTGGATGTAACTCAGGCTCTTCATCCGGGCGCGAACAAACTTGAAATCGCCGTCACGAACGAGTGGACTAATCGCCAGATCGGCGATCGCCTGTTGCCCGCCGACCAGAGGATTCTCACTCCGCCAGGAGGACCTCAGGGACGTCCGGGAGGCGCATTCCGCAGGCTGCAGCCTCTGCCCGACTCGGGTCTTATCGGTAAAGTCAGCTTCTTCGCTAAGCGCAATCGTTAAGGAGCTTCAGACCCGAATTCTGCGCAGCAAAGCTGTCACAAGCGGGGAATGGTGCCTCCTCCATCCATCGTGATGACAGCTCCGGGCGAGTATGGGAGACCTCCGCTCGCCAGCATCGACACGGCAGTGCCGATATCCTCGGGAGTACCCCAACGCTTTTCCAAGAGCAGATCCCCTTTGATCAATGCGTCGTACTTGTCTTTCACGCCCTCGGTCATGTCCGTTGCAATGATTCCCGGCCTTATCTCATACACGCAGATCCCATACTGGGTGAGCCTTGTAGCCCAAAGCATGGTTGACATCGCGATTCCCGCCTTCGTGATGCAATAGTCTCCCCGGCTTACGCTTGCGACCGTTGCGGAGATGGAACTGATATTGATGATGCAGCGATGTTCTTTCGTCGCTTCCTGCTGACGCACCATCCAATTCGCGACCGCCTGTGTCAAAAAATATGGTCCCTTGAGATTGGTCGCGATCAGTTCGTCAAAACTTTCCTCGGAAGCCTCCAATATATCGGCACGCTTTCGCGGCGCAATGCCTGCATTGTTTACCAGAACGTCCAGTCTGCCGAACGTCGATTCAATATCGGCGAGCAGACGCTGCCGGTCTGACGGGTTCGATACATCCGCCCGGCAATATTGCGCGCACAGTTCTCCTTCGCTCAGACAATCCTGTAACTGGGCAAGAGCAGGCTGAGCTTCCTCATGACTTCGCCTTCCTGTAATCACAACATTAAAGCCTTTGCCCGCCAGCTTTTTTGCAATGCCAAGACCGATCCCGCGCGATCCTCCCGTTACTAAAGCGACCTTCGTATTCATCATCAGTTCAGCCTCAATTACCACGTACTTCTTCGTCCACCCGGCGTCCTAAAAGAAGGTGTAGTACTGATCTCCCGCCATCCGCAAGATCAGAAGCCCCAACTCAAGCATGTGATAGTCGCCCCACATGCTCGACTCCCCGAATGGGGTCTTCGAACCCTTCGGAATGTGATCCCAGCCGTTCGGCCTGTGATAAATGCTGTGAAGTAAGATCCCCTCATGTTGCGGGTCAGTTGAAAGATAGGGTTCCCTCAGGAGCGACTGAGCTATTGTGAGGCCAGCCTGCCTGTAGCGATCTCCCTCTTTTCCCATTGCATGTCCAAGACGAACCAGCCCCTGCGCAGCTATGGCGGCTGCCGAAGAGTCGACTGGCTCGTGCTGATTATAGGGATCGGTGGGATGGTTCTTCCAGTCTCCCAGATAATGCAAATCCGGAGCACCTGTGTCCCAATAGCAGACTCCATCAGAGGAGCTGGCCTGATCGATATAAAAATCGCATGTGGCCCTGGCGGTCCTTTCAAGGAGTGCGATCGCCTCCACTTTCGTCATCACGCCATCCATGCCGAAGTTACTCTCAGGGAGAGAGCAGATGAATTCAAGCTCCTCTGCGAATCCAAGCATGGCCCAGGCCAGACCGCGAGTCCACGTTGTAAAGGGCGAATATCCTTGTTGCGTCGAAGGACAGCGAAATGATCCGCTCGAAGGATTGAAGACGGCTTCATGAACCGTCCGACCGCTTAATTCAGGACGATCGTATGCGTCGCGGCCTTCCCCAAAGTAGACGTTGAACCGAGCGGAGGTCTTGGCATGGGTAAGGAGTCGCCCGAGCAGGTTGATGCGCCGATCCTGCTCTCCCAGCAAAAAATGCCCCAGTTGATGCGCGACGCCGCAGATGCGGAGCGTTCGAATCGTATCGATAAAGAGAGAGTGCGACCCATTGAAGGAGTAAATATACCCATAGCCGTCAGGGAGGCTGGCCCACCGTGCGGCCTGAACAGCGCCGCTTGCCTTGAGGGCGAGTTCGTAAAAACGCAGCTCGCCATCGCTTGCTTCGAATCTTCCCTCCAGCGCCAGTCGCCGCAACTGCCCATATGTCGAGAGATTGTTGAAGCCATGATCGTGAACACCAATGTGCGTGACGTGCTCGGCCATGTGAGCCGCTGTCTGGTCGCGGCCGATCTTCAGCAAATCCTCTCGCCCGGTAATGTCATAGCAAAGAATGGCATTGCCGTAGGCAAAACCCTGCGTCCACTGTGTCCAATTTCTTCCTACATATTGTCCGCCCACCGTGATGACGGGAGCGCCCTGAGTAACATCCCAACGCTGCGACAGGCGAAGCGTTTTATCCGCCGCAAGCGCAAATAAGGTTTTTACTGAAGCTGAAAGATCCGCTGGAACAAGCTTGTTCTCTATCTGCATGCAAAGGTCCTTGCGCTAAACCAGCGCGATAAAACGATCCACAATCTTAGCCAGCACTTCATCGCCCGGCGTATCCCAGAGGCTCTGGTTGAAGATCTCCACTTCGATTGCTCCGCCATACCCGGCGCGATCGACTGCTTCACGCAGCGTCCGGTTGTCGATCACTCCATCTCCCATCACGCCGCGGCCCAGAAGCATATCCGGCATAGGGACCAGCCAATCGGAGACGTGCAATCCGTAGATGCGACCCCGTACCCGTTCTATCTGCTCGAAGACAAAGGGATCCCACCAGATGTGAAAAGTATCGAGTATCACACCAACCTCGGTGGGACTGTAAAGCGATGCCATCTCCAATGCCTGATCGATGGTATTGAGGACACAGCGATCGGCGGCATACATCGGGTGCAGAGGCTCCAGCCCCAGACGCACGCCGCACTTTTGCGCGTAAGGAACAAGAGCGGCAAGTCCATCTTCCACCATCCTGCGCGCATCTCTGAGAGGAACATCGGCAGATGCGCCCACAACAAGGACGAGCGAATCGGCATTCAATTCTGCGGCCTCTTCGACTGCACGGAAATTGTCTTCAATCTTCTCTCGTCGTTCCATCAGGCTAGCAGAAGGAAACATTCCGCCCCGGCAAATGCTGGACACATGCAGTCCGGCATCGCGGACCAGGCGCGCGCTCTCTCCCAGCCCCGCCTCATGAATTTTGTGACGCCAGAGCGAGATGGATGGTATGCCATGGCGCACGCATCCCTCGGTAGCTTCCTTGAGGCTCCAGTTTTGAGTCGTAGCCTGATTCAGGCTGAGTCGTTGCAAATCCGCCATGCTTTAAAGTCCCCGAGCTACGAAACAACGATATCTTCAATTGCGGGAACGTCAATCCATCGACGCTCTGCCCACGATTTGAGGCCAAGTTCCGCCAGCTGCACTCCGCGAGCGCCGTCGACAAACGTGTGCGGGAAGGGCGTGTCGAGCGCGACGTGACGCAGAAACATCTCCCATTGCACCTTGAACGCATTCTCAAATACGCCATTGTCGGGAACCTCCTGCCAGTGTTCACGAAATTTAAATGGATTGGGCATATCTGGATTCCAGACAGGTCGCGGAGTATTGACCCGATGTTGGGTCTTGCAATCTCGCAGGCCGGCAATTGCGCTTCCTTCGGTGCCATCGACATGGAGATTAAAAAGCTCGTCCCGGTAGACGCGCGTAGCCCACGAGGAATTAATCTGGGCAAAGATGCCCCCGTCCAGTTCAAAAGATCCATAGGCCGCATCGTCCGCTGTGCAGGTGTAGCGCCGGCCTTGCTCGTCGACTCTCTCGGGAATATGCGTGGCGCCGGTGCATGAGACAGCCTTTACAGTCGCGAAGGTGTGATCCAGAACGTAGCGCCAGTGGCAGAACATATCCAGAATGATTCCACCATCTTCTTCCTTTTTATAGTTCCAGGAAGGCCGCTGCGCGGGCTGCCAGTCTCCTTCAAAGACCCAGTAGCCAAACTCGCCGCGCACCGAGAGGATTCTACCGAAGAAGCCCGACTCTACGAGCCTGCGCAACTTGCGAATACCGGGGAGGAACAGCTTGTCCTGTACAATTCCCTGCTTCACACCCGCAGCAGCAGCCTTTTTAGCTAACCTAAGAGAAGATTCCACGGTGGTCGACAGAGGCTTTTCGCAATAGACATGCTTTCCCGCATCAATCGCCTTCGTCACATTTTCTTCACGCATGCCCGTGGTGCCCGAATCAAAATAAATCTCATCTTCTTTATTTGCGAGGCTGCGTTCGAGATTCGTGCTCCAGCGATTTAAGCCATGCGCATCCGCGATTGCCTTGAGCTTGTTCTCATTTCTGCCTACAAGAATCGGATCGGGCATCAGCACAGTTCCATCGCCAAGCGGAAGCCCCTGCTCGCGTATCGCAAGAATGGAGCGAATCAGGTGCTGGTTGAGTCCCATGCGGCCTGTCACCCCATTCATGATGATCCCTATCTTCTTCTGATTCATGAATCTCCCTGTCCTTATCTAGTGGATATTTTTATATTGTCGCCTACCTGAATTCTTTAGGCTTGAACTGTCTTCCGTTTAGCGGAAATGGCGTAGATTGCAAGCGATCCCAGCAGACCTGCGGCGGCCATCACCTTCCAGGCAAGATCGTAACTGTGAAAAGCGTCGAAGATGCGCCCAGCAACCCATGGCCCCGCCCACTGGCCGATGGAATATCCCATGATAATCAGGGCAAGAATCTTTCCCAGAGAGGCGAGCCCGAAGCATTCGGCCGTGACCAGCGGAATCAGCATGTAGTCGGCACCCATCGAAAACCCGAAGATCGTCGCAAACGTAAGAGCCATAAGCGGCTGATGCGCCAGGTAGAGCAAGGGGATCGCCGCTCCAAGCAGAAAATAGAAGCCCGCCATCGTATTCTTCTTCTTGAAGCGATCGGCGATATAGCCAACAATGACTCGGCCGCCCAGGCTGGCGATAAGCAGCACGGATAAATATCGCGATGCTGCCCCGGCGGTATATCCCTGGCCCTCCAGAAAAAAGATGAAGTGCTGTATGACGGCGTTCATGGCCCCAATCACAAGTGCCGAACCGATAAGAATGAGCCAGAAGTTCCTGTCGCGCATTGCCGCCGCAATCACGCTGAAGGTTGATCCAACCGTGACTGCCTGATCCTTATCCGGCGAGGTCTCCGCACCATCTGGGTACAGATTGAGGTCGGCAGGAGACGATTGAGTAACCCAGATCCCTATGGGGAAAAGTACCGCAAGAATAGCTGCTCCTGTAATTTCAAGCGCGTGCCTCCAGCCAAAGCTCCGGAGAAGCCAGTTAATCATGGGCGGCGAGATAGCCCCGCCAAGTCCGAGCCCGAGATAGGCGTAGCCCATCGCTCTGCCTCGTCGCACATGAAACCAGCGCGCAATCAGGACCTGATTCGCAATCGGTCCTGCCAGCACATATCCAATCACTTCCAAGATGCACAGCAGCTGGTACTGCCAGAAGTGATGCATAAACCCCATTGCGATCAGAGGAAATCCGATGAATCCGACGCCGGACAAAATGACCCAGCGAGCCCCGATCCGATCGATCAACACGCCCGCCAGCAATCCGAAGGGGAGGCCGATTGCCAGGAAGCCCAAAAGAAAGCCTTGCGTGACTTGTGCTCGCGTAAAACCCAGCGCAGTCACAAACGCGGGATAGAAGACCGGAAATCCATAGAAGACAATCCCTACAGCAAAGAAGAGATTGAGAAATGCCGCGATAACGATCCACCAGCCATAAAACATCCGCCCGGATTTATGGTTTCCCATCAATCTTCCTTGCCGCACGGTGATGTACTCGAGTTCGCACTGTGCTCGTGCGAATTTCTCCCGTGAGCTATTGAGCCTACGTAGAAATTAACGATGCAGTCAAGTGCAGGGGCCTAGAGATATGATCCGTCGACGTCGACTTGTCTATTCGCTTTCTCGCATCGGCCTGCGTTTATATTCTCGCAATCGTACTGAATAGATTCGCATACCAATTGAAAACATTTTGCCTAACGCAGTAGCGGCATAGGGTAGCTACTGCCGGAATGCTGATTGCGTAAAGCCGGCAATCGGAGTATCTCCTTCCTCGCTATAAATAAGAATCATATTTTGCATACGAAATTTTCGATGCCAGACTATGGTAAAAGGCTACGAGTAACTCACTCTTGCGGTTATGTCGTGAATAGGTCGAGGTGCGGCGCCTTTAACCGAAATGAGCCTCGATTAATATTAAACGAATGAAATGAAAATAATATAGTACTTTAGAAACTAATTTCAGGCTATGGCTCTTTATCCCCTACAAATCGAACGTAGCTTTTAAAGCTTTAGTTGGCACCCCTTTCGACATGATGATTGAACCCATCTCTCGCCGAATCTTCCTCTCCCGACTCACCGCAACCGCTGTGGCAACCTGCTGTGCTAACTCCACACTCCACGCCATGCCCATAGCGCACCACACTCTCACCATAAGCGGTATCGAGGTCGAACTCTCCTTCACCCCCATCTCGGAACAGACTCTCCGCGTCAGCCTTCTCCCCACGGCGGCACATCACGATCCGGCCCATGCCTTCGTCGGCGAAGGACTTCGCGGCCGCGACTGGCCGCCTGTCACGCATCAGCTACAGTCTCCCCCGCAGACGCCTCTCCGCTGGGGCAGATTCACTATCCATATCGCCGGCGACCCGCTTGTCCTTACCGTCGAAGAGTCGGGCGAAGAACGCCAGCGTCTCTCCTTCGATAGCAATACGGCTCGCGTTACCTTTAATCTCTATGACAGTCCTGTATTCGGCCTCGGCGAAGGCGGACACCAGTTCGACCGCCGCGGTGTCGTCGACAACATGCGCAACGGCCAGTTCAAGCCTGAGCAATTCCTGAATGGAGGCCGCTCTCCTATTCCCTGGCTTGTCAGCCCTTCTGGATGGGGCCTCTACTTTCACCATCCTCAAGGCACCTTCGACCTCACCGGCTCTCGCGGCGTCTTTCGTCCCTCGGCCGCCGCCGAGGCGCAGGATATCTTCCTTGTTCTCGCTCCCAAATCCGAGCCCGCAACTCTGCTCAGGGAGTTTGCACAACTGAGCGGTTTCCCTCACTTGCCTCCTCTCTGGGCTTTCGGCTATCAGCAATCGCACCGTACTCTCCTCAGCCGGGACGCGGTCCTCGAAGAGGTGCGTACCTTCCGCGAGAAAAGGCTTCCCTGCGACGCGATGATCTATCTCGGCACCGGCTTCGCTCCCTCCGGGTGGAACACCGGGCACGGCTCCTTCGCCTTCAACCCGAGGATATTTCCCGATCCCAAGGCCATGTTCGATCAGATGCATGCGGAGGACATGCGCATCATCCTGCATGTTCTTGGCGTTCCCTTCGATCTCCATGGCCGCGTCTCCGACGTGTCTTCCGACCCTGACTCCGCCGCCAACTACTGGCGCGATCATCTTCCCACCTTTCGCACCGGCATCGACGGCTGGTGGGTTGACGACGGCGACGAGCTTCTACCCGAAGCCCGCCTCACCCGCAACCGCATGTACTGGGAAGGGCCTCTCCGAGAGCGGCCCAACGTTCGCCCCTTTTCCATTCAGCGCAATGGGTATGCCGGGATACAACAGTACGGCTTCCTCTGGTCCGGCGATGTCAACTCCGAGTGGAAGACGCTTCGTACCCAGATCGCCGTCGGCCTCAACACCGGCCTGAGCGGCATCCCTTACTGGGGAACCGACACGGGCGGCTTCTTCTCCACCAAGGAACTCACGGCGGAACTCTACGTCCGCTGGTTTCAGTTCAGCGCTTTCTGCCCCCTCTTTCGTTCCCATGGCCGCACCTGGATGCTCCGTCTCCCCTGGGGATGGGATCGCGGCAACGTTGGCCCTGTTGAAGATGATCCGAAACTCCTTCCGGAGCCTAAAGACCTCCACAACCCCGAAGTCGAAGAGATCTGCCGCCGGTATCTCAACCTTCGCTACCAGCTTCTGCCCTACCTCTACTCCGCTACTCATGAGACAACTCGCACAGGCATGCCGCTGATGCGCGCGCTCTGGCTTGCCTATCCCGACGACTCCAAAGCCCTCGCTGTCGATGACGCCTATCTGTGGGGTGAAAGCCTTCTGGTTGCGCCCGTAACCATCTCTTCCGCTACGGAACACATCACCTATCTGCCTGACGGTACATGGTTCGACTACTGGACCGACGAGCCGATTCCCGGAGGCGTCTCGCATACCCGGCGCGTCGATCTCGCGACCCTGCCCCTCTACGTCAAGGCGGGAACCATACTTCCTCTGGGGCCTGTTAAACAATCCGCAATGGAAAAAACGTCAACCCCGCTTGAGCTTCACATCTATCCGGGGGCCGATGCGAGTTTTTCCCTCTATGAAGACGACGGCTTCTCGATGGACCATACCCATGGGGTCTCCTCCACCATCGACATGCGCTGGAACGATCGCACCCGAACTCTTTCGCTTTCCCTGTCCGGAGGTTCAGCCATGCACGCCTTCACGACCCGCAACTTTAACGCGCGTATTGCCGGAAGCAGCATTCTCAAGCCGCTTCATTTCCGCGGTGCAACGGTCCATATCGCGCTCTGACTAAAGCCGGCCTATTTGACTAACTACCTTGTGTGCTGGCCTCTCAATGAGAGCCAGCACACAGAATCGGAGCAGCGTGATGCTTGAACCATCAGAACTCGAATCTGGCTCCCAGTTGGAGAAAGCGAGCATTGTATTGTGACGTTGACTTGCCAAACGTCGAACCCGTCAGGCCTGATGAAATCCCTCCCAGATTCGCCCGATTGAAGAGATTGTAGATCTCCAGACGCAATTGCAGAATGGCGTTTTCCCGGAGATGCGTATTCTTCAATAAGGCGAAATCCGTATTGGCATAACCTGGGTTTCTATAACCGTTCATCACCTCATTGCCCTCGCCGGGAAGAGTCGACGGCGCGGTAAAGTCGCGTGCCTTCATTACGCCATTCAGTTGAGATTTGCGGTCCGTGGGAATGGTATATCGATACGCCGGAACGTTCGGCAGGTCGCTGTTGACGCCATCGGCGTTGTAATCGCCGCTACTCGAACTCAAGATTGGGCTGCCTGGGGCCAATCCCGCTTTATAGGCGGCAGTATTCAACACAGTGAACGGCGTTCCGCTCTGCAGAATCGTGATGGCGCTCGGCTTCCACCCGTTCGTCAGCCCTCTCAGAAAAGCGGGCCCATGGTTCAGATGAGGAAGCTCATACGCCATCGACATGGAAAGACGGTTGGGAACGTCCCAGTTGGAATGTGCCCAGTACTGACGGTAGTTCAGCGTGTTCGACTGCACCGTCGGATACGTTCCCGCATCGTCGTACGACGATGAGCGGGTATACGAGGCATCGATGAAGCCGCGCTTCAGGAATCGTCCCTTGAACTCCGTGATAAATGCGTTGTAGCTGGAGGTTGGACCGTTCACCGTGTACCGGATCGAGCCAAAGTTATTGTTCAGGCGAACAAATTTACCCCCATTTGCAACTAAGCTGCCCGGAAAGTTGTTGATGTCCACGCCGTAGTACGCATTTGTCGTGTGACCTGCAAAATCCGTGAATAGGTCATTCGATCTGGAACCTGTGTAGCTTGCCGCAACCGAGAAGTTCGTGGAAAGCCCATGCTCCAGCGTCACCGTATAGTTCACAGTGTTCGTCGCAGACAGGTTCGGGTCGTTGCCCGCGATGTTCGACTGCAGACCTTCGATGCCGCCGTGATCGTTCAAGCCCGAAGCAGGAATAACCGGATAGGTATAGCCAAAGGGATAGACATCGCTGGTTCCGGTGCCATAAACGGGCGCCGGCCCACTGGTGTTCACCTGAAAGGTCACTCCCACAGGCGCGGGTGGATTGCCAAATTCGTTCTGAACGTTCCCCAGCGTTACCCAGTCGTGATACAGACCAAGCCCGCCCTTGACCAACCATCTGCCCGATCCTGTTAGATCCCATGCCACTCCCGCGCGCGGACTCCATGCGGTAATGGCATGGTTGAATGCGTGAGAGACCTGCTTCACATATCCATTCGCTACCTGCTGCTCTATCGTCGTTCCCGGACCATAGAAGAAGTTCGCCTGGATCGATCCATTCGCAGGCTTCGGATTTCCGAAGTTGTCCCAGCGAACTCCGTAGGTCAGCGTCAGCCGCCGGTTCATCTTCCAGGTGTCCTGCGCAAAGATGCCAGCAGTATTGCCTACGATCCGATAGCTGCCCCCAAGGTCTCCGGCCTGCTGGCCAGTCAGCAGGTTGTACGCTACGCCTGATTCGGAATAGACCTTGTCCTGCACGAAGTCAGCAACCGACTCGAAGGAGAAGGTTGGGATGGAATTCAAAGGCGCAAACAACAGGTGACTATCGCCCCAGAATCCTTCATAGCCGACCTTCAGGTCATGGGAGCGGTAGATGTGCGTCAGCGCATCGCGCCACACATAGTGATACTGGATGTAGTTCTCGTCTGCCTTGCTTATGCCGATCTGCGTATTCCAGGCAGCGGATACCTTGATGATCGGCACATGGAACGGCCCGGTCGGATTGATCAAACCCTCCATGCGAAGCACACCGAAGGCTGCCTCGTTGATCGTGTTCGACGAGAAGGTGTGCGTTTCGTTGCCCTGGAGCGAGCGCACCAGATAATGTTGCGGCTGGTCATGCTGTACTCGAACGGAAGGTCCGCCCAGGTCCAGGCCCGTGCGGTAGTAGTTGGCGTAAACGCGGTCCTTGCTGAAGTACTTATCCACGCGGATGTTGTACTGCAGAGCATTCCGTGAATTCGTTGCATTGAAGACGCCGTTGTCGACCACCGGCAGATCACATGGAATATTTGCCGCCGCAGCCGTTCCACATGTCGATGGAAACAGATCGCCTCCTTTTTTTGCCACGCTCGTCGTCGATGCGTTGGTCGCGGGGTACTGACCCAATAACTTCACGCCCAGCGAATCTGGCCAGTTCTGGCTCGCCCATGCTGTAAAGGCAGGATCTTCATAGGTCGTCGAAGACGTGGTCTGAGACAACGCCAGAAGCGGCTCCCAGCCGGTAAAGAAGTACATCTGCCTGACGAACGGCACCGGACCGCTTGCCGTTGCCGAGATATTGTTGCTATGGAACGGAGCGAACTTCGTCTTCTCCTTCGGCTGAAACTCCGTCCGCGCCGTCAGCCAGTTCGCGGTGTAATACTCGCTTGCGACAAAGTGGTACTTGTTCGCACCTGACTTGCTGGTCATTACCTGCACGATCGAGCTGCTCCGTCCATAGTCGACGTTGAACATGTTCACCTGGACCGTCGTCTCCTGGATGGTGTCCGGGTTCGGCACCAGGTTGAGAACGCCCGGCGTAATGTTGCTGGTAATATCCAGACCGTCCAGCACAAACATGTTGCCTACGCTGCTGCGCCCGTTCGCGCTTGCCGTGACCTCCGTCTCCGCCGCATAATTGTCGTTCGATTGGCCATTACCGCCCGATCCGATCACGCCCAGCCCGGTTACTCCCGGCGCCAGCGACGTCAGCCCCAGCAGGTTTCGTCCCGGCAGCGGCAGCGAGTCCAGCGCCTCTTTGTCCAGTGTCAGTTCCGTCCGGCTGTCCGCCGTATCCAGCACCGGCACCTGGTCTGTCACTTCGATGCTCTGCGACTGGCTCGATACCCCCAGCGTGAATGGCACATTCATCGTCTGGCCCGTCAGCAACCTTACTGTCACCTTGTGCGTTGCAAAGCCCTTGGCCGACGCCGCGATGCCGTAGGGGCCGGGAGCGAGACTCACAAAGCGGTACTCTCCCTGCGCTCCACTCGTCGCCGTCGCCGTTACCTGAGTATCCGTATTTGTCAGCACGATCGTTGCGCCAGGCACGACCGCACCTGACATATCGATCACCACGCCGGTCACATTGCTCGAGAACTGGGCATAGGCTCCGGTCGCAAAACCTAAAAGCGCGATCCATATCCCCAGGCCCGTTGCCCATCGTCTCAATTGCATTGACTGCCTCCTGAATTTCCGCTGATTCTGCCGATAGACATAAATAAAGAATGAGGTCAGCGAATGTCAATCACAATTTTTATTTACTTATAATAATTTTCGTATTTATCTTTACGATAGCTTTTTACGCCAGTAAATCCTCTACCATGAGGCTCCAGAGCGATCCGATTGAGGCCGAAGATTCCATTGACAGCCGTCGTAAGGAAAGAAAATCGGCATTGTGAATTATAACTTTTAGTTTTAATCTATATCTACCATTTTTTCTCTTATGGTAGCTGCTGTTCGCTTGCCAAGTTTGAAAAGGAACCTATTCATGCCGCTCTCCCGTAGCTTGTTGCCGGTGCTCTTCGCGCTTCCCATCGCTGCATTCAGTCAATCTCCAGGTCAACCTGCTTCCGTTCTCAAGTCTCTTGTTGATTCCGCTGTCATGGCTCATGCAGACGGGCGCGAACGTCCTGGCGCTCTGGCTGGTACCACCGACGCCTACTTGCCAGCCCTGTATCCCAGCGCTCACGCCGCCAACCTGCTCCAACTTAAAAACGGCGACGTTCTCTGCGTCTGGTTCTCCGGAACCTGGGAGGGTGAATCCAATGTAGGCATCGTCGTATCGCGCCTCCCAAAAGGCGCCTCGCAATGGACTGCCACCAGACTCATCGATCGCCACGAGGGCGAGTCCTATCAGAACCCCGTCCTCTTCGAGGCTCCCGACGGCACGGTGCATCTCTACCACACGACTCAGGGAGCCAACATTGGCGAGGCCAACGCGCATGTCCTCCACGTCATCTCGAAAGACCACGGCATCACCTGGTCGCAGCCTGAACTGCTCTTCCACAAGCCCGGCTCTTTCACCCGACATCCGCCGCTTGTTCTGGCCGATGGTTCCTGGATGCTTCCGCTCACCTATGTCACCAGCGCCGGTATCGGCAAAGGAGCGGAGACCAACTACTCCTCGACCATGATCTCTCACGACGAGGGCGCACACTGGACAGAGTGCCTCATACCCGCCAGTGAGGGTAAGGTCCAGCCCACTGTAGCGTCTCTTGCTCCCGGCAAGCTTGTTGCCTTCTTCCGCAGTCGGGCTTCCGACAACATTGTTGCCTTCTTCCGCAGTCGGGCTTCCGACAACATCTTCCGCAGCCAGTCTGCCGACGGCTGTCACTGGTCGAAACCCGTCAAAACCGAACTGCCTAACAACAATGCTTCTGTCCAGGTCATCCGCCTCAAGGACGGGCATCTCGTCATGGCCTTCGACAACTCGGCCATTGTCCGTTTCGGCCCCGACCGCACCGGCGCCAAACCCACCGCTGGACTCCGCAAACCGCTATCCCTTGCACTCTCCGAGGATGGTGGCCAGACCTGGAGCTATGTTCGTGACGTCGAAACCGGCCGCATCGGCTACGGCATGGCCGAGCGCAACGTCAAGACGCCCGGTCGAGAAGAGTACTCCTATCCCACCGTCATACAACTTGCCGACGGAAAGATCATGGTGGCTTTCACGTATCGTCGTCAGACCATTAAAGTCATCACACTTACCGAGGACTGGCTTAAGTCCGGGCCACCCACACAAGGACTCTATGTCCCAGGTAAACCGTGATGGCTCCTGAAAGCGCTCCGTAGATTGAAAGCGTCGAGTCCTAACGCTATTACATCTTGGAATACCCTTAAGTCTCTCCTCGCGCTTGCCAGAGACGCCAATGTCGATGTCTTTGGTCGTACGAGGCCCGATCATCACCGCAAGTGGGATCGTTTTTATCGGAGCCAACCTCTACGACTACAAGTTCCAAGCCTTCGATGCTCGTTCTGGAAAACTGCTATGGGAGACAAAACTTCCTTATGCGGGTAGGGCCACCCCTACAACATACATGGTCAACGGCAAACAGTTCGTCGTCGTCGCCACAGGAGGAGGGAGTTATTAGATCGCACCGGCAAAGGGCGTATACGTCGCATTCGCGTTGCCCTAACACCGCAGCACCATCTTCAACGACGGTCGTCACATATTTAACTGAAGTCCAGCGAGTAATGTGTCATGGCAATATTTCCTCTTCTTCTTGTCCTTCCTAAATACCTACCCATCAGACACAATCCTGAGGAATCCTCAAAGGCGATACTCACTGCTCGGCTGCGATCGCTTTATCTATATATAGATAAAGCGAAAAGACTCAAGATGCTTCGTGGAGGTGGGCTTTCGCTCATTTTGTCTCCACTTGGCCCGTAATCTATTTTCCTACCCAACCGCCATCGACGTAGAGAGCCTGCCCCGTAACATACGCGGCTTCGTCCGAGACCAAAAAGGCAGCGACGTTGCCAATCTCTCGCGGCTGGCCAGGACGCCCCAGGGAGATCTGAGCCACAACCTGAGGCAACAGGTCTTCACTCTGCATGACCCAACTAATCATCGGTGTATCAATGAGTCCTGGATGAATACAGTTCACACGGATTCCCTGTGCGCCCACCTCGGCGGACACATTGCGCGTGAGCGCCTCGACTGCAAGCTTGCTGGGCGCGTAGTGAGTTCTCCCTGGCAACACCCTGGCAGCCTGAATGGAACCAATATTTACGATTGAGCCCTTGCGACCATCGCCAATAACTCGTCGACAAAAGCTTTGGCAGCACATCCATTCGCTCTTTAGGTTGGTGTCGGTCACATCGCGCCATTGCTCGTCGCTAAGGTCAAGAAAGGGAATGATGGTCTCAATTCCAGCATTATTCACGAGGATGTCAGCCGGCCCAAGCTCGGCCCATGCACGATCGAAGATGCGCTCGACGTCTGCGCGCTGAGAAACATCGCCCTGGACAGTAACCACGCGCCGCCCCTTATCCTGAATCCATCCAGCAAGTTCATCCAGCCCTCTTGAGTAGACGATATCGTTGATCACGAGATCCGCGCCCTGCTCGGCAAAGACTTCTGCAATCCCTCTTCCGATCCCCTGCCCCGCACCCGTTATGATTGCAATCTTGCCTTGAAGCCTCATGTCCATCCCTTCAACTATTGAATTAAATCTGGCGTTGCTCGACCCATGCTTCCCTGGTCGATCTTTGAAAAGGACTCTAATGAAGAGTCCACCCGCCATCCACCATCAGCACATGCCCAACCACCATGTCCGACATACTGCTCGACAGAAATAAAACCGCTCCTACAAGGTCCTCCGGCTGGTTCCATCGTCCTCGAGGAATCATCTCCTTCGTTGCCCACTCCTTATAGCCGGGGCGCTCCAGAATGTTCTTTCGTGATGTGGTTTCGGTAATGCAAGGTGCCACGACATTAACCAACACACCTTCATGAGCCCATTCCAGCGAGAGAGCACGAGAGAGATGATGCACACCCGCCTTGGCAGCGGCATACACGGATCTCTTCTTAAAAGCGATTTCTCCGAAGTTCGAGCCAATATTGACGATGCGTCCACCGCCCTGGGGAATCATCACCCGGGCTGCGGCCTGGCAGGCGAAAAAGACGCTCTTCAGCGAAGCGTCCATGGTCTTGTCGTACTCTTCCTCGGTCACGTCCAGCGCATCCGTTGTACCAGTCCAGCCGGCATTGTTTACGAGGATGTCGATGCGCCCAAACTCAGCGATCGCCTTATCCATTAGAGCTCGAACCTGAGAGACTTCAGACACGTCAGTCGGCACAATAATCGCCCTGCGCCCCAGCGCTTCAATCTCCGCCTGCACTGTGCGGATCTCATCCATCTGAGGGCTAGGGTGCTTGGCCAGAACCAGGTGAGCTCCTGCCTGCGCCAGACCGATGGCTATCGCTCTTCCTATGCCTTGCGATGCGCCGGTTACAATTGCGATTTTGTCTTTAAGACCGAAACTGGAATAATCCATAGTGTTCCATTCCCTCTCCATTCTTGACGGCTACGCTTCCTTAAGGC
>Ga0207705_10001996_pt1 | contig 15869 bp, 19 predicted proteins | sample KBSC13metaG_FD_184314 | JGI IMG/M metagenome (GOLD analysis project Ga0207705, IMG submission 184314) | Corn rhizosphere microbial communities from Kellogg Biological Station, Michigan, USA - KBS C1-3 metaG (SPAdes) (version 2) | ecosystem: Host-associated > Plants > Roots > Rhizosphere > Soil ...
GAGCGTGCGCTACGCGGTCGGCGGCCCGGCCGCGGCGGCTGACCCGGGTGCGAGCACGATCGTCGGCACCGACCGGTTCGAGACGTCGGTGCTCGTGGCACAGGCGTTCTTCTACTCGCCGTCGCTGGTCGGCGTGGCCAGCGGTGTCACCTTCCCCGATGCGCTGTCGGGTGGACCCATCACGGCTCTCGCCGGCGGGCCGGTCATCCTCGTGCCGCCAGCGGGCAACCTGTCCGGCCCGACCCAGCGCTACCTTGCCGGGGTCGCCAACAGCGTGCTGTCGGCGTGGCTGTTCGGGGGGCCCGCCGCGGTGAACACGGCAGTTGCGAATGAAGTGGCGCAATCGCTCGTACTGGTGCCGCCGGCCAGCTGACCGGCTTGCGGCGCCTACAGGTAAAGGCCGGTCGACCCCTGCTCGACGCGCGACGACGCGAGTGCATGCACGTCACGCTCACGCATCATCACGTACGTAGCGCCGTGGATCTCTACCTCGGCCCGCTCTTCGGGGTCGTACAGCACCTGGTCGCCCGCCTCGATCGTTCGCACGTGTTGGCCGACCGCGACGACCTCGGCCCACATCAACCGCTTGCCCATGGTCGCCGTCGCCGGGATCACGATCCCGCCGGTCGACCGCCGCTCACCGCCTGATCCCGAGCGCACCAGCACCCGGTCGTGCAGCAACTTGATCGGCAGGCCCGAAGTAGGTTCGACACTCACGCCGCGAAACGGTAGCGGGTCGGACGACGAAGAGCCGCCGGGGTACCGCCGTCCGACCTGCTTGTCGCCGTCGATGGAGCGCTGGTCGGGCCGCTCGTCTGGTTGCTGCACTGCGCGCCGGCGCTACCGCTGGCGACGCTTGACGGCGATGATCGCGGCCAGCGCGATGAGCGCTGCGAGACCGCCGCCGACGACCGGTTTGGGCAACTGCTTCACGCCCGACTGCGCGGCTTTCGCAGCATCGGCTGCCTTCGCGGCCGACGCAAAAACGCCGTCGACAACCTTGTTGCGTGGCTTGCCGTCGAGCTCGGGGTGTGGCACCTCGCCGGGCAGCTTGATCGGCTCGCCCAGCGTCGACGCAGGGGTGGCAATCACGGTGGAGTCGGGGATCGAGATGACCTCGGGCTCGTGCAGCGACTGCTGCACGGGGCGATGGTCGATGCCGAGCTTGCTGCGCGCGCCGTCGACCACGGAGGACACCCCGGAGCGCACCTTGCCGATGCCGCGCTTCGCCGCCAGCTTCGGGTCGAGGCGACCCGCGATCGTATCGACCGTGAGCGCAAGCTCCTCGCGAGTGCGTTCGATCGACCGCAGCAACTCTTCGGGATCGCTCGGCATGGGGTCCTCCTGACCGATGGTGCCACGTGGTGTTCGATCAGTTTCGCAGGTCGATGGCGACCTTCACGTCGTCGTCTTGTCGCTGCAACGCCTGCCGGTAGTCGGCCAGCGGAACCTTGCGGCTGACCAGTTTGGTCAACCAGGCGAGGTCAGCTTTCGCCAGCGCCTGCGCGGCCTGCTCGTAATGGCGGCGAGCGGCGTTCACGCTGCCGAACAACGCGATGTTCTCGAGCACCATCTGCTTGTTGATCTCGTCGAGTCCGATCTGAGTCTCGCGCTTCGACGCCGAGATACCGGCCAGGCAAATGACGCCATCGTTGGCGACGACCTCGGTGAGTTCGAACACCAAAGGCCCATACCCAGTGCACTCGATGACGATGTCGGGGCGCACGCCGACGTCTTTGACGTCGCCCGCGTGGAAAGTGGCGCCGATGTCGCGTACCAGCCCCGGTTTCGGTCCGGTGTCGACCCGGTCGAGGACATGGACGTCGTAGCCGCGCTGCACACCCATCAGCGCCGCGAGCAGACCGATCGGACCGGCGCCGGTGATGAGTGCAATCTGTGTCGGCGCGGGTGTACGAGAAGCGATCTTTTCGCTTTGTTCCCAGGCTTTTGCGACCACAGAAGTGGGCTCCATCAACACGCCGGCGTCGCCAAGGCGGGCGTCGAGTTTGACGGCGAACTCAGGCTCGACCCGCCATTGCGTGGCGCCGTAGCCGTTGCGTTCCTTGATGCCCCGCTCGGTGTACTTGCCGTTACGGCAGAAATCCCACTCGCCCTTGCTGCACGGCAGGCAAGGTTCGGGGTCGGGTCGGCGGACGATGCCGGCGATCAAGTCGCCCTCGGCAAAACCGCTGCCCTGCGGCGCTTCGATCACCTGACCGAGCGACTCGTGACCGATGATCAACCGCTCCTCGCCCGGCGGTGACCATCCGTACCCCTCGTCGATGATCTCGATGTCGGTGCCGCACACCCCCATGAGGAGCCCCTGCACGAGCACACTTCCCTCGGACGGCAACGGGTCTGCGTGATCACCCACGCCTGCGGTCTCCGGCTTGCCGGGCACGACGGACAATGCCTTGACGCTCACCCTGGTCCTCCTCATAGCCACCGAGCCCACCGAGCCCACCGAACCGCCGCGGTTCGACAATCACCCGGTTCAACACTCACGCCGACGAGCGCCGGGATGATCTTTTCCTTGCATCATGGCACCGATACGCCGAAGTGCTCCACGCACCGCGTCGTCCAACGCCCGCAGTCGCCGTACCGCCTGTCGTCGTCGTACCGCCCGTCGTCGTCCTAACGCCCGTTCCCGGCTCGTGGGGTCGACGAACCCGCTGCCGACGATCAACCCGGCGCCTGACTTCGGCGTCGCGTGACTCCGGCGTCGCCGTCGATGGGCCAGCGGCTATGGTGACGGCATGGCAGACCTGAACAGCAGCAACACCCGGCTGAAGGCCGGCGACCCGGCACCCGACTTCACCCTCCCCGACGCCGACGGAAAGCCGGTGTCGCTGAAGGACTTTCGCGGCAAGCGTGTTGTCGTGTACTTCTACCCGGCGGCGATGACGCCGGGCTGCACCACGCAGGCGTGCGACTTCCGCGACAGCTTGTCGTCACTTTTGGCCGCAGGGGTTGCCGTCATCGGCATCTCACCCGATCCCGTCAACAAGCTCGTGCAATTCCGCGAGAAGGAGGCGCTCACCTTCCCCTTGCTGTCGGACGTCGACAAGACCGTGCTGAACGCCTATGGCGCGTATGGCGAGAAGAACAACTACGGCAAGACAGTGATGGGCGTGATCCGCTCGACGTTCGTCGTCGATGCTGACGGAAATCTCGAAGCCGCGCAGTACAACGTGAAGGCAACCGGCCACGTCGCTAAGCTGCGTGGCGAACTCGGCGTCTAGCGGAGTTCGTTTGGGCCGTAGCGCAGTATTAGTTCAGGGGCCGTAGCGCAGTATCAGTTCAGGGGCCGTAGCCCAATGGCAGAGGCACGCGGTTTAGGTCCGCGCCAGTGCGAGTTCGACTCTCGCCGGCCCTACTTCACCTGCACATCGTCGACAGCGAACCTCGAAGCCTGCTACCAAGCTTCACCAAATGCATGGCGGGTTCTCATCGATCCAGCCGGGCACCCGTGCTGCCTTACGATTGTGCAGCCCGACTAACCGCATAGAGCTCGATCGATTCAAGCGTGACCAAACGACCGTGCAGGCAATCGTCGTTACTGCGCACGAAATCACGCAGTTTCTCGTCGTCGTCGATGATGACCACGGCAACCGGCAAATGGTCGGAGACATCGAGAATTCGCGCGGTGTGCACGTCGCCTCCGCGGCCGAAACCTTCGACGCCGCGCAGCACGGTTGCGCCCGCAAGGCCAGCGTCGAGCGCCCGGCGCACGACCACGTCGGGCAGCGGCCGGTGCTCATGCATGGCGCTGTCGCACAGGTAGATCGTCAAGCGGCTGGGCCGCTGCGGACTGGCCATCGAGTTCTGCCTACCGCTGCGGCTTCGCCGTGTCCAGTACCACGGCAGCTCGATCTACCGTATTCTTGAAGGACGGCGGAGGGGCTCGCCGTCATCCGCCGATCCGGCCAACGGTCCCTGGTTTGCTCCAGGAGGATTTGCGTTGACCAACACGACCGCGGGGCTGCGGTGAGCAGCACTCCCCAAACTCACGGACAGTCTCAAGGCGAGTCGCCCGGGCAATCTCACCGGCAGTCCGCCGGCCCCGAATCGCGACAGCCACTCGTCGATACCGCTCCCGTCGATTTCTTTGAGTCGCCGATCGATCCTGATGTCGATCATGACGCAGGTTGTCGACGTCCGGCATCGTTGTTTCCGCGACCCGCGCCAGACATTGTCGCTGCGGTTTTCGTCGGCGGCGTCTTCGGCGGCCTCGCCCGTTACGCGATCGGCAAAGCCGCACCGTCATCCGCGAACGAATTCCCATGGGACGTCTTCGTCATCAATCTCAGTGGCGCGTTCGCGCTCGCGCTGCTGCTCGTGCTGGCAATAGAGGTTCTACCTGCCAACCGTTACGTGCGGCCGGCCCTCGGCACCGGATTTCTCGGTGCGTTCACGACGTTCTCATCGCTGACAGTGGCAACCGATCACCTATTCGCGCACGCACACGCGGGACTCGCAATCGCTTATGCCGTAGGGAGTTTGGTCGGCGGACTGATCGCGGCGTTGCTCGGGTTGCTGTGCGCACGCATCATTGGCGAACGAAGAACTCGTCGGCGTAACGGCAAGCACGCTGCGGAAGCTGCGGCATGAGCGACGGCGCATATCTCGAACTCACCGCGGTATTCAGCGAGCATGCGCGCTTTCATCACGTGCCTGCGTACGTCGAAGTGGTGCGTCGAGCACACAAGTTCGGACTCGCCGGTGCCAGTGTGTTTCGCGGGATCGAAGGCTTCGGGCATGCACATCGCGTACACGAGTCGCATGCCTTGCAACTCAACGCGCACACGTCCGTGCTGGTCGTGATCGTCGATCGCGCAATGCGCATACGCGAGTTTTTGCCACAGCTACAAGAAATCTGCGGCGATCAGGCAGTAATCACCACGCGCGCGGTCGAGGTGCTTGCTACGACGATCGGACGCCGCTGATGTGGCTCGCGGCAGCAGTCGCTGTTGTCGCCGGCGCGGGTGCAGTGTGCCGCTACGTGGCCGACCAGGTGATCTCACACCGGCGCGACACCGTGTTTCCGCTCGGCACCTTCACCATCAACATCGTGGGTTCGTTCGTGCTCGGCCTCACGACCGGGCTCGCCACTCACCATGGGTTGTCGACGACCGCAGCAACGATCATCGGCAGTGGTTTTTGCGCCGGCTTCACGACGTTCTCGACATGGATGTGGGAGACCATCGCCCTTGCCGAAACGCGCGCCGCGTTGGAGGCCTCAATCAATGCAGTGGGATCGCTCGCGGTCGGGCTCGCCGCCGCTGGGCTCGGCCTGTGGCTCGCCCTGCTGTGACGCTCAAACTGCTGTGACGCTCAAACTGCTGTGACGCTCAAACTGCTGTGATGCTCAACGGCTGCTCCCGAAAGGGTGAGGCGCCGGCATCACCCCGCTACCGGCGCCTCGAAGTCGGCGCGTACCCCCCATGGTTTGTCGCCGACCGGCATCCTGCGACCGGGGATCGTCAGGTTGCCGTCGACTCAAAGAGTTGGCCGCGACTGCGGTGATACATCAACATCAGCCCAGATGGTCTTCGGAGTCGCTCGCGCCGGTATCACCGGCGCCTTCGAGCCGCGCGAGCTGCTCGACCAGCCACGCCCATCCTTCGGGCTTGCGGTGCTCGCGGTGCCAGCCCCACAACAGCTCGTGCACCTTCGGGCCGTGCTTCACGTGGGCCAGCAACGCGACGCGCGAGCCTTCAGGCATGACCTCCGACTTGAAGAGCTCGCGCACCCGGCCCGCTGAGTCGTGGTCGATGCCGGCTACCGAGCCGCCGAGGAACCCAGGCATCAGACCAGCCGCGAACGCCTCGGTATCTGACACCTCGACCGACACCTCACCCTCCTGCGGCGTTCCGCCGAGCAGCACCAACTCGCCGGTGTCGTGAATCCACTCGAGCACCGCTCCTGTGCCGGCCGGAATCGCCAGCACCTGCGCCACCGCTTCAGGTACCTGCCAGACGCCGAAGTTGGTCGAGAAACTCGACACCCGCTCGACGACTGCCGCATTGAACTGCGCGAGGTCGTAGACCGGCAGCTCAATACCGTCGAGTTCAAGTGAGCCGAGCACGTCAAGAGCACTGTTATTGCTCGATGCCACCGCGGATCTCCTTCTGACTATGGGTTCAGCCCAGATCGGACGGCGGGCCGCCGTTCGCCCGGGTTGCCGCGGGTTCGCCCGCCAGCATTCGAGCCAGCTTGCGAAACGCCTCGCCACGATGGCTTATCGCATCTTTCTCATCGGCTGACATCTCGGCGGTGGTGCGGTCGTACCCGGTAGGTACGAAAATCGGATCGTAACCGAATCCGTTGTTGCCGCGCGGCGTTCGAATCAGCGAACCGAACACGCGACCGTGCGCGACGATCTCAGCGCCGTCGGGCAGCACGATCGCGGCGGCGCAGACGAACGAGGCGCCTCGTCGGCCGTCGGGCACATCGGCCACTTGCGAGAGCACTAGCCGCAAGTTCGCGTCGTCACAGTTCGCTGGGTCGGGACACAACGCGCCCGACCACCGGGCCGAGAAGATGCCCGGCATGCCGTTCAACGCGTCAACCGTGAGCCCACTGTCGTCGGCGATCGCGATCTCGCCGGTGGCGTGCGCGATCGCGCGTGCCTTCAACAACGCGTTGGCCTCGAAACTGTCGCCCGTCTCGGCGACCTCGGGCGCGTCGGCATACTCCTCGACGCTGACGAGCTCGACATCGAGTCCGGCTGCGGTCAGGATGCGCCGAAGTTCGGTCAGCTTGTGCGCGTTGCGGGTGGCGAGCACGACTCGCCGTCCGGTCAAGTCGTTGCTTGAAGCGGTCACGACGCCGCCATGACCTCGCGCTGCAGCGCCGCCAGCGTGGTGCAACCACCAACGGCGAGATCGAGCAGCGCATCGATTTCGGCACGTCGCAGCGGCGAACTCTCAGCCGTGCCCTGCACTTCGATGAACTCGCCTTCGCCGGTGACGACGACGTTCATGTCGGTGCCTGCGCGCACGTCTTCCTCGTAGGCAAGATCGAGCCTGGGCTCGCCGTCGATCACGCCGACGCTGACCGCCGACACGCTGCGCACCAGCGGCTCACCCGGCATCTTGCCGTTGACCCGCAACCAACCGATCGCGTCGACCAGCGCAACGTAAGCGCCGGTGATCGCGGCGGTGCGGGTGCCGCCGTCGGCCTGCAGCACGTCGCAGTCAATCTGAATCGTGGCCTCGCCCAGCGCCTTGTAGTCGATACAGGCGCGAAGCGCGCGCCCGACCAAGCGCGAGATCTCCTGCGTGCGGCCGCCGAGGCGACCCTTCACCGACTCGCGGTCGTTGCGGGTGTTCGTGGCCCGCGGCAACATCGCGTACTCGGCGGTGACCCAGCCGAGCCCGCTGCCCTTGCGCCAGCGCGGCACGCCGTCAGTGACGCTCGCTGCACACAGCACGCGGGTGCGACCGAACTCGACCAACACCGAACCCTCGGCGTGATCGAGCCAATTGCGGGTGAAGTGCACCGGGCGCAGTTCGTCGTTCGCACGACCATCGATTCGAGCCATGGCTGCGACCTTATCTGCGCACTCAGAGAACGAAAATCCGCCCCGGTTTCGCAAGATCGGTTCTGGCGCCGAAGACTTCCGCGGCGGCGTCGCGTTGCCGATCGGCATCGTGCCAAGGCGCGACGTGCGTGACGACGAGGCGATTCACACCTGCGTCCTTCGCCAACTGGCCGGCTTGCGACGCCGTGAGGTGAACGTCGGGCGGATTATCGACGCCATCAAGAAATCCAGCCTCGGCGAGAAGCAGGTCGGCACCTTGGGCAAAGTGAGCGAGTTCACTGAACGGACCAGTATCTGCCGTATACACAAGGCTTTTCCCGGACGACGAAACCCGCACTGCAAACGTCTCGACCGGATGCTGGGTGCGCCGCACCGCGATGTCGAACGGGCCGATCGTGGTGTCGCTGGGATCGTCAAGGACAAACACATCATCGAGCGTGCTTTCGGGCCGCCCGAATGCACCCGCGATCCTCGCCCGCTCACCGACCGGGGTGATCAGCGGCACTGGTGGTGGCACCCGGCCGTCGGGGTGATGGCGGCGGGTATGTGACAGCGGCACGAGATCGAGCCAATGGTCTCCGTGCAAATGGGAAACGAAAATCGCGTCGATGTCTCGCGGGTCGACGTGCTTCTGCAATTCGCCGAGTGCGCCGTTTCCGAGATCGATGAGCAGCCGAAAATCCTCGTGCGTAAGCAAATACGACGAGCACGCCGAGTCGGGACCAGGGTGGCTTCCGGACGATCCGAGCACCGTCAACTGCACAGCACAAGCCGCCGAATCATGGCCTGATTTCGGGACCGAGAAAACGTCGTCCGAGTTCGTAAAAGGAATCGGGGTCGCCGGTGGTGACGAAACTGTGCTGTGGCGGCATGGCGCCCTCTGAGCGGGTCAACTCGTGGCGCACGAGCAATCGATAGACGTCGCGCGCAGTCTCGTCGGCACTGCTCACGAGCATGACGTCGTCGCCCACGACGAGCGAAATCGCGCCTGCCAAATAAGGATAATGCGTGCAACCGAGCACCAGGGTATCGCAGCCGCGCTCGACGATCGGCGCCAGATATTCCTTTGCGCACTGCAACAATTCGTCGCTCATCGTGATGCCGGCCTCAACGAATTCAACGAACCGAGGGCAAGCAGCAGTGGTGAGATCGATGTGCGGAGCGGCGGCGAACGCATCTTCGTAAGCCCCGCTCGTGACCGTGGCATGCGTGCCGATCACGCCAACTTTGCCGTTGCGCGTGGCACTCACCGCTTTGCGCACGGCCGGCTGGATCACCTCGACGACCGGCACCCGGTACCGCTCGCGGGCGTCACGCAACATCGCCGACGACGCCGAGTTGCAGGCGATCACCAGCATCTTGACGCCGTCGTTGACCATCTGGTCGAGGATCTCGATGGAGTATTCGCGCACCTGCGCAATCGGCTTCGGGCCGTATGGCTGACGGGCGCCGTCGGCAACGTAATAGATCGGCTCGTGGGGCAGCAGGTCGAGGATCGCCCGCGCGACCGTGAGCCCGCCGACGCCGGAGTCGAATACCCCGATCGGCGCCTCGTTCACGTTCGGTTCGCCAGCCACGGTGTCAGCCTACCGACGTCCGCCGAACGGACCTCGCAACCGCGCAAACGCCGACGCGCTGATATGCGCCTCGGCCCGGCGCAGCGCGCCGTCCATCACCGGCCAACCAGGTCGGACGACGTGGTGCGGGCGCCACCCGCGCGGCGCGGCCGTATCTGGGTCAATTCCAGCCGTCCAGAACGCGAAAGTGTCCCAGTTAAATGCAACCCGGCGACGGAACGGATGCGCCCGACGGTGCTGGCAGGCTAGGCGTAGCCGACTTACCGCGTTAACCCCAACAGCGCGCACTTTGGTCCGCACGCTCGAGCGATGCCTGCCCAGCCTCGGCTCACCAACACGGCAGCCACTTGCCAAGCGACTTGGCATGGCGAAGTCACGACGTCGATCCAGCCGTAGCGAAGCGTGACATCGCCACGCACGGCTGCCGCGTTGTCGCGACTGGCATCTCGAAATGCTCCGAGGCCGGCGTGCCCGAGCCGGCCGTCGAGTTCGACCACCACGTGTTGTTCCTCGTAGTAGACGTCGCGGCGGGCCGATGTCGCCGGTCCCCCGAGGACGTCTTGGCGTAGAGGGTGCGGTAATGCGTGGGGGCGCTCGACATCGCGGCGGTAGCGCCACTCCAGTGCAGATTCGATGCCTTCGCCATCGACCACAATCTCGGTGATCAGCCTGCGCCATCGCACACGACCCCGTCGCGCCAACTCGTGTGTCAAACGCACCGGGTGTGCGGCGCCGCTCGCAAGTGCCCGCGTAACAACCCCTACCACCTCGCCCTCGTCGCTCGTCTTCGTAACGAGATCGAGCACAGTCGACTCGGCGTTCGTTCGAGGTGGTCGCCCGGTTCCGACCACGAAGGGGACGGAACTACGGTGCAACACCAGGCGCGGCTGCGGGCGTGGCCGCCGAGAGTGCGGCACCGGGATGTGAACTGCCTCGGGCGGGCGATCGATCAGTCGCAGCAGGTGGCCCGCGGACTCGTGCGAAGCAACAGCGCCTGCACCTGCGTGCAAGACGCCCGCCCACACTCGCGAGGTGTAGTCGATCGGACCGCCCCGAGTCAGGTAGGTGCCGGGCAGCAGCCGCTGCCATTTACCCGCGGCCACCCGCGCCCTGATCATCGAATCAGTGATGCCGTATTCGGCGAGTTGCGCCCGCGAAATGACGTCATCCTGCCAAAGCAGTTCGCGCCAGTAAGCAGGTTCACCAGCAAGTGCCATTCACCCACGATGGCCGATTCCCTTGATGCCGCGCGACAACCGTGCGGCCTCCTGTGGACGGCGGGGAAGCCTCGGCCTCATTTTGCCCCTAACTGGGTCACTTCCAGCCGTCCAGCGCACGAAAGTGTCCCAGTTAAATGCATCGGGCGGCGGCGGCAAGGCGGACGGCGGGGCGGCGGCGGCAAGGCGGACGGCGGGGCGGCGGCGGCAAGGCGGACGGCGGGGCGGCGGCGGCAAGGCGGACGACGGGGCGGCGGCGGCGGCAAGGCGGACGGCGGCAAGGCGGGACCGCGCGAGATCGGACGTCGGGGCGGCTCCGCCGCCCAAAACGCTACGCCCAGAGCTGACCTTCGAGCGCCGCTTCGGCTTCTTCGAGCGTTCCGGCGTAGGCGCCGGTCGACAGGTACTTCCACCCACCGTCGGCGACGATGAACGCGATGTCGGCGCGCTCGCCCGCCGCCACCGACTTGGCGCCGACCCCTAACGCCGCGTGCAGGATCGCGCCGGTCGAGATGCCGGCGAAAATCCCTTCCTGCTCGACTAATTCGCGGGTGCGGCGCAACGCCTCACGCGGCCCCACCGAGAACCGTGTAGTGAGCACCGATTCGTCGTACAGCTCGGGCACGAATCCTTCGTCGAGGTTGCGCAAACCGTAAACGAGTTCGCCGTAACGCGGTTCGGCCGCAACGATCGAAATGCCCGGCACCCGCTCGCGCAAGAACCGGCCGCAGCCCATCAACGTGCCGGTCGTACCGAGGCCGGCGACAAAGTGGGTGATCGACGGCAGGTCGTGCAAGATCTCGGGCGCCGTCGTCTCGTAGTGCGCGGCCGCGTTCGCGGGGTTGCCGTACTGGTACAGCATCACCCACTCGGGGTGCTCGGCGGCCATCGCCTTGGCCACCCGCACGGCCTCGTTCGACCCGCCGGCCGCCGGCGACGAGACGACCGAAGCGCCCCACATCTCCAGCAGTTGGCGCCGCTCGATCGAGGTGTTCTCCGGCATCACGCAGATCAGCCGGTAGCCCCGTTGCGACGCGACCATCGCCAGCGAGATCCCGGTGTTGCCCGACGTCGGCTCGAGGATGGTCGCACCGGGCGAAAGCAGGCCGTCCTTCTCCGCCGCCTGCACCATGAACAGCGCAGCGCGGTCCTTCACCGAACCGGTGGGGTTGCGGTCTTCGAGCTTGGCCCAAAGCCGCACGTCGGGCGACGGCGACAACCTCGGGAGTCCGACGAGCGGTGTCTGCCCGACGGAGTCGACGAGGGAGTCGTAGCGCACGAAGAGATCAGCCGCCTGCTACCGCGGGCAGCACCGTGACCGTGTCGCCGTCCTTCAAGCCGGTGTCGAGGCCACCGATGAACCGCACGTCTTCGTCGTTCACGTACACGTTGACGAAACGGCGCAAGCCTTTGTCGTCGACGATGCGCTCGCGCAGCCCCGGGTGGCGGGAGTCGAGGTCGACCAGCACATCGGCGAGCGTTGCGCCGTCGCCGTTCACGGCCTTCTCACCCCCGGTGTAGGTGCGCAAAATCGTCGGGATACGGACCTCGATGGCCATGACCGGATGTCTCCTAACAAGACGGGCAAGCAAACGACAACGCGTAAAGCTGGACGGCGAAACAACGACTACGGGGAACTGCTCACGCGGGGTGCAACGCCGGCACTACCTCGACCTCTTCCTCGGTCACGACGGCGTCGACGATCCGGAACGAGCGGAACTCCACGGTATCGGGCTCGCGTGTCGACACCAGCACGTAGTGGGCGCCGGGCTCCGATGCGTACGCACTGTCGGTGCGCGACGGGTAGGCCTGGGTCGACGTGTGCGAGTGGTAGACGATCACCGGTTCTTCGTCGCGGTCGTCCATGTCGCGGTAGAGCGCGAGCAGATCGGCCGAGTCGAACTCGTAGAACGTCGGCGAGCGGGCCGCGTTGACCATCGGGATGAACCGCTCGGCCCGGTCGCTGCCGACCGGCCCGGCCACCACACCACACGCTTCGTCGGGGTGGTCGCGGCGGGCGTGGGCGACGATCGCGTCGTAGGTTTCCTGGTGGATCCGCAGCATGGTCAAAAGGCTAATGGGCATCGATATCGACGGCCGCGACGAGGTCGCCGAGCAGCCACCCCAGCCACTCGTAGACGGCGTACGCGCTGATCACCGGATCGTCGGCGTCGACCCGCCCGAGGTTTTCGAACAGGTCGGCGTCGGCACCGGTTTCGATGCCGAGGCGAGTTGCGAGCACCAGCCGCGCGTCGGTGACGAACCGCATCCACGACTCGGCCTGGTCGCCTTCGAGCACCCGCTCGCCAGTTACTTCGAGGCTCGCGAGCGCCTGCCGCACCACGGTGATGTCGGTCCTCTTGGCGTCGCGCAGGCTGGCTTCGGTGTAGCGGCGGAACTCGGCCGAGGCCGCCGCGTCGTCGCCGTAGGCGTCGGGCAGCAGCCGGTGCAGCGCCGGATCCTCCGGCGGTGTCGCCGGTTCGGTCTGCTCCGAACCGAGCCCGGTGAGCTCGGCCAGCTCGTCGGGAGTCGGCACGCCGGACGTCGGCGCAGCCGCCCGCCCCACAACACCGGACGGCGCAACCTCTCCCGTGGCCGGCGGGGTTTCGTCGTCCGATGTCTCGGAGGCACCGCTGAGCAGCGCGTCGAGTTGAAGTGCGACCGTGCCGAGCAGTTGCACTTCGTCGGCATTCAACCGAACGCGCGGTCCGGTCTTGGTACGCCGCACAGAAGGCAAAGCTCGACCCGTCTTTCTGCTCAGTCGACGATCTGGCCGGTCAGTCGTCTTTTTGCAGGGTGGCCCACAGCCCGAACGAATGGAGGCGCTGAACGTCGTTTTCCATCTGTTCGCGGCTGCCGTTCGACACGGCGGCGCGGCCTTCGTTGTGCACCTGAAGCATCAGCCGCTCGGCCTTCTTCTTCGGATACCCGAACAGTTTCTGGAAAACGTAGGTGACGTAGTCCATCAGGTTCACCGGATCGTCCCAGACGATCGTCACCCACGGCTTGTCGGGCCGGACGTCGGCCTCGAGGTCGGACTCCGGCCGCTCGACTTGTGCGGGAGCGGTACTCATGCAGTTCATCGTAAGGTTCGGTGCGTGCCGAGTACCGCCCCGTCAACCACCGCTGTGCAGAGCACAGCTCTGCTGACCGACCGCTACGAGCTCACCATGCTCGAGGCGGCGTTGCGCAGCGGCGCCGCACGCCGCCGCTGCGTGTTCGAAGTGTTCTCCCGGCGTCTCACCGGCGGCCGGCGGTACGGCGTCGTCGCGGGCACTGGCAGATTTCTCGACGCACTCGAACAATTCTCGTTCGGCAGCGGCGAGCTCGACTGGTTGGCCGACAATGACGTGGTCGACGACGACACGCTGAGTTGGCTCCGCGACTACCGGTTCAGCGGCGACATCGACGGCTACGCCGAGGGCGACTTCTTCTTCCCTGGCTCACCGATCCTCACCGTCGAATCGACGTTCGCCGAGGCCGTGTTACTCGAAACGCTCGCGCTGTCGGTGCTGAATCACGATTGTGCGATCGCCTCGGCGGCCGCACGCATGACCAGCGCCGCCGCCGACCGCCCCTGCCTCGAAATGGGCTCACGGCGCACGCACGAAGAGTCGGCGGTCGCCGCCGCGCGGGCCGCCTACATCGTCGGATTCGCCTCAACCAGCAACCTCGAAGCCGGCCGCAGGTTCGCGATCCCGACCACCGGCACGAGCGCCCACGCGTTCACGCTGATCCATGACGACGAGCGGGCCGCGTTCGCGGCGCAGGTCGCCGCGCTCGGTGCATCGACGACGCTCCTGGTCGACACCTACGACGTCGCCGAGGCCGTGCGGTCAGCCGTCGAGATCGCCGGCCCCGAACTCGGCGCCGTGCGCATCGATTCGGGCGACCTCGTCGGCCTGGCCCGCGAGGTGCGCCGCCAACTCGACAACCTCGGCGCCACGAAGACCCGCATCGTCGTCACCAGCGACCTCGACGAGCACGCGATCGCCACCTTGGCCAGCGCGCCGGTCGACGGTTACGGGGTGGGCACGTCGGTGGTCACCGGCAGCGGTCAGCCGACCGCCAGCCTGGTCTACAAGCTGGTCGCGCGGGCCGACGGCGATCACCTCCGGGCGGTCACCAAAGCCAGCCCCGGCAAGATCGGCCACGGTGGCCGCAAGCACGCCGTGCGCCGACATGGGCCGGACGGCGTGGCAGTCGCTGAGGTGATCGCCGCCGGCGCGGCGGCCGATACCTTCGAGCCCGCCGAGGGCGACCGTCCGCTGTTGGTGCCGCTCGTGCGGGGCGGCGACGTCGTGGGCCGCGAGCCGCTCGAGACGGCCCGGTCGAGGCACTCCGAACTACGGGCGCAGCTGCCAGCCGAGGCGTTGCGGCTCCAGCCGGGCGGGCCGGCCATCGAGACCGTCTTTATCGAAGAAGTAGGCCGTTGATCAGCTGGAGTCGCGACCGGCAGGCGGGTGGTTGTCAGATGATCGAGGGTATTGATAGGACCAACATTCAGTAGAGTCACCAGCTTCAGGCGACAATTCAGTGTTGACCAGTGTTGGCCTCGCGCTGGAGCGCGGGGGCCGGGTGCGGAAGGCGGGTCGAGGCGATGCGGGCGGCGCATGATCACGCCGGTTCGGTGCCTCCTCTCGACGCCGACTATCCATTCAAACCGGCCGGCACCGACGTGCCGCATCTCGACGCCGTGCTCGCGAAGGCCGCCCACGAGAACTTCCCGGTGGGGCCCGGATTCCTGCCCGCACAACTGCGCGCCGACCTGATGGCGATCTATGGCTACGCCCGGTTCGTCGACGACATCGGCGACGAGCTGTCGGGCGGGTCGAGTACGCGCCTCGCCCTGCTCGACGCGGTCGACGCCGACGTCAGCGCACTGTTTGCGGGCCGGCCACCGAGCCTGCCGCCGATACAGGCCCTGGTCGCGCCGGTGCGCGCCGGCCGCATGCCCGAGCAGCCGCTGCGGCGGCTCATCGAGGCCAACCGGCTCGATCAGCAGGTGGCGAGCTACGAAACGTTCGACGATCTCCGGCATTACTGCACGCTGTCCGCCGATCCGGTGGGCCGCCTGGTTCTCGCCGCAATCGGCGCGGCGACACCCGACCGCATCGCGCTCTCCGACCAGGTGTGCACCGGCCTGCAACTGGTAGAACACTGGCAAGACGTCGCCGAAGACCACGCCCGCGGGCGGGTCTACCTGCCGCAGTCCGACCTCACGCGGTTCGGGGTCTCCGACGCCGATCTGAGTGCGGCTCACGCCGGTCCGGCGCTGAGATCGCTGCTCGCTTTCGAGACCGCCCGCGCGCACGAGTTGCTCGACGCGGGCGTTCCGTTGGTCCAATCAATCCGCGGGCGAGCGAAGCTGGCCATCGCCGGGTTCGTCGCCGGCGGCCGAGCCGCGCTGCACGCGGTGGCCGCCGCTGATTTCGATGTCCTGCCGGGCGCCCCGAAAGCCAACGCCCGGCGGGTCGCCATCGAGGCGATCGCCGTGCTCGCCGGCCGCCCGGCCCGTCCAGTGAAGGC
>Ga0207705_10001997_pt1 | contig 15857 bp, 14 predicted proteins | sample KBSC13metaG_FD_184314 | JGI IMG/M metagenome (GOLD analysis project Ga0207705, IMG submission 184314) | Corn rhizosphere microbial communities from Kellogg Biological Station, Michigan, USA - KBS C1-3 metaG (SPAdes) (version 2) | ecosystem: Host-associated > Plants > Roots > Rhizosphere > Soil ...
CGACCGTGGCGAGGTGGTGCTGGCGCGCCCCAAGCTGGACAAGGACGGGCACAAGCTGTGGAAGCCCCCCGTCGCCGATCGTCCGACGCTGACGCTGTACGCGCACGAAGGCGATCACGACGTCGCCCTGTGCCGGTGGCCCACCACCATCGGTGGCTGGAAGACGTTCCAGAAGTCCGACGGCAGCATGGCGCTGAAGTACAAGGAGTCCGTCACGGGCGACGCGCTGTGGCCCGAGGTGCTGGCCACGCCGACCTGGCACCCGGCGCCGGGCATGCCCATCCGCAGGCTGCTGGTGAAGCAGGGCGACGGCTGGGCGCCCAAGACCGAGATCATCGGCCCGGGCTATCACGCCGCCTACGGCCTGGTGGCCATCGTGCACCATCAGATCACGGGCCGCGACGAGCACGGCGAGCCGCAGCTGATGGACCTGCGCATCCGCACGCACGGCACGCCGGCCTACCGGTCAGTGAAGCGCGGCGAGAGCAACGGCTGTCACCGCCTGCACAACTATCTGGTCCTGCGGTTGACCGGCTTCCTGATCAAGCACCACGCGAACGTGCGCGACGGTCTGGTGCCCGAGGACTACGTGCGCCACCTGGAATACAAGGGGCAGCAGGTCGACCTGGAGAGCGACACCAAGGGCTACCGCTTCAAGCTGACCCCGCCCGTCCCCGTCAGCGTGCTGGCGGGCGACGTCCGCGGCAACGCCAAGTCCGTGAAGCACATGGTCCCCCTGGCCGCCGTGCCCTGAGGCCCGTCGCCGGCGCGCCAGCGGTCGGCGCGCGGCGGGCGGCTCGTTCCGCACCCGCTGGTGGTCGGCCGCCCACACGGACGGATCGGCCGGCGCGCACAATCTGCGCCGCGGGAGCGGTTCCTGCGCAACGCCGTCGCGTCGGAGCGGCGCCGGGGCGCGCGCCTTCCCCGTTTGTCCTCTTCCGGAGACCACGCTCGCTGGCACCTTTGCTGCTTTTCAGGGGCCACGATGCACCCGCTATTCCCCAGCCTGTTCCTCGCCGCCACCACCGTCGTGACGCGCGTTCCCGCGGATTGTTCTCCCGTGCCGCTTTACGAAGGGGGCCAGCCCCACGGGGCTGTCTGTCCAGCGAACGCCCCTGACGCGACCATCGTCAGCCTGGCCGACGACTGGGCCCCGGGTGTGTTCGGCGAAGAAGCGGAGCGCCCCCCGGCGTATCGCGCGCGCTTCGTCGCGCTGGCGAACGAGACCTTCGGCGAAGGCGACGACTGGCAGTCAGCGAGGAGTGATCGCTACTTCGAGCTGTTCGGCGTCTTTCCCAGCTTCGCCGTGATCCGGGCGCGGCTGCTCGATGAGGCCCGCCACCGCTGTCACACGGGGATCGACGGCGCTGCGCTGAGCTCGCGGACGCGCCCCCACGGCGGCGAGGGCGCCGATGCACCGGCCATCGAGGTGGCCCAGGCGCACCTTCGCTGCGAGCGGCTGCTGGCGGGGGGGCGGGCCGGCGCGTTCGACGGTCCGACCAGCGTGGCGCTGCGGATCTACCAGCGCCGGCACATGCTGCCCTCACCAGGGACCCTGGACCGCGAGACCCGTCAGACGCTGGCCACCGACAGCCGCGAGCTGGACTTCCGCACCCTGCTGCGGACGCTGCGCGAGCGGGTGGTCGACGCGACCGGCCTGATCGAGGATGGCTCGGCGCGGAACGCTCCCGAGCAGATCCTGGGACGCTGGATCGAATCGCCCGAGTACCGGACCAGCCTGCGACCCGCGCCGCTGCCGATGGGCGCGCCCGATCTGATCGCGCGCGCGACGGAGGCGGCCGCGGTCGCGCTGGGCTGGACGTCGCCCGAGGCCGCGGCGCACGCGCTGGCGCTGCCGTTGCCGCCGCTGGTGGCGCTGCGGTTGCCGCCGCTGCCGCCCTACCACGGGCCGACGATGCGGCTGCGCGCCGAGATCGACCGCGGCGACGTCTGGACGTCGTTCCCCCTCGACGCCGAAGGCCAGCGGCGGCCCTCGCCGGCGCGGTGGCGCCCCTGCCTGACCTTGTTCGCCGCCACCGAGCGCGGTGAGGTGGCCCTGGTGCGCTGGCCAACCACCATCGGCGCGTGGAAGCCCGAGAAGGTGGGCGACGATCAGGAGATCCTCCGTTACAAGCCGTCCCCCACCGGGCGATGGTACTGGCGGGAGCTGGTGGCCGGCCCCGCCTGGCTTCCCCCGCCGACGACGCCGGATCGCGAGCTGCTGCGTCGGAACGCGACCGGGGCCTGGGCCGTCGACCAGGACGGCATCGGCCCGGGATATCGGTCGGCCTTCGGCCTGGCGGCCTTGCTGCACCAGCGTCCCGCGGGCGCCGACGCACCGTACTTCGACTTCGGCATCCGCACGCACGGGTCGGGCAATTACCGCTCGATCCTGCGGGGCTCCAGCCACGGCTGTCATCGCCTGTTCAATCACCTGGCGCTTCGCCTGGGTTCGTTCGTGCTGGCCCACGCGGAACACGAGCCCAGGGGAGAGATGGCGGAGAGATACGCGCGGGCGCTGCACCACAAGGGCCGCACGTACCACCTGCGCGTGCCCTCGCGCGGCTACCTGTACGTGTTGAAGCAGCCCATCCCGGTGGACGTGCTGCCCGGCCGCATCGTCCGCTCCCGGCCCATTCCCGGCGCCAGACCGGCGCCGGTGCCCAGCACCTGAAGGGCGGCTACTGAGCCGCCGCGGTCAGGCCGCGCTGACGACCAGCTGTTCCTCGATGGCGTCAACGCCCGGCAGCGCACGCAGCGCCGCGAGGATCGCGCGCCTGTCCTCGGCCGATGCCACGGGGCCGGCGATGTGGACGCGTCCGGCTTCGATCGACACCTGCGGGCTCCCCACCAGCGCCGGGGCGTGGCGGCCCAGGATCCGGTTCACGGCGTCCTCGACGACGAGGCGCGCTGCCCGCGGATCGACGGCCAGGCCGTTGTGGACGGCCTTCACCCCCGCGACCTGCCCCACCACTTCGCATGCGGTCCGCCTGGCGCCATCCGAATGGACGACGCCGGTCAGGCTGACGATCCCGTCCGAGATCGTGGTCCGGACCAGTTCCGGCTCGGCCGCCGGCGCGGCCAGCAGCGCGCGCCGGATGCGCCGCGCGATCGTCAGATCGTCCGGCATGCCCCCCGGCACCGATGCGACGGAGACCTGGCTGAGCACGTCCTGGACGCCGGGCGCGCGGTGGGCCGCGCTGCGCGCTGCGGCCGCGATGGCCGCCGTGGGGACGACACCACCCAGGATCACCACGCCATCCACTACCTGGACGCCGATCTGGCTCTCCTTCACGGCGGGCTCCCAGGCCAGCTCCGACAGTACGGCTTCGCGAATGTCCCAGTCTGATGTCACTTCGTTCTCCTCGACCCCGACCAGCAGCAATGAACATTCCAGGCCCGGCGGCGCCGGGAGGCGTCACCCGGCGCAGCGTTTGCGGAGCGCCAGCCTTGGCCCGAAGAAATTGCGCCGCTCGGGGACCAGGCGCGCGCGTTTCGCGTGGCCCGCGTCTTGAAGCCGGTGACCGTGTGCGCGGGATCCTGAAGATCGCCTACAAGCTGCTGGTCAACGACCGCGGCAAGTTCACCGCGCTGTTGATGGGCATCACCTTCGCCGTGTTCCTGATGATCCAGGTGACGTCGATGTTCGCGGGCATGATGATGAAGGCATCGGCCACGGTGTCGAACACCGGCGCGCGCGTCTGGGTCATGGACCGGGCGGTGAACAACGTCGCCGGCAGCATCCCCCTTCCCGACTACGTGCTGGACGCCGTACGCAGCATGCCGGGGGTCCGCTACGCGGTGCCCTTCTTCTCGGGGGGCGCGCTGGCCCGGCTGCATGACGGGACCTATCAGGCAGTCACCGTCATCGGCCTGGACGACACCAGCCTGTACGGCCGGCCGTCGCTGGTGCAGGGCCGCATCGAGGACATCTACGGCGAGAACGGCTTCATCGTGGTCGCTGACGAGGAACTGGCAAAGCTGGGTAATCCGAAGATCGGCACCGAGTTCGAGATCAACGATCACCGCGGCGTCGTCGTGGGCATGGCCAAGGTCGCCGCCAGCGGCCTGTTCGGCATTCCCACGCTGTACACGACGCTCAGCCGCGCCATCCAGTACATCCCCTCGATGCGCTACACGATGTCCTACGTGCTGGTCGAGCCGGCCAGCGCGGCCGCCATCCCGCGCATCAAGGAAGCGGTGGCCCATCTGGGCTACGACGCGCTGACCGAGCGGGAGTTCATCGACCGCATCACCGTCTTCTACAAGTACCGGACCGGCATGGGGATGAACATCCTCATCATGACCATCATCAGCTTCATCGTGGGCCTGTCGATCTCGGGGCAGACGTTCTACACGTTCACGCTGGAGAACCTGGACCGCTTCGGGGCGTTGAAGGCGATCGGCGCCAAACGGCTGGAACTGGTGTCCATGATCCTGTTCCAGGCCGGTGTCACCGCCGCCGCCGGCTACGGGCTGGGGATCGGCCTGTGCGCGCTGCTCATCGCGCTGGCGAAGCTACGCATGCCCGACTACGCGTCGGTCATCACGTTCGGGAACCTGGGCCTGGCCTTCGGGATGGTGCTGGTCATCGCGGCGATCTCCAGCTACATCGCGGTCCGCAAGGTGCTGAAGATCGAACCGTTCGAGATCTTCCGGACCTGACCATGAGTGAAGACGCCATCCGGGCCCAGGGGCTCTCGAAGTGGTTCGGCGACGGGGCGGCGCGCAAGTGCGCCGTCAGCGACGTCACCCTGTCAGCGTCCTTCGGAGAGATGCTGTACATCGTGGGGCCGTCGGGCAGCGGCAAGACCACGTTGCTGAGCATGATCTCCGGCATCCTGCGCCCCGACCAGGGCTCCGTGGTGGTGGAGGGGATCGACGTCTGGAAGCTGGACGACGACCGCATCGCCGACTTCCGGCTGCGCACGGTCGGGTTCGTGTTCCAGGACTTTCACCTGTTCCCGCGCCTCAGCACCGTCGAGAACGTGGCCATTCCCCTGATCCTGCGGCGCCGCGCCTGGGACGAGGCCATCGGCGAGGCGCGGCGGGTGCTGGACGTCGTGGGGCTGGCCGGCCACGCCGACCTGCCCCCGGGCAAGCTGAGCGGCGGGGAGCAGCAGCGCGTGGCCATCGCCCGCGCCATCGTCAGCGCCCCGGACATGCTGATCTTCGACGAGCCCACCGCGTCGCTGGACGGGGACACTGGCCGCAAGATCGTCGAGTTCGTGAAGCGAGAGGTCCTGACCGAGCACCGCTCGGTCCTCATCGTCACGCACGACAGCCGCATCTTCGAGTACGCGGACCGGATCGTGAAGATGGAAGACGGGCGGATCGTGGACATCGAGAAGGGAGCCCATCGTGCGTAATCGAATCCTGTTCCTGATCGTGGGGCTGGGCGCCCTGGCCGGGCTGGCGAGCGCCTACGTGTACGCGCGGCCCAAGCACCCGCTGCCGCCCGCCTTCGATCCGGCGTCGAACCCCTTCCACGACGGCATCTACGCGAACGGCATCCTGGAGAGCTACCAGTCGAACGGACAGAACGTGAACACCTATCCCGAGGTATCGGGCACCGTGACGACGGTGCTGGTGGCGGAGGGTCAAGCGGTCACGACCGGCATGCCGCTGTTCACCATCGACGACAGCGTGCAGCGGGCGCTGGTCGAGCAGCAACAGGCGCAGGCGGACGCCGCCCGCGCCGTGCTGGAAGAGATGAGGTCGCTGCCGCGCAAGGAGACGCTGGAGGTGGCCGCCGCGCAGGTCGAGATGGCCACCGCGAACGCGAGGACGGCGAACGATCAGCTGCAGAAGCAGAGCCGCGCCCGGCTGCTGGATGCCCGCGCCATCAGTCAGGACGCCTACGACAACGCGCAGAACGCCGCGCGCGTCGCGCAGGCCAACCTGGTGGTGGTCACGCGCCAGTACGAGCTGACGAAGGCGGGCGCCTGGAGGTTCGACGTGCGGAATCAGGAGAAGCAGGTGGCGGCGCTCTCCAAGGCGGCCGCCGCCTCCGCGGCCCTGCTGGCCAAGTACACCGTCCGGGCGCTGAGCGACGGCGTGGTGCTGTCGATCCGCGTGTCGGTGGGCGGTTATGTCTCGCCCCAGGGCGCCTACGACACGTACACGCAGGGCTTCGGGCCCGCCGCCTCGCTGGGGACGGGGCGGGCCTTCCTGGGCGTGCGCTGCTACATCGACGAGATCCTGATCCCGCGGCTTCCGGCGGCGGACAAGATCCGCGCCCGCATGTACGTGCGCGGCACGAACGTCAGCGTGCCGCTGGAGTTCGTGCGCCTGCAGCCGTACGTCTCGCCGAAGATCCAGCTATCGAACCAGCGCACCGAGCGGGTCGACCTGCGCGTGTTGCCGGTGATCTTCCGCTTCACGCCGCCGCCCGGCGTGCAGCTGTACCCCGGCGAGCTGGTGGACGTCTATGTCGGCACCCTCTGAGCAGACGGGGCTGCTTCGCGGCGCGTGGGCCATCCTGCTGGTGGCGGGCTGCGCCGTGGGGCCGAACTACGCGCGCCCTGCCGCCCCGAGCATCGGTGGATACACACGGCGGCCACTCGCCCCGACGGCGGCCGTGCAGGGCCGCGCCCAGACATTCGTCGCCTCCGATCGGCTGGCGGCGGACTGGTGGCGGCTGCTGCACGCGCCGGCGGTCGACGTGCTGGTCAGCGACGCGCTGGCGCACAGCCCCACCATCGAGGCGGCCCAGGCGTCCCTGCGGCGCAGCGAGGCCAGCCTGCGCGCGGGCTACGGCATCTTCTTTCCGCAGGCCGATCTGTCCGCCGGTGTCTCGCGCCAGCGTTACAGCCCCGCGCGCGCCGGTTCGCCGCTGCCGGCGAGCGTGTTCAACGTGTTCACCGTGTCGGGCAGCGTGAGCTATCCCCTGGACCTGTGGGGCGGACAGCGCCGCACCGTCGAGGCGCTGGGCGCGCAGGCCGAAGGGCAGCGTTTCGCCCTGGTGGGCGCGCGCCTGGTCCTGTCGAGCAACGTCGTCAACACCGTCATCGCGGCGGCGGCCTACCGGGCCGACCTGGACGCCACCCGCCAGCTGATGGCGCTGGAGGAGGACCAGGTGCGGCTGGGTGGTGCACAGGCCGAGGCGGGGATGGTGCCCTACTCCAACGTCCTCAGCCTGCAGAGCCAGCTGGCCACCACGCGGGCCACGCTGCCCGCGCTGCAACAGCGCCTGGAGCAGGCCGAGAACCTGCTGGCCAGCTTGACGGGGCACTTTGCCGGCGCGTGGACGCCGCCAGCCGTGGCGCTGTCCGAGCTGACCCTGCCGGCGGAGCTCCCGGTCAGCCTGCCGGCTTCCCTGGTGCGACAGCGCCCCGACGTGCTGATCGCCGAGGCGCAGCTGCACGCCAGCACGGCGCAGATCGGCGTGGCCACGGCGGCGATGCTGCCCAACGTGACCCTGGGCGCGAGCTACGGCGCGAACAACCCCGCGCTGGCCGATCTCACCGCGAGCAACAGCATCTTCTGGAGCCTGCTGGCCGGCGTCACGCAGCCACTGTTCCGCGGCGGGATGCTGTACTACCAGCGCCAGGCCGCCATCGCGGCCCGCGATCAGGCCCTGGCCAGCTACCGCCTGACCGTGCTGGACGCGGTGGAGCAGGTGGCGGACGGCCTGAGAGCCCTGACCAACGACGCCGACGCCGCCAACGCTCAGGGCGAGGCCTTGCGAACGGCGACCGACGCGTTCGGCCTGATCCGCATCAACTACGACGCCGGGCTGGCGAACTACCTGCAGGTGCTGACGGCGAACGCGCAGCTGCTGCAAACCCGACTGGCGGTGATCCAGGTCGACGCGCAGCGCCTGCAAGACACCGTGGCGCTGTTCGCCGCGCTGGGGGGCGGCTGGTGGAACGCCGAGCCCGTCGCGAAGGACGGAGGTGCGAACCATGGATGAGCAGCGACGCTGGCAGCGAAACAGTCTGCTGGTGGTGTTGGGCTACGAAGGGCTGGGCGCGCTTGCTGGCGGGGGCCTGCTGATCGCCCGGCCCGACGGGCGCCTCATGGACATGCCGGTCGCCATCATGCACGGCGCCTTCGCCGACTTCCTGATCCCGGGGATGATCCTGTTCGCGCTGGGCGTGCTGAACGTCGTGGCCTTCGCCGCCGTCCTGCGCAGGCGTCGGGCGGCCTGGCTCGCCGCCGCCCTGGCGACCTGTGGCATGATCGTCTGGTTCCTGGTCGAGATCGCGGTGCTGCGCCAGTTGCACTGGCTTCATGCCATGTGGGGCCTGCCGGTTCTGCTGGGCGGCATCGCGGCCATACCGCTCATGCCGTGGCGAGGACGCGGCAGCCCCGCGGCCTGAACACGCGCCCTGCGAAGCGCCGGCCTGAGCCGGGCGACGGACTCAGCCGCCCGTCTCGCGGCGAGCCACGATACGCAACGTCAACTCGATCTCGTTGCCGACCACCACGCCTTGCCGGTCCAGATCCTGATTCCAGCGCAGCCCGAAGTCCTGGCGATTGATTACGGCGCGCCCCTTCAAGGCGATCAGCTCGGGACTCCAGACCATCGCGGCGTCTCGTTCCAGCTCGATGGTGGCGGCCAGCGTGACCTGACGGATGGTCAGGTCGCCGGTGACGGACCAGTGGTCGCCGTCGGGCAGCGCCGTCACCTCGCGGCTGCGATAGCGGATCTCCGGGTGCAGCCTCGTATCCAGGAACTCGACCGAGCGAATGTGCTCGTCCCTCTCGGCGTCACCTGTCTCCAGCGACGAGGCATCGACGACCACGTCGACCCACGAGCGGGCCGGTTCGTCGGCGTCGATGGAGGCGAAGGCCTTCCAGCGGGTGGCGCGACCGATGATCTGCGTGAACAGCAGGTGCCGCAGCGAGAACTGGATCTCGGAGTCGGGCGGCCCCGCGTGCCAGATCCTGACCGCGCCCTGACCCGGTCTGGCCTCGCCAGCGCTTCGCGTGCCCTCGGTTCCGTTCGAGCTCTGCATACCTGCCGCTGAATGCACTCGCCGGACCACCCCGGGTGATCTCCGCGGATTCGCGCCCATTTGCGCCGCCTCTGGGGCGCCGGCCCGCAATTTCGGGCGCACCGCCGGGAAACTGCGCAATTCCTGCGGGATCGCCGGTCACGCCTGCGACGGAACGGCCCACCGGCGTGGCCACCGCCTTGCACCCGGGCTCCGCGATGACGCGCTCCCGAGAGCTGCACCGCGAGCTGCCAAAGGCGCTGGAGCCACTGGCCGAGCTGGCGCTCGACCTGCGCTGGACGTGGTCCCATCACGCCGACCAGATCTGGCGGTCGATCGACGCCGGCGCGTGGGACACCACCCGCAACCCCTGGTTGATCCTGAACGAGCTGTCCGCGGAGCGGCTGGAAGAGCTGGCGCACGATCAGGTCTTCCGCGATCGGCTGGCAGCCGTGTTGCGGGAACGGCACCAGTACACGTCACGCCCCGCGCTGGCCACCCGCCTGACCCGCCCGGTCGTGTACTTCAGCATGGAGTATGCGGTCGGCGAGGCGGTGCCGTTCTACGCCGGCGGCCTGGGTGTGCTGGCGGGAGACCACCTGAAGGCGACCGCCGACCTGGGCGTGCCGTTGATCGCCGTCGGTCTGATGTATCAGGAGGGCTACTTCCGCCAGATGATCGATCTGGCGGGCCGGCAGATCGAGGTCTACCCGTACAACGATCCCAGCACGATGCCGCTGCGCCCCGTGCTGTCGCCCTCCGGGGCCTGGCTGACCATCCCCGTCGAGCTGCCCGGGCGTCGGGTCGACGTCCGGGCGTGGCGCGCCAAGGTGGGCGGCGTCGAGCTGCTGCTGCTCGACAGCAACATCCCCAGCAACGAGCCCATCGACCGCGGCATCACGGGCAAGCTGTACGACGACGCGCCCGACGTCAGGCTGCGCCAGGAGCTGGTCCTGGGGCTGGGCGGCTGGCGGTTGCTCGAGGCGCTGGGGATCCGCGCCGGCGCCTGTCACCTGAACGAAGGGCACACCGGGTTCGTCGTGCTCGAGCGGGCCCGCAGCGCCATGCGGGACGCCCAGCTGACGTTCGCGGAGGCGCTGACCGCGACGCGCGCGGGGAACGTGTTCACGACGCACACCCCGGTGATGGCTGGCATCGACGCCTTTCCCATCGCGCTGGTCGAGAAGTACCTCGGTCGCTCCGGTGGCTTCGCCGAACAGCTGGGGATCACGTTCGGCGAGCTGTGCCGGCTGGGCCAGCCCCCCGACGCGCCACCGGGCGCGCCCTTTCGCCCCACCTACCTGGCCATCCGGGGCGCGGGCCGCATCAACGCGGTCAGCGCCCGGCACGCGCAGACCAGCCGCCGCATCTTCGGGACGCTGTTTCCACGCTGGCCCATCGAAGAGGTCCCCATCTCGCACATCACGAACGGCGTCCACGTGCCAAGCTGGCGCTCGCCGTTCGCCGACGGGCGAGGCGCAGGCGCGGACCGCTCGTTCGGCGCCGGGACGGGCGACGGGGAGAGGCTGGCCGAGCTGGACGATCAGACGCTGTGGAACCTGCGCGCCCGGCAGCGCGCCAAGTTGATCGAGGTCACCAGAAGCCGCCTGGCCCGCCAGCTGGAGCGCAGGGGCGCGACGGAGGAGCAGGTCGCGGCCGCGCGCCGGGCCCTGGACGCCGACGTGCTGACGCTGGGCTTCGCCCGTCGCTTTGCGGAGTACAAGCGCTCGGACCTGCTGCTGCGCGATCGGGCTCGGTTGCGCCGCCTGCTGAGCAACCCCGCGCGGCCGGTCCAGCTGTTGATCGCGGGCAAGGCGCATCCCGACGATGAAACGGGCAAGGCCCTGCTGGCGGACTGGGTTCGCTTCGCCGCGGAGCCCGAGATGCGCAACCGGTGCGTGTTCGTCGAAGACTACGATCTGACGGTGGCCCAAGAGCTGGTGCAAGGGGTGGACGTCTGGATCAACACGCCCCGCCCGCCCTGGGAGGCGTGCGGCACCAGCGGAATGAAGGTCCTGGTCAATGGTGGCCTGAACCTGTCGGTGCTGGACGGGTGGTGGTCGGAGGCGTTTCATCGCGACGTCGGATGGGCCCTGCACGGCCGAGACGACGACGCGGACGCTCAGGAGCTGTTCGCCGTCCTGGAGAGGGAGGTCGTGCCCTGCTTCTACGATCGGACGTCCTCCGGCCTGCCGCTCGCCTGGCTGCGCCGCGTGCGGGCCAGCCTGGGCCGCTTGACGTCGCGCTTTTCCGCGGAGCGAATGGTCCGCGAGTACATAGAGAACATGTACGAGCCCGCGGAGGCTGACCTGCTGGCGCGACTGGAGGAGGGGGGCGCCAGGGCCAGACAGCTGGACAGCCTGCTGACCACCTTGCGAACACACTGGAGCGAGCTGCGATTCGGCCGCCTGAACAGCCAACCCACGGTCGCGGGCCTGGACGTCACGGTCGAGGTGTACCTGGACGATCTGGGGCCGGGCGACGTCGATGTTCAGCTGTACGCCGACGCCTTGCCGGGCGAGGTGGAGCCGATCGTGGTGCCGATGAGCCGGGAACGGCCGCTCCTCGGCACGAGCCATGGCTTCCTGTACCGCGCGAGCTTGGCCGGGCTCAGGCCGGCGTCGGACTACACGCCCCGGCTGGTCCCCGCCCGCGGCAAGCTCCTGCGGGCAACGGAGGCCGAGCTGGTGCTGTGGCATCACTGAATGACCCGGTCCGTTCGCCAGGCAACGGGGAGCGACGCCGGGACAGCAACACGAGGAGAAGTAGCCATGGAACCGAACCATTTCAGGAGTGACGCGGAGGTCAGCCTCGACGTGGCGCGCGTGTTGACGGGACATCCGCCGCTGCAAGGCGTGCCCATCACCGCGCAGGTCCGCGACGGTCGCCTGACGATGTCCGGAACGCTGCCGACCTGGAAGCACGCCCGCGATGCCTGCCGGCTGGCCCATACGGTCGCCGGTGTCGTCGAGGTTCGGGACGAGCTGCTCGTCGAGCCCAGCGAAGCGGACCGCCGAACCGATCGGGAGCTGGCCCTGGCGGCGCGCGAGGCGCTACGCGACAACCTTCTCGTCAGCGGCGACATCCTGGTCACCGTCGCGGACGGTGTGGTGACGCTGGAGGGGACCGTCCCCTACGCCAGCCAGCGCTACGACGCCGAGGTCGCCCTGGAACGGCTGGCGGGACTGCGCGGCGTCATCGACCGCGTCCGCGTGGCGGCGGCTGAACACGTGGATCTGACGGCGGCGCGAGACGTCGTGATCCAGGCCCTGAAGAAGCACGCGGCCGCCGACGGCCTGGGCCTCACCCTCGAAGAGCGCGAAGGGACGCTACGGGTCGCCGGCACGCTCGACAGCGCCGAGGAGAAGGGCTGCGTCCTCCGCGCCCTGCGGGGCCTCGCCGGCGTCCGTCATGTCGTCGACGAGATCCGCATAGGCCCGCCGTCCTCGTCTTCCTCGCGGCACAGCCCGGCCAGATAGCGCGCCAGCTCGGCCGCGGGCGCGCGTCAGTTGGCACCGACCGTGCATCGCCCCCGCGGTCATGAAGACACACCGAGGGGGCTGCTTCGCCGCGACCTGGATCTGCCTTGGCCTGTCGATGGTGGGCCTGCCGCTTCACCCACCAGCCCTGGCCAGGGCCGAGGCCGGGGCGCTGTCCTCTCGCCGGCACTATCGGGTCGATCGCGCACGCAGCCGGATCACGATCGAGACGCGCTCCAGCAGCCTGCTCACCTCTGCGACGCGCGTTCACCTGCTGGCGGCGCGTGACTTTCAGGGCCAGGTCAGCCTGATACCCGGAATGATGGAGACGACCGTCGTCGATTTCGCCGCCCGCGCCGATTCGCTGACCATCCTGGACGAGATGAGCGAACCGAGCCGCCGCGACATCGACCTGGCCATCCGGCGGGTGCTCGACGCGACCCGATACCCGCACATCGCGTTTCACTCCAGCAAGGCCAGCGCCGACCCGATCGGGCCGGACGTGTACGACGTCGCCGCGTCGGGCACGCTGGACCTGCACGGTGTCCGGCGCCCCCTCACGGTCTCGGCGCAGGTCTCCACGCAGGGGGACGTTTTGCGGATCCGGGGCGCTTGCACGCTGCGGCAGACGGACTACGGGTTGGTCCCGTTCTCGCTGGGGAAGGGCGCCATCAACGTCGAGGACGACGTGACGTTGACGTTCGACCTGGTCGCCACCGCGGCGCCGGGGCGCGAGTAGACGGCTCGACCGCAACCGACCGGTGGAGGACTCATGGACGCGCAACTGATGGAACACCTTCGCTCCAAGCTGTTCAACCGCCGGGAGGTCTCCCTGGCCCGCCAGCAGCGCCTGTGCGCGCAGCGACGGGCCCTCCTGGAGCGCTCGGACGCCGGGCCACACCAGCCCCCGGTCGATCCCACCGAGGTGGCGCGGCTGGAGGGTCTGGCCCGCATCGAGGCCCAGGCGCTGGACCGCATCGCCGCCTCGCTGGACCGCATGGATAAAGGCACCTACGGCGTGTGCGCCCGCTGTCACGGCGCGATCGAGACCGAACGTCTGAGGGCCATGCCGGACGTCGCGTTCTGCTCAGGCTGCACGCACTGACGAGGCGGCCAGGCCGCGCAGCGCCGCGCCGAAAGCGCGCGCAGACGGGTATCGATCGCGGCGGTCGGGCGCGTGCGCGGCGGCGACCACGTCCTCCAGTTCGCCTAGGTCCTCCGTTCCTCGTGCCAGCGCAGGGCGCTGGACGGGCGCGGCGGACAGGAAATGGGTCAGCAGCTCGTCGATGATCGCCCCGCCGGACTTCCCTTCGTGCGGGCGCACCCCCGTCATCGCCTCACGCAGCACCAGGCCCAGCGAGAACACGTCGGTCTGCTCGTTCACGCTGGCGGGATGGCAGACCTGCTCGGGCGCCATGTAGTGCGGCGTCCCCACGACGCGGCCAGAATCCAGGGCCTCGATCGCGCGCGCCAGCGGATCCCCCGCCGCACACACCTTGCCGATACCGAAGTCGAGCACCTTGACCAGCTCCGATCCCTGCCCGTCCCTGCAGATGAACAGGTTGTCGGGCTTGACGTCGCGGTGAATGATCTCGGCGCAGTGCGCCGCCTCCAGGCCGCGGCACGCTTGCACCGCGATTCGAAGCGCGCGCTCGGCCGGCAGCGGCCCTTGCTCGGCGATCAGCTCGCCCAGGGTCCGGCCCTCGAGATGCTCCATCACCAGGTAAGGCCGATCGCCCGCGGCGTGGCCGGCGTCGAGCAGGGCAACCACGTTCGGGTGCGCCACACGCGCGGTCATTCGCGCCTCGCAGTGGAAGCGCAGGCGGGCCTCCTGATTGCGAATCAGCTCGTGCCGCAACATCTTCACCGCCACCAGGGCGCCGGACCGAAGATCGACTGCCGTGTAGACCAGCGCCATCCCCCCCTCGCCTCGCAGGTGGCGCAGGCGGTAGCGGCCGGCGAACGCCGTCTCTTCCTGTCCCTCGCGCTGGCGCCCAGCGGCCAGCCGCGAGACCGGCGGGCACAGCAGCGGGTGCGTGTCCAGCTGCCTCGCCCCGAAAGCGCCGGCGGCGATCATCGGCTCGCTCCGCGAACCGTCCCGCCCGTCATCAGCGACCATCCTGCCTGCCCTGTCTGTTCCGCCGTCCTGTCCTGCATCGGCCTCGCGCCTCCCTGCGGGCGCTTCGAGCAATGGCCGTGCCCAGCGACGAGCGGTCGAGCATCCGAATGATCGCCTGGAGAAATGCTCCTCCGAGACAGTCAGATGCGCAGCGGGTGCGCGGCCGGGCATCCGGACGCAAGCCCTGCGCGCGATCGAGACCTCCAGGCGGGCACGTCGCTTGCGTTCCGCCGTCCTGCACCCGGGACCCGTGGGAGGAGACAGCATGAGGAAGCCAGGATGATCGCCGCCGAGAACATTCCCTTTTCGACCGCCACCCGACCGTCGCCCCCGGACCGGGCGACGGCAGATGACGAGACGATGCAGGCGCTGGAACACATGCTGGCGAACCCCGACGGGCGCCTGTCGCGTGAGGAGGGGTCACCCGACCGGCTTGACCGGTGCGCGCTGGTTCGCGAGATGCTGGAGCGGATGGACACCCTGGGCCCCGCCGGCCAGGGCGACGTGATGGGCCGGGTGATCTCGCTCCTGATCACCGAGGGCGAGGCCAGCGTCATGGGCGAAGGCAACCGCCGGACGTTCGGCGAGCAGCTCGATCACCTGCGCCACGAGGCTGGCCGGCCGTGGCCCGACGCCGCGTCGTTCTGCCGGCGGGCCCGGAACCTGATGGAGATGGTCGAAGAGACGCCCGCCGGGGCGACTTGAACGCAGGCGGGCTGGACGTGCCCGCGCCGCTCTGACGGGCTCGGGTGACCGAGGCGGGACTGCTGGCCCTCAGTCCCGTGTGCTGGCCGGCGCGGAGTCGGCCTTTGCCAGCGAAGCATTCGTGCCCACCAGCACCTCGCGCCGCCGGCGAAGCAGGGTCGCGGTCCACAGCCAGATGATCCCGGCGGTCACGTTCACCATGGCGAAGCCGAACATCGACAGCCCCGCCCGGGCGCCGAAGTAGACCAGCCCCGTCGACGCCAGGTCCCCCAGGCGGACCGACATGGTGTCCACCGCGGACTTCGCCTTGTACTTGGCGTCGCGCGAGGTCAGCAGAAACAGCGATTGCTGGACGGTGTTCTGCAGCGAGTAGTCGGTGCTGTTCTCCACCACCTTCACGGCGGTGACCAGGGCCAGGGCCGGCATGAAGGCGGACGCGCCGTAGCCGGTGACGGCGACCAGCGGCAGGAAGAACAGCGCCCGACCCACGCCCACCGCGGCAAACACGCGCGACACCACGAACGTCTGCGCCAGCGCGGTCAGCACGCTGACCCAGGTCTGCAGGTTGCCGTAGAACACGGCGATGAAGTGTCCCCGTCCCGCCAGGGGGAC
>Ga0207705_10001998_pt1 | contig 15856 bp, 11 predicted proteins | sample KBSC13metaG_FD_184314 | JGI IMG/M metagenome (GOLD analysis project Ga0207705, IMG submission 184314) | Corn rhizosphere microbial communities from Kellogg Biological Station, Michigan, USA - KBS C1-3 metaG (SPAdes) (version 2) | ecosystem: Host-associated > Plants > Roots > Rhizosphere > Soil ...
CGCCACCATATCCATCCCGGCGAGGATCTGCGAATTGTCGGCGCTCGCGCCCGCCCGGGCCGCATTCAAGCCCAGCTCGAAGCTGTCGAGGATCGGGATGAGGCGCTCGAGAAAGCTCGCGTTGGCAAACTTGACCGCATCGTCCTTCTCACGCGCGGCCCGTTTGCGGAAATTGTCAAAGTCGGCTTTGCTGCGCAGGGCGAGGTCCCGGTAGCTCTCGATGTCGGCCTGCAATTGGCCCAGGAGCGAATCCGCCGACTGATCGGCAGTCGTCGACGCGTTCGGGTCCGTGGTTTCGTCAGTAGTTTCGTTGCTCATTTTTTGCGAATCACAATTAGGGTAATGTCATCATACTGCGGATAGGGGCCCACAAACGCCCGCAGGTCGTCCGTGAGCCTGGTGATGATCCCGGCCGCTCCTTCGGACGCGCTTGCCTGGATTGCTTTGATCACACTGGCCATCCCGAATTCATCCCCGTCGCTATTCAGCGCTTCGGTCACGCCGTCCGTGTAGAGGACGAGGCAATCGTTGCTTTCCAGCGTCAGGGAAAAATCGCCAGTGACTCTATTGAACACGCCTCCGCTGTCAATGCCCAGGGCCATCCCCGGTGGGTTGATCTTCGAGACCGTCTGGTCGCTGGCGCGGTAGAGCAGCGGGGCATCGTGCCCCGCGCGACAGAGGGTGATGGTGCCCGCGTCCCGCTCGATGATCGCGTAGGCCATGCTGATGAACATGTCCTCCTTGATGTCGGGAAAGAGCTGGGCATTGACCTGCCGGAGAACGGTGGAGGGCGTCAATTGCCCGTGGGCCTGGCTGCGCAACACGCTCCGGCACATGGCCATGATCAGCGAAGCCGGCACGCCCTTTCCGGAGACGTCGGCGATGGCCAGGCCGTAGTGCGATTCATCGACCGTGATGTAGTCGTAGTAGTCGCCGCTCACCTGGCGGGCCGGGATATTGATCCCGCTGACCTGCCAGCCGCTGATCTCGGGCGAACCGGACGGCAGGAGAATGCGCTGGATCTCGTGCGCCACCTGCAGATCCTGGTCGAGACGCTTTTTCTCCGCCGCCTCGGAAAAAATGATCGCGGTGTAGAGGGCAAAGGCCGATTGCTCGGCGATGGCCTTGAAAATCTGGAAGTCGCTCGGCAGGAAGCAATCGGTATCCGGACCGCGCGCAATGACGAGCACCCCCAGCGCTTCTTCGCCGTAGAAGAGCGGGCAGAGCATCGCGCAATTCGTCTTCAGCGGCCCGGCACGCAGCGCGACAAGGCGGCTGTCCTCACCGCGCAGGAGGAGCGGTTCGCCTTCGCGCCAGACGGCCCCCAGCACGCCGTCCTCAGGCAGGACGGTGCGCAGCCGCAGATAGCTCGACCAGGAAAACCCGGGCTCCTTCGTGAGATTCTCCGGCACCTCGAAGAAGGGCGGACAATTGCGCGTGGCAAAAGCAGGACGGAGGACGTCGCCGGCCCGGTCCGCCAGATACAACGCACCGCCGTGGCCATCGAGAATGCGCAAGGCCCCTTCGACAATCAGCACATGGAGATCCGAAGGCTTGCTCGCGGAGGTCAGGGCCGCGCCGAGCCCGTGCAGGAAATCAAAGACACGCGTCTCCTCGAGCTGAATTTTTTCCCGGGCCCGCCGCAGGGCGACGATCATCTCCCGCTGGCGCCGGTAAACGTAGAGGTAGACGCCCGTGAAAAGGGCGAGCAGCGCGAGAGATAAGCCGGGCCACATCGGCGCCTAGCTGGCCAGGTGCAGATCCTGTTTGAGGTATTCGAGCACGTCCTTGAACTTCGCCGCATTCGCCTCGTTGGCCTCCACGCAGGCCTCGTGCGCTTCCAGCATCGTCTTCGCCTGGGTCACCTTGTCCGGCGCCGCGCTGACCAGCGGCACCTGGGCGACACTGTTTTCCGGCGGCACCGCCCCGTCCCGGGCCTCGATGCAGAAGAGTTGATCCAGGCCGAGATTGGCCAGCAGATCGTGGTTGCGCTCGTTGAGATTGGTCACCCGTAGCATCCCCTGCCCCAGTTCGCGCAAGCGCAAGGCGATCCCCGCCAGCGTGCCCATGAAGGTCGAGTCCATGACCGGACAATTCTTCAGGTCGATGGCAAACTCACGAAAGCCCCGGTTGATCATCTCCTTGGCAAACTCCTTCAGCCCGGTGCTGTTCAAGAACGAACCCTTTCCTTCAACCCGCACGCATACAGTGCGATTCGCTGTCCCGACGAGGATGGAAGGCTGGATAGTCACGGCTTCTAGGAAGGGATACGCGCCAGCACGTAGAAAACGATGCCCGCATTCATTGGATACGGTGACAATAGAGCCATGCGCGCAAATTGCATCCTTAGATTAATTCCAGAGGTAGGACTGGTTCAACCCCACAACTTTCCCATTCTCGATCAAAAGCACCCGCCAGCCGTTGACTTTGCCGTCTTCGTTGTAATCGTCCCCGATGACGTCGAATTCCGACTCAAAGGAGCCCTTGGCGTCCTTGTAGAAAAACTCCTTGGCCTGGACGAAGGCTCCCAGCTTCTGCTGGCGGTACTCGAAGCGCACCGTGAGGTCCGCCTTGCGGTTGGCCCTCCAGAAAAACTTGAAATAGCAGCCGTAGCGCAACCGGCGCTCGTAGCCATTGATGGCGCCCCAGTTCACCCGCGTTCGTTCAAAGTTGATCATGCCATCGAAGGACGGCTTGTTCAGCTCAGGGTCGTTGAGAAAAATGCTCGTCTTGCGAAACTGAAAGGCATCGTCCAGGGCCAACGGGAGCGGCTTCGGCTTTTCGACCGAAGCCGGATGCTCGATCGGACGTTCGGCGGCAAAGCCCGCCAGCGGAAGGCAGGCACCCGCCAGCAGCAAAAGAAGTCGTTTCATTGGGGGGAGAAAATAAGCGGCGGAGCGAAGGACTGTCAACCTTGGGGGCAGGGGCGGGCAGAGTGTCCAGTCGTCAGCGTTCAGTATTCAGTTTGAAACTTTCTGACAGCGAACGGCTTGGGCCAACGGTTCGCGTTCATGACTGAACACTGAATACTGAACACTCTCGCCGCACACCAGTTGGCACCATCGCAATTCCCAGCGACACTGCCACAGCATGAACCGACACATCGATGTCCGCTACGCCCGGGGCCTGGAGCTCCCCGGCCTGGGCCTGTGGCTGGATCCATCGGAGGCGCGTCCTTTTGCTTTCGTCTCGCATGCGCACGCCGATCATATCGCGGCGCATGCGGAGGTCATCGCGAGCGCGGGCACCGCCCGGCTCATGCGCGCCCGGCTCGGCGGCACGCGGCGCGAGCATTTGCTGGAGTTTGGCCAGCCGATGCGCCACGGCAATTTTAAGATCACCCTGCTGCCCGCCGGCCACATCTTCGGCTCCGCTCAGGCCTTCATCGAGAGCGAGGGCGCTTCGCTGCTCTACACGGGCGATTTCAAATTGCGCCCGGGGCTTTCCGCGGAGCCCGCCCAATGGCGATCCGCCGACACGCTCATCATGGAAACGACCTACGGCCTGCCCAAGTACCGGCTGCCGCCGACGGAGGAAGTCATCGGGCGCATGGTGGCCTTCTGCCAGGACACCATCGAGGACGGCGCGGTGCCAGTGCTCTTCGGGTATTCGCTGGGCAAGGCGCAGGAAATCCTGTGCGCCCTTCTTGCCGCCGGCCTCACCCCCATGCTCCACGGCGCCGTCTTTAAAATGACGGAAATCTACCGGCAATTGAAACCGGACTTTCCCTCGGGCTATGTGCCCTACGTCGCGGGCGAAGTCGCGGACAAGGTGCTGGTGTGCCCGCCGAGCGCCAACCGCACCCTGATGGTGACGCGCATCAAAAATCGGCGCACCGCCGTGCTCACGGGGTGGGCGCTCGATCCTGGCGCCACCTACCGCTACCAGTGCGACGCGGCGTTTCCCTTGAGCGATCACGCCGACTACACGGACCTGGTGCGCTACGTGGAACTCGTCCAGCCGCGGCGCGTGCTCACCCTCCACGGCTTCGCCGCCGCCTTCGCCGCCGACCTGCGCGAACGGGGAGTGGAAGCCTGGGCGCTGAGCGAAGAAAATCAGTTGGAGTTGTCGTTGCGCGCGACGGCACCGCGCACCAGGAGCAGCCCTTCGCGGAGTGAACCGGAGCCGTCAGACAGATCGGACAAGTCAGACCCGTCCGCCATTCCCCGCCCTCCCTCCGAGTTTGCAGCCTTCGCCGCGCTCGGCGAACAGATCTCCGCCACCACCAGCAAACTCAAGAAAATCGCCCTGCTCGCCGGCTACTTCCGGAGCATCGATGGCGGGCAAGTTTCCATCGCGGCCCGCTACCTCACCGGGCGCGCCTTCGCCCAGGCGGATGGCCGCACGCTCCAGGTCGGCTGGGCCGTCATCAAGCGCGCTCTCCGCGCCGCGGGCGGGCTGAGCGAACCGGAGTTCCGCGCCATCTCGCGCCAATATGCGGACGCCGGCCGGACGGCTTACGAAACCCTGCTCGATCACACCACCCCGCAACCATTCTCGCTCGCGGAAGCGGCTTCCTTCTTCGACCGGCTCGAGAAGGCCACCGGCCCGGTGGCCAAGGCCGAACTCCTCGAGCACCGCCTCGCCACGCTCACCGCTCTGGAAGGCAGCTATATCGTGCGTATTCTTACCGGGGACCTCCGGATTGGATTGAAGGAAGGTCTCGTCGAAGAGGCGGTCGCCGAGGCTTTCGGCGCGGAAACCGCGGCCGTTCGCGAGGCCCAAATGCTCACCGGCGACGTCGGCGAAGTCGCCGCGCTGGCCGCCCGGGGCGCGCTCGAGGAGGCGACCCTCCAGCTCTTTCGGCCCATCCAGGTCATGCTCGCGAGTCCCGAGCCGTCGGCCGAAGCCGCCTGGACGCGGATCACCGCGCTCGCCGCCCCCACGGCGTGGGCGGAAGACAAGTACGATGGTATCCGCGCCCAGATTCATATCGGCGCGGGACGCACGGAGATCTTCACGCGCGACCTGCGCCAGGTCACTGGCCAGTTCGCCGACCTCGCTCGCACGGCACGGACTTTTTCCCGCGAGGTGATCCTGGACGGCGAGATTCTGGCCTCAGGCACGGACCGCCGGCTTACGTTTTTCGACCTGCAAAAGCGACTCGGACGCAAAACCGAAGACGACCTCTTCCTCGGCGCGAGCGACATCCCGGTCATTTTCCAGGCGTTCGATCTGCTCTTCCTCGACGGCGCCGGATGGCTGAAACGGCCGCTCTCCGAACGCCGCCAGGCGCTCGAATCGCTCGCCTTTCCCACCGGCCTGGAAATCGCTCCCGTGCACCGCGTCACTTCCGCCGCGGAGGTCGAAGCGGCGTTCCGGGCCGCGCGCGCCCGTGGCAATGAAGGCCTGATGATCAAGGACGGCGCGAGCCTCTACACCCCAGGCCGCCGGGGGCACGCCTGGCTCAAGTACAAGCGGGAATTGGCCACCCTCGATGTGGTGATCGTCGGCGCCGAGCAGGGCCACGGCAAGCGCAGCCATGTCCTCAGCGACTACACCTTCGCCGTGCGCGACGACGCCACCGGGCAACTCCTCACCATCGGCAAAGCCTACTCGGGTCTCACCGACGTGGAGATCGAGGAACTCACCGAACATTTCACCGCCACTACCATTGCCCGCCATGGACGCTATCGCGAAGTCCGCCCGGAGATCGTCCTGGAAATCGCCTTCGACTCCATCCAGCCGAGCACCCGCCACGCGAGCGGTCTCGCCATGCGCTTCCCACGGATCAAGGCGATTCGCCGGGACAAGTCGCCGGCGGAGATTGATACGTTGAGCTATGCGCGGTCTTTGGTTGCCGGGAGTCAGTAATCGGAGCTCATTTCCATGGCTGCGCTGGTCAATTCCAATTGATTTTCACTCCCGGCAGCGACGCCTCGATCTTCGTTTTTAATTCAGGCGTGAACACTTCGCTGTTGCTTTGACTGAACTCGATCTGTGTCAGGTGTGGAAGAGTCGTGAATGTTTTTATGCAATCCGGGGTGAGATTGCCGGCGTAAATGACAATCGAGCGCAATCGGGGATGTCCGGCCAGAGGAGCGACCGCATCCGACGTGAGATTTGAGCCTACCAGTTCCAATTCTTCGAGTTCGGGAAGGCCCCGCAGCCTGCCGCAGAGGAGCTTCCATTCCGCTTCTTTCACATAGTAGGCATCGGAGACGATAATCCTTCGCAGTCTCGGAAAGCGCTGAAGCGCCGTGCCGAGATCCCCACGGAATGCGAATGGAGAAAATATGTGAATGTCGCGAGTCGTCAGGCGGAACATCGCGCGAAAGCGCTCGTGATATACCGTGGCGAGGTTGCGACCGTGTGGTCGGTCCAGGTTTTCATTATAGCCTTGGACACCTTCGTATTTCTTGTCGAGGTAGCTTTCGAGGGCGTCGTCAAGGAATGCGGGAAGCAGAGGCGGACGGCTCTCCTCGGTCGCTGGCCGGAAGCCAATCTCCCAGTTTCTTTCCAAGGCATCTTGCACCGCCGCGACGTCCAGCATCCGCTGGATCATGCTCCAAAGAATTAAGACAATGGCGCCCGCGAGGGGGATGAACACCCAACTCTTCTTTCCAATTCGTGAGGTCATGTGGTTCGATGTTGCAGTCCGCGCCATCGCCAGCGGCGGTCAAGCAGGCGCTTTCGGATGCACTATCGCAAGGCGCACGTCGAGCGCGAAGGAGGAACCCGCGCGCTCCTGTGCCTCGCGCTCGCGGTGTGGGACTGCTGCGCAGCTTTCGCAGGAGGGTCGAGGCGGTGGCGGCCGGACGGAAAACTGAGCTTCGAACACCCCCACTCACCGCCTTCGCCCCCCTTCTGAAAGCGGCGCAGCAGCGCCCCACTCCAAAACGCAGGCGTCTGCGATGTGCCACTCGTGAGAGCAACGCTCAGGCCACTGATTACTGCCCACTGATTACTCTCCCCGCAACTCACCAACCACGCCGCAAATCAAGACGCCGCGTAGTACTTCGGATACTGATAGTAGTAGTAGTCCGGCATCTCGGCATCGATGCAGTTCAGGATAAGACCGAGGACGTTCACCTGGCGCTGGTAAAGCGTGTTCAAGGCGTTCTTCGACATGCGCGCGGACGTGAAGCTGGCCCGAATGACCATGAGGCTGCCGTCGAAATTGGGCGCGAGCGTGGGCGTGTCGTCCGCCGCCAGGATCGGCGCGGTGTTGAAGATCGTCAGGTCGAAGGAGTCCTTGAATTCGTCCAGCAGGCCCATTAGCGCGGGCTTGAGCAGCAACTCGCCGGACTGGTTCGTGACCGGACCGCGCGGGATGATCGAAAGCGTCGGATGCTTGGTTTTGAGCACGACTTCCTTCCAGTGGACGCTGCCGCGCAGGATGTCCGAAAGGCCGGTGCGCCCGTCGATGTCGAAGAGCTGCGCGATGTCGCCGCGGCGCAGGTCGGCATCCACGAGTAGCACCCGCGCACCCGAGGCCGCCATCGTGATGGCGAGATTGCTCGCGATCGTGGATTTGCCTTCATTGGGAATCGCGCTGGTGATCAGGATCGTCTTCAGCTCCGCCTGGTTCGGCATGAAAATGAGCGACGAACGCAAGCTGCGGAAAGCTTCCGCGTAGGTGTAGCGATCATCCTCGGGCAGAAGCAGAGGAAGGCCATTGTCTTTGCGGCTGTCGGCGACGTTCGGAATCTGGCCGAGAATCGGCTCGGAGAAATGGTCCTGCATCTCCGTGAAGGACGAGACGCGGTCATCGGCCCTGTCGAGCAGGAGGAGACAGATCATTCCGACCGCAAATCCGCCCAGCAGTCCAATGAGGAGATGAGGCACCGTGCCTGGCGGAATCGCCACGGGCGGGGAAGCCATCTGCGAAACCATGAACGGATTTGGTGTGGCGCCCTTGGCATTGCCCAGCTTGGTGACATTGCCAAAGATGCTGTCGAGTTCGCGCTGGGTATTGTTGACGTCGTTCTGGAGCTGCTGGTAGGCGGCATCCTTGCGGCTCGCTTCGAGCACCTTCGCCTCCTGTTCGGTGATGGCCTTGTCGAGCACTTTCAGCTCGGCAGCGATCGCCGCAATCCGCCCCTTGCTGGCGTTGTAATTCTGTTCTTTGATCACGGCCAGCAGCCGCTGCAGATTGTCCACCTTTGTTTGCAGGGCCTGCATCTTGGGATGTTTGGGTTTCCAAATCGTCTTCCATTGTTCGACGTCGGCCTGCGCCTGAACCAACTCCTGTGTCACCTTCAAGTATTGGGTGTAAGTGTCGCTGGAACCCTGCTCCGGCCGCTGGGTCGATTCCACCATCCCCGCCCCCGATTGACTCTTGCCAGCCGGACGCGCCTCTCCCGAACCCATCGGGCCCGAGATTGGCGTTTGCAGCAGTTCGTCCGGCGTCAAGCTTTCGAGACGCTGCTTTTCGTTCATCAATTGCGCCTGCTGGTTCTTAAGATTGGAGAGTTGCACCGCGCCCGTTTTTCCCTGCTCCGACCAAAAGGGCATATTGTTTTCCGCAATGAACGCCTGCATCTTGGCCTGTTGGCCGGTGAGCAGCTTCTTCAACTGTTCCGTCCGCTCCTTCAGCGCATCCGAGACCCCCTCGACGATGTCGATGGAAATCTTATTGCGCAAGTCGATGAACTTGGCGACCACCGTATCCACAAATCGCTGGGTGTATTCCGAACTCGTTCCGATTCCCTTGACGACAAGGATATTCGTCCGGGGCAGCACCGATGGGGTGATCGTCACCTTACCCGAGGGCAATTGAGGTTGGTTCAGCGCCAAATCCTGCTTCGCGCCGTCCATCACTTTCGTGCTCTTGATCTGTTCCACCGCTGTATCGAAGATGTGGCCCCACGGATCCTGAACTTTGTTCACATCCTGGGACGCGGGCGACACCAGATCGTCGCGCAAGAGCAACTGCGCGGATGACTCGTACATCTGCGGCTTGGTGAAGAGGACGAAGCCCTCGTAAGCGAGGCCAACGCCGATCGTCAGAGCCAGCACCCACCAATGGCGGCGGATCAGCGACTTGTAGCGGTAGAGCTTGATCCCCAGTCCGGTGGACAGGGGCATGGAGGGAGCTTGCGGATTGGCGGAATCCATAGTGGTTTTAGAATCGGACGAAGACCTTCGGCACGAAGATGCGGTCGCCATCCTGCAAGACAGGATCGGCATTCACATCCCCGGTTTCAGTGACTTTCTTGAAATCGACTTCGAACTTCTCCGTCTTGCCGTCCTTGCCCTGCCGGGTGACCTGGACCTTTTTGGCGTTGCCCCATTCGGTCAGTCCGCCGGCTTTCAAAATCGCTCCGGTGACGGTCATCGCTTCTCCGGCCACGAGCATCTGCGACCCGACCATGCGGACCTGCCCGGAAAGCTGGATCATCCCCTGCTGCACCTGCACCTTGCTCACCTGGTCGATCGAGACGCGCACGGTCGCGGTGTAATAGTAATCCTTCTCGAGCATTTGCTTGATGCTCGCCGCGGCGTCCGCCGCCGTTTTGCCCGTCACCCGCACCCGGCCCAGCGGCGGCACGTCCAATTCGCCGGTGGCCGTCACGACGCGCGGCAATCCGCCTTCCCGGTCCTCGACGATTTCGACGGTCACCTGGTCACCGGCGGAGAGCTTCTTGTTCGGGTCCACGATCGACATCCGCTCCACCGGCGCGTAGGCGGCGGGATAACCCGGCTGCATTCCAGGCTGCGTTCCCGGTTGCATTTGCATTCCGGGCTGTCCCGACGGGGTCACGCCTTGGCCTCGGGGCGACGCGAAACCTTGCGCCTGGCTGGCAACGGGCGCCGCCAAAAGCAGGGCGGCGAGACTGCAATAACGAATGAGAGAGCTAGGCATAGACCGTGGAGCTAAAAATGAGTTCTCTGGGTACATTCAAACGGGCAAGAGTCCATCAGAGCGGCGCAACTTGCAAATCTGAGTCAATTCCATTGTAGCCATAATCGAGCCCAATGGATGGGAATTTATCCCGCCTCATGTTTATTCCAAGGGCGACTCTCATGAAATCAAAACCCGTGGCCTCTTCGGGGAACGATGATTCGGTCTCCGTTTTGCAGCACACGATCATCCCTGCCCTCCCCGGCTTCGAGGATTTTTTCCACGTCGATGTTGGAGACATCCTCAGGCCCGTTCAAATTCCGGTGGCGCAACTTGATCTTCCGCATGTCCGCCCATTCCGTTGGTCCAGCGTTGAGGACCGCCTGCGTCAAAGTGAGAACCTTTCCATCCAACAGCATCTGAAGCCCGGGTTTCCGCACGTCCCCATCCACGACCACCGAACCGGGATGATCTTCAATCATCTGCACCTGGACGGATTCCAGTTTCACCGCGGGCTCCGAGTTTCCGGCATGCCCCACCACCGGCCCTGCCCAGAGGAGGACGGCGAGACTGGCGAATCGAATGAGCGAGTTTGGCATGATGCGTGGAACTAAAGGGAAATGGGGCCGAGGGAGCAACAGATCAGCGGGGCCATGCGACGAATCGCCCAGGCACGTTCCACTTCCACCATTACTCACCGAATCAGCAGGCATGCGCAGCGGCCCCGCGAAGTTCTGATCCTCAAATTACCAAACGATCCCTTTGTTCGGAACCGAAATTCGATCTCCGTCCTGGAGCACGGGATCCGACTTCGCATCCCCGGTTTTGATGATTTTGTCCACGTCGACCACGAGCTTGTCCAACGTTCCGTCCTTCTTCAAACGCGTGATCTGCACCTTGGTCAGGTCAGCCCATTCCGTGGGCATCGATTTGAGAACTGCCGTGGCCAGGGTCAGTGGCTCGCCCGCGATCAACATCTGTGATCCTTGGGCCCGTAAGACATTGGGCTTTCTTCCGGAAATAAGAATCGCACCCATTTTCACCGGCGTCTTGCTGACCTGATCAATCGAGAGCTGCACGGTGGCCGTGTAGTAGTAGTCCTTTTCGAGGAGCTTCTTGATCTCCTCCGCGGCATCTTTCGCGGTCTTGCCGGAAACCCGCACCCGCCCGAGCGGAGGCACATCGAGTTCCCCGGTCGCGGTCACCACGCGTTCGAAGCCGCCGGCGCGATCCTCGACAATCTCCACGGTCACCTGGTCGCCGGCGGTTAATTTCTTGTCGGGATCCACGACCGCGAGGCGCTCCTGCCCCGGATACTCGGGCGCATAACCGGGTTGCGCCGAAGGCAACGTCGCCCGCGGCACCGAACCCGTTCCAGATCCCGCCCCACCGTCAAATGCCATGACACCGGCGACTCCAAGCCCCCACCCCATCCAAAGGATGGATCCGACCCGGACGAAGCTGAAGGGAGAGCTAGGCATGGGCCATGACGGAGCGATCAGAACTTATAGTAGAGACTCGCGAAGATGAGGTTCTGGTAGTAGTCGCCGCCGTCGAGGTTCGAGTTCTTCCAGATATACCGATAATCGAGACCGAGAGTGAGGGAGTTGTTGAAATGGTAGCGAATTCCGAGGGCCGCCCCGACGCGATCGGCCTTCTCGCCGAGTGAGCCCGAGGTCGTGTAGTGCTCGTAGAACAGCGTGGGCCCCAGCTCGGCGTGCTGGATGACCTTCCAGTCGGCGTTGTATTCCACGTGATCGATCTTGTAGAAATCCGACGCGAAGCCGATTTCGGAAGTGTGCGAATACGAGAGGCGGTGCCGGAAGGAATCGCTGGGACGATTGTTGATCTCAAACTTGATGTAGAAGTTGTTGGAGTCCTCGTTGTCACCCAGGACCTGGCGCACGGAGGCCGCATCGGCCGCGCTCAGTCCGAGCTGGTCGATGGCATTGTTGTCGAAATTACTCGTGCCATTGAAGCGCAGGCTCTGGAATCCACCTTCCAAATACAGGTTCGTGAACTCGGAAATCTGCCATTCGATAAATGGTCCGACGAGCAAGTCGGTTCCATCCGCACGGTCCTGACTCTTGAAATCGATCCAGCTAAAGGAGCCATTCACACCGAGCGAGATCGCCGGGCTGACCTGGAAGGAGGGCTTGATAAAGACCGTGTCGATGGAGCGATCCTGAAGCTGGAACACATCTCCCGTCTGATCGCCGCGCGTCCAGAGATTATAGTGGTCATAACCGAGGGACAGGCTGACGGTCTGGTTCACCGCCCAATCCATTTCGATGCCCGCCTGGTTTTCCCAGCGGTCATATTTCGCAATACCGCTGATCTCCGGAATGTCGTAAGTATCTTCCTGATAGCTGATCCGGTCGCGGATCGTGAACTTCACCGAACTGACGAAGAAGGTGTAGGCGATATCCGAAGTGGGCGAGATGAGGGGCCCGTCGCTGTCCAGATCGGAATGGCTGAAATACTTCGCGTAGCTGATCCCGAGATTGAACCGCAGAGTGTTCAAATCGCTCATCTTCCACGTGGCATCGATGTTCAGGACCGGGCGGAAGACGAAATCGGATTCCCGGTTGTTCTGCGAGAGCCGGATATTGTCGTTCCACTCGATACCTACGCCTGCCGCCAGACCGAACCGGAAGTTGCCCAAGGCGAAATTGTAGCGCTGGTCGTCTCCCATCGCGTCGGGCAACGTAAGATCCTGCCCCGGTTGAAGTTCGCGAAGCCCGCTCGGCGATCCTTCCTGGTAGCTGTAGTCCGAGGGGACGACAGGGCCATATCCGCCGGAGGATCGCGAAGTTCCCAGTTCACGAAAGAAGTCCTGACCATAGCCCGTGGCCGGCTTGGACACAGCCAATACGGCAAAGAGAATGACAGAGGCGCCGAGGAATTTTTTCATAGAGTACCGTCAGTAGTCGAGAAGATGGGGCGATGCATCTCAGGTCACAGCATCGAAGGCAATCCTAAAAGTGCGTCAAAACCTGATTGTTATGATTATTTGGCTATCGGGTGCGGCCTGCGCGGGAGTCTTCCTTCACTCGCACGATCCGAAAGCCGTAGTTGTCCGTGCTGCTGTCGGGCGCCGCATGGACACGGCAGGAAGAAAGGAGGCTCAGTTTGAGCGCCCCGTTATACCAGGAAGCACCGCGCAGGACCTTGGCTTTCGACTCGCTATTCCACGTGTCCATGCACCATTGCCAGACGTTGCCACCCATGTCGTAAAGTCCATACTTATTCGGCGGGAAGCTGCCCACGGGCGAGGTCCACGCAAAACCGTCATCGTAGCCCTTGATGGCCACGTCGGACCCCGTTTCCTCCCCGGTGTAGTTGCCGGCTCCCGGCGGCGGCGGCCACGCGGTGCCCCACGGGTAGACGTCGGGCACACCCATATCGCGCATTTCCGGCGTCTTGCCGCTCTCCTCCGGCAGCCCAACCGCTTTGCTCCACTCCAGGTCGGTCGGCAGGCGATAGAATTCATTGGCCGGGAGCGTGCCTGCCTTGTGCTCCTTGTCGGTGAGCCACTTGCAAAAGGCCATCGCCTCCACCCACGAAACATTGACCACCGGATGATCCGGTCCCTGCTTGAAGCCGGGCCCTTTCCACGATGTCGACTTCAAGTGAACGTCCGTGGCGAAAGCCTCGAAATCCTTCACGCGCGTCTGCCAGATGCAGAAATCCACGTCGCCGACCGGGGCGAACTTCATGCCCAGACTGTTTCCTCCAGCAACCGCAGGACCGCCGGAAGGCCCGGACGGACTCGGGGTCGGGTTCGCCGCATTGTTCAAAGCGAGCGAGCCGGTATTGCTCGCAACGAGCGGCCTCGGCGTCGCCTCGGGCAACGGCGGAGGGTTTGTCCCACTCGGCAGTTGGCCCACGCGGATTGGCGTGGGCAGGGGGGGCGTGGAGATGGCGGCCTTGGGAGTGCCCTTGGCTGCCGAAGGGGTCGAAAGTGGCGCGACGGTCGCAGCCGGCGTCGTAGGAACAGGCGTCGCTGGGGATGAAGTCGCCCGCATCGGAGTCGCTGGCGCGGGAGTCGGCGGAGTCTTGCCGGGGCCGGGTGTCGCACCGCCAGCGCTCTCCATTTGCTGCCGCTTGTTCTCGATGTCCCGGATCTTTTGTCTCATCGCCTCCAGTTCGGCGTCGAGTTTCGCTTTCTCCGTTTTCTCAGCTTCCTGTTGTTTTACCTTCTCGGCATCGGACGATTTGAGGTGTTCGATTTCCTGCTCCTGTTCCGCCACCGCGGCGAGCTTTTGTCTCTTCGTCGCCTCCGCCTGGGCGAGGGCCTTCGCGCCGTCATCGATCGCGTGCTGCTTCTGCTCAAGTTCCTTTTGCAGGGCCGCGACCTCCGTCTCTGTCTGCTGCGGTGCGGCCATCTTTTCCGCGTTCGCTTTATCCAGGTCGGCGAGGGCCTTCGCGCTCTCCTCGGCGAGGCGCGCCTTCTCGGCAGCGGCCTTCTGCGCCTCCGCCGCGGCGGCATCAGCCGCCTTCTTGTTGTCCTCCAGCTTTTTCCGCTGGGCGGCCAGGTCCTCAGCCGCCTTCTTCAGCGTCTTGCTGGCGGCGATCTTGTCATCGATGCTCCTCTGCACGGCCGCCAGGCTCGCCTGCACGGTTTCCTGCTGTTTCGACAGGTCCGCCTGCGCTTTTTCCGCAGCTTGCGCTTCGCTCCTGGCCTTTTCCAAGGCGGCGGTTTTCTCCGCGAGAAGCTTGGTGGCAGCAGGGCTCGGCGTAGCGGCAACCACCGGCGGAGGCGTTGCCGTATTGGCCGGCGTCGCTTGGGCCACCGGGGGCTTCCGCTCCGGAGGGGCCGGAGTAGCCTCGGGGGCCGGTGTTGACGACGTCCGCACGTCCGCCTTTTCGGACGGTTGATCGTACGAATTCGACGTCTCCTGCTGTTTTTCGGACGTGGCAAAGTGGTAAATGACCCAGATGACGATGAGCACCACCGCCGCAACCGCGAGGCCGGTCACGGGGAACTTCGACTCCTCCGGATAAAGACGCGGAGCAGTCGTGTAGGGACGATCCGGCCCCTTCGGCCCAGCGGGCTTCGGCGCCTCGGCTTCTTTTTTGGGCTCCTTCGCTGGCGGCTCGGCGGACTGTGCGGACTTGGATGGCGCGGTTCCTTCCAAGGCAGACTTGAGCGGCTCGCCCGTGGATTTGAGCGGCTCCGGAGCAGGCTTGGCCGGCCCGGCCGCAGGCATCGGCGCCAGGAGTTCGGGCGACGGCCTGGCTTCGGGCGTCGCCGTGGTTGTCTTGGGTTCGACCGCCGCAGGCGCCGGCGCGGCGGGAGAGAGCTTCGATTCGGGCGCTGTCGCAGGTTGAGGTTCGCTCTTGCTTTCGACCACGGCGGCGGGGGGCAATGCCGCGGGGATCACAGGCGTCGCCGCAGCAGCGGCTGGGGCAGCTTCCGCGGCAGGCGGCACGGCGGGCGCCGGGGCCGGTGCGGGAGTCGCCGCAATCTCGGACGCCCCGACGGCCAGCCGCCGCGCGACCTCCGCGCCGCTTTGGGGGCGTGCTTCAGGGCTCTTGCTGAGGCATGCCTCGACCGTGGTCCGCCAGCTCGCGGGCACGCTCAAATCGGCATTTCCCAAGCTGGCCAGACTTTCCGCGGATACCCCGTCCTTCACTTTTTGCACGAGGTCCGGGGAAAGTCTGGGCGGCTTGCCGGTGAGAGCGCGAAACAGAATGGCCCCTACGGAATAGATGTCATCCGTCCGCAATGGCACTTTGCCCTCGATCAGTTGGGGGCTCTGGTAAGCGACGGCGGGCGCCTCCCCCGCCCCGGCCCTCGCCAATGCGTCGGAGATCGTGCGGCTGATGCCGAAATTTGCGACGAGGAGCTTGCCTGCGGGTGTCAGAAAAAGATTCGCGGGCGTGAGATCGCGATGCAGGACATTGATCTTGTGCGCTTCCTCAAGCGTCTGCGCTAGGCGGTCGGCCCACGGCTGAATTTCCCCCAAAGGGCTGGGCTTGTCTCCCTGCCGGCCGAGACGCGCGGCGATCGATTCTCCCTCGAAGGCATCCATCGAAATCGCCACCCAATCCGGCTCCTCAACC
>Ga0207705_10001999_pt1 | contig 15855 bp, 6 predicted proteins | sample KBSC13metaG_FD_184314 | JGI IMG/M metagenome (GOLD analysis project Ga0207705, IMG submission 184314) | Corn rhizosphere microbial communities from Kellogg Biological Station, Michigan, USA - KBS C1-3 metaG (SPAdes) (version 2) | ecosystem: Host-associated > Plants > Roots > Rhizosphere > Soil ...
CCCGTCGTGCGCAAACACCGCTTGCGCGATTCTGCGCTGCGGTGCTTGGCCCGCGTTAGGTCGCGCTCGCGAACTGCGCGCGCCGGGGTGACCCCATCGTAATGGGAACCCTCGAAGGGTTCCCAAACCCTCCCGCGATGAGAGGTGTCGGGCAGAGCCCGCCACCTCTCGACGCGCTCACGCCGCCCAACTTCCTCGTTCACGCGCTGAACCCCGGTCCACGAGCAACAAACCCGCGCCCATCGAACCGACGGTCGCCTGAGCCACGTGGAAGCGGAGAGTTCCGGAAAACGCACCGGCGTTTTCGGTGCGGAGCCGGAGCGCGCAACCGCGCGCGGGTTTGATGACGGGAGGCTCGGCTTCGCCGAGCCGGGATCGCCAGGACGATCCGGAAGGGGGGTCTCGTAGGGGGGACGAAGTCCCCCTTACGCTCTGCCAGGGGGGTCTCGTAGGGGGGACGAAGTCCCCCCTGCGCTCTGTGGCGGATCAGGGACTCGAACCCCGGACCCGGCGCGTATGAAACGCCTGCTCTAACCAGCTGAGCTAATCCGCCGAAAGTGACGCGGGATTTTGCGCTTCGAGTCACCGCTGTCAAGAGAGAACGCCCGTCGGCGTTAAATCCATGAAGCAGCATCGTTGGCTTGACGGGGCATTGGGCGGCCCCTATAACGCGCGGGGAGAAAATGCGTCTCTATAGTGGGAAAATCCCGACGATTGCTGGCGAGCTGGTGAAGGCTCTCATCGAGTCGGGCGACATCGCGGTGGTGGATCGGAACGAGGCGGAGATGGACGCGCAAGCGGTGCTGAAAGAGTACCTGCGCCTCGACCGCGAGATCACCGAGAAGGCGAAGGACGTCCTGCAGAAGAAGGGCCTCCCCTACGAGCAGTTCGGCCGCATCAAGCGGACGCTCGCCCACGAGAAGCAGCTGGGCCTTGGTGAAGAGGGCCTGGAGTGGATGACGAATCAGATGATCGAGTCGTTCATGCAGTCCCCGCACATCGACGAGATCTTCGCCGAGGACAGCGTGCTGCGGAAGCGCATGGCCGACGTGCTGAAGAAGCACATGCAGGTCGACGAGGAGCTGGACGAGGAGGTGCGGCGCAAGATCCGCAACCTCGAGGAAGGCACCGCGACCTGGGAGATCGAGTACCAGAAGGTGCTCGATCAGATGAAGCGCAACCGCGGCCTCGAGTAGCCGCGGCCCGGGCCGTCACAGCTCGGTCCAGCCCAGGATCTTGAACGGCTCGGCCGAGACGCCGTTGTTGGCGGGGGTCGACGTCCCCACCACGAAGTTCTGCAGCACGCTGCCGTTGATGACGACGGGGCCGCCCGAGCTCATCACCATGATCTTGCCGCCCACCACGATGGGCGCGCTCACCGGCTCGTCGCCGACCTTCAGCGCCTGCTTGAGCACGCTCTGTCCGGCCGTGTACTGGTGAATCTGCATGTAGGTCGCTCCCTTGCCGCACCCGCTGGCCGCGGGCACGTACCAGGTGGACAGGGCCAGGAAGCCGCTGCCGTCCTGCTTCAGGACCGCCAGCGGCGTCGACATGGGCCGCGCCGTCAGCGGCAGCGTCGTCAGACAGTTCGCGCCGCTGGCGTCGGTGACGGCGCACATCCGCGTCGAGTCGCCCACGCTGAGCACGATCTGGCCGCTGGTGCCGAAGGTGTTGTCGGTGGTGACGGTGCCGTTGCTGTCGGCCAGCTCGCGCATGAAGATCATCTGCGAAGGGCCCAGGCCCTGGGTCAACGTATCCATCGGTGAGTTCGTGACCTGCACCAGGTAGATCTCGTGCGGATGGTTCGTCGGATCGTCCCGATCCAGCTGCACCACCGTGGGCGCGAAGTGCAGCGGGGCGTTGCACCCGAAGTTGGTCACCAGCTGCGGCGTCGAGCCGCCGTTGAACCGCCACAGGTTGCCCCAGGTGTCGCCCGAGTAGGCGGCCATCAGCTTCTGCTTCTCGTCGGCGCCGGTGACCAGGTTGCGCGTGTAGTCCTTGGCCGTGGCGACGTCCGTCAGCATCGTGTACTCCTGCGTGCACGAGCCCCCGCTGGGGTTCACGGCGGCGCGGGTGACGATGCTGCCGCTGGCGGCGGCGATGGACAGCAGCGACATCCCCTGCCCCGACCCGCTGCTGCTCGGATCGACGCGATATCCCGAGCCCAGCATCAGCCGGTAGTCGTCCAGCGCGTCGGTCTTGTTCAGGTAGAAGGCCGGCACCGCGATGGTCTGCCCCAGCGCCGCGTCGTAGGTGCTCTTGCCGCTGGCGTTCGTGGTGGACCACAGCACCTTGAACGGCGGGCTGGCCGTGGGATCGCTGATGTCCAGCGCGAACGCGTCGCTGCCTCCGAAGCCGTCCGTCATCAGCAGCATGGTCTTCCACACGGCCGTGTCCTGCGAGGCGCAGTTGCTGACGCACAGGTTCTTCACCTTGGCCGAACTGGCCAGCCCGTAGACGTGCTTGGTGGGGTCCGGGGACTGCCCGCCCTGCGCGTACAGCTTCGTCACCACGGGCAGCATCTCGGGCGGCAGGTAGGCGAACGCCTCGCTTCCCCCCGGGTGGGCCACGCCGCCCACCGTCTGGTCCTGTGACCAGAACGCGTGCAGCAAGCCGTCGTCGGCGCCGGCGTAGGTCAGGTGGGGGCGGTTCTTGTACAGGGTGTAGAACGCGTGTCCCCCGGGCATGGTGCTGTCGCCCGGTTGACCGACGTCGGTCGGCGTCGAGTTCACCAGCGCGCCCAGGATGGCGTTGTTTCCTTGCGCCGGATCGCCCATCAGCCAGCGCGCGATCTGCGCCGCCTCGTCGGCGTTGCCGCCCAGCCCCAGGCCGTACAGCGTGCCCTTGTTCGTGACGTTGCCGCCCGTATCGACGGCGATCGCGACCAGGTTGTTGGAGGCGTCGGACGTGTAGATCTTGCGCGTCTTCCAGTCGACGCTGCCCAGCTGGGCGGCCGCGTCCCACACCAGCGCCGGCGGGGTCGCCGACGTGTCGTACGCCAGCAGGTGCCCCTTCCACGACGGGAAGTCGGCCCGCGAGTCCAGCGAATAGGCGCCGCTGGTCACTCCGTTCGATTGCTGCAACCCCGCGGACATGGTGGGGGGCGCGGTGGAGTAACTGCCCTTCACCGCCGCGTAGATGGCGTCCTGGATGGCCGCCGACAGCTCGGCCTGGCTGGTGGCGAGAAATGCGAAGGGCGCCACACCGTCGTCGCCGCGGTCCGTGCCGCCGGCCTTGGCGATGTTGTCGTTGGTGGCGCGGCCGGCGCCGGCGCTGACGTCGCCGCTGAACCCGATGACGAAGGTCTTGGTGTTCAGGTTCTGGCGCAGATCGTAGGCCGCCAGGACCGCGCGACAGGTGCACCCGGCCGAGCGGGGGTTGCTGGCCGCGCAGGCGCTGCTGTTGCAGCTGCTGTCGCCGGGGCCGTTCGCCTCGCCGTCGGTGATCAGCAGGACGAAGTTGTTGCGGCAGGTCAGGGGATCGATGGCCTGCACCGCCCGCATGTAGTCGTAGGCGCTGGTGGCGCTGCTGTTCGTGGCGTCGTTGCGCAAGGCGCAGCCGGTGGGCGTGCCGCCATAGGAGATCAGGCCGCCCAGCGAGGCGGGCGCCAGGCGATCGCTGATGGCCAGCGCCATCGTCTTGGCCTTCGTCGGATCGCCCGTGGGGTCCAGGAACGGCGCCAGCTGCGTGTCCCAGCGACCGCCACACTGGGCGCTGCACAGCGAGCCGCAGTTGGGGCTGCTGACCGGGGGCGTGGCGCCGCCGTTGTAGTAGCTGGGGTTCGAGTCGTAGTAGCGGTAGTCGTTGCCGCTGCTGGAGATCTGCTTGCCGGTGTACGTGCTCATCGTGCTGACCGTGCTGGACACGGTGCCGGTCTTCAGGGTGTACGTGTACGTGCTGCCCTGGTAGCTGCCCGTGCCCAGGCCCGCGATGTTGCAGGTCATGCCGCACCAGTTGGCGCCCACCATCTGCCCGCCGTTACCGCGGATCGTGTACTGGCTGTTGTTCGTGGCCGCCAGCGTATAGGTGATGCCGTCGATGATGCAGGCCGAGGCTGGCCCGGTCTGCTGACTGAAGCAGCCGCGCCCATCGAGGCGGCCCCGCGAGTAGTAGATCGTGGACGACGCCGAGCCGGTGGTGGTCTGCCGGTAGTAGGGGAAGTACAGGCTTTGATAGAACGTCATGAACCCGAAGTTCACGATGCCCGAGTTGTTGTTCACGATGTCGGCCAGCACGCGCTTCGCGATCACGACGCGGGAGGTAGCCGGACCGCAGTCGTCGCCGCTGGTCGGGCAGTCGCTGTCCTTCTGACACTTCAACAGGCTGATGCGGCACATGCCCAGGGCGGCGCTGGCGTTGCTGGCGAAGTTGCACGAGTCGGAGACGGAGCCCGCGGCGCAGGGGTTCGACGGACCGGGCGTGCAGGTGTTGGCTGGCCCCAGGCAGCTATTCGTCTCGCGACAGGGATTGTTGGACTGCTGGATCTGGCAGCTGTAGTTGGGGATCGTGCACTTGTTGTTGCTGTTGGTGCAGCTCCCCGCGCTGACCTGGCACACGGCCCCGGACCGGGTGCAGTCGCTGTTCCGGGTGCAGTAGGTGCCCTGGCTGGATGTTCCCCGCGAGCACACGCCGCACTGCGAGTCGGCGGTGCAGGTGGTGGCGCGATCGCCGCACAGCTTCACGGAGCAGCTGGCAGCGCTGGTGCAGCTACCGCCGCCGAACGCGCACGTTCCGCTGCTCTTCAGCGGACAATCGGAGTCGAGCGAACAGCTCTGGCTGGTGGTGTGATTGCCGGCGTCCAGACACAGGCCGTAAGGTGCGCAGTTGCTCCCCAGGCTGCAGGCCGCGCCGCCGTACTGGCACCGCGGCGTCGACGTGCAGGGCCGGCTGGGGCTGCACGAGAAGCCGCTGGCGGTGCAGTTTCCCGTGGTCACCACCGGACAGTCGCTGTCGGCGAAGCAAGAGGCGTACTGGCAGTTCGTGCCGTACTGGTTACACGTTCGCTGGGTGCACTGCCCCGCCAGGGGCCGGCAATCGGCATTGGTGGCGCACGACATCCCGTCACCGGCGCAGGTCTGGGCGCGACACTGGGCATCCGACGAGCAGAACTTCCCCGACTGATAGCAGGCGCCGGTGGCGCTGCCGCCCCGGCAGTTGACGCCGTCGTCGCAGTCGACCCCGACCTCGGTGCTGGTGTCGAACGCGCCACCCGGCACGCCGGTCAGGGAGCCCGAGGTGTCCAGGACCACCAGCATGTTGGGCGGGTGGATCTGCCGCGAGATGATGAGCAGCGGATCGACGCGCGCGTCGGCCGTACCACCCGGGATCGCCCCGGCGCCCAGCAGCACGACCGCGAGCCTGGCGAGGAAGACGCCGACCCGACCGCGATGAGCTCCGTTACGCATGCTGGGGCTCGTAGACATACGAGTCCAGAAAGAGGCATCGGAAGGTTCGCGGCGTTTCTGTAGAGGACCGCCCGCGGAACGCGGGCGCGCTCAGTTCGCCACGACGCCGGACACCGTCGAGCTGTTGTCGTCGCAAGCGTCCTTCCCCGAGACGCAGAGGACCGGGGGGATACCAGGGGATACCCCGGGCGCGCCGGGGACGGCGGGCGTGGCGCCCAGCGCCACCTCGACCACCACGGCGGTGCGGTTATCGGCGGCGACGCCGCGCGCGCGCACCAGGACCGTGCCGTTTCCGTCGTGCGTGAACTGGCCTTCCCGGCATTCGGCGGTGTCGTTGCGGATCCAGACGCTGTAGGTGCCCATGGTGGCGGCAACCGGCGCGATGGCCGTGCCGCCGTTCCGCCCGAACGACGGGGGCGGAAACGCCACCGCGGCCAGCGGTGTCGTGCCATCGATGAACACCGCCCCTACCCCGTTCGGCTTCCCGGCGGCGTCCACGGCCGTGGGCACGTTGTCCAGCGCCGGCGTGCGGCCGACCAGCATCGCGTCCACGTCCACGCCGGCGTTCAGCACGGCCCGGGCGCGCTCCACACCCGCCTCCGCGACCACCAGCGCCTGGGCCCGCAGGTTCGTGTTCGCCTGGACCTGCAGGTTACCGGACGTCAACCACAGGGCCGTGACCCCCAGGCCCAGCAGCCCCAGGATCAGCATCATCATGACCAGCAGGATGGCGCCCCGGTCAGTGGATCGCCGGGCGCGTCGCAGCGTCCTGACCGCGGACCTCATCGGTTCCTCGGGCTGACGATCGTCGTCAGCACCCGGTGGCGGAAGTTGTCGCGCGCGCCCGCCACGCCGTCCTCCGCGGCCGGCTTGGCGTTCGCGATCAGCCCGGAGAGGTTGTCGTCAGCGACGGTGGTGCGGGCGATGATGGTCAGGCGCACCGCCTGCGGGCGCGGACAGCCGGCCGGGGGCACGTCCCCCGCCACGTTGTACGTCCACTCATCTGCCTGGCGCGAACCGACGTCGGTCCCCTCCGTGAAGACGCCGTCCGGGCCGGCGGGCGGCGCGGGGTTCAGATCGCACGCGTAAGCGATCTGCAGATCCTCGATCCCGTCGGCCAGCACTTGCGGGGTGGTCGGTCCAGCCAGGCCGTCCAGCCGTGCCATCATCAGGCGCGGCGACGCTCCGGTGGTGTCGATGAAGAAGCGGACCCAGGACAGCGTCCCCAGATCGCGCAGGCCGGCCTTCGGCGCCGCGCCGCCGACATAGTCGAAGGGGACCAGGCCCGGCACGTCGCCGGGGGGATTCCAGGGCGACGTGCTGGCCTTCTGCAGCGTGTTGCCGGCCGCGTCGATGCCGGTGATCTGGTACACCGTGCACCCGCGATCCCCCAGCGGGGGCCCGGCCGGTAAGCCGGTGGTGTCCAGCGCCAGCACGAACTCACCCACCCGGAAGGCCGTGGTCAGACCGATGGGCGTGACCACCGGATCGCTCGCCCGCTGGATCGAGGCGCCCAGCGCCACATCGCTGAAGTTGCCGAAGGTGCCCGAGCCGAACACCACCGTGATGCTGTCCGGCGCGCCGTTCGCGCCATTCTGGATCCACAGGGGCGCCAGGCGCGCCATCGCGCCGCCGCTGTAGACGCGCAGCCCCGTCTGCGGCGGCGTGGCCCCCGTTGGCGTGGGATCGGTGGCGTTCACGCAGCCGATCATCCCTGTCCCCTCCGCGCGCACGAAGCGAGCCAGCGTGTCCATCGCCGCCCACAGGTTCTGCTGCACCCCCAGCACCTTCATCTGCGCGTCGTAGACGCGGCGCTGTCCCGCGAAGAAGACGAAGGACGACGTGGTCACCAGCCCGGCGATCACCATCGTCACCATCAACTCGACCAGCGTCAGACCACCGTCACGTGCCCGGCCCGCTGGCAGCGGCGCCGCGCGGGTCACCACGTCTTGTACCTCTGGCTGTCCAGACGAACGATCTTTGGCGCGCCCGTGTCCATGGCGTACGTGATCTGCACCGAGACGTTGTAGGGCTGCGACGGCCCCAGGTTGATCACCTGCACCTCGCGCTTGAACCGGCAATCCGGCGTCTGGGTGCCGCTCGCCGCCCCCAGCGCGCTGAGATAGCTGCTCGACCACCCGTTGGTCACGGCCGCCGCCATCTGATCGACCAGCGGGGGACCCGCGGTGATGATCTTGGCGTCGTACTCCTCCATGGCCCGCATCGCCAGCCGCGTCGCCACCGCCGCGTCGCTGGCGTTGGCGGTGGCGTTGAACATCGTCTGCTGTACGGCGACCGTCCCCAGCAGGCCGATCGACGCGACCACCATCGCCACCATGACCTCGACCAGCGTGAACCCGGCGCCGCGCGAGCGCGCCCGCCCCGCGGCGCTCCCCGCGCGCTTCGTGTGGGCGCTGCTGTTCCCGGAGGGGCACATGGGGATTCCGCTGGTCCTCACATCGACGGTCGGGCGGCCTGGCTGAAGCGCGGCCGGCGCGACGGGCCGGGCCCAGCCCCTTGACGCATGACACGGAACCGGGGATATCGCGGGGATGCCCCTCGCCCGCGTCCTCCGCCGCGCCCTGCCCCTCCCCTTGCTGGCCACCCTTCTCCTTTGCCCAGCCGGATCCGCCCGGGCCGCCGCACCGACGCCCGCCGGCAGCGGCCTGCAACTGGCCGACACCGCGGACGGTGGTGTCGAGGTGCGGCGTCAGGGCGCCGCCGTCGCAAAGGTGATCCTGCAGACGCCAGTCGCGCGCCGCGGCCAGCCCACGCTGCGCGAGGTCGTGGTCGACGAGCATCCCATCGCAGAGCTGCGCGTCCCGGTGCGCGGACAGGCGGCGGAGGAGACCTGGCTCGGCGATCTGTCGGTGCGGCCAGCGCGCACCATCTGGTCGGGGCTGACGGGCCCCCGCGACGCCGACGGCGAGGCCTCCCTGTACGTCGAGGTCACCCCCGACCGCATCTTCGAGTACCAGACCGCCGCCCAGGTCACCCGCTGCGATGGCCAGCCGGTGCGTCTGTTCCCGCGGGCGTGGGACTTCGCCTCGGCACGATTCCGACCCATCGTCTCGACGCCCCCGGCGATGGCGCCCACGAAGCTGATCGCCGTGCGCGACGATCCCTCCCTGCCGGCCGGCCGCCCCCTGGGTGGGTTTCACTTCGTGGCCGCCTCGACCACCTCGTCGGCGGGAGCGGACGCGCGCGGCCTGGGCGCGCCCACGGCGCTGGACGACGGCGATCCCAGGACCGTCTGGTCCGAAGGTCTGGGCGGCGACGGCCGGGGAGAGTTCCTCACGGCGCGCGCGCTGAACGGGCCTTACCGTGTGCGGGGCCTGCGCATCGTTCCCGGCGACGCCTCCTCGCCCGCCGCCTTCAAGGCCCGTAACCGCCTGAAGGCGCTGGCCGTGGCGTTTGGTCCCGAGCCCGAGCGTCGCTTCGAGATCGAATTTCCGCAGGACCCCGCCGCCGCCGGTGCGGCGAAGGCCGGGGCGCCCTACTGGGTCGCGCTGCCGGCCCCCGTCGAGACCGCGTGCGTGACCGTCGTGATCCGTGACGTCTACCGCGGCAGCGAGGCGGGTCCGCGGACGGGCGGGACGACGGCCATCTCGGAGCTGACGGTCTTCACCGATCTGGACGGTCCCGCCGGCGTCGAGCGCCTGATCGCCGACACCGCCTCGGGCAGTGACTGTTCGACCCGCGTGCCCATGCTGGTGAACGTGGGCCCCACCGCCGTGGCGCCGCTGGCGAAGGCCATCGGCGAGGCGCACGGCGAGGGCCGCGCCTGCCTGGTGCAGGCGCTGGCCGGCATCGACGCGACGGCGCACGACGAGGCAGCGCTGGCCGCGCTGGTGGCCGCGCTCGCCGGCGCCGGTCCGTCGGAGGAGCGGGCCATCAGCGACGTCCTGGCGAAGGCCGAGCATCCGCCCGTGCCGCTGCTGGTCGCGACGCTGGCCGCGCCGAAGGCGTCCGACGACGATCGCGCCCGCGCGGCGCGCGTGCTGGGCGCCCTGCCCGGCCCCGAGGCCACGGCGGCGCTGCTGGCGGCCGTGGGGACTGGATCGCCGGCCCTGCGCCTCGAGGTGGTCCAGGCGCTGGGCCGATCCCCGGCGGCGACGGTCGCGCTGGTCGTGAACGCGTCGCAGGAAGCCCGGGCGGCGACACCTGCCGCGCCCGTGCGCGGCGCCGACCTGATCCGGGCGCTGCCGGCGCTGGCCCGCCGTTCCCCCGCCGAGGCGGCCACCGCGCGGGCGGCGTTGCGCGGGCTGCTGGCCAGCGCGCCCGCCGGCGAATTCGAGCTGCGCGGGCGGGCGGTGCTGGCGATGGGTGCGCTGCCGAACGCGGGCGGCGCCGAGGACCTGACGGGCGACCTGGCGGCCATCGCCGCCAGGGACACCGATCCGGTGCTGCGCTTTCTCGCCGTGCGCGAGCTGGCGAACCCCGAGGCCGCCGCAGCGGTGCCGGCGCTGCGCGAGGCGCTGAAAGATCGCGATCCGCGCGTGCGAGAGACGGCCGCCGAGGGCCTGGGCGCGCACCGCGACGCAGGCGCCGAGGCGCTGTTGATCACCGGCGCCAAGCAGGAGGACTGGCCCAGCGTGCGCCGCGCCGAGGTCGAGGCGCTGGGCGTGCTGTGCGGCGCGGCGGGACGTGACCTGCTGGTGCGCGCCATCGAGCGCGACGTCGACGATGTCCGCCGGGCAGCCCTGGTCGGCCTCACGCGCTGCCGCGACAAGCGCGCCCCGGGGGCGCTGCTGCAGCTCGTGCGCACGCGGCGCATGAACCCGTCGCTGCGCGAGCTGGCCGCGTCGCTGATCGGCGAATGGGGCGATCGCCAGGTGGCGGACGCGCTGGCCGACCAGCTGCCGTCGCTGGTCAACGAGGGCGAAGGCGACATGGCCGCCGAGGGCATCACCATCGCGGCCATCCGCGCGCTGGGCCACAGCGGCGGCCCCAGATCCACCGCCGCGCTGGCGACGCTGACCCGCGACGACAAGCACCCCTACCGCCAGCCCGCCATCGAGAGCCTGGGCCTGCTGTGCGATCCCACGGTCGGCGCGCAAGCCCTGGCTGCCGCCCGCCGGTTCTCTGACCAGTCCCTCGCCGAGTCCGCCGCCGACGCCGAAGCGCACTGCCGCGGCCGCACCGCTCGCCCGTCGTCGGCACCACCCGCGACGTCCGTGCCGCCTCGTTCGTCTACACCGTCCGCGCCGCCGCCTTCATCCACGTCGTCACCTTCATCCACGCCGTCTCCGTCGTCTACGACGGCCCCTTCGTCCACGCCGTCTCCTTCGTCCACGCCGTCTCCTTCGTCCGCGCCTCCGACGAAGGCTGTGCCGGCACCGGCGCCGGGATCTCGTCAGTAGGGATCGGCGGCGCTGCGGTCGGGGGCGCCGTAGGGGTTCGTTCACTCCGGTCGCGGGGGGCGGAGGGAGGGGGTGTCCCCCCCGTGCTCAAACAGCTCTTGCGCCTCGTGCCCGGATCCTGCTCGGCAGGCGCCGTGGGGCGCTCGAGAACTGCGCGCGGGGGGGACACCCCCTCCCTCCGCCGCCTCACGACCTACGCTCACTCCCGTCCGCCCCCGCCTACGCCGGAACCACGCTCGGACCGAAGAATGGAAACGGGCGTCCTCAACCCGACGACCCAAAGCCCATCGCCGTTCCAGAATCCGACGCAAACCGGAGCTCTGCTGGCCAAGAAGCTCGTTCCGCGGCCGTGGCTACCCCGCTCCGAGCCGAGCAACGGGTCCGCACCGGCCCCGACAAGCCGGTCACCGTCGACTCGCGCATATTGCCGAGCCCGCGCACGCGCGAGCACCTCGATCGTCCGTCCATCGCGGTCCCTACAGCCAGTCGATCGACCCATCACCCGAGGCGGTGACCGTAATTCCCACGAAAACCGATCGCCTCAGGTTCAAATGGAGACTGTAGCGAACTGTCGCTACCGCACCCGACGGGACCGCCCCTCACGTCGAATGAAGGACCGCCGCAACCGTATCCATCCATATCCTTATGGGACCGGCCCCCACGTCGAATGAAGGACCGCCGCGACCGTCTCCATCCATATCCTTACGGGGGCGGACCCCTCACGCCACGAATGAAAGCCGGCGCCACTACCGTCAGCTCTCCGGCCCGTCGCTTGGCGACGACGTGACTTTGTCGCTTGGAGAGCGGGGTTCAGCGCGTGACGGAGGAAGTTGGGCGGCGTGGGGATGGGGTCACCCCGGCGCGCGCAGTTCGCGAGCGCGACCTAACGCGGGCCAAGCACCGCAGCGCAGAATCGCGCAAGCGGTGTTTGAGCGGTTTGAGCACGACGGGGGACCCCATCCCCGCGCCTCCGCGCCCGAGGGAACAAGCCCCCCGGACGCCACCGATCCCACACACGACAGTCGAAGCGACGCTAAGCCCGCAACGAAGCAAGCGCCTGCTTCAGCTCTTCGTTCTTGGGGTCGGTCTCCAGCCCGCGCTCGAACATGTTGCGGGCCTTGGGGGCCTCGCCGGACATCAGGTGAATCTGGCCCAGCGCCAGGTAGACGCTGGCCTTGCTGATGCCGGCCGTCTTCTCGTCGAACGTCTGCAGCAACAGCGACCGGAAGTAGCGGCGCGCGCCTTCCAGGTCGTTGTTCGCCATCGCCAGCCGACCCAGCGCCGCCAGCGTGCCCGGGTGTCCGGGATCCAGCTTGTACGCCGCCGTGTATCGCTCCAGCGCCAGCGGGTAGTCCTGCTTCGCCTCGGCGACGCCGCCCAGCCGCTGCAGCACCCGGGCGATCTCCTTGCCCCGTCGCGCCTTGCCCAGATCCGCGACCAGCCGCTCGAGGATCGCCGTGGCGTCGTCGGTGCGCCCCACACCCACCAGCACGTCGGCCAGATCCTCCGCCACGCCCACGTCGTCGGGCGCCAGCGCCGCCAGCTGCTCCAGGTACGGCAGCGCCGCCGCCGGGCTGACGTAGACGGTGCGATACAAGTTCGCCAGCTCGGCCAGCAACGGGCGACGCCCGGCGGGATCCGCCGTCGCCTCCAGCCGCAGCTCCAGCAACTGCACCAGCCGCTCGTGATCCCCCTTGGCCCGCGCCATCGCCTCCAGCGCCTGCAACGACGGCCCGTGGGTGCGATCCGCCTCCAGGGCGCGGATGTAGATGGGATCCAGCTCGTCCTCGGCCGCGCCCTGCGCCTTGCGGATCTGCGCCGTGCGGTAGTGGATCTCGGCCGCCTCGCTGCCCGCGGTGACCGCCGCCGCCGCGCGCTGCAACATCTCGGTCGCCTCGTCCCAGCGCTCGGCCGCCTCGTGAATGCGCGCCAGCGACAGCAACGCGCCCACGTGAGTCGGCGACACCTCCAGGATCTTCTCCAGCGCCTCGGTGGCGCTCTCCGTCGAGTCCAGGTTCTTCTCCCAGACGTCGGCGATGGCGACCCGCAGCGCCAGCTCCGTCGGCCTGCGGCCGGCCGCCGCCTCGGCGTCCGCGTGCTTGCCCAGCACGTCGACCAGATCGTACCAGCGCTCGTTCGCCCGCAGGATGCGCTCCAGCTCCAGGAAGGCCATCCCGTTGCCGCCGTCGACCTCCAGGATCTGGTGCAGGAAACCCACCGCCTGGTCGACGTCCGACAGCTTGTCCTCGGCGTTCTTCGCCAGTCGGAACAGCACCGGGATCTGCGCCTCGCCCTGCACCGTGCCCATCCGGCGCAGCAGCACCTCTTGCAGCGTCGACCAGTCCTCGCGCCGCACCTCGATCGTCTCCAGCGCGCCCAGCAGACGCGGATCGTCCGGCGTGCTGTCCAGCGCCTCGCGGAAGGCGTCGGCCGCGCCGTCCAGATCCTCCAGCGAGGTCAGCCGCACCTCACCCAGCCGGATCAACGTCGCCGACCGAGCCGCCGGCTCGTTCTCGAAGCGCGCCCGCTCGGCCAGCACGTCGGTCAGCTCGACCATCTTGCCCTGCGCCTCGTACAGGCGCGCCATCTCGGACAGCACCACGGCGTCGCCCTCTTCCGCCTCGCGCAGCTTCTGCCAGGCGGCCAGCGCCCCCTCGACGTCGCCCAGCGCTTCGTGCAGCCCCGCCGCCTCCGTCAGCCGCTCCCGGCGCGTCGCCGGATCGAACTCGACGGCGGCGCGCCGCTCCAGCACCTCGGCCAGTCCGGCCTGGTCGCCGCTGGCCCGCCGGAAGGCCTCCAGCGCCGCCAGCGCGTCGACGTTCTCGGGATCGTCCTCCAGCACGCGCACGTACAGCCGCTCGGCCGCCGCGCGCTGCGCCGGGTCGCCCTCGTAAAGCCGCGCCGCTCGCAGCGCCAGCTCCCGCGCCGCCGTCGGGTCGGCGCTCGGCAGCACCGCCTCGATCAACCGCGCCGCCTCGACCGGGCGCACCGCGATGCCGGCCACCCGCTCCAGGGCGTCGACCGTCTCGCCCGGGGTGGGCTCCTCCACCAGCGCGCGCCCCAGCGCCTCCAGCGCCTTCTCTGGCTGGTTCAGTCGCTCTTCCAGGATCTCGGCGATGCGCCGCAGGCCGGCGGCGCGCTCGGTCCGGTCGTCGCGCGTGCTCAACCGGTACTCGTAAAGGGCGACCAGCTGGGCGTAGTCGCCGCGGCTCTCCGCCAGCGGCTCCAGGATGTCCAGGGCGCCGTCGCGCGCCTCTTCCCGCTCCAGCAGGCCGTGCAGCGCGCGCTGCGCCCCCTCGTGGTCGGGGGCCTTCTCCAGCGCGTCGCGGAGCACCTGCAGCGCCCCCTCCACCTCGTCCAGGTGGCGCAGCCGCACGCCGCCCAGCTGCACCAGGATCTCCGCCTGCTCGCGCGGCTCCGTGGCCACCTCGGCCTTGCGCTGCAGCACCTCGGCTAGCTCGGCGTGCCGGCCCAGCGCCGTCAGCACGCGGTCCAGCGCCTCCAGCACCGGCCCCTCATCGCCCGGCGTTTCGCCGGCCTTGCGATAGAAGTCCAGCGCCCCCTCCGCGTCGTCCAGCGGCCCCTCGTACAGCTCGCCCAGGCGCATGGTCAGCTCGCGCTGCAGGCCGGCGTCGTAGGTGGCCGCCAGCCGATCCTCGTAGACCTTCGCCAGCGAGAACCAGTCCCCGTTCGCCGCCGCCAGGCGCTCCAGGGCCACGCGCGGCTCAGCCTCGTTCGTCTCCTCCGCGAACGCGCGCGACCACGCCGCGAACGCCCGTTCGGCGTTTCGCTGTGGCCCCTCCTCGATCTGCGCCATCTCCGCCAGGATCCCCACCCGCACGTGGGGCGAGTCCTCGATCGACAGCTTCAGGTCCAGCAGCTCGATCAGCTCGGGCCAGTTCTGCTCGGTCCGCAGCAACGGCTCCAGCGCCGCCAGCGCCCCGGCCCGATACTCCTCGCCGCGCGCGATCTTCCACAGGGCCGCCCGGGCCTCGTCGTTGCCGGGGCTCATCTCCAGGATGTGGCGGTAGCGCCCGATGGCGCCCTCGACGTCGGACAGCTCCTCGGCCAGCAGGCCGGCGGCGCGCATCGCGATGGCGTCGCGCACCGGCGCGTCGGTCTCGATGGCCGCCCGTCGATCCAGCACGTCCAGCAGATCGGCGTGCTGGGCCTCGCGCGTCAGCAGCCGGTCCATCAGCTCCAGCGTCTCGCGATCGCCCGGCGCCGCGTCCAGGATGGCCCGCAGCTGGCCCAGCGCTTCCTGCGCGTCGCCCAGACGCTCGTCGAACAGGCGCGCGCTGGTCAGGCGCAGCAGGCGCAGGCTGGGCGCGTCGGTGGTGATCTCGATCTTCCGCTGCAGGATGCCCGCCAGCTCGCGCCACTCCTGGCTGGCCACGTACAGGCGCCCCAGCGCGTCCAGGGCGTCCATGTCCGTGTCGTCGATCTCGACGACGGCCCGCCAGGCCTCGATGGCCCGCTCGCGCTGCTTCAGCGCCGTGTCGTACAGGCGCGCCGTACGCTTGGCGATCTCCTTGCGCTGTCCAGGATCGGTGACCACGGCCAGGTGCTGCTCCAGCACCTCGGCCAGCTCGGCCTGGCGATCACCCGCGGCCAGCAGGCGCTCCAGCGCCACGAACGTCGTCTCGTCGTCCGGCCGCGCCTCCAGCGCGCGCCGCCAGGCCTCGATGGCCTCGCCCGGATCCTGTAGCTGCATCTCCAGCACGCGGGCCGACATGGCCCACAGCTCGGCCTGCAGATCGGCGTCGCCCGCCAGGTCGGCGCCCTTCTGCAACGTCTGCACGTAGGGGCCGTACAGCTTGGCGGACATGGCCAGCGCCTCGATCTCCGACAGCGTCTCGGCGTTCGCGACGTCGACCAGCCAGGCGCGGGCCCGGCTGTCGAAGGCGTTGTCGACGCGCGCCAGCCGCTGCTGGATGTCGGCCACCTCGCGCAGCAAGCGCACGCGGTCGTCCCGATCGTCGACCGACTCCAGCTGCGCCTCCAGCACGCCGACCAGGCGCGCCCAGTTGCCGGCGTGCCGGTAGACCGGCTCCAGCACCTGCGCCACGCGGGCCCGCAACTGGGCG
>Ga0207705_10002007_pt1 | contig 15831 bp, 8 predicted proteins | sample KBSC13metaG_FD_184314 | JGI IMG/M metagenome (GOLD analysis project Ga0207705, IMG submission 184314) | Corn rhizosphere microbial communities from Kellogg Biological Station, Michigan, USA - KBS C1-3 metaG (SPAdes) (version 2) | ecosystem: Host-associated > Plants > Roots > Rhizosphere > Soil ...
CCCGCTGCCTGTGGTCGTCGACCCCCGTGCGGCGGCCACCGATGAGGTCGTGCTGCATCCGGCGCACGGGACCAACACCGCGCTCGCATTCGAGGTCGGGCAGCTCGACGCGTTGTTCGACGGGTGCGAGGTCGTCGTACGCCAGGAGATGACCAACCAGCGCGTCGCGCCCGCGCCGCTGGAGGTTCGGAGTGCGGCCTGCGCCTGGGACGATGCGGGCCGGCTGACGTTCTGGGCGTCGACGCAGAACCCGCACTCCGCGCGTGACTTCATCGCCGCGGCACTTCAGCTGGAGCCGGAGCGGGTGCACTTCATCACCCCTGACGTCGGCGGCGGCTTCGGCGCGAAGATCGGCATCTCCGTCGACGACGTGCTGCTCGCGCTGCTGTCCCGGCAGCTGGGCCGGCCGATGCGATGGGTGGAGACACGCACCGAGAACATGCTCGCGATGGGCCACGGCCGCGCGCAGCTGCAGACGGTCACCATCGGCGGCAGCCGCGACGGCAACATTGACGCCTACGCCCTCGAGGTCCTGCAGGACTGCGGCGCCTACCCGCACTTCGGCGCGGTGCTGCCCTTCATGACGCAGATGATGGCGACCGGTGTCTACGACATCCCGAAGCTCGCCGTACGAACGAAGTCGGTGGCAACGAACACCGCGCCGCTGCTCGCCTACCGCGGCGCCGGCCGGCCCGAGGCGACCGCGGCCGTCGAGCGGGCGGTCGATCTGTTCGCCGCCGAGATCGGGATGGACCCGGCCGAGGTGCGGCGCCGCAACCTGTTGCCGCCGGAGCAGTTCCCGTTCACGACACCGTCGGGCACGACCTACGACAGCGGTGAGTACGAGAAGGCCTTGCAGGCGGTCTTGGACGCTTCGGGCTACGACGAGCTGCGCGCCGAGCAGAAACGGCGCCGCGAGTCAGGCGCGCGCAAGGCGCTCGGCATCGGCGTCGCCGTCTACGTCGAGATCACCGCAGGCCCGGAGGCAGGCCAGGAGTTCGCCCGGATCAACGTGAAGCCGGACGGTTCCGTGGTCGTCTACACCGGCACGTCGCCGCACGGCCAGGGGCACTCCACGTCGTTCGCGATGCTGGCCGCCGACGCACTCGGCGTGCCGGTCGAGTCGGTCACCGTCGTGCACGGCGACACCGATCTCGTCGCTCGCGGCGGCGGCACGGCCGGGTCGCGCTCGCTGCAGCTCGGCGGCAGCGCCGTGCACAAGGGCTCGATCGAGACGGTCGCGAAAGCGCGCGACCTGGCCGCGGAGATGTTCGAGGCGGCCGCGACCGACGTCGTGCTCGACAAGTCGCGCGGTGGCTTCTCGGTCACCGGCTCTCCCGACGAGTTCCGCTCCTGGGCGGACGTCGCGGCCAACGCCGACTCGGAACACGGTCTCGTCGTCGACACCGACTTCAACGCCGAAGGCGCGACGTTCCCGTTCGGGGCCCACGTCGCCGTCGTCGAGGTCGATCTCGACACCGGCCAGGCGCGGCTGGTGCGGCACGTGTCGGTCGACGACGCCGGACCGGTGCTCAACCCGGTGATCGTCGAGGGGCAGCGCCACGGCGGCATCGCCCAAGGGGTTGCGCAGGCGCTGTTCGAGGAGGTCGTCTACGACGCCGACGGCAACCCGCAGACGACCAACCTCGCCGACTACGCGTTTCCCAGCGCCGCCGAGCTGCCGGACTTCGAACTGGTCGAAATGGCAACGCCGAGCCCGCTCAACCCGCTCGGTGTCAAGGGCATCGGCGAGGCGGGAACGATCGGCGCGACACCGGCGGTGCAGAGCGCCGTCGTCGACGCCGTCGCCCACCTCGGCGTCCGGCACATCGAGATGCCCACCACGTCCGAGCGAGTTTGGCGCGCGATCCGAGAGGTCTCTTCGTGAAACTGTCCCTGACGGTCAACGGCACGCCGCACGACGTCGACGTCGAACCGCGCACCCTGCTCGTGCACGTGCTGCGCGACACGCTCGATCTCACCGCCACCAACATCGGCTGCGACACGACGTCGTGCGGTGCCTGCACTGTCCTCGTCGACGGCGAGTCAGTGAAGTCCTGCACGGTGCTGGCCGCCTCGGTCGACGGGCAGTCGGTGACGACGATGGAAGGGCTCGCCGACGGCGACCGCTGGCACGCCATGCAGCAGGCCTTCCGCGAGAAGCACGGGCTGCAGTGCGGCTTTTGCACTCCCGGCATGGTCATGGCCGCGGTGTCGCTGCTGCAGGACAACCCGAAGCCGACCGGCGACGAAGTCCGGCGTGGGCTCGAAGGCAACTTGTGCCGCTGTACCGGTTACCACAACATCGTGGCTGCGGTGCTGGCAGCTGCAGGAGTGGCGGCGTCGGAGGGCGCGAAGTGATCCCGGCGCCGTTCGACTATGTCCGCGCTGACGACGGGGCGGCGGCGCTCGCGGCGCTGGCCGAACACGGTGACGAGGCGAAGCTGCTCGCCGGCGGCCAGTCGTTGCTGCCGTTGATGAAGCTGCGACTCGCGATGCCGGCCGTGATCGTCGACGTCTCCCGTGCCGGCGAGCTTCGCTACGTGCGCCGGGACGGTGATGTCCTTGCGATCGGAGCGCTCACCCGACACGGCGACGTCGCGGCCGATCAGACCGTTCGCTCGGAGCTGCCGATGCTTGCGCACGTCGCGGACCTCGTCGGCGACCCGCAGGTGCGTCACCGCGGGACGATCGGCGGTTCGGTCGCGCATGCCGACCCGTCCGCCGACCTCCCCACCGCGTTGGTTGCGCTTGGTGCGTCGTACGTCGTCCGCGGGCCCGGCGGGGAACGCGTCGTCGCCGCCGACGACTTCGCCACCGGGTTCCTCGAGACCGTGTTGGCCCCGGACGAGCTGCTGACCGAGATCCGGGTGCCGCTCGGCGTCGACGGCTGGGGCTATGAGAAGTTCACCCGCCGCGCGATCGACTGGGCAACGGTGGCCGTCGGTGTCGTGCGCCGGGGCGGCGAGACCCGCGTCGCGCTCGCGAACATGGGCCCGACGGTGCTGCGGGCAACCGCGACGGAGCAGGCGTTGGCCGGCGGTGCGGGCGCGACTGACGCGGCAGGACGGGCCGATGAGGGCACCGAACCGGGCAACGACGTCACCGCTTCGAGTGACTACCGGCGACATCTCGCCCGTGTCCTGACAAGCCGGGTGCTGGAAGGGGTGGGCTGACCGGTATCAGGGCTTCCGCGCGGGTATCTATCAGGCGCAAGCGCGTGCCGAATCGTCAAAGGAGACGACATGGCCAGTCCCGCTGCTCCTGTGGTCGAACGCGACCTCACCACCGTCCCCCCGGCCGTGCCTCCGGTCGCCGATCCGGCGCCGCTCGGCCTCGCCGCCTTCGCGCTGACGACGTTCTTGTTGTCGGCGAAGAATGCGACCTGGACGCACGGCACCGATGCCTGGCTGGGCTACGCCCTCGCCTACGGCGGCTTCGTGCAGCTGCTCGCCGGGATGTGGGAGTTCCGCAACCGCAACGTCTTCGGCTCGACGGCGTTCGCGACGTACGGCGGCTTCTGGATCGGCCTCGGGCTCTACGTGCTGCTCGTCGCGCCGACCGCGAAGAGCGCCGCGCAGATCGACGACGACCTCGGGTGGATCCTGGTCGCGTTCGCGATCTTCAACTTCTACATGCTGCTGTGGAGCACGCAGGTCAATGTCGCCGTGTTCCTCGTGTTCGCGACGTTGCAGGCGACCGAGATCATCCTGGCCATCGGCAACTTCAACAACAACATCGACACCATCAAGGTCGGCGGCTACGTGGGCGTGGCGACCGCCATCGTCGCGTGGTACGCCTCCGCCGCCGGCGTCATCAATGGCATGCGCGGCAAGCCTTTCCTCTGGGTCGGAAAGCCGATGCTCGTCTCGCACGCCGACCAGGCCGGGCCACGGGTGGGCAGCCCACTTCCCCGCACCTGACCCGCGTTACTGTCGCTGCTGTAGCCCTCAAGAGGAGATCCGGTGTCCGACGCTGCGCTTGACGCCCTGCTCAACGAGACCCGTCGGTTCGACCCGCCGCCGGAACTGGCCCGCGATGCCAACGCGCAACCCTCGCTGTATGACGAGGCGGCACGCGACCGCGTTGCGTTCTGGGAGAAGCAGGCCGAGTGGCTGAAGTGGGACCAGAAGTGGGACACGGCGCTGGAGTGGGAGGTGCCGTACGCGAAGTGGTTCATCGGCGGCAAGCTCAACGCCGCCGTGAACTGCCTCGACCGGCACGTGGAGGCCGGGTTCGGTGACAAGGTCGCCTTTCACTGGGTCGCCGACGGCGAGCGCGAGACGCGGACCGTGACATACGGCGACCTGCACAAGCTCGTTTGCAAGGCGACCAACGCCCTGATCGAGCTCGGCATCAAGACCGGTGACCGCGTCGCGATCTACATGCCAATGATCCCGGAGACGGTGGCGGCGATGCTTGCCTGTGCCCGGCTGGGCGCGCCGCACACCGTCGTGTTCTGCGGGTTCTCCTCCGAGGCGCTCAAGGGTCGCATCCTCGACTGCGACTGCCGGTTGGTGATCACGACCGACGGGCAGTACCGGCGGGGTACGCCGGCACCGGTCAAGACGGCGGTGGACGAGGCGCTCAAGGACTGCCCCGACGTCGCGCACGTCCTCGTCGTACGCCGGACCGAAACCGACGTGGAGTGGAACCCCGGGCGCGACGTCTGGTGGCACGAGATCATCGACAAGCAACCGGACACGCACGCGCCGGAGGCGTTCGACTCCGAGCACCCGCTCTACATCATGTACACGTCCGGCACGACGGCGAAGCCGAAGGGCATCCTGCACACCACCGGCGGTTACCTGACCCAGTGTGCGTCCACCCACCGCTACATTTTCGATCTCAAGCCGGACACTGACGTCTACTGGTGCGCGGCCGACATCGGCTGGGTCACCGGCCACAGCTACATCGTCTACGGACCGCTCTGCAACGGCGCGACGTCGTTGATGTACGAAGGCGTGCCGCACCCGGGCGACCAGGACCGCTGGTGGAAGCTGATCGAGAAGTACAAGGTCTCGATCCTCTACACCGCGCCCACGACCATCCGCACGTTGATGAAGTGGGGGCACGAGCTGCTCGAGCCCTACGACCTGTCGTCGCTGCGGTTGCTGGGCTCGGTTGGCGAGCCGATCAACCCGGAGGCGTGGATCTGGTACCGCACCTACGTCGGCGGCGGCCGCACACCGGTCGTCGACACCTGGTGGCAGACCGAGACCGGCGCGATCATGATCACGCCGCTTCCCGGGATCACGTCAACGAAGCCGGGCGCTGCGATGGAGCCATTCCCCGGCATCTCCGCGGAGGTCGTCGACAACGAGGGCAAGCCGGTGCCCAACGGCGGCGGTGGCTTCCTCGTGCTGACCGAGCCGTGGCCGGCGATGCTGCGCGGCATCTGGGGCGACGACGAGCGCTACCGGCAGACCTACTGGTCGCGCTTCGACGGCGTCTACTTCGCCGGTGACGGCGCGAAGAAGGACGACGACGGCGACCTGTGGCTGCTGGGTCGGGTCGACGACGTGATGAACGTCTCCGGGCACCGCATCTCCACCACCGAGGTGGAGCACGCCCTGGTCGGCAACCCTGCGGTGGCCGAGGCGGCGGTGGTCGGCGCCAACGACCCGATGACCGGGCAGGCCATCGTGGCGTTCGTGACCCCGCGCGGCAACGTCGCCGAGGACGAGACCAAGGGCGAGGAGTTCGTGCAGCGTCTGCGCGACCATGTCGCGAAGGAGATCGGGCCGATCGCGAAGCCCCGGCAGATCCTTGTCACCCCGGAGCTGCCCAAGACCAGGTCCGGCAAGATCATGCGCCGGCTGCTGCGCGACATCGCCGAGCACCGCGAACTCGGCGACGTGACCACACTGCTCGACCCCACGGTCACCGACGCGATTCGCGACCGCATGGACGAAGGTGCCGAAAGCGCCGAATAGCGCGCGACTTGTCAGACGCTGGCGTTGCTATAGCGACGCCACCGTCTGACAACTCTGCTCAGGCGCGCGGGAGTTGGACGACGAAGCCGCCGCGGCGGCCGTCTGCGGGCGCCTCGTACCAGGCGTCGCCGGACATTGCGTCGACGAGGCCGCGCACGATCGACAGACCTAGGCCGGTGCCGGTCGCCTTGCGCTTGCTCCCGGAGCTCGCCTGCGCGAACTTCTCGAACAGCCGCGTCCGGAACTCCTCCGGCACTCCCGGGCCGCTGTCGCGTACGGCGACCCGGATCGTACGCCGGTCGTCGGCGACGTCGATCTCGATCGGTTCCGCGCCGTACTTGATGGCGTTGTCGACCAGGTTGACCAGCACTCGGTGCAGGTGATCGGTGTCCGCCACCACGGAGGCGTCCTTGGCACCGACGATCCGCAGGCCGGGAAGGCGCTCGGCGAAGTCGCGAGCAACGTCGTCGAGCACGTCGTGCAACGGCAACGGCTGCAGCCGCGTGTTCAGGTGCCCGGACTCGATCCGCGACATCTCCAGCAGGTCGTTGACCAGCCCGGTGAGTCGCCGGCTCTGGGTGGCGATGATCTCGACGAAAGCCCTCTTCCGCTCGTCGTCGACGCGATCCCAGTGCCGGACCATCGTCGAGCAGTAGCCCAGGATCGATGTGAGCGGCGACCGTAGTTCGTGCGACACCATCGCGACGAAGTCGCTCTTCAGCTCGTCCAGGCGCCGCAGCTCGGCGTTGACGCGCTCCAGCTCACCCAGCGTGCTGCGCAGGGCAGTGTTCGCGACGGAGAGCTCGGCGGTGCGTTCGTCGACGCGCTGCTCGAGCGAGAACGACAACGCCTCCACCGCCGCGAAGCCCTCCGCGTTCTCCAGCGCGGCTCCGGCGAGGGCGGAGATGAACTCCGCCAGCCGCATCTCCTCCATGCCGAAGACATCGGACACCTGCCGGTTCACGACGTGCCAGCATGCAGCGACCCGACCGCGGACGAAGACCGGAGCGGCCAACGCCGCCCGGGCGTGCTGCAGGACGATGCTCTGCGTCGGGTCGCCGTCCTCCTCGTCGTAGACGACCACCGACCGCGTTTGCACCGCGCGTCGTACCAGCTCCTCGGAGATGGAGAGGCCCGCAGAGGACTCTTCCGGCTTGCCGATCCGGTAGCCGCGCTCGTCATCGCCGGAGACCAGCAGCACGGAGCACGACTCACTGCGCAGCAGCTCCAAGGCGGCCGCGCGGACATTCGCATGGACCGCTTCCGGCGTCAGCGCAGCGGCGATCGCCCGCCCGCTTCGCAGCAGCGTGTCGAACCGGTCGAGCAGCGACAGCGATGCCGTGGGGTCGACGGCAACCGGCGAGCTGACGGCATCCGTCACCGCCGGACCCGACGCGCGGTCAGCACCGCGCTCGGCGAGGTCGAGCACCCGCTGCAGCTCGGTCGACTCCGCCGTCATCGAAAGTCGGATCGTGAGCCGCTCGCCCCGCCGCGCGAGCCGACGTGCGGTGCGGTCCCGCCCGGACATCAGCGCGATGAGGGCCTGCTCGCGCAGCACGTGCGGCAGGTTGTTGCGGAAGCACTCGGCGATCGACCGGGCCTGCCAGCCGACGACCCGCGCCCGGCGGAGCAGTCGCCGCCGTTCGCGCGGGTCGTAGGCCGGCACGACCTCAAGCTGCCGGCGAGTGGCCGTGAGCAGCCACGGCAGGATCGGCGCGACGTATTCGTTGCGGATGCCGGCCCGACGCACCTGCCGGCGCAGCCCGGTGAGCAGGTCGGCAGCGGCGTCGACCTGGCCGAGACTCAGCAGCCGGACCGCCTCGCCGGTGCCCAGGTCGCCGGTGGTCGCCGCATCACCCTCACACTGCGCGAGCATCTGCGCGACCAGCTCTGCATCCACGCCGCCGTACGACACCTTCGACATGCCGGAGACAGCGATCGCTGTCGCCTGCACGTTGCCGGTCACGACCCCGTTGTCCATGCAGCGGCGGAACGCCGCCAACGACTCGTCGGTGTTGCCTAGCCGGTAGTGGCAGAAGCCCACATGCCAGAGCGCGGTCGAGATCTCCCACTGGTCGCCGGTGCGGTCGAGCAGCCGGATTGCCTCCCCCAGCTTCTCGATCGCCTCCTCGAATCGCGAGCCGGCATAGAGCACGACACCGTAGAAGGACAACGACTGCCCTTGGCCCCAGACGTCACCGAACTCACGTCGGATCGCCAGCGACTTCTCGGCGTACGCACGTCCGCGCGAGTACCAAGGAAGTGTGCTCGCGACCGGCGCATGCTCGGAGTAGGCCTGCGCCAGCAGCAGCGTCGGCGGATAGCGCTCGAGCATGTTCATCTCGCGCAGATGCGCCCAGGCGCACGGCACCGGGCCTCGGTTGAACCAGTAGGCGTAGGCCAGCCGGCTGTAGATCTGCGCGACCAGGGAGTCGTTGTCCGCGTCGTCCAGCGAGCGCCGCTGGATCCAGGCGCGCGGGAGGATCGAGTGCATCGTCTGCACCAGCACCTCCCAGACGGCGCACAGGGCGAACGCGATCCGCGAGCCGGGCACTCGCCGTCCGAGAGAGCGGAGCGCGGCTTGCAGGTGCTCGATCGACTCGGGCATACGCCCGCGCTTGAAGGCGAGCTCACCGAGTCGCCGCGACATCTCGGCTCGCTCGGTGCCCGCGGCAGCGATGTCGTAGACGGTCTGGAAGCACTGCGCCGCTTCGTCGTAGCGGCCTTGCAGCATCAGCACGTCGCCGAGCCCGGTCTGCACCCGCATGTACGACGCGGTGTCGCCCGGCTCGACGCCGTCGAGCGCGATCCGGTACTGCGACTCGGCAGCTGCCAGCGCGTGCCGCGCCCGCGCCTCTTCGGCGGCAGCGAGCGCATATGGGAAGGCGGCACGGTCGTCGCCCGCCGCGTGGTAGTGGTAGGCCAGCTCGTACGCCGACCCGCCGGACACCTGCAACAAGGCCGCCGCCTTGGCATGCAGCCGCTGCCGCTGGTCAGCGGTGAGCCGGTCGAGGATCGCCTCGCGCAGCTTGTCGTGCACGAACGAGGCGTGCAGCCGCTCGCTGTCCACCCAGACCACGTGCCGGCTGCGCAGCGTCTGCAAGGCAGCCATCGCGACGCCGGTCTCCGCCGACACCAGACCGGCGGCGAGCTCGACGTCGAACTCCTTGCCGAGCACGGCTGCTGCGGCCAGCAACGCGAGCACTTCCGCGTCCAACAGATCGAGCCGACGTGCAAGGAACGTCGCGGCCTCCCGCGACGACTGCACGTCGGCAAGCAGGCTGCCGTCGACGCGCCAGCCATGCCCGTCGTGGAACAGCGCGCCGGTCTCGACCACTCCGCGCAGAACCGCACTGGCCATGAACGGGCTCCCTGACGACAGCCGGGTGACCAGCGTCAGCGCCGCCTCCGGCACCTGCCCGGCCATCGACTCGACCAGCCCGCGAACGTCGTTGGGTGAGAACGGCGAGAGCACTAACCGGCGCGACGACACCTTGCGCAACGGGTCACCGGCACGCACCTCTTCCGACCGGTACGCCGCAACCACCAGCACGTGCACCGGCCGGTTGCCTACGTCGCGTTGCCATCCGGCGAGCAGCCGCACCGTCGGTTCGTCCGCCCACTGGCAGTCGTCGAGCAGCACGATGGCCGGCCGCTGCTCGCTGCCGAGAACATCGAGCCACCGGCCCAGAGCCCCCAGCGCCCGCGCCTCGCCGTACTGCTCCGGACCCGCCACTTCAGCGTCACCGGCTCCGAGCACGCCGTCGAGCGCGGGGAGCGCGGCAGTCAGCGCACCTCGGTCATCGATCAGACGCGTAGCCATCCGGTCGGCCAACGCCGGGTCGGCAATGACGGACTGGCCGAGGCCCTCGGCGACGCCCTCGAGCAGCACGAACGGGCGCCGCGCCGCCTGGTCGACACCCTGACCCCGCAGCACCTGCGTGCCGCGATCGACAGCACGCGCGGCGAGCTCATCCAGCAGCCGCGACTTGCCGCCGCCGGACTCTGCTTCGACCAGCACGACGCCGCCACGTCCGGCTGCGGCCTCCCGCGCCGCGGACAACAGTGTCGTGAGCTCGTCGCGGCGGCCGACGAAGGCAGGCTCGGTGAGCGTCGCGCGGCGGTCCTGTCCGCCGAGGACGAACTGCGGATCGCTCTCGCCGCCCCGCAGCCGCTGTGCCAGCAGTTCCAGGTCCGCAAGTGCACCCGCTGCCGATTGGTAACGGTCGCGTGGGTCCTTGCGCAGCAGCCGCTGCACGACCTGAGCGAGCGCGGTCGGAACCGAGACGCCGAACGTCCGCAGATCCGGCGCGGTGACGGCCATGTGCTGCCGCAACACCTCCCCGACCGTCGCGCCCCCGAACGGCGGCTGTCCGGTGAGGCTCTCGAACAGCACAACGCCGACGGAGTAGAGGTCGGACCGCTCATCGACGTCTCGGTGCACGAGCCCGGCCTGCTCGGGCGACATGTAACGCGCGGTGCCGACAGGTTCGTCACGTACCGACTCGTCCAACTGCGTGCTGCGAGCCAACCCGAAGTCGATCAGCGTCGCGTGCCGGACCGCGCCCTCGTCGACGATGACGTTGCTCGGCTTGATGTCGCGGTGCAGCACGCCTCTTGCATGGACCACGGCGAGTGCGCTGAGCAGGTCGATGGCGACGTGCAGCGCCTCGTCGACCGCGAGCCGACTCTCGCGCAGCCGGTCCTCGAGCGTTCGCCCCGGAACCAACGGCAGCGCGAGATAGAACCAGCCGTCGGCTTCACCGGCATCGACGAGAGGGACGAGTCCGTCCCCGGACAGCGATCGCAAGACGTCGGCCTCGTGCAGCAAGCGCATGCGCGTGCCGCGCGGTAGCGAACCGACCCGCGCCACCTTGAGCACGACGCGCATCCCGGTCAACGTGTCGCTCGCGGTCACCGTCGTGGACAGCGCACGACGTTGCAGGACGCGGCCGGTTGCGAAGCGATCGGCGATCAGGGCAGGTAACGGCAGCCAGCCATCGGGCGAGTCCCGGGGCCGCGGCACGTCGCTCGTCTGGACTGTCATGGGCTCGTCTGGAGTGTCATAAGACCGTTCGCCGACGCTAACACCGACGATCAACGCGAACGGTGGTTTTGCCGACTCAGGCGACAACACCCTCGTGCCGTAGCCGAGCCATCTCCTGCGCGGAATAACCCAGTTCGTCCAGAACCGGCCCGGTGTGCTGTCCGAGTGCCGGCACTTCGTCGAGCGGCACCTCGCCGGTTGGTTCGACTGCTGACCGCAAGGCCCGGACCGGCCCGACCGGTGTGGTGACGTCACGCCAGCGGTCCCGCGCGACCAGTTGCGGATGAGCGAGCACGTCGGCGAGGTCGTTGAGTCGCGCGTTGGCGATTTGCGCTGCCTCGAGTGCAACTACCGCGTCATCAATGGTGAGGGCCGCCATCGCAGCGCCCACGAGCGCATCCACCTTCTCGCGGTTGCGCACGCGCGCGACATTGGTCGCGTAGTCCGGGTCGTCGACGAGCGACGGATCGGCGAGCACCTCGCGCGCAAGCCGTGCCCATTCCCGGTCGTTCTGGATGCCGAGCACGATCTCGTGCCCGTCGGCCGTGGGATAGGCGTCGTACGGCGCGATCACCGGATGCGACAACCCGACGCGAGGCGGCTGCTGACCGGTGTGGTCGGCGACATGAATCGGGTGACCCATCCACTCGACCAGCGCGTCGAACATCGTGACCTCAAACGCGGCGCCACCACCAAAGCGCTCGCGCCGCATCAATGCGCCGAGGATGTTGGTGAGTGCATACATGCCGGCGGCAATGTCGGCCACCGGGATGCCGGCCTTGGCCGGGTGGTCCGGCGTGCCGGTCAGCGACACGAGGCCGGCCTCGCTCTGCACGAGCAGGTCGTAGGCACGCTTGTCCCGGAACGGCCCGGTCGAGCCATAGCCGGACATCGTGCAGATGACCAGCTGCGGATGCCGGGCGAGCAGAACGTCGGCCCCGAAGCCGAGCCGCTCGACAGCCCCTGGGCCAAGGTTGTGCAGGAACACGTCTGCGCGCGCGAGCAACCGCTCGAGCACGTCGCGCCCCTCGGCCGCCTTGAGGTCGACGGCGAGTGACTCCTTGCCCCGGTTGAGCCAGACGAAGTGACTGGCCATCCCATGCACGGCGCCGTCGTAGCGGCGGGCGAAGTCGCCGCCGTCGGGCCGCTCGATCTTGACGACGCGGGCGCCGAGGTCGGCCAGGTGGCGCGCCGCGAGCGGGGCGGCGACCGCTTGATCGATCGAGACGACGAGCATCCCGTCCAGGGGACGCGGGTCGACGGCGGTCACGGGTGACAGTGTGTCAGCCCCCGACCACTAGGGTTCTGCGTCATGACGCAGGTACAGACCGTCCGCGGCCCGGTCGAAACGGCAAATCTCGGCCGCACCCTGATGCACGAGCACATCTTTGTGCTTACCCCCGACGTCCAGCAGAACCACGACGAGTGGGACGAGGACGTGCGGATCAAAGACGCGATCGAGAAGCTGACCGCGCTTGCGGAGGCCGGCTACGACACCATCGTCGATCCCACGGTGATCGGACTCGGCCGCTACATCCCGCGGGTCGAGAAGATCGCTGCGGAGGTCGACCTCAACATCATCGTCGCCACCGGCGTCTACACCTACGACACGGCACCCAACTTCTTCCGGTTCCGCGGCCCGATCCCGGGAATCATCGACGCCGACCCGATGGCGGAGATCTTCGTTCGCGACATCACCGAGGGGATCCCCGGCACGAACGTGCGGGCGGCGTTCCTCAAGTGCGCGATCGACGAGCACGGGCTCACGCCGGACGTCGAGCGCATCATGCGGTCGGTGTCGCGCGCCCACCGCCAGACCGGTGCGCCGATCACCATCCACACGCACCCGGGCAGCCAGCGCGGCAACGACGCGCACGAGGTGTTCGCCTCGGAGGGGGTCGACCCGACGCGGGTCGTTCTCGGGCACAGCGGCGACAGCGCCGACCCGGACCACCTCGCGTCGCTGGCCGATCGCGGCTACATCCTCGGCATGGACCGATTCGGCATCGAGAGCGGCTCGCCGTTCGAGCAGCGGGTCTCCGTGCTGGTGACCCTCGTCGAGCGCGGCTACGCCGACCGGATGGTCTTGGCGCACGACGCTGCCTGCTACATCGACTGGATCGCGCCGTCGCTGCTGCAGTACAACTCGAACTGGCACTACCTGCACATCGAGAACGACGTTCTGCCCGAGCTGCGCAAGCGTGGTGTGACCGACGAGCAGATCGACCAGATGCTCGTCGGCAACCCCCGGCGCTATTTCGACAACGTTGCTCCGTACTGACCGGTCTGCGGCGTACTGACTGGTAGTGACACAGCAGCTCCAGAGGGGTACGCAGTACCTGATGATCACGCACATCCGAGCGGCCGGTGAGCGCCTGCGCGACTATCTCGGCGCGGACCACCACCAGATGTCCGTCCGCGGGATGATGCTGTTCCTGGTCACCGGCGCCGTGCTGGCCGGCGCCGCGCTGCTCGGCATCGGCTGGGGCGTCGTCGGATGGGACCCGCTGGTGCAGCAGGTGCGGCACATCGCGTGGATCTGGCTGCTGGTCGCAGCAGGGTCGACCGTCATCAGCCACATCGGCTACCTGCTGGCCTACCGCGAGGTCGCGCGGCATGACGACGGCCCGGAGATCCACCCGGTGCGAGCCGCAGCCATCGTCGTCACCGGCTTCGGTCTGGTCGTTCCGCGCGGGGGTGTCGGGATCGATCACACGGCGCTGTGCGACGTCGGGGTGAAGCCGCACGACGCCCGCCACCGCATCCTCAGCCTCGGCATCCTCGAGTACGCCGTGCTGGCGCCAGCGGCGTTCGCGGCAGCGCTGACGTTGCTGCTGCAGCACATCAACGCGCAGGCGGGGCTGCTGCCGTCGTGGGTGATCGGAGTCCCTCTCGGGACGCTCCTCACGCTGCTGCTGCTCCCCCGCCGGCACTGGCTGCGGCGTGGTGGCTGGCTGCTCCGCCGGCTGGCGAACGGGCTGGACGCGATCACCTCCACGTTGCAGATGTTGCGTTCCGCGCCGCGGGGGCCCGTTGCGGCCACCGGGATGGCGTTGTACTGGGCCGCGGACATCGCCGCCCTCGGCGCCAGCCTCGCCCTGTTCGGCGAGCACCACTGGTCCATCGCCGCGCTGGTGGTCGGCTATGCGACCGGCTACGCCCTGACCCGGCGCACCCTCCCGCTCGCCGGTGCCGGCGCGGTCGAGGCGTTGCTGCCGTTCGCGCTCTCCTGGGTGTCGGTGCCGCTGGCCGAGGCGGTGCTTGCGGTGTTGGTCTACCGGGCCTTCAACCTGTGGTTCGGCATCGGCCCGGCCGCCGCCGGGGTGCGCTATCTGCGCAGACGACGCGCAGTCGCGTGACCTCGTTCGTCACTGTTGCCGAAGCCGCGGTCGAGGACATCCTGCGGCTGCGGCCGGACCTCGCCACCTGGAAGGGCGACCACCGCTTCGACCACTTGCTGCCGGACCTGTCGGAGTCGGGCGTGGCCGCGTTCGCGACTGTGCTGCACGGTCACCTGGACGCGTTGGACCAGGTCGACGAGAGCACGCTCTCGACGGCCGACCGGGTCGACGCGGAGATCCTGCGCACCGGTCTGCAGCGCATGGCGTTCGAGGCGGAGGTCTCGCGCGAGCACGAGTGGGATCTGCTGGCGCACGAGGCCGGCGACCCGATCTACCTGCTGATGGTCCGGGAGACAGCTCCGCTGGACGAGCGTGTCCACGCGATCGCGGCGCGGCTGACGGCGTTGCCGGAGTTCCTGGCGACGACCCGGCGCACCGTCACCCGGTCGCCGCGGGTGCACGCGGAGACCGTGCTCGCCCAGCTGCCCGGGCTGCGCGGCCTGGTCACGACCGAGCTCGACAGGGTGCTCGATGACAACGCCGCCCTCGGGCAGGTCGTGGCCACGCCAAGGGCGCTGGCGCTCGCGGCCCTGGACGAGCACGAGACCTGGTTGCAGGAGCTGGTGCGGCGCGCGGACGGAGAGCCCAGGCTCGGCGCTGAGCTTTTCGCGGCGAAGCTTCCGCTGGTGCTCGACTCGTCGCTGCGCGCCGACGACGTGCTGGCCCGTGCCCACGCCAACCTGGACCTGCAGACCGAGCTGTTGCTGGAGACCGCCGCGCAGTTCCTCCGGTCAGTCGGTCAGCCGGCGAGCGGCGACCGCGACGAGATCATCCGGGCGGCGCTCGACACCGTAGCTCGGGACACACCAACCAACGACACCGTCGTCAGCAGCTGCGAGCAGGCGCTCGGCGAGGCGACTGACGCCGTACGCCGACTCGGGCTGCTGGCCATCCCGGACGACCCGATGCAGATCGAGGTGATGCCGGAGTTCCGGCGCGGCGTGGCTGTCGCCTACTGCGACTCTCCCGGCCCGTTCGAGTCCGGCGGGCTCGCCTTCGTCGCCGTGTCGCCCACCCCCAGCGACTGGCCCGAGGAGCGCCGCGCGTCGTTCTACCGCGAGTACAACACCGCGATGCTGCGCAACCTCATCGTGCACGAGGCGATGCCGGGACACATGCTGCAGATCGCGCACGCCCGGCGCTACCAGGGCACCACCCGGATCCGACAGCTGTTCACCAGCGGGTCGTTCGTCGAAGGCTGGGCCGTGCAGTCGGAACGGATGATGGCGGAGAGCGGCTTCGGCGGGCTACCGGTGCGGCTGCAGCAGCTGAAGATGCAGCTGCGGACGACCATCAACGCGATCCTCGATGCGGGTGTGCACGCTCAGGGGATGAGCGAGGCCGAGGCACTCGACCTGATGATGCGTCGCGGCTTCCAGGAGGAGGGCGAGGCGGTCGGCAAGTGGCGGCGCGCGCTGCTCACCAGCGCTCAGCTTTCGACCTACTT